>Ga0123353_10001830_pt1 | contig 26158 bp, 24 predicted proteins | sample TergutLab28metaG_3_FD_92763 | JGI IMG/M metagenome (GOLD analysis project Ga0123353, IMG submission 92763) | Labiotermes labralis P3 segment gut microbial communities from Petit-Saut dam, French Guiana - Lab288 P3 | ecosystem: Host-associated > Arthropoda: Insects > Digestive system > Gut ...
ATTCAGTGTATCCGCCATGTGATTTTTTTTAGCTTTTGGCCGGAGTATGTATTATACGCCGCTTTGTATAAACATTTCAAACCGGTTCGTTTTAAGAAGTGTTCTGTTCCGCGCCAAATAAGTACATCGCCAATGTTTGTATGATACGGCAGATCCAAATAAACACACTCTTTTGTTTTGCTTTTGTTGATTACAGGCAAGAGACGGTCATCTATAATTTGGGATAATTGTTTTACCTTTTCGTTGAAGATCATCTACATTTTTCCTTTTTTAATCAATATTCTTCATACTTTTATTGAAATTGTAGTATTTTACATATAATATAACAAAAATTGTATTATATCCGCAACATATAAAAGCGAGGACTTATGGGCGAACGCACTATTATCTCTCTCGATTACGCGATAAAATATCTGCTGCGCGACAAAGCCAACTTTGATATTCTTGAAGGTTTTTTGAGCGAACTCCTTGAGAGGAAAGTTACCGTTATTGACGTTCTTGAAAGCGAGAGCAATAAAAACGATCCAGATCGTAAAATTAACCGTATAGACCTCAAAGCCCGTATAGACAACCGCGAGATGGCGATATTCGAAGTGCAGTTTTCCGACAAGGCTGACTTTTTGGGAAAAGTTCTTTACAACGCCTGCAAAGCAGTTGTAGAACAGGTCGCCGTTGGCGGCAATTATAACATAAAAAAACTGTACATGGTGAATATTATCTACTTTGATATTGGCGCAGATCGTGAATATCTGCTTGCCGGAAAACTTGAAGGTTTCAAAGGTTTGCGCTTCGGCGAAGAGATTCCATTTGCGCAAATTGACGAACTCGCCCCGCCAGGCAGCCTCAAGGAAGATATTCATCCTGAGTACTACCTTATCCTCCCCAAAAATTTTGACGAAAAGATAAGGGGGCGCTTTGACGAATGGATATACACTCTCAAAAAATCCGCAGTAAAAGAGGAATTTACCGCCGCAGGGCTTAAAGAAGCGAGCGTAAAACTGGACATTCTGAAAATGTCGTCCGCAGATAAAAAAGCGTATGAAGCGTTCTTGGAAGACACGGCAGACCTTAACAGTATGATACGTACGGCAGAAAGAAAAGGCAGAGAAGAGGGCAGAGAAGAAGGTATTGCGCAAATCGCAAAAACAATGAAAGATAATAATGAACCTATAGCCAAAATTGTGAAATTTACAGGGCTCTCTGTAGATGAAATCACGCAATTGTGAATGAGGAGCATAACAATAAAATGAACTTTCGCCTACTGGAACGGCGGCAGGGGAAGATGCGTCTTGTTCGGTTTTTGTGATTTTTGCTTGAATCATTTTTATATATCTATCAATATCTTTCTGCATGAATATTAACCATATAATGCACCCAACCGGACAACATCCTCACTTTTTTCCAAATAACCAAAACAATAATTTAAAAGGCACATACCTTAACGCCCATATTACCAGCGTTCTTGGAAAAACGAATACTATTGGCCTATAAAGCAGTTCTTTATATTGTAATAATTTTTTGGTTACTTCTGAAATATTTTTTGCCTCTTGTAAATAACCAATTAGATAATACAAATATCTGCAAGCTACACGATAATTCACCTCTTTATTAACTTCCGGATACCTATCAACAATAGCGGATGTATTTTGTAAATTCCTAATGAAATCACACTCTAATTTTGTAGCTTTATTTATTTTACCGGCCTGAGTGGCAGAGTTATTTCTGCGGATACGGGTAAATGTGATTTTACTTGTGTAATATATTTTTTCTGATAGCATGAATGCTTTTTCGTAAAACTGAACATCTTCACCCCATTTTACACCTTCCGCAAAGCGCATTGATTCCTTGAGCAAAAACGCTCTGCGAAAAACAATGCAACATATACAGCAGTATATTTTGGCGCTAAAATATGTTTTTAGAAATTGAACTGCAAGGTATTCTGTTCCATGAGATTTTAAGGTTTTTTTTGACGTTATTCGCTCATTAAGACTGTCTTCATACCCAAAAACCAATGTATCATATTGCTTTGTTGATAATAAAATGCGGTAGAAATCAAGTGTGCCGTTTGGCAATACATCGTCTGCATCAAGAAATAGAACATACTCGCCTACAGCGTTATCAAGCCCTTTATTTCTCGCAACAGAAACGCCGCTGTTTTTATTCAGTGATATTAGTTTTATATTGGAATTTCTATGAATATATTTCTGTGCAATTTTTTCAGTATTATCAGTTGAACCATCACTAACAACTAAAACCTCAATACTCTTAAGGCCCTGTTTAAGAAGAATCTCTAAGATATTTCCCAAAAAATTTTCCCCATTCCAACAGGGTATTATTATTGAAAACACTGTTTTTGCAATCAACTCGCACCCTTCTTCTCATATTTCCAAACAACCTTTATAAACTGATTGGTAAACAAAAGAAAATAGGCCGACAGAATATTTTGCTTTTCATGTTTTGTCATCATTTCAATAAAACTTGGAAGTTTATTCATTTTATTTCGTGACAGACTGTTTTTTACAATTCTGTACTTTGCCAAATTTTCATTATAGCCCATTGCGTTTTTTTTATGTTTTAATACTTTTAAGAACAGGGCGTAGTCGTTGCAGTTTCTTAAATCGGGACTGTAAATTTTATTATTCAGATCCTGTTTATACATAACCGTAAGACAGCCTGTAAAACAGTGAAGCATCATTTGTTTATATGTTAATTTCTTAATTATCTTTGCGGTTTTTCCAAGCGGGTTTCCTTTTTCGTCAATATGTTCATACCGCGCAAAACAAAAGTCACAACTCTCTTTTTGCATGAACGACAGCTGTTTTTCTAACTTTTGCGGCAGCCATAAATCATCGCTGTCCAAAAATGCCAAATATTCACCTTGTGACGCCTCTATCGCAGTGTTTCTCGCTTTTGCCGTCCCGCAATTTTGCTCATGCCTGATAATTTTAATACGTTTGTCTTCTTTAGCGAAAGATTGCACTATTTCAAGTGATCTGTCGGTTGAGCAGTCGTCTGTTATCAGCATTTCCCAATTGGTATATGTTTGAGCCAAAACGCTTTCTATGGTTTTTGCGATATATTGTTCGCTGTTGTAGCAAGGTGTTATTATAGAAATCAGCGGCAAAGAAGCCGCCTCACCCGCCTGTTTTCTATCAACTTTTTCTACTTCTAAACATTGCCGCATATCTCCACCGCCGGTTAATTGTGATTGCAAAACATTCTTAAATATAGAAAGCTAAACTTTCAGTGTAAAAAAATACGCCGCTAATTCCTCATCACGAACAGATAAAAGAGTGTGCATTTTATTGATTTCCGATTGGGAGAATTTTTTCAGACAGTTCAGTTTAGCGGAAAGATTTGCCTTTGATATTCCCAATGTTTTTGCGAAATTTTCCTGTGTATCGTAAATTTCACGGATTCTCCATTTAAGATTTGAGTAATCGAAAATCATAAATTTATCCTCATTTATCTGATGTGAAATTATAGAGAACAGCATTGCCGCCTCTATAGCAAGCATATTTAAAATATAGTTTCCTAAACTTTGAAAATCAAGATGTTTTTTACTTTCCTAAACTCACCTTAAACGCAGTTGTAATTTTCTCAACCATATTGTAAATTGTAAATAACTCCAAGAGGCGGTAAATGGCTAAAAAAGAGACATTTCTAAAGCGGTTTTTGTATGCGCTTGAGATGCGGGATATATCACAAACAGAACTCGCCCAAAAGACGGGGATCGGAAAATCCGCCATTAATCATTATAAGACAGGCAGATACGAACCGAAGCAGGATGGGGTATATTTAATCGCTTTGGCTCTTGATGTTTCAGAAGCGTGGCTTATGGGATATGACGTTCCAATGGCGCGGATAAATTATAACGAAGCAGAAAAAACATACAATTGTCAATTGACACAGAGTGATTTAAACGACCAGATAAAAAGGGAGTACGGCAAAAAAGCGATCCCGCTCCTCAAATGCTTCGACCGCCTAAACGACGCGGGGCGCGATCAGGCGTTAGTGCAGATATCCAACCTGGGTGAAATTTCCAAGTATATCGAATAGCTCCCGCTTTTGCTTAATAAAAGCTGTCAAATCAGTATGATTTATATTATATTATTCTAAAAAGTTGACGATTTAATTTGAGTAATTGAGGAGCTTCCGTGATAAACAGTATAAAAATCAATAAATTTGTAATTTTTGAAGAGATCGTGTTTAATTTTTCTCAGGGAGTCAATGTTGTTATAGGGGAAAATGGCACCGGTAAAACACTTTTATTAAAAGCTATATATGCAAGTGAAGACACGAGGAAAAAATGTTCTGAAGGAAAATGTGTTGAAAACTTGGAACCATTCTACCATAATGAAAACCTCGTAGCCACTCTGGGGATTGACGGTGAATACGCAGACCAATTTCTTTCAAATGTAGATTTTATTATTAATGGCAACTCCACTCCCGATCCTGTTTTTATTCCGGCAAAAGAGATGCTGGCGCATGCAAGGGGGTTGCTGGTTATGAAAGAAAAATATGGTAAAAATATGCCCTTTGATATTACATTGCTGGATATTATAAAAAAAGCGCAGATCTGGAAATTAAAAGAAACACCGCCAATTGCCCAAAGAATTGCGCCGGTAATAAAAAATGCTATTGACGGTACTGTTGACGCAAAAGATGACGGTTCGTTTTGGATGAAAAAAAGTAATGGGACGTCAATTCCGTTTTCAATGGAAGCGGAAGGGTTAAGACATTTAGGTCTAATTTGGCAGCTTCTCATGAATGGAAGTATTAAAGAAGACAGTATCGTTTTATGGGATGAACCCGAATCGAGTTTAAACCCTACTCACCTTCCTCTTGTTGCCGATATAATCTTGGAGCTACAGCGAAACAACGTGCAATTGATTATAACTACGCACGAGTATAATTTGGCAAGATATATTGACATAAAAAGAAAGAAGCATGATAACATAAAATTCATAAGTCTGTATAAAGAAAAAAATACTGTTCAACATAGTATTGCAGATTCATTTCTCAAACTAAAACCAAATTCCATAGATGACGCGGGTGAACAGCTTTACAAAGATGTGATACAAAAATCAATGGACGAATTAAATGATGAGTAAGCATTTTGAGGAAAGCGGCTATTTGTTCGATTTTTCTAATAGTACATCTGCATTAGTAGCAGATGTACCACAATTAAATGGTTTATCTGCTATAGATTTTATTGTTGAGGCAAAAGATGAGATTCTTTTCATTGAGGTAAAAAATCCTGATAATTCCAAAGCAACCACTAAAGCCAAACTGGATTTTTTAAAAGATCTGAGTGATGATATGTATCCGCATAAAATCAATTTAAAATACAGGGATACTATATTGCGAGAATGGGCTTGTGGAAAAATTCCATCAAAGCCAATAATATGTATTTTTATATTAGAATTTACAAGTTTCACGGCATTTGAGCGGGAACGACTAAAGAACAAGATTTTTGACAGACTTCCCTTTTCTCTGAACAAGTTTGCTCCCAAAGGCAGAAAACATCTGCATGGTTTTGAGCTGTTAACAATAGATGAATTCCGTAATAAATACAGCACCTTTCTAATTACAAAAGTACCATAATGACTGAAAAAAAACTCTACCTTATCGACGGCCACGCTTTAGCGTACCGCGCCCACTACGCTCTTATCAGAAACCCTCTTACAAACTCTAAAGGTTTTCCTACGAGCGCGCTTTACGGGTTCGCTAATTATTTATTGAGACTGATTGACATATACAACTGCCCCTACATGGCAGTAGTTATGGACAGCAGCAAACCGACTTTTCGCCATGTTGCGTATCCGCTCTATAAAGCCAACCGCAAAGAGATGCCCGAAGAGCTTAGACTTCAAATGCCATATATTTATGAGTTGATAAATGCGTTTAATTTACCTGTTATTAAACAGGACGGCCTTGAGGCGGATGATCTTATCGGAGTACTTACTCATAAGGCCGTATCTAAGGGATTTGATGTGTCTCTTGTGACAAAAGATAAAGATTTGATGCAGCTTGTAGGGCCAAACGTGCGGATGCTCGCGCCTGATGGGGCGGGGGTATTTTTGACATACGGGCCCGATGAGGTGTTTGCCAAATTGGGGATAAGACCCGATCAGATAGTTGACTACTTGGCTTTGATTGGAGATTCTTCCGATAACATTCCCGGCGTTCCAAGCATCGGCCCTAAGAGTGCGGTTAAAATTTTAGAGAAAGCTAATGTCGATCAAATTCTCTCGGATCCGTCAATTCTTGAATCTCCAAAACTAATCAGTAAAATAGAGGAGCATAAAGAGAATTTACGCTTGTCAAAAATGCTCGCTACGCTTAAAACGGATTGCGATACAGGATTTGAAATAGATGATCTTCTTCGTAAAGATGTCCACTCCGCCCAATGTATTAATTTGCTGAAAGAGTTTGAGTTTTTTTCGATGATGAAAAATCCAATCTTTCATAATGTCATCGCTGAAGAGACTAAGATCACGTTTATGGGCCGCATTGTTGATTCAACAGATAAATTGCAATCTTTTGTAAATAAGATAAAAGAAAAAGGCGAGGTCTCTATATATGTCCAAACAACCGGCGGACTGCCAAGAGCTTCTGAACTTGTAGGAATTACTCTTGCGATTGACTCAAAAGAGGCTTTTTATATTCCGCTTGGACATAATACAGGGAATAATCTCCATAAGGAGAGTGTGCTTAAAATCCTTGCCGAAATAATAGAGTCACCGCAAATCGGCAAGGTTGGACACGACCTTAAAATCGCCGCTCAAGTGTTAAGACATAATGGAATTGAGCTGAGAGGCATTGTATTTGATACCCTGATAGCAGCTTATCTAATAGACCCCGGAAAACGGCAGTACGAACTTTTCGAGCTTGCCCGCGAACAGCTTGGTATTGAGATAAAAACTCTTAATCAGATTATTGCTAAAGAGAGCAGTCCGGCCGACTTATTGATTGATGAAATTATCCCCCTTGCCGCGGAATCAGCGTGCGCAGTACTTCTTGTAAAAGAAAAATTAAAGCCTGTTCTTGTAGAACGAAACTCTATAAGTTTATTCACTGATATTGAGTTAGCGCTTGAATTAGTTTTGGCCGATCTTGAGTGGCAGGGAATGCTCATTGACAAAAACATATTGGCCGGATTGTCAAAAGAATACACCGCAGAGCTTGAAAAAATTTCAAATGATATCTATAAAATCGCAGGCGAAGAGTTCAATCTCAATTCTCCTAAACAAATGGCGGAAGTTTTATTTGGAAAACTTGGTCTTCCCGGCGGAAAAAAAACTAAAAGCGGTTCTCAATCAACAAATGCCGATATCTTGGAAAAGATCGCTGATAATTATCCCATAGTCAAGATGATTCTTGACTACAGAGAGAAACAGAAACTGCTTTCTACTTATATCGACGCATTACCAAATCAGATTTTGCCCGAAACCGGCAGAGTTCACACATCTTTTAATCAGGCTGTGACTGCCACAGGCCGCTTGTCAAGTACAAACCCCAATCTCCAAAACATTCCAATACGCTCAGAGAGCGGGCGCAAGATAAGAGAGGCTTTTACTGTGCCTGACGGTAAAATGCTTGTAGCGGCAGACTACTCGCAGATAGAGCTGCGCATCTTGGCTCATCTGTCAAATGACGGCGTTCTTATTCAGGCTTTTGTTGATGACAAGGATATTCATACTCAAACAGCATCGGCAGTATATGGAATTTTTCCTGAAATGGTAACCGCCGATATGCGCCGTGCCGCAAAAACTATAAATTTTGGGTTGATGTATGGAATGGGGCCTATTAATCTCGCAAGACAGTTAAAAATATCATTCGCGGATGCAAAGCGATTCATTGATTCGTATTTTACGCAATTTCCGTCAATCCGCAGATACATGGACACATCCATCCAAAAAACTCGTGACCTTGGATACTCAGAAACTCTGCTTGGCCGCAGACGCTGTCTACCGGAAATCAACGCCTCCAATCATATGATAAAAGAAGCGGCCGAGCGCACAGCCATAAACACACCGGTACAGGGAACCGCGGCTGACATAATAAAAATAGCGATGGTAAATGTTCACTCAAAACTTGCTGATTGGCCGGATGTCAAAATGCTTTTGCAGGTACACGACGAGCTTGTCTTCGAGACACCACAAAATTGCGCGGAAGATTTTGCAAAATGGGTCAAAAACGAAATGAGCAAAGCATACAAATTAAAGGTGCCATTAAAGGTGGATGCCGGTATTGGTAAACATTGGGGGGAGGCGCATTGACAATCATGAAAAAATCAAACATAGTAATAACAGTCCCGGAGGGCCTCTGCCCTTTCCTGAAAGCAGAAGTTGAATCTCTCGGACTGCCCGTGAAATCAACCTCGGCAACGGGCGTTTATACCGAGGGCACAAGCCTTGACGCAATGAAGCTCAATCTTCACACCCGCACAGGGCATCATGTTCTTTTTCAGATCGCGGCATTTAACTGCCGTAATGCCGATGACCTTTACAAAGAGCTATCCGCAATACCGTGGGAAACTATCATCCCATCAAACGAGTATCTGTCGGTTGTATCTAACGTGCGCAATGATACTATCCGTGATTCACGCTTTGCGAATCTTAGAACCAAAGACGCAATAGTCGATCGCATCATGGCAAGAAAAGGGAGGCGCCCCGACAGCGGGCCTGATAGAACCGGAGCTGTGGTAAGCATTTTTTGGCGGGATGAAAAGTGCACGGTATACCTTGACACAAGCGGTGAGGTTCTCTCAAAACGCGGATACCGCCGTATTCCTTTGGGAGCGCCGATGCAGGAGACGCTCGCCGCCGGAGTTGTGACGGCAGGCGGCTTGAAAACGGGGGAAAACTTTGTCAATCCAATGTGCGGCAGCGGAACGCTTGCTATTGAAGCAGCTCTTGCATTGACTAACAGAGTTCCGGGATTAACAAGACAGAATTTTGGATTTTTTCACCTGCTTGGGTTTGATTTGAAAGCATGGGAAGTGATGAAGAGAGATGCTAAAAGTAAAGTCATTAAAACAATACCGTCTCAAATTATAGCAAGTGATAAAAACGAAAAAGCAATCGAAGCATCACGTAAAAATGCGGATACAGCTGGTGTGGAACAGCTTATAAATTTTCAGGTATGTGATTTTGCGGAGACATTGGTACCATCAGTCCCTGGAGTCGTAGTTGTCAACCCTGAATATGGAATGAGACTAGGAGACGAAGCTAATCTTGTTGAAACATACAGAGGCATTGGTGCATTTTTCAAACAGAAGTGCCGCGGTTATCGGGGCGGAGTTTTTACCGCAAATACAAATCTTGCGGGACAGATAGGTTTAAAAGCTAAACGAAAAATTCCATTTTTCAACGGAAAAATAGAGTGCCGGCTCTATGAGTATGATTTGTATTAGACACTCACTGTTCGGTGCTTGACATATCCGCACAACCCTGCTAATTATTGAAGTACCAATTAAATATTGCCTGCGGCTCAATAAACACGAGGCGTAAGCCAATATTTAATTACGGGATGTATAATAAAAAGCCAACTCTCAGCATCCCAAAAATTATATTAAACTGATATCAGGAATCGGAAATGAGACAAGATATACGCCTTGTCTGTGCCGAGAAAAAATTAAGGAGAAGCAAATGACAAATTTTCGCAGACAAACTTTGGCGGGTACGGTTGTTTTGATGATTTTGACTGCTATGCCGCTGTTTTCCCAAGAGGAGCGGATCTGTACTGTTAAAGGTATTATCGGCAATGTGAAAGTATTCAGCGCGAGAGACCGCAGGGCTAACGCGGACCGCAATGACGTAAACACATGGCCGGACTTGCGGCTCAATATGGTTTTGCGGGAGAAAGATGTGATAATCACTATGCCGGAGTCTGAAGTGAGGCTTGAGATTGTAGACGGCAGCATCATAAAAATCTCTGAAAACACGACTGTTGAAATATCAACACTCCGCCAGCGCGGTTCAAATACTAATACAAAAATAAACGTAGTAAGCGGAAGTATTGTTACGAATGTAAGGAAACTTGCCGACAGCAGATCGAGCTTTGAATTTGAAACTCCCACCTCTGCGGCGGCGATCCGTGGAACATTTGTTGAAGTTTACGTTACTGATGAGGGTACAACGTTAAAAACATTTGAGGGAGTAGTAGAGGCCGGTCCTGCAAGATCTAAAAATCGTGTTATACTTGAAGATTACCAAATGGTAGAGATCGCTCCGAAGCAAAAGCGCGTAAGAGCCGGCGAAGTTCCGGCTAAGTATAAGCCAAGATCTACACGTTTGAAAAATGAAGAGGAGACAGCTGCTCTAACAGGTTACGTGCGGGTGATGACGCAATACTCTGAACTTGAGCAGCTTGAGAGCGCTCTAAGAGGCCGCGGGATTCCCGGCGCCATTGGCATAGGAGAATCACCCGACGAACTTACAGCGCGCAAAATTGCCTCCGACGAAGCGCGCAGTGCGCTCGCGAGAGCTATTGAAACTCAGGTACAGCGCCTGAGCGAATCTTACGCGCAGAATGTTGACGGTCAAACCAAAAAAATATGGGAAGAGACCGTAAGGCAGACAACAGATGTAGAGGTGCGCGGCGCGACGGCTTTTAGAACGATAAATCAGTTCAACCCGCGGCGCAATGTTTATAAAACATATACGCTTATGGTTCTCAATCCAGCTGTTTACAAACAGGCAGTAACAAGCTCAATGCAGGAAGAGCTTGAGCTAAAAGTCAAAAAAGATGATATGCTCAAACGGTTAGACACGGCGGTTGAAGAGTTTAATGCCGCTTTTGAGAGATAGCCGAAATACCGGAGTTTGGATTGAAAAACCCCCGGGTTTTTAACCCGGGATGGTTTACCCAAACGATCTCGCGAACAGCTCTTCTATCGCTTTTTTGCTCTCGTCTGTGAGATCTCTGCTTCCTGTTCCGCAGAATGTTTTTTCTGTTATAAAAGGCTTGCTCTCTATCCATTCGCTGCGGTTCCATTTGAACCATTTGTTGCGGTCTTTATCGTAGACGTGTACGTCGCGGTTAAAGAATTTGCCAAGCTCTACGCCCCAGCCTGTGCCGCCCTTAACGGTGTCATCTTCCTGAATTACGCCAACAGCGAAAATCTGCGAGCCGCTATTAACCATGTGGAATATCGACTGAAGCACGCGCCTTACGCTGTCTCCCTGAGCGTACTGGCGGTGCATGTGCATGGATACCATCTCCATGCTTATATCTCCGCGCTTCAGATCGCTTTCGCTGAGGCTTACAACATTCTTTTGGCGCTTAATAAAATGTCCCTCAAAAGAGTAGGTTACTTCGTTTACTCCCCACTTTTCGGCGCACTCGCCAAAAAACACTTCCGCCCCTGTGTGTCCGCCGCTGTAAAGCGTGCATTCATTCGCTTTTAACATAGTTCCCCCTTGTATGAGCAGTTTATAATTTCATAAACAGATAGTGCTATGTTGTTAATATAATATTTGTGAATATAAGGGACGGTATATAATCTAAATATAAGGAGTGATTGCCCGATTAGGCTTTTTTAAACGGCGTAACGATGTGTGCGTATATCCTCACGGTTTATTGACTTTTATTGATATTATATATTTGTTAACAAGTGGAACCGCTTGCTCATCCACATATAAATCATATATCGTAATTTAACCGCTGCTCCCTGTTCAAAAGGAAAGAGCGATGAAACATTTTCTCGCAGTTTTGGCATAAACTATTTCTTCTAATCAGGAAAAATAATCTCATCCCACTTACCGGCATCTATTTGAGCGAGAGAGTTAAACAGCTCTCTCGCCTCATCTCCGCTCTCCACAACAACTTTTATCTCAAGCCGCTTCTTTTCAAATCCGGGTGATGGTATGAACTGTACTTTTGAAGAATTTGGATTAACGGCCGCCGCGGCTTTTTTCCACTTCGTTTGCATTTGCGAAAACATGGGGAAGCGTTTTTTGTAAAGCTCATCGCGGATTTTTTGTGATTTTTGCGGGTTGTTAAGTTTTTCAGAATTTAAAATTGATAAAATGCTTTCATCACCAAGAATATTTTTTACAGATTTATTTTCTCTATAAGCAATCTCAGGGACCCACTCTGCTATTTCGCGCTGTGTTTGGCGTGTGAATGGGATCTTTTCAAAAAACTGCGTGATTATATTTTTATCTTCAATATGGTGTTTCAATAATCCTCCGATATTACAGCGTTGTAGTATTCATATTCTTTTTGATTTCCACGCTTAAGCGCACCATTTGCCAAAATCATTGCTCTTTTATGTAAATTATTTTTAACTGTTTTTGTTTGACTTGGATTGAGCTGATTAGATAAAATAATTTTTTTCAGCGCTTCGATTCTGTATTTATCAAGAGTTTCTGTAATAGATGAGAGCTGATCATCATGTCCGCCGTAGCGGGTCAGCAAATTTTTTGGCTCTAATCCCGCATGATGTTTACAAGTGATTCTAAGCCACAAATCATAATCCTCACACGCCCGCATCTTCTCGTCAAACCCGCCTGTTTGTTCAAAAAGCGAGCGTCTCATTATTACTGATGACGGTGTTATCATACACCGCTCAACGCTCTCGTTAAAAATATCACCGCATATTTTTTTATAAGTTTTAGGCTGATTTACTCTTACGCCATTACGTATCCAAATCTCATTTGTCTGCATTATGCTGTATTGCGGATTGTCAGCAAGCCATTTAAACTGAAATCGCAGTTTGTCAGGATGCCAATAATCATCGGAATCTAAAAAAGCGATCCATTCACCGCTTGATGCGCTGACGCCTGCGTTTCTCGCTTTTGATACACCGTAGTTTTTGTCAAGACGCAGACATTGCACGTTGTTAAGGAGTTTAATTTTTTGAAGGTATTGAGAGGTATCATCTGTAGAACCATCGTCAACAATAACAAGCTCGAAATCCCGCTCTGTTTGATTGAGTACAGATTCAACCGCTCTATGCAGAAGAGCAGAGCGGTTAAAGGCCGGGATTATTACAGAAACCCGCGGCATAACACTATCTGTTATCCTCGCACGCTCTCACCTCTAAATCCTCTATCTCCCATCTCGCCCGCGCCTCAATAGAGTCAGGCACAATCACAAAGCGCTCCGGGGCTCTCCACGGGACAAGTCTTCCGGGGGTGAGGAGATTGTCATTATTGTCATCAATAAACCAGTAAAGCGTCCCTTTAGATGCGGGGATAGAATCAAAAGAGAATGTTCCGGCTTTGTCGTTAACGGTATATGTTTCATCTCTGCCCTTGGGACGGTAAACCCACTTGCGTTTTTCTTCCGCCTTAAGACACTCCGCGCCGCCGTGTATCCGGTAGCAGATACTGTCTACGGAGATCGTGTTTAAAAATACTGTAACGGTACTGTCTTTAGTATTATCTTTTACAGTATCCTGAGTACTGCCATTAGCATTAGTGCTATCTGTAGAGATACTGTCTGCGGCACTGATGTTTTTTCTCTCTCTTTTGTCTTTCACGGCGTCGCTGTTTGCCGGATACGCAGCTGCCATATTGCCGCTTATATCTTTTATTGCCTGTACAGGAATTCTGAGCTTGTAACGCTTGCCGGGTTTTAATTTTCTTGTGACGGTTAAAAGCGTTGTGTCGGAGTATCTGTCTGTACAAAAGAATACCGCGTTGTCAACTCCCGCGGTATCAACAGCGGTTATCATGTTTTGACTGACGCGAACGGGTTTACTCCATATAAGGCGAAGCTCCGGCATTAAATTTGATGAACCGGTTGGGGAGATACTTTTTAATACAGGCTGTACTGTGTCGGAAACGGTAATACCGTTAAAACGAATTGAGTCGGAGATATCTGAATAATTATAGAAAAGTTGATACGGAACGCTTTTCATAGGCTCATGAAGAGTGATATAAAAATCAGTACCGTTTGCAAATGTAATTGATTGATTTATCCGCACAGTTTTTTTGTCGGAGTCTGCGGAGACCGGCATAATTTTCCACTCGGGCTGCGGGAAGCGGTCTAAATCAAACTTTTTGTTCCATGAACCCCGCAGTGTTCTCATGTCAACCGCTCTTATTGAGTTTACGCGCGGCGGCAGCGTATCGCTCTCTGCCGGGTAAAGCCGTATAAAATTTTCCGCGCTGCTTACAGTAATAGTTTTTTCTAATGATGTAAAACACTTATCTCCCATCCGCATCCGTCTTAAGCGGGTAGGGTCGTTAAAGGCGACTACGCGGTATCTGCCCTCTTTTAAATGTGAAAATTGAAAGACCCCGCCGCTGTCGCACTGAATCAAATAATCCGGAATAGAAAAATATGCTGTATCATTCCACTCATAGTACTCTCTAAAAAGCGCGACTTTTGGCAGTGTTACAAGCGGATCAAGGCTTACAATAGAGCCGCTTAACTGCGCGCTGTCAAGAGCATCGCCTGTTGAAAAGACTAATCTTGCAGGCTTTGGAGCGGAGTTGCCGCGCAAATCCTTAAGCGTTGTGCCAACCATTACATGATAAGTGGTATTCTCTTTAAGCGCAGAATTGGGGATTATCTTCACCTGATTTTTTGACGCTTTAACGCTGAATCCCTGCGGCAGAGGCGGATAAATAGTGACAGCGCCTTTGGCGCTTGTGAGGTTTATCCATTTAGAAAAAGTTATCTCAATTGAGGCATTTCTGTTAACATTTGTCTCTCCATCCGCCGGATGCGAAACGGAGACCTCCGCTGGAGTTTTATCCTCAGGCCCTCCGCTTGGAGCGCTCTGATGTGCGCAGGAGATTAGAAACATCCCCAAAACAGTTACTAAAACGGCTTTAATTTTCATCATACAAAAAATACTCATTTGCAGAGTGCGGACTCAATAGGTCATGGTATATAATGGTAAACGGCACGCGTTTACACTGCATCGCTCTTCTGCTCTTTACTTAACACTCTTTGCTCTCTCATAATGCAAGACAGGGTCGCACTTGCCAGGATACTTCTCTGTTACTTTGTCAGCACATCCGCCCGGCCCAAGTTTATCACAGGATAAACAGACATTCTCATACCACTCATCAGAAATCCCTGTCGGTTTGTTAGCGCCGGGAGTCGAATCGCCGCCCAAGTTATCAAGTTTTTTAACAATACCCTGAGCAACCGCCGCAAGCTGCTGAATTTGCTGTGGCGGAGCCTGACGGGCGGCAAGCTGCAGATAAACGCTGAGAGCCTCTTCGATAAGCCCTTTTTCTTCGTTTGTTAATGACATTGTACATTCTCCTCTTTTAACTTGAATTTTAAAATAATACATTTTATGATGATATAGATAATATTCGTTATGATAGATTGTATATTTATGCTGTGTACCAGTATAACTGATTGTTTATTTACAGATCACACGATTAAATATTGCGCCGCACCGTGTTTATCGAGCCGCAGGCAATATTTAATCGTGTCTTCAATAATCAAGAAAGCAGCAATATGCCGCATATCATTTTTGTCTGCATCGGCAACATCTGCCGAAGCCCAACAGCCGAAGTGCTTCTAAGGACGCATTTTACAAATATCAATAGAAGCGACATAAAAGTCACCTCAATGGGAACCCGCGGACTCCCCTCGTGGCCGGCGGCTGAGAAAACAATACAGATCGGCAAAGAGTACGGTATTGATCTAACAGCCCACCGTTCCCGTCCGCTTATTCCCGAAGAGCTGCATGAGGCGGATTTCATCTTCACAATGGATTTGGAACAGCGTGACTTTTTGAAAGGATTATTCCCCAAACTTGACGGACGCACATTTTTAATCGGTTCGTGGCCCGGCAAAGAAAATAATAGCGGCGAGGTTGCGGACCCATATCACGGCACGGATGAAGATTTTCGTATCGTCTATAAAGTTATTGACCGTCACATTAAAAAAATAGCGCCTCTAATTATTTCGGAGTTGGAGAATAAAAGAATCAATTCATCAACATAGATATACTGGTACACGGTACGCGTTTACACCGTGCCGCTAAGCAGCAGAGTCGGCCCTGCGTGCAGTTGCGTGCGGTGCAGTGTAAACGCGTGCCGTGATTCGGTATAGTAAAGGCTAAAAGATGGTTAACGCAGAAAAAATAGAACATTGTCTGCAAGAGGCTATCAAGCGTCAAATATTCCCCGGCTGTGCGGTTGGCGGGATGATTGGCGAAGAGGAATTCGTTGTCGCCGCCGGTCATCATACATACGATGAGAACGCGAAGAAAATAACGCAAGATTCTCTATTTGACTGCGCATCTGTAACAAAAGCAATTCCCGTAAGTACACTTGCGCTTTGGCTGATTGATCATAAAGAGATAAAACTTTCCGACCGGCTGATTGATTTTGTCCCCGTCTATAACGGTTCTTTCAGAGATGAAATTTGTTTGGGGCACCTGTTAACCCATACTCTTGATTTTGATTTCCGCCTCTCCGAATACAAAGATCTGCCCGCGGAGAAACTGCTCGCCGCTATTTTAAATGTAAAGATGAAAAGCCGTCCGGGGGAAAAATTCTGTTACGCTAACGCAACCAGTATTTTGCTTGGAATGCTTATAGAGAGAGTGAGCGGCAAGCCATTGCATGAGCTTGCTCAGGAGGTTTTTTTTGATCCGCTTGGGATGAAAAATACAACTTTTTTCCCCAAAAAAGCAGATATCACTAATTGTGTACCAACAGAAATTGACCCTTGGCGGGATCGGACAATTTTGGGAGAGACTCACGATGAGAGCGCGTGGGTTCTTAGGAAAATAATGACTGCCGGCAGCGCCGGTCTCTTTTCAACAGCGCCTGATCTTATGAAATTTGTACGGATGCTGCTTGACGGACGGGAACCGTTTTTTAAGAAAAGAACCATGAATGCCATGCACACCAATCAGATCCTTCATATAAAAGATATGAGTACAGGTCTTGGCTGGGAACTCAATCAAGAGTACATGGGAACAAAGCGGACTGCTCAAACATTCGGCAAAACCGGATTCACAGGATGCGCTGTAATTGCAGATAGAAGCAAAAACGCCGGTGTTGTCATATTGTCAAACTACACATGGCCCCGGCGCAAAGCTAACCGGGATTTGATAAACGAGGTCAGGGCGCAAATTGCGGATATTGTGCTGGGGTGAATGCCTGAAACGTAGCGGTTCACTACAATACCTTACGTGTCAGGCTTCTATCTTTCATTGTGTAAAGAACTCTTTGCCAATTGAGTTCCCGGCAGTTACTATCATCACTTTTGCGTGATCTATGGCCATTGGGTCCGCCGCGCTCACTGCGCTCCACTTCACTTGTTTCAAGCTGTACCGGGCCGCCCCATAAGTATTCAAGACCGAGCAGAACGTTGGATATAAATTCTGTTACAAGAGGTTTCCCTTCAAAGTGATGCTCAAGATAGAGAATATTGCCCGCGTTGCGTTCAGGATCAACGGTTATAAACGGCGGATGATAAAGGCTGTCCTGAAGCATTTTACGGTAATCATCTGCGTTGCGGCTTTTTACATAATATTCGTAGACCATTTTATGCGGATTCATTCGCTTTCCCGCTACAAAAAGATCATGCTTTGTCACAAAATCTTGATCTACAAATGTATCAATAAAAAGAAAATCGCATAGATTGCTCCTAACGTCAAAAATTTTCTCTAAGCCTTTACTTTCTGCTTTATCGTAACGCTCTCTTTCACGAATTGATAAGACTCTCTGGTATTCTTGAGACAGCTTTCCTTTGTCAGCTAATTCCTCTATGTAGTGAAATATCCTGATACCCAAAGCATAAGGATTAAGCCCAACCCGCGGCATGCTCGCTATTGCGGCGTGAAGCCTTGCGAAGTCTACTTCGTGTCCTAAAATCCGATCGTCACTTAAAAAAAGCTTTTCATGCCAGTAACTTGCCCACCCCTCATTCATGATTTTTGTTCTGATCTGAGGCTGAAAGAAGAGTGATGTTTTACGCACCACTTCTATTATTGATTTCATCCATCGGTTTTTTGGGCGATTGAGATTTTCGGAGTGTTTCAAAACATATTGCATAATATCAAGAGTACGTTCATTACGGGAATCGTTTGCCTTTTCATATAGTGATGAAAATTCAGGATATTTTTTGTGTACCTCGCTGAAAAAAACCTGCTCCGCGATATTGCTGTCTTGACGGACACAGCAGTTGTAACGCTCCACCTCTTTTATATATTCAGTAACAGGCACCTTTTTGACATTTTGCAAAAATATATCAAAATAATAGTCAAGAATTGTTATGGGAGATGCTTCTCCGTTTTCACTATTGTCAATACGCGACAATTCGGAATGATACCCGACTAAATTGTCTATCGCTCTTGAAAACTCTATCACATAATCCACCCAGCGCCCCTTTTCGGAACGCAGTTTAGCGATAGTGCGTTTATCAGAGAGAGCCTGACCGGTAAAATCAAAATCCCAAGTATTACGGAAGTACTGATTACACCTAAAAAAATCAATATGTCCAAGAACATGATAAAAAATCATCACGTTCATCCAGTCCGGGTTATTGTCATTATAGAATGAAATAGCCGGACGGGTGTTAATCACCGTCTCGTAAGGATTATTGGGATAAAGCTCATAACGCCCCTTTTCCTTGAGACACTCCACGTCATGCACCCAGTAGTCGTAAAGAGTGGGTATCATGTACTTGGGCGTCAGCTCAATAAGATCGCGGTTTGTAACAATATATTCTAAAGTTTCATCACCAAAGCGCAGGCCGGCTGCGTATGCCCTATCCTTGCACCCCTCCATGATGCGTTTTGTTTTCTGATCAATTAATTCCATATAAAACCCCGAATTTAAAAGCAAAGTAAACTTGCACGCTTGTCGTTGATATACGCTTTTCTACGAGGAATTATTATGTCCATTTTTTTGCTTTTTTAAAAACTTTGGAAATATTCACACAACTGTATCCCTGAATTGAAACAGCAGTATTTGGGAAAGGGCGGGTTAAAGTCCACGCCACGTTTGATGTATTATTGTTATAGTGATCTTTAAGTGACTCGCCTAACTTGTACAAGTTTTTAATCTGTTGTATCTTATTGAGAATTAATGCGTTGCTATAGTAACTCCGCTTTTGGCATGAATTATTTTTATAATTCTATCTGTAATAAATATTTTGTTCGCACAGTCTAATATTCTCAATCTCCATCATAATTTGATTAAACCGTCTGTACAGGACGTAAAATATTAATATAAACATAACAGGATTCTTAAAAAAGATGAAAAGAAAGCATAAAATAAGACTCGCAATATTTGCAGTAGTTGCCATTGCCGCTATTACGGCTATGCGGATGTGGGGTGCGGCTGATTCAAAAAAAGCGGCCGCCGGAGGGCCGGGAGGAGGACGGGGCGCGCCGGTGCCGGTTGAGGTGGCTGAGATGAGTGTGCGCCCTATGGTGGATATTCGTGAGTTTACAGGAACTGTTAAAGCGTCTTATACTTACGTTTTGTCTGCCAAAGTAGGCGGAAGGCTTATGAGCATAAATAAACGTATCGGCGACACTGTTAAGGCTAATGAGATAATCGGCAGGATTGAAGACATTCAATACCGTAACTCTCGTGACGAGGCTCGGACTCAGGTCAGAGTAAGTCAGGCGTCTCTTGAAGAAGCAAAAACGCAACTGGCGCATATTGAACGGGAGCTTGAACGGTCGCGCGGACTTGTGGAAAAGGGGATCGTTTCCCGTGCCGAACTTGATGGACTTAATACTCAATACGCGACTCAGAGATCACGCCATGATCTTGCAAAAGCGCAGCTTGAGCAGCGCCAAGTGGCCCTCTCTCAGGCAAACACCAATTTTGAACATACACAGGTGAGAGCCGCGCAGGGCGGACTTATCGCTCAGCGTCACGTTGACGGAGGAACATTGCTCTCCGTCGGCAGTCCGATTGTCACAATCGTAGGACTTGATACTGTTTTTGTTGAACTTGCGGTCTCTGAGAGAGATTACCAAAGTATAAAACAGGGTAAAACCGCTGTTGTAACTACAGACGCTATCCCCGGACGCTCATTTGACGCGGTAGTTCACAGAGTCGCTCCGTTTTTTCAAGCCGCGTCAAGAACCGCTGTAGCCGAGATTGCGCTTCGCAATGATTCGCGCTTGTTAAAGCCGGGGATGTTTGCGCGTATCAACATCAAACTTAATGAGGATGAGTCCGCGCGTGTGGTTCCATCCGCCGCTCTTGTTGAGCGGGAGGGACGGTTCTCTGTGTTTGTTGTCGGCGACAGCGCTAAGGTAAGAAGCGTTCCGGTTGAGGTGGGGATTAATGACGGCAGATACGCGCAGATTTTATCACCCGCAGATCTTGACGGGCCGATTGTTACGCTGGGTCAGCATTTACTGCGGCCCGGATCAGTGGTAAATGTCGTGGGAGAGAGAAGATCATCAGGGGACAGAGGGAAATCCAATGCGCCGGAGCAGGGTCAAGGCAAAAATCAAAGTCAGGGTCAGGGTGAGAGGAAGAGCAGATGAGTGAACAAACACCCGGCGAATCATTGAGAAAAGATTCGGGATTTATTTCGTTTCCGGTGCGCCGGCCTATCATGACAACCGTTATCTTTTTGATAGTGGTGATCATCGGATTGTTTTCGCTGACACGTCTGCCTATTGATTTGATGCCTGAGATCACCATGCCTACGGTAACGGTCGTCACTACATATGATAACGCCGGGCCGCTTGAGGTTGAAGAGCTTGTCACAAGACCGATTGAGTCCGCGCTCTCCGCGCTGCAGGGTATTGAGGAGATCACATCGACGTCAACAGAGGGCCGCAGTACTGTACGTGTGACGTTCCCTTGGGGGACTGATCAGGAAGCCGCGATAAACGATATGCGGGACAGACTTGACCGCATTCTTGGGCGCTTGCCGGACGAGGTTGCGCGCCCGATGATCCGCAAGTTTGATATCTCCGCTATGCCAATTCTTTTGCTTGGCGTTATGGGCGGAGATAAAGATCTCGCCATGATCCAGCAGCTTCTTGAAGATCAGGTGCAGTACCGTCTTGAGCGCGTGCCCGGAGTGGCCACGGTTGACATACGCGGCGGACGCAAACGCCAAATTCAAGTCGCTCTGCGCGCGGCAAGCATGGAAGCGTACGGTATGTCAACCGATATGGTCGTTGCCGCGCTTCGCCGGGAAAACAGGAACATCCCCGCCGGATCCGTAGTCGCGGGAAACCGTGATGTAATGGTGCGCACACTTGCCGAGTATTCTAATGTAAACGATGTCAGCAGTACGGTGATTACCGTGAAAGACGGAGTGCCTGTACGCATATCCGACGTAGCGGACGTGTTCGACGGGCTTGAAGAACAAACCTCTATGGAGCGCATCAACGGTGAGCGCGGAATCCGGCTTGCGATCGCCAAGCAGACCGGCACCAACACGGTCGCTGTGGCTCAAGCCGTGCAGCGCGAGGTGCGGCGAATTAATCAGGATATCGATGGGCTTGAGATCATTACTCTCATTGACAACGCGGTATATGTTGAACGGGCGATGATGTCCGTTACGCAAGCCTTGCTTCTTGGCGGAATGATAGCAATATTTGTTATTCTGCTATTCTTAAGAAACGTTACTTCTACCGTAATCATTGGGATGGCTGTTCCCATCTCGGTTATTGCCACTTTCGCGCTTGTCTATTTCTGCGGATTTTCGCTTAACATGATGACATTCGGCGGTTTAGCGCTTGGCATAGGAATGCTTCTTGACAACTCCATCGTTGTTCTTGACAATATCTACCATAAACGCGAAAACGGAGTTAACCCCTATGACGCGGCTGTCAAGGGGACAAAAGAGGTCTGCTCCGCAATTATCGCGAGCACAGTCACCACATTAGTCGTGTTTATACCGGTGATATTTATGCGCGGAATGTCGGGCATCATGTATCAATCCCTTGCTTACGTGGTAGCTTTCTCGCTGCTCTGTTCGCTCTTTGTCGCGATGACTTTAGTGCCCATGATGTCGTCCCGTTACCTAAATCCCAAAAAATCCAAACAGGAAAATAAGGGCAAGGGTATTGCCGGCAAAGTATTTGACACATCAGAAAAATTCTACTTGGTACTTGAGCGCCGTTATAGAAAAATCTTAAACTGGTCTTTACATAATAGACTTACCGTAGTATCGTTCATCTTCCTTCTATTTGCCTGTTCCATACTTATGCTGCCTATGGTTGGCGTAGACCTAATGCCGGCGGCTGATGAGAGTGATGTGGTAATCAATATAGAGATGGAAATAGGAACAAAACTCGACCGCCTCGATGAGACGGTTTTTAAGATTGAAGAGATCGTACGCGCCGAAGTTCCCGAGATGAGAAATATGCTCTCAAATATCGCGTCAAGCCCGGGGTTTCAGGCTGTAGGCGGCAACACTGCGCGCGTGCGCACATGGTTAGTGCCGCCCAAAGAGCGCAGCAGATCATCTGTACAGGTGGCAAACGATCTGCGTGAAAAATTGAGAGGCATCCCGGGGGCGACAATCCGCGTACGGGAGGGACAGGGTCTTTTTATAATGAGAATGGGAACAAATACCGATCAGGCGGTAGGTATAGAGATCCGCGGGTATGATCTTAAGATTGGGCAGGATCTCGCCAATCAGATAAGCACGGCGGTGGCTGATGTTCCCGGTGTAACGGATGTGCGAATCAGCCGTGAGGCGGGACAGCCGGAGTTCCGCGTTAAGATTGACAGAAACAAAGCCGCGGAGCTTGGGCTGTCTGCGACACAAATCGGGTCAACTGTACAAACAGCAATGGGCGGCACCGCGGCGACAAAGGTGCGCGTAGAGGGCAAAGAGTTCGACGTAATCGTAAGATTAGCAGAAGAGGACCGCCGCGGTCTTGACAACATAAACAATCTCTCTGTTATTAACAGCTCAGGACAGCCGATCGCTCTTCAAAGCGCCGCGCGGCTTGAGTCGGGTCAGGGGCCTGTGAGAGTAGAACGCCGCGACCGCGAGCGCATTGTTAACGTAAGCGTCAACTATGTTGACAGAGATATGGGCAGTGTTGTTGAGGATCTGCGGGCGGCGCTAAGAGAGATCTCAATCCCGCAGGAGTTTGCGGTACTGATCCGCGGTGACTGGGAAGAGCAGCAGAAAGCGCAGCGCGAGATGATAATGGCCATCGTAATGGCGATCATCCTGATATTCCTTGTTATGGCCGGCCAGTTTGAATCATTCAAGGATCCGTTCATCGTTATCTTCTCTATCCCCGTATCGCTTATAGGTGTTGTGGCAATAATGATGGCGACAGGAACGCCGTTTACCATACAGGCATTTATTGGACTATTGATACTTGTCGGCATATCCATCAACAATGCTATCGTATTAGTAGATCTTGTCAACCGCCTGCGCCGTGAGGAAAATATCGAACTGTTTGAAGCGTTAAAAATCGCCGGGGAACGCCGCTTAAGGCCGATATTGATGACCTCATTCTCAACAATATTGGGGCTTTTACCAATGGCAATAGGTCTTGGCGAAGGCAGCGAGGCGCAAGTGCCAATGGCACGCGTTGTTATAGGCGGGCTTGTTACATCAACACTGATAACATTGGTATTGATACCTGTGATATATTCGCTTGTAGAACAGAAATTAGGTAAAAAGAGAAAGGTATCATCACAAGGGGCTCTATAATTATGAACATATTTAACAATATGAAAATAAAGTGTGATTGCGGATTATCATCTGTACGTATGATGAAGATTGCAGTTATTTTGTGTATCACCGGGATAGGATTCGGCGCTTTTGGAAGTAATGCCGTCTCAACAGATACGCTGCAATTATCACTTAGAGACGCGTTGACAAGAGCGATGAGGGATAATCCTCTTGTGAGAATTGAGAGAATAAATACGGAAGCCGCGTCTACATTTGTGAGTGAGCATCGTTATGCTTATGAACCGCGCGTAAAACTCTCCTACGGAACAACTGAGCGCAGCGGAGGCCCATATTTTCAAGACTCTCACGAAGCGTCGCTCTCCGTATCGGGAACCGCGCCAACCGGAACAGGCGTCGAAGTTTGGACAGGAGCCTCAGCGCTTTCGCCTGCGTCAAGAATCCATCCCAATACGCCGATTGGCTCTACACATCAAAACACCGTGGGGATTACAGTCACTCAATCTTTACTTCAAGGATTAAGTCCGTCAGCTAATCTCGCTCCCCTGCGTAAAGCACGCATTGACGTGAGCATCCGCGAAGAGGAGCTGGCCGCCTATGCCCAAAGGCTTCTTGGAGATACGGAGCGCGCATACTGGGATTTACTTTTGAGCGGCGAACAGATGAAAATTTACGAATACTCCCTTGAGCTTGCTCAAAGGCTTTTATATGAATCTGAAGAGCGTCTTAAAACCGGAAGCGTAGCGCCTATTGATCTTGTCGCGATAAGAGCGGAAGTCGCTTCGCGTGAGAGACAGCTGTTTGACGCGGCAACCGCCTATCAGCAAAAAACATTATACCTTGTCTATCTGATGAACGCTCCTGAGCTTTGGAGCGCCTCGCTTAATCTTACAGACAGCGCGTTAGAGATGCTTGGCAATGCGGATTCCGTAAGCGAGCATTTGGAAGCGGCGCGAAAGTTTAGGCCCGATCTTCGGTTAGCGTCAATGCAGGCGCAAAAGGGAGAGCTTGATCTGATACAGACAAAAAACGGACTTTTGCCAAAGCTTGATTTCTTTATCTCTCTGCAGGGAAACTCTTTCGCGGAAAATTTTTCAAACGCGTTTACGCCCGATAGTCCCTCATCCGCCGTTGCCGCCGGCCTTACCTTGCAGTTTCCGTTTACAAACGGCGCTTCACGCGAACGCCACCGCCGCGCTGTTTTTTCTACAGAGCAGCAGAAGTTATCAGTAGAAAACTTTTCACGTCTGCTTGAATACGAAATAAGAAGCGCACATATGGAAGTTGTAAGGGCGCACCGTCAAATCGAAACGGCAGAAACGGTAAGCGCGCTGCAGCTGCAAAAATTAGAAGCGGAGCAGGAAAAAATGGCTGCGGGAAAATCAACCGGATACGCTGTTTTACAAATTCAGCGTGACCTTGTCTCCGCAAATCTTGATGAGGCGCAGGCGCGCACAGCCTATATAAACGCGCTTCTCGCGCTTTACACACGCGACGGAACGCTTCTTGCGCGGCGCGGGGTCAGTGCGATGCAGTGAGGCGGGAGTTAGGGGTGATAATCTTAGGTAGTGTCATAAATACGTTGACATGTTAATAACTCTCCCGAAGAAAAAAGTATTGATAAATGTCCCGATAACAGATTTATGAATCTCTTTGTTTTTTGAAAAGCAAATGGTTTTGCGGCAAAGTCTTTTTATTCGCGTTCGTAATGTTAAATGATGCCTTTCTATTCGCTGCGTATTTTTCTTTCCAGTTATGAGATTTGGAGCCGGAATTCTATCGCGGTAAGCATAATTATCATCAGAGTATACTGTTTCGATATTGAATGGTTTCAAAAGTCCAAGAAGCTCGTCCAAATATTTATGTTCACGAGTTCCAAAGGTGTATGCAAGAGGTGTATTGGTAGCGTGATCAACAGCCCGCCACAACCATATTTGATGTGATTTATCGCCGTAAAAACTCCACATTTCATCCATTTCAGCTGCTAAAGCGTTACAAACGACTATATCTGCAGGTTCACCGGAATTGAACTTTACCAGGTAATTTTCGTTTACTTGTTTTGGGAATTTTTCAGTTTTTTTAAAACGGCAGTTACAGTTATTTGGCTATATCAAAATATAATACATTGTTATGCAAAAAACAACTAATTTATGACACAACCTAAGAGCCTCACCTGATTCCATGGTCGTGTATCTTATGATTTCAGATGTATTTGTCGGATGGGGGTTGCCGCCAACATTTTCACTTTTGCTCTCATCCGAAACCTCCTCTGAAAATTTAGTTATTAAATAAGAATTTAAGACAACCAACATCATCCCCAAAACATACAATGATATTAAATTACCAAACAACCGAAATTTACTACTTGAGAGGTACTGCCAAGATTACTGCCTGAAAATGCTAATGCTGAAAAAAACTTTATTTAAATAATAACACCACTTTTAAATAAAAACAAGATTTTTTAAAGTTTCTTGGATGGGGTGATAAGATTATCACCCCTAACTCCCGCCTCATTGCATCGCACTGACCCCGCGCCGCGCAAGAAGCGTTCCGTCGCGTGTGTAAAGCGCGGGAA
>Ga0123353_10001831_pt1 | contig 26152 bp, 17 predicted proteins | sample TergutLab28metaG_3_FD_92763 | JGI IMG/M metagenome (GOLD analysis project Ga0123353, IMG submission 92763) | Labiotermes labralis P3 segment gut microbial communities from Petit-Saut dam, French Guiana - Lab288 P3 | ecosystem: Host-associated > Arthropoda: Insects > Digestive system > Gut ...
AATCCATGAGCCATGCGGGAATCTCCTGAGAAGATTCACGCACCATACACCAAGCCCCGCCACGATTCAAGAGAAAACCGTACAAAATACGTACAAAAATGTCGAATTATTGGAGGTTCCCTAGAGATGTCACATGGCATCGTACAAGAGAAAACACATACGGAAATAAGGAAACAATCGTTGTCGTCGCGCGTTTCACAATACAGAGTACCGCAGAGAAAGGAACGCACGATGTCGCCCCATCATGACGACGGTTTTGGAACGAAATGGAGTTGGCGAATCGCCATCCTTCTCCCGGCCATGATCGCGATGTCCATGCTGACGGCGGCCGCTTGCCAATCCTCCGAAGAGTCACAAACGCCCGGCGGCCCGGACACGGGGCCAATCGTCGAAGCCCCGGCTACGCCCACGTCCACGTCACAGGCCGTCGGAGAACCGGACCTGCCGCAACCCGTCGAGCAGTCGGACGAGCAGTCGGCCTTGGCGCGGTCGGGCCATGAGCAGGACGACGAGATCACGCCCGAGCAGTGGATGGCCTTCACCATCGAGCAGTGGGTGCGGGCGATGGAGTCGTATGATCGCGTGGAGGTTCGGGACCAGGTGCAGTACGCCGTCAAGCAAGGCCGCATTGACGTGCTGGAATGGCTGAAGGAGCAGGGTGCGGATGTACTTCAAGAGGACAAGACGAGCGAGCACTGGAGCCGGGATATGTGGGGGCATCACGGCTGGTCGTCGATGATCGGGGCGACGCAGCGCGGTCATCTCAACGTGATGAAATGGCTGAAGGAGCAAGGGGCGGACGTCAATCACAAGGACAAACACGGATGGTCGGCGGTGTATTTCGCGGCCGGCCGCGGCGACCTCGACGCGGTGCAATGGCTGGTCGGGCAGGGCGCGGAGATTCACACCAAGGACACCCAGGGCAGCACGCTGATGTTCATCGCCGCCAGGGGCGGAAATCCCGCCGTGCTGGCCTGGCTGAAGGAACAGGGTCTGGTCATTCACGCCACGAATGAGTTCAAGGACACGCCGGTGCGCGACGCGATCAGTTGGGGACAACTCGACGCCGCGACGTGGCTGGTGGAGCAGGGCGCGGAACTCGACGTCAACGCCAAAGACAGCATCGGCCAAACGCTGGTCTGGGGGGCGGTCACGCGGGGCCACCTCGACGTCGCGACGTGGCTGGTGGAGCGGGGCGCGGACATCACCATCAAGCGCCGCGACGACACGCCTCTGATGCACGAGGCGGCGGCGATGGGCAGGGTCGATCTTATGCAGTGGCTGAAGGACCAGGGCGAGGAGGTCAACGATATCGCCTTGTACAGGGCGGTGGGAAAGGGCCACATTGACGCGATGCGGTGGCTGGTGGATCAGGGCGTGGCGATCGACGACGATCTGTTGTCCGTGGCCTTCAGTGCCGACATCAGCGACGGCGGACACGTCAGCGACGGCGGGCTTGCCGTCCTGAAGTGGCTGGTGGAGCATGGCGCGAACGTCAACGCCAGGGACGACCGACGTGGCCAGACGCCGATCTTTACGGCGGCGGCGTATGGGAATGTCGCCGTCATGGCGTGGTTGAAGGAGCAGGGCGCGGAGGTTAACGTCACGAGCAAGTCCGGTTGGACGCCGATGTTTTCGGCGGCCCGGATGGGCCATGTCGAGGCCATGGCGTGGTTGAAGGAACAAGGTGTGGCGGTCGACGCCAGGGACAACGACGGTCAGACGCCGCTGTTTTTGGCGGTTGGTCTGGGCCGATTCGGCGCCATGAAATGGCTGGCGGAGCAGGGCGCGGACATTCACGCCACGGATAAGAAAGGTCTGACGGTCATGCGTGAGGCGGCCAGGAGCAGCGTCGCCGCCATGCGGTGGCTGGTGGAGCAAGGCGTGGAGATCACAGCCGAGGACGTCAACGCCCGGAACCCCTGGGGCGAAACGCCGATGATGCGAATGGCCAAGTACGACGGGACTGTCGAGGCCATGCAATGGTTGAAGGATCATGGTGCGGACGTCAACATCCGGGACAAAGAAGGCCAGACGCCGATGCATGAAGCGGCGTCGCGGTATCGTCTCGACGTGATGCAATGGTTGAAGGATCACGGCGCGGACATCAACGCCAAAGACAACAACGGCCGAACACCGCTGTCGCTGGCGATCGGCGGTAAAATAAAGCAATGGCTTCGCGACCACGGTGCGCAGGAGTGATTCCGTGGCGGCAAGTGGATCAGCGGGTTTTCTCAGCCGTTAAGGTCTTGATGAGGAGTTTCAGTTTTTGGGATTCGTTGGGCGAGTCGGCGATTTCATCCAGCACACTGGAATGCAGCGGAAAGAAGGGATGGAATGTGATTTTCGCAACGTCTGGATGGGATGGGTTCAGATGGTAGTTGTGTTCGAGCGTTGTTTTCGACGTTGACCAGGCGCTGGGCACTCGCAACACGGCAGCGGAGCCGTTTTGGATGAAGTCGTCGCCGATTTGTTGTGTGGCGACCGGCATGTAGAGACGCCAATCGGGGCGGTTCCATTCCGGTGGAAGATTCGACGCATCCACTTCTTTCACAATGTCGCCGGGGATGTCGAGAGAACAAAATACCCAATCCGTTGATGGCAGGGGATTCAAATCCTTGATTTCACGCGCGGCCAGCGGAAGGTTCTCGGACGTGTAAACGATGCAGGTTCCGACGCTGTGCCATCGTCCCGGGCGTATGGCTGCACCTTTTCCGGTGAAGGCATCCGGTCCTTTGTACTTCAGCTTGACAATCCGCCACGTCGTAATCACGCAACGATCCCGTACTCAATGCTGCCAATGAGATCCATGACGATCTGTGCTCCCTTTTCGGAGGATTGAGCCATTTCCTGCGGGGATTTCCCGCCCAGGGCAGGCAGGGGGGCATTGAGCCACTCCAAGGCGGCGATCACATCACCGTCGCATAGATCAATCGCGCTTTTGAGCACTTGCCTCAGCCGACCGGTGTTCAAGCTGAGAATGCGGGCACCGATTGCCTCTGCTTCATTGGAGGCAGCGGTTGCATGTTGTTTGATTACGTTGGAGCCCCTCGGGCTGGCAACCATCTCGAATTCAATGTGGTCACCTTCGTTGAGACTTTTGAAGCCGTCGCCGAGAATATCGCCGTAGTGGACAAAGGCATCGGTGCCATTGTCGGCGATGACAAAGCCAAAGCCTTCGGCATTATTCCACCATTTAACAGTTCCGCTAGCGCGGCTTGTGGTGGCCTGGGTCGTTTGTGAAGATTTATCCAAACGGGTCATTGGCGTCCTCTGCTTGACAGAATACTTCCTCACAAGGCATTGTACGATGTCGTATGGTAGAGGCAATAGGAAAAACAGGGCGTTGGCGCAACAACAGGCGACAAGAGCAGGAATATCCTCCGCTCTTGTCGCTGGTCGCTTGTCACTTGTCGCTATTCCCTCACGCCCACCGGATCAGCGCCAAATCTTTGTCGTCGGGGAGGTTGGCGTGGTGGGGCAGCACGCGGACGGTGTAGCCGGTTTGGCCGCTGCGGGTGCAGGGCATCTCCACGGCGTAGCGGATGCGCTGGCCGTCACCGTCGACCTGGCGCATCGGGGTCGGTCTGCCGCTGGACAACTGACCGTCCTCGTCCAGCGGGCCGCTGTAGAGTTCCACGGCCACGTCGGCGGGCGTGAGTTGGCCCAGGTCAACCACGGCCTCCACGCGGATGGCTTTGCCCACCCGGGCGCCGCTGCCGTCGCCGCCGATACTGTCGCTGACCGACTCGATCCGCACGTTGCCGAACCGTTCCCGCACCAGCCGCTTCCACTGGGCCAAGTCGCGGGACTCCTTCATCTCCTGGCCCATCAACTCGTCGAACCGGGCCACGGCCGGCGCGTAGAACTTCGCGGCGTAATCCCGAACCATCCGATTCGTGTTATACACCGGCGCCAATTTGCCCATCGCCGACTTCATCTTCGCCACCCAGCCGCGAGGGATGCGGTCGTGCAGACGGTCATAAAACAATGGCACAACTTCCTTTTCCAGCAGGTCGTACAACGCGTGACTCTCGACGGCGTTCTGGTACTCCAGATCGTCGTAGGTCTCGCCCGAGCCGATCGCCCAGCCGGTGTCGGCTTCGTATCCCTCGGCCCACCAGCCGTCGAGGATCGACACGTTCAGCCCGCCGTTGGCGGCCACCTTCATGCCGCTGGTTCCGCTGGCCTCCATTGGGCGGAGCGGTGTGTTCAGCCACACATCCACGCCCTGCACGAGGTAGCGGGCGATGTTCATGTCGTAATCTTCCAGGAACACCAGTTTTCGCCGGAACGGTTCCTGTCGGGCGATGTGCACGATCTGCCGGATGAGGTCTTTGCCCGGATTGTCGCGCGGATGGGCCTTTCCGGCGAAGATGATCTGCACCGGGTAGTCCTTGTTGTTGAGGATTTTCATCAGCCGCTCGGGGTCCGAGAGGATGAGGTTGGCCCGCTTGTAGGTGGCGAAACGGCGGGAAAAACCGATCGTCAGCGCTTCGGGGTCGAGGATTTCCTCAGCCAACGCCAACTCGGCCGCCCCCGCGCCGCGCTGTTCGGACTGTCGGCGGACGTGTTTTCGCGCGAAACCGACCAGCCGCTCGCGCCGCCGCTCGTGCGTGCGCCAGAGTTCGGTGTCGGGAATCTGGTCGATGGACTGCCAGGCGGCCTGGTCGGTCGGTTTTTCGTGCCAGTTGGGCCCGAGGTAGCGGTCGTACAGTCCGGCCATGTCCTGACTGAGCCACGTCCGCGTGTGAATGCCGTTGGTGATGTGCCCGATGGGAATTTCGCCCGCGGGCACGCCCGGCCAAACGCCGGACCAGAGTTTGCGGCTGACCGCTCCGTGCAGTTCGCTCACGCCGTTCCGGTAGGTGCTCAGCCGCATGGCCAGGACGGTGAGGTTCATCGGTTCGTCGCGGTTTCCCGGTTCCTGCCTTCCCAGATCGAGGAACTGGTCGCGTCCGAGGCTCAGTTGTGGCCAGTAGGAGGCGAAATATTTGTCGATGAGCCAGGCTTCGAAGGCGTCGTTGCCTGCCGGGACGGGCGTGTGGGTGGTGAAGATGGAGCTGCACGCGACGGCTTCTCGGGCGTCGTCGAAGGAGACGTTGCGTTCGGTCATCATCAGGCGGATGCGTTCGAGGCCCAGGAAGGCGGAATGGCCTTCGTTCATGTGGAAGGCCTTGGGGGCGATGTTCAGCGCCCGCAGCATCCGCACGCCGCCGATGCCCAGCAGGATTTCCTGCCGAATCCGCATCTCCTGATCGCCGCCGTACAACTGGGCCGTGATGTGCCGGTCCTCGGGCGAATTGTCCGGGACGTTGGTGTCCATGAGGTAGAGGTTGATCCGCCCGACGTGGATTCGCCAGATCTGGGCCTGACAGGCGCGGTTGGGCATGTCGACGGAAATGGTGACGGGCAGGCCCTTTTCGTCGCGCACCAGTTCGAGGGGCATGGTGTGGAAGTCGTTCCGCGGGAACAGTTCGAGTTGCCATCCGTCGGCATTGAGGCGTTGGCGGAAGTAGCCCTGTTGATACAGCAGGCCGACGGCCACCAGGGGCACGTCGAGGGCGCTGGCGCTTTTCAAATGGTCGCCCGCGAGGACGCCCAGGCCGCCGGAGTAGATCGGCAGACACTCGCTGATGCCGTACTCCGCGCAGAAATACGCGATTTGCGGCGTGCGGTCGGTGTCGTAGGTTTTGGCGTACCATCCGGGCTTGCTGAGGTAGTTCTGCATGTCCTGGTGGACGCGCTGAAGATGGGCCAGGAACCCCTCGTCGTTGGCGATCTGGGTGAGCCGCTGCTGGTCCATTCTGCCGAGCATGGCCACGGGGTTGTGGTAGCACTCTTCCCAGCCTTTGGGGTCCAGCCTCATGAAGAGTTCGAGGGCGTCGCCGGTCCAGCACCACCAGAGGTTGTGGGCCAGTTCCAGCAGCGGAGCCAGTTCCTGAGGCAGCGAGGGTTCGATAGTAAACGTTCGCAACGGTCGCATAGTCACCTTGTCATGTTACGCGGGGCTTACGTGCCCCGGCTGGGTCGCTGGCGTTCGTACAAAACGACACGCCATATCATGTTTCGGCATAAAGCCGGTCGTACATTCAGGAAATAGACGTTCCGAATTCTATGTCGGCATTTTCGGGGATGCGGCTAGAATGTCATAGGAGTGAACTTGGGTGTTTTATGGTTCGTATGAAGGGAAAATCGGAACGTTCGTCCCGCCGCGGGGCGGGGATAGTAAAGAAGCGGCGTCGGAGTAACCGATTGAATAAACAGTTGAGCGCCGCACGTGTATCTATTAAGATGGTAGACTCATGCTTGTATGGGCGCGGGCGTTATCTGCATCGGGAGAGCGACGCCCGCGGGGACGAGGAATCCGAGCGAGGCGGGGGGCACAACCTACGAGGTGCCGCATGAAACGTCCGGCAGGGAATGGTAACGTGACGAGGGCGTCCCGCCCGCGTCTGGCTGTCGCGTGCGCCGTCGCATTGGCCGTCGCGTGGAGCGGATCGGCCCTGGCCCAGGTCCGGCAGGTGGACACGGGTGGGCGTGCGCTGGACCGGAACACGCAGGTCGGCAGCGGCGGGCGTAATTCGACGGTGAATCCGCAGCAGTACATGAACAACGCGCAGTTGATCGCGAGCGACCAGGTGAGCGGCCTGGCGGGGTTCCGCGGCGCGACGCTGGTGGCGCCGGATCAATTGCGACTCACGCCTCCGTCGACGTATCTGGACCGGTTCATGGGGCAGTCCGTCGGCGTGGCGCAGGCGGCGGCCGGCGGAACGTACGCGACGGGCGGATTTTACTCGCCTTCTCGAACCGTGTACGCCACTCCGCGGGGCAGCGTGGCCACCAACACGCCGGCAGCGTACGCTGCGCCCGGCACGGCGTCGGGAAGCTCTGCCGCCATCGAGCAGGCGTACAACGATGTCCGTCAGCGATACGACGGCGTGTTGCCGTCGGCCCCTTCCAGGACCCGCGGCGACGATTCCCCCGGGCAGGTCTCGCCGTCTTCGCTGCCTCCGACCATCATGGACATGAGCGTCACCGCGGCGTCCTTCACGCCCGAGCAGCGCCAGCGCGAAGGACTCGCCCGCGAGCTGCTCGAGGCCCAGAACGCGCTCCGCGCCGCCAACGTGGCGGGGTATGAAAACCGATCGTCGCCGGACCTCGGCGGACAGAAGACGCTGGGCGCCCCCGATGCCGACGAGAAGGAACTGGTCTTGTCCACGCGCGGGGGATACGTGATCCCCCGGCAGAATCAGGATGTGTTCGTCGATATCCTGATGGCCATGCAGAAAGAGCGGGAGCAGGCCACCGGCGTGGTTCGGACCAAGCCCGGAACCCCACAAGGAACCAATGCCGGCGGGGCTGGCGAGGACGACGGGTCCGTGGTGCCCGACGACTCCGCCGCGGCCGCCGATGCCGCGATCGCCAAGGCGGACAATCCGCTTGTCGAGGTCCAGAACGACCGGATCGTCGTGCATGGATTGGCCGGTCAAGCCCAGGATATGTTCAACAAATACATGACCCGCGGGCAGGCGGGTCTGAAAGACGGCCGGTACTACGAAGCCGCCCGCAGTTTCGACATGGCGGCCATTCTGAACAACACCAACCCCATGGCGACGATCGGGCAGGGTCTGGCCGTGTTCGGGGCGGGCGAGTTCTACTCCGCCGCCCAACTGTTCCGCCGGGCCCTGGAAACCTTCCCGCCGATCATGGAAACGAAACTGAACATGGCCGACATGCTCAAGGAAGGCGATCTGGCCACGCAGTTGAAGGACCTGAACGAACGCGCCGCCTCCGACGAGGCCGAGACGCCGCTGCTGTTCCTGGCGGCGTTTGTGAATTTCAATGCCGATGACGCCAAAACCGCCCGCGCGTTCGCCGCCCGGCTGGTCAAGCGCGAGGACGCCAAACCGGTCGTCAAAACCTTCGCCATCTACGTCCAAACCGGAAAAATCCCCAAGGAATTGCCTGCGGAACAGCCCCGACCGGAATCGAAACCCCAACCGGCGGCGAAAAAATAAACGTTTTAGAACAGCCACTTGTCGGTGGTTTTGATGCCGGGTGTGGTGGTGGTGGCGGTCAGGGTGAGCGCTTTGTTGACGGCCGGCGGGGAGAAGGCGTCGAGGTCGTCGATCCATTCTTCATCCTCGTCGTCGAATGCCATGCGGAAGTCGGCCGGTTCGGGGAGTTCGGTGTCGTCCCGCCATGCCGGTGTGCGTGCCGGAGGTTCGGTGGCCAGCGTGGTCGTGGCGGGCGTCAGGGTTGCGGTGGCCGCCGTTCGCGCGGTGACGTCCATCGGCCGGTTGTAGGCCGACACGTACTGGCCGTAGCGTGCGGACTTTCCCTGTAGCCGCGGCGCCTGGCTGCGGATCAAGTGCTGGAGATAGTCGTTGAGGTCCACTTCGTCGAACCGGGCCAGGAATTCCGGCAGGGCGGTTCGGTTCACGCTGCGAATTTCGTCGATCAGTTGTCGCTTGCTCATGGTTCACCTTATGGCGGCGCGATAGGCCGCCGTTCCGTGGTGCGATGCGCGCGTCATTCCGTGACGCGACGTGCGTCTCAAGAGGTGTATCGGCGCGGCGGGAGGAAAAACTTTAGAAAACAGGCTGTTAAACTGTTAGGCGCCGGCGTAGGAAAGAGTAAGCCTGCTCTTTCCTACGCCGGCGCCTAACAGTCTAATAGCCTGAAAGTCTAACAGCCTGTTGTTACCGTCCCTTCGCCAAACCATTCGTAACGAGGTACTGTGCGCTGCGTTTGACGGCCTCGGTCATGTCGGTGGCGCATTCGTCGAGTTCGACGATGAGCCAGTCCATCCGGGCCGGGTCCGTCGCGGCCAGGCAGGCGGCGAGGTTGACGTTTCCGTCTCCGACGGCGGTGTGAGGCTGTCCCTGCGTGAGCGGGCCGTCCTTGACGTGCAGCAGTTCCACGCGCGGGCGGCAGGCGGCGATGGCGGCCGCCGGGTCGCTGTCACCGAAGTGGCAGGCCCAGTAAATGTCCATCTCGCTGAAAACGTCCGGCGCGAGTTCGAGGAACAACTCCAGCCCCAGCCGGCCGTCGCGATTCTCGACCTCCACCCAGTGATTGTGGTAGCCCAGCCGCAGGCCGTGCGGTTTGAGCAGTTCGGCGGCGGCCTGAAACTCGGCCGCCGTCGCCTGGATCGCGTCCACGGTGGCGAAGTGCTCGATCCACTTTCCGCTGACGATTCGCGTGTAGCCCAGCGTCCCGGCCGTGTCGACCATCTCGTTGAGGTTCTCGCGCGTCGGCACCGGACAGTGCGCCGAACAGACCACCAGGCCGAGGTCGTCCAGCACCTTTCGCACCGCGGACGGGGCATGGCCGTACAGCCCCGCGAATTCCACGCCCACATACCCAAACGCGGCTACGTCTTTCAACACGCCAAACAAATCCTTCTCGCCACGCTGGCGAAGACTGTACAACTGAACGGCAAGCGGTTTCGAGGTCATCGTTCGTTTCTCCTTTTCGTTGCATTCTTTGTACCACAGACCCCCGGAGAACACAGCGAAAAACCGGGTCTCGTGCCACAATTCGACAGGGTCTTTCAATTCTCTTGCCTTGTAAGAGAACTGAAAGGCCCTGGCGGGGGAAAGACAGGTTTTGCAGATTGGCGGTTTCCGTGGTAGAATCCTGCGGTTCCGTTGGCGAATGAACTCGTTGGCGAATGAACGGGTTCACGAGTCAACCGGTCGCCTGGAGCGGCCTCGGGGGGATTTTTTGAACCCGGCAGGGGGGCGGGCAGTAGAACGTTGATGGAAAATGAGCGTCCCGCGGGAAAATAGTGCTTGTTCCAGGACGGGAAATCCACGATACTAATGGATTCAGCGCGGGCGGAGAAATCACGCACATGCGAAAACGACAACCTGTAGGTATTTTGGTTTTGGTGGCCTTGGTGGCGATTGGGTCGCTGGCGGCGGATCGGCCGGCGACGCCGGTGGCGAACGGTGCTGCGCCGGGCAAATCCGGCGCGCCGTCGGAGACCGCCGCGGCGGAGAAGGACATCGTGCCGGACGACGCGGTGGAGGCCATTTCCAAGCCCAGCGGAGACGTGAGGCTGGCGATGACCGAGCCCGGACTGATCGCCAAGGTGCTGGTCAAGGACGGATCGCCCGTCAAGGCCGGCGATGTGCTGATCCAACTGGACGACGAGGTTCGGAAGGTGGAACTGGCGTTCGCCAAGGCCGAGGCGGAAAGCACCATCCGGGTCGAAGCGGCCGTGTTGACGCTGGAACAGAAGACGGTCTATTATAAACGGTTGGCCACGGTCGGCGCGTTGGCGACATCGGACACCGAACGGGAACTGGCCAAGCTGGACGTCGACATCGCCACGAAGCAGTGGGAACTGGAACAACTCCAGCAGGGGCAGAACGCCCTCAAGGTGAAGGAGTTGTCGCTTCGCATCGACCGGATGAAAATTGTCAGCCCGATCGACGGCAAGGTGGAGCAGGTGGTCGTGAAGGACGGCGAAGCCCTCGATTCGATGGCGCAGGTGATTCGCGTGGTGAACGTGGACCCGCTGTGGATCGACGTTCCGATGCCGATGGGCAAGGCGGAAACGCTGGCCAAGGCGTTAAAGAACGGTGACGGTGGCGCGACGGTGAGCGTGTGTTTTCCCGACGCGGACGGCCGACCCGACGGGGAATCGACGTGCGCGGGGACGGTGATTCACGTGGCCCAGGTTGCCGACGGCGCCAGCCAGTCGCGCGTGGTCCGCGTGGAAGTTCCCAACCCCGGCGACCGCCCGGCGGGCGAGCACGTGTGGGTGTGGATGAACCGGTGACAACATGGGCTTGCGAGGACCAACGGTTGGTCGTTCGCGAGCGTGGTGTGGTGCAAGTGCAAGCAAAGGAGTCCGTGTAACAATGTCAGAAAATCAGCCGAAAATCGTGTCTCAGCAGGATGAGCAGGGCCAGCAGGTTCGTCTTCGGATCGACGAGCGGACGATGGCCACCACGTACGCCAACGCGTTCCGCACCAACGGGACGGCGGAAGAAGTCATGTTGGACTTCGGCGTGAATTTGGCCGCCCCGGCCCAGAAGCAGGGCGACCAGCCGGAAATCGTGTTCCAGATCACCAACCGCGTGATCATGAACTACTACTCGGCCAAGCGTTTGGCGCTGACCCTGGGCCAGCTCATCCGGAGGCACGAGGAACAGTTCGGCGAACTGGAACTGGATGTGCAGAAACGACAGAAATAAGTGACAAGCGACTAGCGACAAGCGACAAGAGAAGGCGACGTTTGCCGAATTCGTCGCTCTCGTGCAGAAGATATGGTTTTGAACGACAGGAGTTTCCTGCTCTTGTCACTTGTCGCTTGTCGCTAGTCACTCTGTCTGGGAGCAATCATGCCCGAGCGTGTTCAGACAACTCAGCAGACGGTCGCGTCGTCGTTGGCGGCGCCGGCGTCTATTGCGGAACTCATTGACCGGCTCAGCCGTTTCGACGGGCCTCCCGAGGCCTTTCTGGTGAACCTGCTGGCCGTGCAGTGCTACATTGCCACCGCCAACGGTGGCGCGATGCTTCGGCTGAATCCGCAGGGGCAGGTGGAAATACTGGCCATGTACCCTTCGCTGTCCGAGGGTCAGGCGCCGCCAGTCTGGTTGGCCAAGGCGGCCGAGGCCGCCTCGGCGGTTTTGCAGGCCGGTTCCACCGTCGTCCGCGCGATGCAGACCGACGACGACCTCTACGGCGCCCCGGCCCGGCAGCACCTGGTCATGGTGCCCATCCGCGGAGACGGTCATATTCGCGGGGCGGCGTCGTTTTTCCTGGACACCAACGACCCGCAGACCCTCACCGTCTGCCGCGAACGCATCGAACTCACCGTCAGCCTGTTGGCGTTGTACGAAATGCGACTGACGCTCCAGCGCCGCCAGGCCGACCTCGCCCGGCTGCGGTTGGCGATGGAAGTCCTCTCCGCCGTCAACGAGCACGAGCGGTTCCAGGGCGCGGGAATGGCGTTCGTCAACGAACTCGCCAGCCGCTTCGGGTGCGACCGCGTCGGGCTGGGCTTTATGAAGAACCGCTACGTCAAGCTTAAAGCCCTCAGCCACACCGAAAAATTCAGCCGGAAGATGAAGGTGGTCCAGGACGTCGAGACCACCATGGAGGAATGCTTCGATCAGGACGTCGAGGTGGTGCATCCGTCGGCGCCGGAGGCGACGTTCGTTGCCAGGGCGGCCAAGGACCTCGCCACGCGGCACGGTCCCTCGGCCGTGCTGAGCTTGCCCATCCGCCGCGGCAATGAGCCCAAGGGCGTGCTCACGCTCGAACGGCCCGCCGACAGGCCTTTCACCCTCGAAGAAGCCGAGGCCCTGCGCCTGACCTGCGACCTGTCCAGCGCCCGGCTGGTGACGTTGTTCCAGACCGACAAGTGGTTCGGTGCCCGCGCCGCGACGGCGACGCGAAAGGTGGCCGCCGCGGTCGTCGGGCCCAAACACACCTGGATCAAACTGCTCGTGCTGGGCGTGATCGGGTTTGTGCTGGCGACCTCGCTGATTCACGGCGAGCACCGCGCCGAGGCCCCGTTCACCGTCGAGGCCGTCACGCAGCGGTACATCTCCGCGCCGTTCGACGGCGTGATCGCCGAAACGTTCGTCGAACCCGCCCAGTGGGTGGCCGAGGGAACGGTGCTCGCGCGGATGGACACCAAGCGGCTGGTGCAGGCCCGAAACGACACCTGGGCGCAGTTGGAACAGGCCCGGTCCAAGCGCCACGCCGCCCAGGCCGCCGCCCTCACGGGCCGGTCGGACGAACGCGACGCGAAACAGGCCGAGGTCAAGCAACTCACCGCCGAGATCGACGCCCTCCAGACCAAAATTACGTACTACCAGTCCGAGATCGCCGACGCCGACATCAAGGCGCCGTTCGACGGCGTGATTCTCGACGGCGACCTCAAGCAGTTCCATCGCCCCACGAAGTCCAAGGGCGACGTGCTGTTCGTCATGGCCCAGTGCGAGGAGGAACAGCCCATCGCCATGCAGGCGACGCTGGAGGTGTCCGAGGAAGACATCGCCGAGGTCCGGGCGGCCTCGCGAGGACAATTGGCCACCACGGGGTATCCCGACAAACGCATGGGATTCACCATCACCCGCGTCATGCCGGTCGCCGAGGTCGTGGAACAGAAAAACGTGTACAAAATCCGCGTCCGGTTCGACGACGACGACATGGCCAAGCACAACGCGATGGCCTGGCTCCAGCCCGGCATCAAAGGCCAGGCCCGCGTCTACCTCGGTGAAAAACCGTACATGACCATGTGGACCCAGAAGGCCGTCAACTGGGTGAGGATGAAGTTGTGGATTTGAGCCCCGCGACAAGTGACCCGCGACAAGCGACAAGAGATTAAATGTTCCGCACGAAAAACGATTCCTCCCCGGCCTCGCGTGGAAGTGCCGGGACACAGCCGCGGAGCGGTGTCTGATGTATCCCAGGGCTCCCTCCGGTCGCCTTGGGCTACATCAGACGCCGCTCCGCGGCTGTATGCCGGCTCTCCCGCGCGAGGCCGGGGAGGACAATGTGTTCTGTCCTCCAGGAACAACGAAGATCTGGCTTTTTCCGTAATTGAGATTCGTAACTGAGAAGAGATTCCCTTGCCCATAGATCGTCCGACATTCAGTGAAACGTGGTATCGTGTGGCCGAGTTGAAACCGCATCTGCTCGCGAGCGTGCAGGTGCATCGGCAGGAGTTTCGCGGGCACATGTGGCACGTGCTTCAGGACCCGGCCAACAATCAGTTTTTCCGGCTGAACGAGGCCGCGTACCGGTTCGTCGCCCTTCTGGACGGGCGGCGGAACGTCGCCGACGCGTGGAAAATCTCCAACGACCAGTTCGGCGACATGTCGCCCACCCAGGGCGAAGTCATCCAACTGCTCGGCCAATTGTACAGTTCCAACCTGCTCCAGGCCGACCTCCCGCCCGACAGCGAAGGGCTGTTCAAACGCTACAAAAAACGCGTCGGGCGTGAGGTCAAGGGCTACCTCAGCAACCTGCTGTTCATCCGCATTCCCCTGATCGACCCGGACAAGGTTCTCGACCGCTGGGTCGGCGTGGTCGGCGGGTTGTACACGTGGTTTGGGTTTATCCTCTGGCTGGCGCTGGTGAGCGTGGGCGGATGGTTCGTCGTGAGCCACTGGTCCGCCGTCACCGCGCAGGCCAACGACATCTTCAAGCAGATGCTCGACCAGCAGCGGTTGGCCGGCAACGCGGCGCTGATGTTCGTCTGCTTCTGGGTGATCAAAATTTTCCACGAGTTCTCGCACGGGTTCGCGTGCAAGAAGTTCGGCGTCAACAGCGGCAGCGGCGGCGAAGTGCACGTGATGGGCATCATGTTCATGGTGTTCACGCCGATCCCGTACGTCGACGCGTCGAGCAGTTGGGCGTTCCGTCACAAGTGGCACCGCGCGATCGTCGGCATGGCGGGCATGTACATCGAGCTGGCCATCGCCTCGGTGGCCGCCATCGTCTGGGCCAACACCGGCGACAAAACGCTGGTTCACACGGTGGCGTATAACGTCATGCTCATCGGATCGGTCACGACGATCCTGTTCAACGGCAACCCGCTGCTGCGGTACGACGGGTACTACATTCTCAGCGATTTGCTGGAAATCCCCAACCTCGCCCAGCGCAGCAAGGATTACCTGTACTACTTGGTGAAGAAGTACGTCTGGCGGGTCCGCAAGCCGCGCAACCCCGCCCACACGGCCGGGGAGCGCGGGTGGTTCGTTTTTTACGGTATCGCTTCGACGATTTACCGCACGATCATCGTGACGGCCATTTTGTACTTCGTCTACCGGGCGGTTCCCGTGCTGGGCGCGGTGCTGGCCGCCATGGCGTTGGCGGCGTGGCTGTTCGTTCCGCTGTACAAGTTCTTCGCGTATCTCTTCACCAATCAGGAGCTTTCCCGCACGCGGGGTCTGGCGATGGTGACGACGGCGGTGTTTATCGCCATGCTGGTGGTGGGGCTGGGATACGTTCCCTGTCACGACCGCATTTACGCGCCCGGCGTGGTCGAACCGCAGGACCGTCGCGTCGTCAACGCTCTGTCCGACGGAACTGTCACGTTCGTCGCGGAGACCGACATGCCCGTGCAGGCCGGCCAGCCGCTGATCGTGGCGGACAATCGCGATCTCGTCGCCGAACTGGACCTCTATCGCAAGCAGCTCCGGGCGTACGAAGTTCAGCGACAGCGGGCCGTCAAGGAGATGGCCGACCTCCGCGGGATCGACGAGCAGATTCAAAGTCAGAAAAAACTCATCGCCGACGCCGAAAAGGACATCGAGGACCTCACGCTGACCTCGCCCATCGACGGCATCTGGGTGCTGCGGAATCCCCACCTGATGGGCGCGTACGCCAAAAGCACCGAACCGTTCGGCGAAGTGATCGCCGACAAACTGGTGATCCGCGTGACGGCCCTCCAGGAGGACGCTCCGCGCATCGTCCGCGAGTGCCTGGACAACCCCGAACGGTCCCGTGTGGAGATTCGCGTCGAGGGCAGGCCCGATTTGTGGATGACCGGGCAGATCGTCAAGGTCGAGCGGGCCGCCACCAAGAAACTGCCCTCGCCGGCATTGGCCGTCGGCGCGGGGGGCTCGGTGACACTGGACCCCAGCGACCGCAACGGCATGACGGCCGAGCAGGAGGTGCTCAAGTTCGTCATCGAGGTCGACCCGCCCGCCGAAGGCCAGCCGCCCATCGCGTCCGGCCAGCGCGTCGTCGTCCAGTTCAACACCCCATGGAAACCCCTGGCGTCACAGTGGTGGTTGAAACTGATCCGGTTGCTGCCGGCGACGTTGCAACCGTGAGTTTGACGGGATCCGGGATTCGGGATCCGGGATCCGTGGGCAGAGCCATTGCGAAGCGTTTGCTGTTTGTGGGTCCCAGAGTCGTCACCATGGCCAAAAATCAAATACAACATGAGGAAGACGGATGGACGCAGAATCGTGACGTCGTACGGAATTACTTTGATTTGACGGCATGGCAGCGAGGTCGGGAACTTGTGAGAATTGTGTACGAAGTCACTCGCCGGAGGCCACGAGAAGAAATATATGGACTTACCTCGCAGGTGCGACGAGCGGCGGTGTCCGTTCCTTCGAACGTTGCCGAAGGCTATGGTCGCGGAAGCACGAATGAATATCTGTATTTTTTACGAACGGCCCGTGGAAGCATATATGAGGTCCAGACTCAGTTGATATTGATCGAGGATTTGGGCATGTTGCCCCATGACGTGGTTTCCGGTGTGGTCGCGGAGGCCCAGCGCTGCTTACAGGTCATCGCCGGCTTAATCCGTAGCCTAGAGGGCAAACTGCGCAGAGAATCAAAAAACGGTTCCCGAACCACGAATTCCGTATCTCGAACGCCAACCACAAGATCCCGAATCCCGAATCCCGACACCCGGATCCCGGATCCCGGATACCGGATCCCGTAATGACGCATATACCTTCAACAACCTGGCGAACTCTGGCGTATCGGCAACGCAATACCGAACTGCCGAAGGGCATCGACGCGGCGTGGGACGCGGTGTCCGGCCTGATCAGTCGCGCCAAACCGCGCGCCCGCATATTCCTTTCCGCCGCCGCGCGCGTCGTGGCGCGCGAAGGCGACTACAAAGACCTCACCGACGCCAAACTCGGCGAGGCCGCTCGGGAGATGCGGAATTTATTTCGCGTCGGGCGGGAGACGCCCGAGGACCTCGAGCGGGCGTTTGCGGTGGTGCGGGAGATCGCCTGGCGGGTGCGCGGCGAACGGCCGTATCTGGTCCAGGTCGCCGGCGCAATGGCCCTGTGGTCCGGCTGCGTGGCCGAAATGGCCACGGGAGAGGGCAAAACCCTCACGGCCACCATGCCCGCCACCATCGGCGGATGGCGGGGGCGAGGCTGTCACGTCGTCACCCACAACGACTTCCTCGCCAAACGCGACGCCGAGTCCATGGGCGCCATCTACAAATTCTGCGGCCTTTCCGTCGGATACATCGAAGAACAGATGCACCCCAACCGGCGACGCGAGAGCTATCAAAACGATATCACCTACTGCACCAACAAATCCGTCACGGCCGACTTTCTCCGCGACCGCCTCGCGCTGGGCCGGCTGCGGAGCCTCTCCTCGGCCCTGCTGACGAAAATCACCGACGGAACCGGTAGCGGCACCGACCGCCTCGTCCAGCGAGGCCTGTTCTACGCCATCGTCGACGAAGCCGACAGCCTCCTCATCGACGAGGCCGTCACGCCGCTGATCATCTCCGGCGAGGCCCCCAACCAGGAGCAGGTCTCCGCGTTCGCCCAGGCGGCGGCGCTCGCGCTGGAGCTCGAAAGCGGCGTCGATTACCGCACCAACGTTCGCTACCGCGAGGTGGACATCACCACCAGCGGAAAGGCCAAACTCGCCCAGCTCGCCGAAGAGCAGGGGCTCGAGGGCGTCTGGCGGGGCAAGCGGAGACGCGAGGAACTGGTCACCCAGGCCCTGACCGCCCGCGAGTTCTATCTCAACGGTAAACAGTACGTCATCCAGGAAGACAAGGTCGTCATCGTGGATGAATTCACCGGCCGACTGATGCCCGACCGCGAATGGCGGGACGGGCTCCACCAGGCCGTCAGCGCCAAGGAACAGGTGACGATTCAGCCGCCCAAGGACACGTACGCCCGCTTGAGTTTTCAGCGGTTTTTCCGGTTGTACAAAAAACTGTCCGGCATGACCGGCACGGCCTGCGAGGGGGTGCGTGAATTCTGGCAGATTTATCACGCGCCGGTGGTGGCGATTCCGACCAACCGCCCGTGCATTCGGCGGAACCTGCCCGACCGCGTGTTCGCCACCGACGCCGCCAAGTGGCGGGCCATCGTCGGAGAAATCGACCGCATCCACTCCACCGGCAGGCCGATCCTCGTCGGAACCCGCAGCGTCCGGGCGAGCGAGCACCTGTCCCGCCTGCTGGTCGAAAAGGGGCTGGAGCACCAGGTGCTCAACGCCGTCCGGCACGCGGAGGAGGCGCAGATCGTCGCCGGGGCGGGACAGAACGGGCGAATCACCGTTGCGACGAACATGGCCGGGCGCGGAACGGACATCAAACTAGGCCGCGGAGTGCCGGACCTCGGCGGGTTGTACGTGCTCGCCACCGAGCGTCACGAAGCCGGGCGCATCGACCGCCAACTCTTCGGCCGGGCGGGCCGCCAGGGCGACCCCGGAACGGCCCAGACGTTCGTCAGCCTCGCCGACGAACTCATCGCCCGCTACATGCCCTACTTCGGAAAACTCGTCGCCAAACGGTACGGAAAAACCGAACGCGAAATTTCGTCCCTCTTCACGCGGAAACTCTTCGACATCGCCCAGGGCAAGGCCGAACGCATGGCCCTCCGCCAACGAAAAGGCGTGCTCAAAACCGACGACTGGCTGGACGAGTACCTGGGTTTCGCCGGAAGCGAGAGCTGACGGATCAGACTGTTAGGCTATTAGACTGTTAGACTGTTAGGCGCCGACTACGAAGCATTGGGCCCAATGCTTCGTAGCCGGCGCCTAACAGTCTAACAGTCTAATAGCCTAACAGTCTGTCGTTCACTTGTACGCCACCGGGTCGGTCGCGCCGGCGGCGGCGAAGCCGGCCAGGCGGAGGCGGCAGGCGTCGCAGTGGCCGCAGGATCGGCCGGTGGGGTCGGGGTCGTAGCAACTGTGCGTCCGTTCGTACGGAACGCCCAGTGTCAACCCTTGCCGAATGATCTGGGCCTTGGTCATCGACAGCAGCGGCGCGTGCACGGTGAACCGTCCGCGGCCGGTCGCCGCCGCGGCCGTCGCGAGGTTCGCCAACCGCTCGAACGCCTCGATGAACGGAGGCCTGCAATCGGGATAGCCGCTGTAATCAATCGCGTTCACGCCGATGAACAGGTCGAACGCGCCGATCACCTCCGCGTACCCCAGCGCAATGCTCAGGAAAATCGTGTTCCGCGCCGGAACGTACGTGACGGGAATTTCGCCGCCGTCGGCCCGGTCCTTCGGCACGGCCAATGTGTCGGTCAGCGCGCTTCGCCCGAATCCGCCGTCGGCCGACAGGTCGATCCGCACGACGCGATGCTCCGTCACGCCCATCGCCGCGGCTACGCGGGCGGCGGCCTCCAACTCCACCCGCTGCCGCTGACCGTAGTCGAAACTCAACGCATGACAAACAAACCCCGCCCGCCGGGCGAGCGCCAACACCGTCGCACTGTCCAGCCCGCCCGACATCAACACCACCGCTAATTTTTTCTCTGTACTCACGGTTCTTTGGAGATTCGTTTGAAAAAATCGTTAATCACTTTCATCGCCGGTTTACCGTACGGGACGTACGACGTGTCCTTTTGCGGGTCGCCGTTGAGGTCGTCGGGACCCTGGCGCCATTCCCAGACGAGGAACCCCGCCACCTCGGGGTCGTTTTCCCACGTTTCGAAAAAGGCCTGGAAACACCGCGCCTGCAACTCGGCGTCGGGCTTGTCCATGCTGCGGTAGTAATTCCACGGTTCCCACGCGGCCGAGACCTGATTGGGCCAGCCGACCTCGGTGAAAATGATCGGCCGTTTGACTTTGGCCTGCCATTTGAGAATGTTCGAGCGAATGCCCGCCCACTTGGTCTTGAGGTCGTCGACGGTCGGTTTGGCGTCGCGGCCGGCGAGTTCGTAGTACGTCGTCATGCCGATCAGGTCCAGGTCGTCCCAGAACTCGGGCACCTCGTAGTGGTCCCAGTTGGCGCTGTAGCCGATCCGTCCTTTGTAGGTCTCGCGGACCTGACGGATCAGCGTCCGCCAGTCGTCGGTCCGTTTTTCGGTGGAGACCAGTTCCGAACCGACGATCAGCACGTCCACGGAGCTGTCCTGGGCGATCTGGGCGAAGTACAGGATAAAATGGCCGTAGTCTTCCCACCAGGCGGCCCATTTTTCTTTGGGGTCGATTTTGCCCCGCCATTCGCTTTGGCCTGGGTTTTCCAGCAGGACGATCGGCATGAGCGTGACCTTCAGGCCTTTGTCCTGGGCGTGTTTGATCAACCGCTTGAGGTGCGTTTTTCCGGGTGTGCGTCGCTGGTCGATGAAAATGCTCGACGACTGGCAGTTCTCCTGGTAGCCGAACACGGTCAGGGCGAGCGTGTTGGCCGTGGAGTTGGCGGCGATTTCGTCGATCACCTTGTCGTACTGGTCGCAGTCTTCGCCGCTGTGAAGCTGGAGCGTGATGCCGCGGAACTCGGCCGGTTTCGAGGACCGCTGCGGACCGTCGCCGGCCGCCGGGGCCGAGTCGGTGGTCAGTCCGCCCGCCCATTGGATTCCCGCCGCCATCGCGACGGCGGCAACAAACGCCAGCAGCACGGCCCATCGGCCGGTTTGACGGAATGTCGTGTCATGTTTTGTCATTGTGTTGTGCTCGCTAAACGTATCGTTGCCGCCAAATCCGAAATCCAAAATTCGCAATCCGAAATACATTGAGACCGTAGCGTTGTAGGTGTATGGTTTCGGGGTGGAAGGCAGATGGATCGGCCTTTCCGGTCTCGTGTCGGAGTCGTCGGCATGTAGCCGCGGAGCGGCGTCTGGTGTAGCCCAAGCGGGTCTCCGCGAGCCCTTTGGGTTGCGGTGTTTTTGATCTTCTCATAATCACTCGCACGCGCCACTGGCCGAATGTCAAACCATTGTGACCTACGGTGGCCCACGACGCACGCTATTCCCCTGTGGGCGTCGTTGGATGCCGTACCGGCACCTGTGCCCGGCTTCGGCCAATGGCGTCTGCGAACGGTTATAGAGGAGAAATGGACCCCGCACCCAGGGCTCGCGGAGTACCGCTCGCCCTGGGCTATATTCGCCGCCGCTCCGCGGCTGCGTGCCGGCACTTCGACACGAGACCGGGGAGGCCAATCGAATGTTTTCCACGTCGAATTCATACACCTGGTGCCACAGTCTCAATTTGCTTCGGGTTTCGGATTTCACGCCCGCGGCGTGCTTGACCCGCCGCCGTATTGTACTATAATAGCGACCGGAACGCGCATGTCATGTGTTAAACAGGAATAGGGCGTCGGACGCCGGTTTTTCGTTGGGTCATCACGGCATCGACGCCGGGAACAACCGGTCAAGGAGAACAACATGGCCAAGAACAATCCCTTTGCAGTGCCTCCCAAGAACAGCGACGACGACGGTCCACAGGGCGAGTTGCCGGAGGTGAGCCCCGACGAACTTCCCGTCGCCGAACCGGAGGAGGATAAGGAATCCGCCATCAGCCTGGTGGAGGAGTCCGACGGCTCTTCGCAGAACACGGTCAAGATCATGGGCGCCCGGAAGATTTTGGGTCCGACCAAGGAGGCCTTCACGCGCACGCCGAACGTTCCGGGAACGGGCGCGATCCGGTGCCGTGTCTTCTTCTCCCGAATCGCGGCCGCCCCGCTGGCGTACATGGAACAGCAGATCAACGAGTGGCTGGACTCCAATCCGATCGAGGTCAAACACGTCACCCACGTCGTCGGCATCATGGAAGGCAAAAACCCGGAACCGAACGTGATTATCACCGTGTGGTACTAACCTCACAATCCCAACCGTTCATACATGGGTCCGGCCTGTCGGCGGATGCGGGGCAGTTGGGTGAGGTAGATCATGGCGGCCACGATGCAGGCGGTGCCGCAGAGGGCGAAGGTGGTTTCGGCGCCGAGGGTTTGGGCGAGGCTGCCGTAGAGCAGGGCGCCCAGCGGGGCGGCGCCCATGAAGGCCATCGCGTAGAAGCTCATCAGACGGCCTCGCTTGTCGTCGTCGACGAGCGTTTGCAAAATCGTGTTCGTGCCGGCCATTTGAACCATCTGGCCAAACCCCACGACGACCAGCAGCGGCAGGCTGACGATCAGCCAGTGCGACAGTCCAAATCCGATCAGCCCAACTCCCAGGGCGATCGGAACGATCCCGATCATCCGGTCCAGCCCGTGGATGCTGCGGCGGCGTGCGAGGTAGATCGCTCCGATGATCGCGCCCAGTCCGGCGGCGGAGACCAGCAGGCCCTGGACGACTTCGCCGCTCGTTCCCCGCCCGCTCAGCGCGTCACCGAAGGAGGCGGGCAGCCGTGCGATCAGCGTTTGGGGCAGCAGCGGTTTTCCGCTGAGGATGTCGCGGGCGAAGACGGGGTAGAGCGTACCGTGGGCCATTCCGAGCACGCCCATGACGGCCAACAGGAGCAGCGGGGCGCGGATGGGGGCCAGTCCGAATGCGTAGCGCATGCCCTCGGCCAGTTCGCGGACGGGGTGTTTTTTCGGCCTCGGGGGCCTCGGGGCGACGCGGATCATCAGGACGGCGACGATGACGATCGGGAAACTGATCGCGTTGATGAGGAAGCAGTAGCCTTCTCCGACGGCTTCGATGAGCAGTCCGGCGATGACCGGTCCGATCAGCCGGGCGCCGTTGAAGGCGAAGGAATTCAGGGCGATGGCGTTGGTCAGGTGCTCGCGGTGGTCCACGAGTTCGACCATGAGGGATTGGCGGTTGGGCACGTCGGCGGCCGCCACCAGGCCGGCCATGAAGGCGAGCATGAGCACGTGGGCGTAGTGAATCAGGCCGGTGAGCGTGAGGGTCGCCAGCAGACCGGCCTGGATCATCATCAGGGTTTGCGTGACCAGCAGGGCGCGGTGGCGGTTCCATCGGTCGGTGAACACGCCCGCCAGCGGCGCGAGAAAAAAGGCCGGTACCTGCGCCAAAAACCCCACCAGCCCCAGGTGAAACTTCGACTGGGCCGTCAGGTGATTGTAGACCAGCCACCCCAAGGCCGTCATCTGCATCCATGTTCCGATCAGCGAGATGCCCTGCCCGAAAAAAAACAAACTATAATTCCGCCCGCGCAGCGCCCGAAAAAAGCCAGGCCGTATGGCGGCCTGTGCGGCGGACGGTTCTTCATTCTCCCAAGGCATGGGGAGAGTATAGCGGGGCGCGACGGTAAATGCACGCGGTTGGTTCGAGGGAGGCAAGTGACAAGTGACAAGTGACAAGCGACAAGTGACAAGCGACAAGGGAAGGAGCGTCCTGTGTATTTCGTGTTCTCGTACCGGGCGATTGTTGTGAAAGACAAAACATTCCTTCTCGAGTCGCTTGTCACTTGTCACTTGTCACTTGTCGCTTGTCGCTTGTCACTTGCTTTGACCGTTGTTTCTCACATTGCCGTGCCGTACAATACGAACCGCACGATGAATTCCATGTACAAAATCTGGGACATCAGCCTGTTGGCCTTGCATAATTTGCGGGTGCACATTGGGCGGTCGGCGTTGACGGCGCTGGGGATTGTTGTCGGTGTGATGGGCGTGATCGCGACGCTGGCCATCAGCGAGGGCGGGTCGCACGACGCCCAGCGGGCCCTGCGCGAACTGGGCAGCGACAACATCATCATCGACTCGCAGAAGCCCGCCCAGGACGAGGCCAAGGCCTCCGGCCAATGGACGTGGGTGCAGACGTACGGGCTGACGCGGATCGACGTGGCGAGGCTTTGCGACCCGGAGAACATTCCGGGGGTGCGGATGTCGGCCGTGGTGCACCGGCTTCGAAAAGACGCCCGCGTGGGCGCGACGCGGATCACGGTGGCGATCATGAGCACCGAACCCACCTACGCCGAGGTCGCCCGAATCGCCATGTCCCGCGGGCGGTTCATCACCGACGTCGACATGGGCAACTCCGCCGCCGTCTGTGTGCTCACCGAAGCCCTGGCCAAACGGCTGTTCCCGGCGGCCGACCCGCTGGGGCAATCCGTCATGCTCGGTTCGCAGCCGTTTCATGTCGTCGGGCTGATCGAAAAACTGCCGCGAACGCTCGTCGAATTCTCCGGCGACATCGATTATGCGGCCTTGATTCCGTTGTCGGCCGACCGCAGCCGGTTCGGCGAGTTGAACGTCGAGTTCAAAAACGGAACGGAGTTCCGCGAACGCGTCTACGCCAGCCAGGTGGTTTTGCGCATGGTCGACGAACGCGCGCTGGAGACCGGCGCGGTGGTGGCGCGGAATCTGCTGGCCCGCGACAATCCCGCCCGGCAGGACTACAAGGTGACGATTCCGCAGGAGTTGCTCGATCAGCAGCGGAAGCAGCGGCGGCTTTGGAATATCGTGCTGGTGTCGGTGAGTTTGATTTCGCTGGTGGTGGGGGGGATCGGCATTATGAACATCATGCTGTCGACGGTGACGGAGCGGACGCGGGAGATCGGGATTCGTCGGGCGTTGGGCGCGCGTCGGGTGGACATCGTGATGCAGTTTCTGGTGGAGTCGGTGACGCTGGCGACGATCGGCGGGGTGATCGGCGTGGGCATTGGGGAACTGGTTCTGGTGCTCGTGCGGCAAAGTGTGGGCATGACGGTGATCGTGACGATCCCGGCGCGGATTCTGCCGATGCTGGTGGCCGTGATGGTGGGCCTGTGCAGCGGCCTGTACCCCGCGTTCCGGGCGGCCAGGCTGGACCCGATCACGGCGCTGCGGCACGAGTAGGCGGAAATTTCGAATTTTCGCGATGCCCTGCTACTTTTCCGTCACGTCTACCAGTTGTAGATGTCGTTTGTGCGACCGGAAGTTCAGTTCGGCGTGGTCGAGGAGGAGGCGGACGTCGCCGTTGGGGGATTTTCGGATGTCGGGTTCGGAGACGGGTTTTTTCGAGAACGTGCCGGCGATCAGGAGTTTGTTGGCGCGGGGCAGATGCAGGTGGAGGATGGATTCGTTTCGGCTTGTCGTTTCGCGGCGGAGGACGTTGAGCGTGCAGGCGGTCGTCGAGGTCAGTCCGAAGTACAGCCGGGCCCGCACGCCTTGCATGACGCCGGTTTGGCGGTGGCCGTCGCGCTGGATCATGGCCGGGGAGTGCCAGAAGAGGTCCGCTCCTCCTCCGCCGGGACTGACCAGTTCGTCCAGGATGGCCAGCGTCGATCCGGTCCGCGTGCGCGGGTGCGTGAGCATCACGACGTGGCGGATGAACCGCACCTCGTCGCCGAGCGTCGTTCCGCTGTCGCAGGCGACCCAGCGGAAGTTCCGGTCGGACTGGGCTTCGACGATCATGCCCTGCCCGTCGATGCGATGGTCCCGCCGTCCCACCAGCAGCACGTTGTGCGAAGCCGCCGGCAGGTCGATCAGGTCCACGTTGGGGTCGTCCTCCTCACCGAAAGGATACGGCGGAAGTCCCCGGTCCACGAGCATGGTCTCGCCGTCGACCTGGAGGTTGACCGAGCACATGTCCGGCCGTCCGTGATGGGCGGACAGGTCTCCGGTTTTGACGGCGGCGTAAAACGTCGGTTTGGGCCAGCGGTCGGCCAGGGCGGCCCATCCGATTTCGTTGAACACCTTCACGGGCGGCATTTCGGGAACCGCGGTGACCTCGGCGTCCGTGGGGCGGAACAGCAGCGCCAGCCCCACGCCGCTGTGCCCGGTGGTGACGGTTTCCCGCGCGAACGCGTACGTGTCCATCCACCAGGTGAACTGCTTCAGGCCGAACCGTTTGGTCAGCAGGTACAGCGCGTCGTGGAAGGGCACGGTCGCGGCGTCGCCGAATCCGTGATGCTGCCCGTTGGGCGTGAAGTAGACCGGGAACAGCCCCGTCGCGTCGATGCCGCGCGTGTGGAAGAGCGTCAGGTCGTCCAGCGTGTTGCTGACGCCCTCGGCCAGCAGGAGGAAATAGCGCAGGCTCAGTCCCCAGTAGGTGATGCCCTCGTCCCATCCGCCCTCGCGTCCCATGGCGTTGAGGAATCGGGCCAGTCCCGTTCGGGCGTGGGTGAAGGCGTCGCGGGCGTTATTTTCCTCGTCGCTCAGGGCCAGGGCGGCCAGTCCGCACCCGCTGTTGATGACGGCGTTCCAACTGTGGTAGCAGTTGTACCACCAGGCGTTTTTGGCGACGGACTGCTCGTAGGGCGTGATGACTTTGTTCCGCAGGGCATGCCGCACGCGGAGTCGGTCGACTTCGGCGAGGTCTTCCCACAGCCAGTCCAGCGCGACGACGGCGGCGACGGCGGATTCGGCGGTGCAGAGGTCCACGTGCAGTTCGCTGTTGGCGGGGTCGACCCAGGTGGACCAGCTCAGCAGATTGCGGAGTTCTTCGATGGCGCGGTCCCGGTAGGCCTGGTTGGGCGTGATGTGGTGGGCGATGAGCAGGTCGAAGATTCGCCCCTGGGTGGTTCGCGCGGCGTTGATGGCGGCCGAGGGCGCGCCCTGCTGACT
>Ga0123353_10001832_pt1 | contig 26134 bp, 13 predicted proteins | sample TergutLab28metaG_3_FD_92763 | JGI IMG/M metagenome (GOLD analysis project Ga0123353, IMG submission 92763) | Labiotermes labralis P3 segment gut microbial communities from Petit-Saut dam, French Guiana - Lab288 P3 | ecosystem: Host-associated > Arthropoda: Insects > Digestive system > Gut ...
GCGTGAGAATACCGAAACCTTTCAAGAATCCCTTGTGCGATTTTTTCGTTTTCTCGGCGGCGTGCCAACATTGATTTCGTTTGACAACTCGAAAGTTCAAGTCAAAAAAATCGTCAAGGGACGTGGCACGGCTGCCTCTGTCGGGCTGTTACAAATTGCATCGCATTATCTGTTTCAACATCATTTTTGCCGTGTCAGGCAACCGCAAGAGAAGGGACACGTCGAAAATGCCGTCAATTACCTGCGCTCGAACTTTATGGTTCCGGTACCGAACTTTCCCACTTTCGCTGCGGTAAACGAGCACCTCGAACAATGCTGTCGCAATGAATTTGCGAAGACTTCAGCGAAGCAAGAGAAGAGTATCGGCGAGTTGTTTGCCGAAGAAAAGCCGTCGTTGCTTCCTTTGCCCGACACGGATTTTGAGGCGTGCCGGATCGAATTGCGGGCGGCAATTGAATTGCCGACGAACTCTAATTCGATTTGTCCGATACGCAACCGGACTCGCTTACCTGTATTTTACCATCAATTTCCGTGCCAACCAAGAACCTTTTTGATTATTTTTGCAAAAACATCCAAATTTCCCTTGCTTTTAAGGAGTTATGCAGACAGTATCGAAATAATGTCCGAAGGCAAATCGGCAAGATAAGTGTTGCAAAATAATGCAAATGGTGTATCATTACGCATAAAGTGCGTTATTTTGCACCACAGTCCGGGGAGTTCGCTTCGCTGCATTGCGGCTCTCCGGGGTTATTTACCGCCCAGCCTTTTTCTTGACCTCATAGGCGTGATCCCGCTTGTTCAGCACTTTCGCCTCAACAATTTTGTCCAGTTCAGGAATTTTTGCATTTTCGTCTTCTGGATCAATTCTCTGAATATCCGCAAGCACTTCAAATCCTTCAACAACATGCCCGAAGACCGTATGCCGACCATCTAACAACGAGGTAGGAACAAACGTCAAGAAGAACTGCGAACCGTTTGTATTCGGACCGGCATTTGCCATACTAATCGACCCTCGAAAATGCCGACGGTACTGCGGGAACTTATTGCCGCACTCATCGTCAAACACATAACCGGGTCCGCCGCGTCCTGTTCCCGTCGGGTCTCCTCCCTGCGCCATAAAAGTCGGCAAAACTCGGTGAAACACCGTGTCGTTGTAAAATCCCTTTTCCACCAGCGAAATAAAATTTGCCACCGAGTTTGGGGCTTCGTTTTCAAAAAGTTCGAGAACGATTTTTCCCTTCGTTGTCGTGAGTTCCACTCTCGGCAATTTCTTGGCAGGGTCTTGTTCTCCGGCTTCGGTTTCCGCCTTTCGGATCGCCTGTTCTTTTGTCCATGCTTCTTTGACTTGGGACATAATATGGAGTTGATTTTGTAACGTCCGGGCATGGTCTCTTCCCGCCTTTGATTGCATCAAGTCCTTGAAAGTATTGTCCAATTCTCCCGATTCCCCTGCTATTTTGAGCCACGGCTCGGCTTCTTCGTAGTTCATGGTCAGCATGGCGGCAAGTGCTCCGAAAACATAATAGCGATTTGCACTTTTGTCGATTCCTGACTCCGTCAGGCGTTTGAATAGGTGAAAGGACTCTTCGTAGTTTTCACGATTGAACTCCCAGCCAATCGTCGAATAGAGAAGGTTAATGACGTAAGGATTGCGGTTGGGAGCCTCTTCATGCGCATCAAGAGCAAGTGTCTTCAACTTTTTGTGGAGATCGAGTCCTTGTTTGTACAGCCTCGGATGTTCCGCATCAATGACTACCTGGCGGTCAGGTTTGGCATCCTGATACTCGACCTTCATTGCCGTTAGTGTTTTGTTCAGTGTCCTAAATTCGGTGAAAGTTTCCATAAACGCCTTGTTTTTGGGACCCAGTTCCATCGCTTCCTGCTCGGATCGAGCAAATGTTACTCCTTCGGATGGAGCGGGAGCGTTGGATGCCGATTCTTGGGCGGACAAAATCACACAGAGGGACAGTAAACAGCAAAGTGGAAGCAGAAAACAGCGAAAGGTCATCATGATAGTTGGTTGAATTGTGGATCTATGTAGTAAAACCATAACGCTGTCATTTTAACCGATGATCCCTGTGTGTTGCAATACCGGATAAGATTTTCCAGATTTTTTCTTGCTGACTTCAGTTGAGAGCATTGTACTTCCCTCGTTGTCCAGTGCAACGGACAAAATCCATCGGCACCGCTCGGCTGGACATCCAGATAAATCGCCGCACCCAAAGGATCGTACTGAACACCCACCCGCTCGTGTATAAAAAATTCTGAAAATTGCTCTGGATTTAATTTTTGAAAATCCCTAGACTCCTCCCATTGACCGGTACACCAATGTGTCGGTTCGTATGTTTTCTCACAAACAAAGGAGTTATTGATGAATCAAGGAATGATGAATACAGTGATCTCCGCTATCGTTGGCGGAGTGATTGGGGCGGGCGTAGTGTTTTTCGGTGCTACCAAAGACGCGTCGGGAGACCTCAAAGATCTCTCGGTGGCAAATCTTAAAGTGGAGAATTTGACCATCACGAAACAGGCTTTGCTCCTCAACGCAGAAGGAAAGGAAGAGGTTGTTCTCAAAGAAGGTTCCGTGTTGGCAGAAAACGTGATTCTCGGAAAGAAGTTCATCGGCAGACAATTTCAAGGACATGCAATCATAGCAAATCGGGTGTTCACCACCCCGGATGACCTGATTGCCACACCGATGGAAAATTGGCGTTTCTTTGCCGAAATCGGTTCGTCTGCCGACACAGGGGGTGAAATTGTCGTCCGAAGTGCTGCTGGTCCCGCTTCAGTGAACAGACCGACGAGTGGAGGAGCATTACTCCGGGCAGGATTCGATCCTGAGGCGAGACCACAAATTCTAGCACTTCAAAACTATGATCGCAGTCCCATGCAAATCAACTGGGAACTTTCGGAACAGCAGAAGCGACTGTTGAGTGCAGCACCTCCGACAGGAGCGGCGGCTAGTTTCAACACCGACGTTGCGGCTCCCGTTCGCCCAGGGGGCGCAACTGTTGCCACACCTGACGCAAACACGATGATGCGATAAGACCTAAATCGTGCAATTAGGATTGTGCAAAATTCAAGGAACGGCGGACGTTAGTCCGCCGATTTTCATGGATTGTCGGCATGGGGCGAATCGCAATGACGGGATATTGCTCACCATTAACCGAATCTGGAAATTTTGGTAAAATAGTCGGTCATCTAGGTGTCTGTGCAAGATTTTATGTTCACGGCAGTTTGTCCTCACTGCTCTTTCCTGTATAAACTTGACGATTCACTGATCGGCAAACGGGCGACGTGCAAACAGTGCCGAAATGTCTTTACTCTCGTCGAAGCCGAAGAAGTGCGTGAGCCTACCGTTCAAGCCTCCCAAACCGATTCTGGATTCGATCTCCCCATCCAACCCCCAACAGGACAGGGGAAGGTTGCCGCTAAAACCAAAGAACCCTTTTCCGCTGATTCAGGTCTCTGGAATGTCGGCGACATTGTTCTCGGTGTCTATGAAGTCAAGCCCATCTCAGAAGGAGTTCCCCATGCAGAAGGCGGAGTGGGAGTCGTTCACCGTGTCTATCACCGTGAATGGGATATGGACCTTGCCGTCAAGAGTCCTAAACCGCAATTTTTTCAAACGGAACACGGAAAAAAAAGTTACGAACAAGAAGCCCAAACGTGGATTGAACTCGGTTTGCACCCCAACATCGTTACCTGCTATCTTGTTCGTCGGATCGGCGGTATTCCCCGCCTGTTCGCCGAATTCATTCCCGATGGCAGTCTTCGTGATTGGATTCAAGATGGTCGCCTCTATCACGGCGGTAACGATGCGGCACTTCTCCGCATTCTCAACATTGCCATCCAATTCACTTGGGGACTCGATCACGCCCATCGGCAGACACTCTTGCATCTTGATGTGAAGCCCGCCAACGTCATGATGTCCGATCAAACCGCAAAAGTTGCCGACTTCGGACTTTCACAATCTGCGATGAACGCCGGTTCGGTCGGCGATCAGGATGATGAATCGGCGACCGAAAACTACATCACCATCGGTTTGACTCCCGGTTATTGTTCTCCTGAACAGTATCGTGCGGTTGAATTGATCAAGGCACAAAAATTCGATGAGGTTCCCAAGTTAACCGTTCAAACCGATATATGGTCTTGGGCAGTGAGCATTTTTGGTATGTTTGTCGGCAGTCCTGCTTGTAATAAACAAGGCGGACAAAATGCCAGAGCAGTGTTTCAGGAATTTCTGAAAATCCCCCCCTCCAAAAAGCGACCTGCTATGCCAGATGCCGTCGCAGAACTCCTAATGCGCTGCTTTGAGGAAGAGCCGGCAAAACGTCCCGAATCGATGGAGCAAATTGCCGATGAGTTAACAAAAATTTACCGAAGCATCGCCGGGTTGGAATTTCCTCGCCCCAGACCGGTCAATGCTACGTGGACCCCGGAAAGTATCAACAATCGTGCAGCGTCGCTCCTCGACTTGAATAAGCCCGAAGAAGCCGCAAAATTGTTCAATCAGGCGATTGCGATGCAACCCTGGCACCCCGCCGTGACGTACAACCGGACAGTGTTGTCATGGCGACTTGCTCAATTCACAGATATTGTTGCCATCGAACAACTGGAAACACTGGTCAAGATGCGTCCGAAGGAATTGAATGCAGTTTACGCCCTCGGTTTGGCACAGCGTGAGCGGGGCGACTTGTCTTCGGCTCTGGACGTGTTCAACGATGCGCTGGCAATGACAGAGCGGGAAGATGTCCGTCGGGCAATTTCCGCTACCGAATCCCAACTGTCAGATGAAGCACGGTGTCTGGACACTTATACCCTGTCAGACGTTCCCGAACGGAAAGTCTGTGTGGACGAAAAGGGGGAATTTATCCTCTTTTATAGCGAGCCGCAAACGTTGTGTCTTCATTCGACCATCACCGGACAATTTCGACGAACGTTCAAGACTTCTGGTGCGCCGTCCAATCCGGGAGAACGATTTGCTTTGAGTAACGATCTTCTTTGGGAACTTTGTACAGAGCCAAGCGGATTTTCCATGCGCCGCATGGGGGCAACTTCGGCAACGCACACCTTTCGACAAATTAACTGGGGGCGGCGTTCCGGTGAAAAAGCCTCGAATCAAGTCGTACTGCTGGACAAAGCCCTGCTCGGAAACATCGTTCAAAATCGGGTGGATATTTCCAATCTCAACACAAGACGAAAATATGGTTCCCTTTTGGGACATGAGGATAACATTACGGCTCTGGCGTTCAGTTCTGACGGACGATTTGCAATAACCGCCGGAGATGACCGAACCGTTCGACTCTGGGAACTTCCCTCGTGCCGATGTCTGCGGACATTTTCAACTCCGAAACACACCATTGATGCGGTTTATCTTGATCCGAGCGGACTTTTTGCTCTGTCGTTGACAGCAAGCGGCTCAATGCGTCTTTGGTCGGTCGCAATTTTATGTCGTTTGCAGGCATTTCGGGCACCGCTCCAACTTTCCCACGTAACCAGTGCAGAGGAAGCAGGCAGACAGCAATCGGAAATGGAACGTGTGTGTAACGAAATCCGACAAGCAGTCCGGCGAAAAGACTACGCTGCCGCTCTCGAATGGCAGGAAAAAGCAAAAATGCTTAAAGGCTGGGAATCTGCCCGATATATGCTGGAAATCGAAGGAATCGGAGATCAAATCAAGCGGCATACTCTTCGGGAATCATACGATTCTGCTTTATGTACCCACACATTGAGCGGACATCAGGATGCCGTAGCGAGTATTGCCATTTCGCTGGATGCCAACTTAATCGCTTCGACAGGAGAAGATGGAAGCATTCGGGTCTGGAATATCGCAGAACAAAAATGTGTTGCCGACCTTGAAGGACATCAGGATTGGGTGCGGAGCGTTGCGTTGACGACGGACGCAAAATTTCTCATTTCCGGCAGCCGGGACGGCAGCGTTCGGATTTGGAATATCGGTACGGGGCAGTCTATTCGGACATTCAGCGAAAGAATCATGCTGCTGACGAAAATTGCCCTCAACCCTCAAGAACGTCTGGTCGCCATTGCGGATGCCACCGGCACAATTTTCCTTTGGGATGTGCTGGCGAATTCAGTGATTTCCCGATTCGTCCAGCGAAACAATGGTGTCCAGGCGATCCGATTCAGTCGGAGCGGTCATCATCTTGTAGCGGGCGGAGACGATGGTGCCGTAACGCTTTGGAAAATTGGAAACAACACACCGATCAATGTCTTTCGGGATCATCAATCGCCCGTAACGGCAGTGGCATTGACGGCGGACATGAGCAAGTGTTTTTCGGCGGATAAAAATGGTCGGATTGTCATTCGGAATTTGCAGACGAACATACTGGAGTCGGCTTTTCAAGGACACATTGAAGAAGTATCGGGGCTGGAACTTTTAGCGGATGCCCGGTTTTTGTTTTCATCAGCAAAAGATGGAGCGATAAAGGTTTGGCATTTGACGGAACCGATGGAATCGTATTCGATTGAGGGGCATCCGGCGGCGGTAACGGCAATGGCATTGGAAATTTCGGGGCGGCGGTTCGTAACCGGCTGTGCGGACGGTGTTGTTCGGGCTTGGGAATTGTTATGGAATTATCGCTTTCCCGATTGGCAACCGATTTCGAGGAAGGCAACGTCGGTGTTGCAGTCGCTCTTGTCATTGTATTCGGAAGATGGTGTGGAAAAGCCGAAAATTGACGAAATCATTGCGAATCGGATCATTTTGGAAATGGGCTATTGCGGTTTCGGCACGATTCCTACGGAAACGTTGAAGAAGGCACTTAACAATCTTCTCGCAGATTGGAAAAACTCCTGAATTTTCAGATTGTGCAAAAAAGTAACAGGATATAAAAGGAGAACATGACATTATGTCAACCCACCAAACGATTTTCGTTCTCGACACCCACGGGCTTCTGTATCAACTGTTTCATGCGATTCCGCCGATGAGCAGTCCGATGGGAGAACCCGTCGGAGCAGTGTACGGACTCACCAAGGATATATTCTCACTTATCGAAAAGCATCAGCCCGACAGCCTCTTTTGTGCCTTCGATTTGCCGGGACAAACGTTCCGCTCCGAAATCTACACCGAGTACAAGGCAAATCGGAGCGAAATGCCCGACGACCTGCGACCACAAATCGGATTCGTCCACGAAATTCTCGATGCCATGAACATTCCCGGTCTCTCCCTGCCGGGCTTTGAAGCCGATGACATCATGGCAACCGCCGCTCGGATGATTGCCGAACAAAATGATCACTGCATCATTGTTACCAGCGATAAAGACTGCCGGCAACTGATCAATGATCACGTTTCGATCTTCAATCTCCGCAAAGCGGCGTTTTACAAGGCGGAAGAACTGCTTGCTGATTGGGGAATCCGTCCCGATCAGGTTGTCGATTTTCAATCGCTTGTCGGCGATTCAACCGACAACGTTCCCGGAGTTGCAAAAGTGGGACCAAAAACGGCAACGGAACTGTTGCAGCAGTTCGGAACGCTCGAAGGTATTTACGAAAACATCGAAAAGATTACCGGCAAGAAAAAAGAATATCTTCTTGCCGGTAAGGAATCGGCGTTTTTGAGCAGACAACTCGTTACACTGAAAAACGATGTGCCGATTCACGTGGATTGGAAACCATACAGCGGCTTCGATGCAGAGAAATTACGGACATTGTTTCAGCGGTTTGGATTTAAGTCGTTGATGGGAAAAATTGAAGGCGGTGGTCTGATTCCAAGGGTAGGCAATCGACCACCGGACGATTGCGTCGGCGATACCCGACTGGAACTCCCTTGTGCGGAGTACCGCACGTTGCCGCCCGGCGGTCGGCAACCTACCTTAAATCCCGTCTATCACCTCGTCGACTCGCAGGAAAAGTTCGACGGATTTTTTGCCCAACTCCAACAACAGACGCTCTTTTCGTTTGATACGGAAACTGCTCCGATAGAGGATCGGTTTAGTGCAACCTCTCCCCGATACACCGTGATCGTTGGAATGTCCTTTGCCTGGAACGACCATGAAGCGTGGTATTTGCCATTCCGTGCGCCGCTTGGTTCGCTGACCTTGCCGCTGCAACAAACGCTCGAACATCTTCGTCCCATCTTGGAAGACCCGAAGATTCACAAAATCGGACAAAACCTGAAATACGACATTGTTGTTTTGAAAAATGCCGGTGTGCATTTACAGGGCGTTGCCTTTGATACGATGCTTGCCGATTACCTTCTCCGTAGATAATTCCTATTTTGACGAACACCGTTTGACCCTACAAATACAAACACACGCTTGAAAAATAGGGTTCTAAAAACACCCGTTCATCGAAAGGTGCCACGTTGATCCCAACTTCTGACCGGTTTGCATGGGTCTTGTAGATTTATCGAGCGGTGAGTCCGAGTAGGATAAGTGCGAGGAGTCCGACGAAAGGGTGGGAGACACATTGTTTGGAGCGTGGGTCGGAAATGGATTGGAGTGCGATGGCGAGTAAACAAGTAAAACGGCACGGTACCAGTCGGACTTATCGGGAGTTTGCTTCATCCGAGAAACATAGCCGGGATGGGCGAGTTCGACCTGCCAGCATTAGCGGGCAATGAGTTTTTCGGCAAAGTCGGCAACACCGGTGCTGGCTTCGATAGCGGCGGAGACGTTGTTGCCGAAAGGGGCGACAATGCGGAAGACCTCACCGAAAAAGGATGCGCCAGTTTTCATACAAACTTGCTGATCGCCTGGCAGTTTTTGCTCTTGCCTCGTTTGAGGAAAAATTGTTATGATTCCACCAGATTTTCCCCGCTTTGAATTGTCTCTTAACACGAGGTCAAACCGTGAAACACCTTTTTTATACGATCCTGCTTGTTACTTCACTGGGCATTGCCGGAGCGATCTGGAATCCCGCTCTCGTCCAACAGGGTGCCGATCTTATCGGTCTGAAACTTCCGCAGAACTCCGCTGATTCTACTGGAAATGCACCCGACGAAGATCAACTTGCCCAATTTTTGGCACAATATCCCTTCGCTCGAAACCAAAACAATGCCGAAACCGTTTCGACAGGAGCGATACCGCTTGCAGTCATTCCAGAACCTGCTCCGCCGCCGATTCCGTCGGTCTATACTGCAATGCCCGCCGTCAATTCCGTTCCCGCTCCCCAGCCTGCTTCGGAACCGATCTCTCCGGCATATTCTTCCAGTTGGGAGCATTCCCGTTGGAATGGCGAAGTAACCGCACCGGTTACAGACTGGTCAGGTCCTTCACAACCCTATCAAGAGCCGGTCCCTGTTCCGCAGCAGTCCATTTATGTGGCTCCTCCCGCCAATAATCCCCCGCCAAGCACTCCAAACGCTTTTGCACCGTCGCAGGAAACTTTTCCGGTCGTCAACGATCCTTCTCCTGTCGGTTTTGAGCAGACGAGATATATGCCGCCGGTAACACAGCCGATTTTACCGCCGCATGGAACTCTTCAAACGCCGGCAGTGCTGATCGAAGACGTGCCGGTTTACGGAACGGAAATGGTTGCCCGAGTGGGAACACAGGTAATTTTAATGGGGGATATTCTGCCGAAACTCCGTCGGGCAGCGCAGGCACTGATCGCCGAAAACTTCAAACGAATGTCGGAAGAAGATCGGGCAAAAGTCGCTCCGGGGGAAGTCGAGCAGGTTATCAATATGTTCATCGAAAGTCATTATCCTGAATTTTTGCAGGAACAAATCCTTGTGGCTCTCGTTTTTAACGATTACGCTATTTCCAAAAGCAAAGCCGAAAAGGATTTCCTCAATGAGAAAATGGGGGAGGAATTCGACCGTGCGGAAATCCCCGAACTGATGAAAGAATTCAACGTTGACAACGTGGCTGCTCTCAAAAAGTATTTGGAGACACAACTCGGTAGTTCGCTGGATCGGGAGCGGCGGCTTTGGATTCGAGAACAAATTGTGCGGCAGTGGATCGGTCTGTCGGTACAACGTGCAACAGGAGAGTGTACCGCCGATGAAATGCGGGAGTTTTATGAACAAAACAAGGAAATGTTCACTTCATCTGCAAAAGTGCGTTGGCAGGAAATGGTCGTGTTGTTGTCCCACTATGGCACCGAACAGGAGGCACTGAACAAAATTCGCTGGATGGGAAATCAGGTAGCAGGAGGCGCACCGTTTGAGGAAATTGCCAAAGCGCATTCGGACGGTTTTACCGCTTCTAAGGGGGGCGTTTGGGACTGGACGGAAAAGGGAAGTTTGACTTCGGCGGCGTTGGAACAGGCGATGTTTTCGCAACCGATAGGGCAGTTGAGTTCGGCAATTATCAGAAGCGACAAGGGATTGCACATTATTCGGGTTTTGGAGCGGAAAGAAGTGAACGTTGTGTCGTTTGTGGAAGCGCAAGGGACGATTCGGGAAAAAATCAGGAACCAACGTGTTCAGCGGTATCAGGCAGAGTATTTTTCGGATTTGCGCCGCCGCTTTCCGGCAGTTGTCGTAAAGGAGCGGATTGATTTCAATGTCAACAGTCCAAGAACGGCAAATACCGCATGGTAAAGTGGGGGTCGGAACTTGCTTGAACACTGTCAAGATTAAAATTGGGGATACCAGGAACAAACTATGAAGAGACTCTTTTTGAGCAGTATGATCGGAATCGTCATGGCTGTTGTCATGTCATCGTCAATTCGTGCCAATGAACCTTCTGCTTTGCCCATGATCCCGGTCGGCTTCGATGCCTACAAAATGTGGGATAAGTGGCATCAACAGCGAATCGGTGTGCGTGCCTATATGCGGAGTACCTACGACCGAGATGGCGGAAACCGCACTGCCGATGCAAGCCATTACCTCTTCGGCAATCCGCACGAACAAAACATACCGCTGGATGTCAAGGGAAAAGGAACGCTTTACTTTTTCCGCACGAATCACTGGCACGGAAGTCCGTGGCACTTCATCGCCGATGGAGTCGATAATCTCGTCCGTGAATCGGCAACGCTCGATCCGGTCGATGCCAAAAAGAAGTTCACGAACACGGTGTTTCTTCCTTCCGAGCCGTTTCCCGAACCGCTGTGCTGGACATGGAGTACAACCAAAGGAGCCGACCTGATTTGGCATCCGATGATGTTCAAAGAATCATTTCGGATCGTTTACGAACGGACGTTTTACGGCACCGGTTATTATATCTATCATCTTTTCAGCGACGAAAGGAACCTTTCGCAACCACTAAAAACGTTCGACCTGCAGCAATGTCCTGATCCCGAAGTCCTTGACTTGTTGAGCAAATCGGGAACAGATATTGCGCCGAAAAACATTGCGAAAATCGAGAAGAAAGTAGTGCTTGACAAAGAAACGGTAACACTTGCAGAAATCAACTCCTCTGCTATCGTCCGAGCCTTCAAAATGACGTTGCCTCTTGATGAAGCGATCAACTTGGAACGAATTCGTTTGCGTGCCACCTGGGATGGGGCGAAGCATCCGTCGATTGATGCACCGCTTTGTCTCTTTTTCGGAGCCGGTACATTTTACAATCGGGATGAGCGTGAATTTCTCGTCAAAGGATTGCCGATCCATATCCGATTCGATTATGATGCCAAAACCGTCGAGTTAGGATGTTACTATCCGATGCCGTTTTTCAAGTCCGCCAAATTTGAACTGACGGGAATCTCTCCCGGTAAAACCGAAGTGCGTTACGAGATTCGGCATGAACCGCTGACCGTACCGATATGGCACTCGAGTTATTTTCATGCAACTTACAAGGACATTCCCAATCCCGAACCGGGACGGGATATGGTCTATCTCGACACGAAGGGTATCGAGGGACACGACGACTGGTCGGGCAATTTTGTTGGCACGTCGTTTATCTTTTCGCATACGGGTAGTCTCGGCACACTTGAAGGGGACCCGCGATTCTTTTTCGATGACAGCCGATCACCACAGGCTCAAGGAACCGGCACCGAAGAGTGGGGGGGCGGCGGCGACTATTGGGGCGGACTCAATATGACGCTTCCTCTTGCCGGTCATCCATGCGGAACGAGAAATGCCAAAGAATCCAAACACGAAAAGGACTTGATCCAATCGGCTTACCGATTCTTGCTGGCAGACCTCATGCCGTTCGGCAAACGTGCGGTCATTGGTTTTGAGCACGGAGCCGAAAACCTTTCGATGGAACATTACGAGGCGGTCACGTACTGGTATGGACTGCCTGTTGCCTCGCTTATCAAAACGGATGTGTTGGATGTTGGCAATCCACAGTCGGAGCGAGAGCATGACTATTATTCTCCCCATGCTTCGGAAGTCGAAACGATTCTTTCGCGTTACGAATGGGGGATCGACACGTTCCCGGCAAAGGCTTGGGGGATGAATGACGAACAACGGGCTGCTCATGCAGATATGGTCGGCAAAGAGGTTTTTCCAGCCCATGAAGAGTATGGACGGAACACCGACGGAACTTCGGAATTCACCGTGGCGGTCTCGCCGAAAAATCGTGGGGTTTTACTTCGTCGAACGTTGGATTACAGTTTTCCGAATCAGACTGCCGAAGTTTTTGTCGCTGTGGGCAATCAATGGAAGTCCGTCGGAATTTGGTATTTAGCAGGATCGAACACGTTCTATCACTCGTATCCTAACAAGGAACAGGGCGGGGAATTGGGAACCCGTGCGCCGAGAATCATGACCTCCAATCGCCGTTTTCGAGACGATGAATTTCTGGTGCCGGAAGAGGTTACGCAAGGTCGGGGTAAAATTCGGATACGAATTCAAGCCATTGAAAACAGGCAGGAACTGCTTCCCGGTGTTCCGTTCCCGAAGCCAAGCCGTTGGAGCGAAATCAAATACGAAGTGTACAGTTACGTCGTGCCGGAGTACCGATTAAATATAAAAACTTCTCTTGTCCCTGGACCGGCTTTTTAGTATCCTTCCGTCATGGATGGCTTATGGAAAGTTACCAGCCTATCACTGCTGCTGTTCGGCGGCTGTCTTTCGACGGCTTCGACTGTCTATCGATTGTCCGACGATGCCGATCCCTTCCGATTTGCCTCCTCGTCCCCCTTTCCCACCCCACCCCCTGCGCCATCTTTCGATCCGGTTCACACAGACGACATTTCTGATGGACCGATGATCATCGAAGTCGCCAATGCAATACCGGAGGAAGACGAATTTCAATTTGAATCGGACAATGCTTCACCCCTATCGGAAGCCGAACAAGCGGAACTCCTCTTGCCCAATCAATGGGTCAAAAATCTTGCTCTCATCAATTGGCTCGACACGGGCAAGAAACCGACTCTGAATGACATTTCACCGGGAGAGCGGAAACGTCTGGACGACATTAACCGACTCAATATGTCAAGAGACGAGTTGGCAAAGCGAGGCAATCGACAATTCGATTATGCCAGCGGACTCGTTTCCGATTGGCGTTGGATGCACCGGGGTGTGGATCAACTCTCAGCGATTCCGCCGGAACAGCGGGAAAGTGCCGAAGTCTTTTGGCGGAATCGAAAATACCAAGACAACAAATATAAAACACTTCGCTCCAATGCCGCCATTTTGCTGGGGCGAGACGGAAATCCTAAAGTTGCGAGTTTGTTGCTCCAACTGGTTCAAGACGACGCAACGCCCATTAACATTCGTTGTGCAACGGCAGAAGTGCTGGGGCGAATGCCGACAGTTACTGCCGATGATTTGATTCCGCTCCTCGACAAAGTCAAAGATCGGGAGATCGAAACAACGGATCGAAAAACCGGCGAACGAATTCCGCAGCATCAGGTTGGCATTACGGATATTTGGGAAGAACTCCTCATTGCGATTGCAGAAAAAATTGACCCCTGGGAACATGCTTGCTTTTTAGAGCCTTTTCATGCATCCACGATTGAAATTCGTCTTAAAACCGCCAAGATATGGCGAATGAAGTCCTTACAGAAGCGACCGGTAAACAGATCGCTTCCCGAAAAGTTTCTTGAACTTGCCCAGCAAGAAACCAGTCCGACGATGCGCATTGAAATCATCAGGACGTTGGGCGCATGGCGTGTGCCGGACTTATTCCGATTTCTCGAAGCCGATTTGCGCCACCGCACAGCCGAGGTCCGCAATGCGGCAATGCTTGCTCTTGCCGATGTGGGGAGTCAGGAAGCAATCCCGATCATCAAGGATCAACTGCGGGATTCCAATAGTGCAAGCCGTGCCGCCGCTGTCAGCGCACTGCGAAAACTGGGTGCGCTCGATGAGGTATTCAAGTTGGCAGGCGACCAGGATCGACTGGTTCGGATCGAAGTTGCCCAAGCATTTGCCGAACGATGTACATCGCAAGCCGCAACCTTGGCGAAGTCCTATCTCTCAGACCGTGACGCAAAAGTTCAGTCAGCAACAGTCGAAGCAATCGGCGGTTGGAGCATCGAAGAATCGGGACCGCTGTTCTTGCTGGCAGCGAAAAGTTTTCATCCAGATGTCCGCCGTCGTGCTGCCGATCTGCTCGCTCAAAGAGGGGTTTCGTGCCCTCATTTTGATCCCGCAGATCGACCGGAAAACCAGACTGCACAGCATCAGGAATTGGTTCAGATATTTCGTGAATCGGTCGGGATTGATCCAAGTTTGGAGTTGGCTGGCAAAGAACATTCTGCAAAGAACAATTCGACAATTCGGCAAGTTTCGGCGATTGTACCGGAAAATTATGCTCTCACCGAAGTTCGCCGATGTCTCGACGATTGGTCGGACAGAACGTTGCCGCAAGACCAGCGTCAACTGATTCAACGCCGCCTAACGGCACATGGTCAGCGGCTTATGCCCGCAGTAGATCATCTCTTGACCGTTGAAAACCGGAACATTCCCGAATCGCTGGACAGAGTGTTTGCGGAGGTCGAGCCAATTTTCGGAGAAATCGAAAAACTGAAATCAGGCGATGTCACTGTGCAGCAAAGAGCCGCCCGAGAACTCGCCCGGTTGGGAGCGATAGACAGTCCTTCCAAACTTGCCGCAAAACGAATCATTGATCAGGCAGCACAACAGAGCGATCCGATTGTTCTGACTTCGCTTTTAACTGCCTTAAAAAATGCTGATCCCGACTTGGTATGCCAACTTGCCCGACCGCTTTTGCAGTCGGAATCAGCGGAAGTGCGCCGGGTATCATGCGAAATGTTGAAACAGTTCGGAAACAGCGAAGATGTGGTGCTATTACAAGAAGCACTACGCGATCCGAATCCAATCGTTGTTCGAGGGGCATTACAAGCGATTGATTCGCTGCTAGAAGAGGGAGATACCAATGATTCGTCCGTCTTTGAAACATTGAAGGCGATGTTGATGCAAGGCGATCTCAGATTGCAAACGGACGTTGCCGCAACGTTGCACCGTCTTGGACATTCGGAAGGCACGGACGCACTTCGACGGCTGGCGGCATCCAATGATTATCGGATCAAGTCTTATGTGGCGCAGTCGGTTTCGGCACTGGAAGACCCCGTCTTTGTGCCGATATTGTTGCGTTATTTGGATGATGGCAACGGCACTGTCCGCAGTGAGGCATTGAAGGGCTTGCCAAGGTTAGTGGGACAAGACATCGGACGCAGTGGATTGCATCCTCATTCGGATGTTTCGCAAACGCAACAACAGATTGACCGCTGGAAGGCTTGGGCAAAAGAACGAAGGAACTGAAAAATGCGACTTCCACTGAACGAATTCGGGATTTTCTTGTGCGAACATTACGGGACGTGATCCGTCAGCAGTACGGAGAACAGCCGAGGTCGGTGATTGCCATCCAAGCGGAACGTGCCGTCAAGCGGTTGGAAACCTTTGCCGGTTGGCAGGCGAACAGGCGAACTGCGGAGAAATGAAATCATTGACGTGCTACGGTATATCTCTATAATGATACCTTCGTACTCACAAGAGGAACTTTATGAATACCTTTTACCCAATCGAAACCATGTCTGTTGTCCGTTTTCATTTTGCAAGTCTCGTTGCATTGATCATTCCATCGCTGGTGGTCTGTTCGCTTTTTGTCCTGTCCGACCGCTTGACTGCGGAGGAGTCGAAGCATATTGTGCATGAGCGAGTCAACGTTGCTCATCGCGGTGCTTCGTTTGTAGCACCGGAAAATACGCTTGCCGCTTACCACGCTGCAATTAAAGCCGGTGCAGACGGTGCCGAATGCGATGTCTATCGCAGTGCCGACGGAGTGGTCTTTCTATCCCACGACAAATCACCGAAGCGAACCATGGGGGGCATCGAAGGCGATCTAACCCAAATGACCTTCGAACAGATCCGGCAGTTCGACGCAGGAAGTTGGAAAGGGGAGCAATTCAAAGGAGAAAAAGTTCCGACATTGGACGAATACCTGAAAGTGCTGAAAGGAACAACATGTCATCCTGTCGTCGAAATCAAACAAGTTGGCATCGAAGCCGATGTTCTCGACTGTATCCGTAAGAACAACATGACAGACGTAACGACGATCATTGCTTTTAACGAAGGTGTCGTTCGGGAAATTCGTCGTTTGGAACCGAACATCTGCGTTGCGTGGCTGTATAGCGAAAACCTGAAAGACAAAGGAACGGCAGAGGAAAATGCCGAACGGCTCACCGAATTTCTCCTCGAGCGAAGCCGTGATCTCGATGTTGCCATCCTTGATTTGGATCATCGCATACTCTCACCGCAACTGGTAAAGTCGCTGAGTGAGGCGGGGATTCGCGTTTGGGCGTGGACGGTAGACGAAGCGGAAGCAATGAATCGGTATCTCGATTGGGGAGTGGTCAGTATCACTACGAATAAACCGGAACTCCTGTCGGAGATACTGAAACGACGGAGTCAGGAGAACAAAAGTGGTTTTCGGGGAACAATGGGAACGCTTCCAAAGGAGTTTGAACCAAAACCCCTGTAATCCATGGTCCCGTGGCACTGCCGGGTGTAGTACCTCATCTACGGTTGCGGCTCTTTTTTATTCTCGATTCGATTGACCGCATTGAGAATCGCAATGATACTCGCCTCAATCGTGTCAGTCGAAATACCATGACCACGAAACGTTTCGCCGTTACAGTCGAGCAGGATTGACGCTTCGCCCTGCGCATCCTCACCGACCGAAACGCTTTGCGCCGAGAACTCCCGGATCGAAATTTCCTTGCCCGTCAATTCACGGATTGCAAGAAAGATCGCATCGATCGGACCATCCCCGCCGCAGATTTCCTTTGTGTATTCCCGTTCCTTCCGGTTTATTGTTAGAGTTGCCATCGGCACTTCACCCGTCCGGCAGTGCAGGTTATATGCCACAAAACTCCAATCATTCGTTGGCTTCAACACACCGCTACCTTGACATTCGTGAATCTGTTGCTCGATCAGTGCTAAAACATCTTCGTCGTAAATGTTCTTCTTCCGGTCAGCAAGTTTCTTGAACTCGTCAAAAACCCTGGGGAGCACCTCAGCATCCAGTTCATATCCCAATGTCTTGGCACGATCTGCCAATGCCGCCCGACCACTATGCTTGCCGAGAACCAAGTCGGTCTTTTGAAAACCAACATCCGTCGGAGACATAATTTCATACGTCGTCGGATGTTTCAACATGCCGTCCTGATGAATACCGGACTCATGAGCAAACGCATTTTGACCGACAATCGCCTTGTTTCGTGGCACCTTCAAACCTGTTACAGTCGAGACCAGCCGACTGGTCGGGACAAGTTTCTGTGTGATGATTCGCGTTGTTGCCTGATAAATGTCATTCCGGGTTTTCAGAGCCATCACGACTTCTTCCAGCGAACAGTTTCCTGCACGTTCACCGAGACCATTGATCGTGCATTCAACTTGTCCGGCACCGGCTTGCACCGCCGCCAAACTCGTCGCCACTGCCATGCCGAGATCATTGTGATTGTGAACACTAATCACGGCACGGTCAATGTTCGGAACACGTTCAAACAGATTACGGATACGTTCAAACATTTCGCTCGGCGTGGAATAACCGACGGTATCGGGAATGTTCACGGTCGTTGCTCCTGCATTGATAACCGCTTCGACAACACGGCAGAGGTGATCGATTTCCGTGCGTGTCGCATCTTCGGCAGAAAATTCGATATTGTCGCAGAACTTTCGGGCATAGCGAACTCCAGCGATGGCGGCTTCGATGTTTCGTTCGGGAGTTGTTTTCAGTTTAAATTCCCGGTGGATCGGACTGGTCGCAAGGAAAACGTGAATGCGGGGCTGTTCGGCGTTTTTCAGGGCTTCGGCGGCGGCATCGATATCTTTTTCCACACACCGGGCAAGCGAACAGATACTGCTGCCTTTGACGGTGTTGGCAATTTCACGCACGGACTCAAAATCACCGGGCGAGGCGATAGCAAAACCGGCTTCGATGACATCGACCCCAAGGTCGGCAAGGGCAACGGCAACTTTGAGTTTTTCGCTCAAATTCATGCTTGCACCGGGCGATTGTTCGCCGTCGCGGAGAGTCGTGTCAAATATCTTGATGGTTCGCATAGAATCCAGTGTACCATATCCGTCGTTTGCGGCAAGACTCCCAAAGAGCCGGAGATGTTCGTCACACGTCCAGTCCTTTGCTTCCCACTTGTCAAGAGTTGTATATCTGCGAAAATACAGAGTAAGTTTTACCCATCCATGCAAATAATGTCCAAAGTCGAAGTTTATTGGCACGAACATGCCGTTTCCCGGCAAGAAAAAGAATCGCTCAATGGCAACAAAGGATGTGTCCTTTGGTTCACCGGATTAAGTGCATCCGGCAAAAGCACCCTCGCGAATGTGATTGATCATCTGCTCCACAAAGCAGGCAAACATAGTTTTGTTCTCGATGGCGACAACGTTCGACACGGTCTCAATGCCGGAGCGGGAATGCTCAAAGACATTCACGGCGAAGAGTTTGGCAAGCGTTTCGGACTCGGATTTTCCGCTCAGGATCGAGAGGAAAACATCCGCCGGGTCGGGGCGGTTGCGAAATTGTTTACCGAAGCCGGGCTCGTTGCGATTACGGCGTTTATCAGTCCTTATCGAATTGATCGGGATCGGGTTCGCCAATCATTGCCGGAAGGGGATTTTATCGAAGTATTCGTCGATACGCCGATTGAGGTCTGCGAACAACGCGATCCGAAGGGACTGTACAAGAAAGCGCGGGCAGGAGAGTTAAAGGGCTTCACCGGCATTGACGATCCGTATGAGGCTCCGCTGAATCCGGAACTCGTTCTCAATGGCGGCGCAAAAACGCCGGAACAACTCGCCCAAGAAGTGATCGAATATCTGAAAAGAATAGGGAAGATTTAGGGGACTACTGATTTGACTGCCCTTTCCAAAAAAATCCAAAATTAGGTCTTTACCGGGAGTCGTCTCTTGGTGTATGGAAATTGTTTGAAGAATACACCAAGTCTCTCCGCAACCGGGAGCCTTGACAAACTACCTCATGATGCGATAAAATGGTACGGGTTTTGCGGTTTGCGATTCCTCTTTGTCCCGCCGATTGCTTATGCCAACTTCGCTGTTCCAATATGAAATGTTGCCGACGACATGGTTCTACGTGTCGGCAATTATCATCTTGGCAATTTTTTTCAAGTTCAACCGGTTTTGGAGCGTTCGGAACTTTGATCTGATCTGCCTGATTCTCCTCACGCCCGGCTTGCTTCTCGTTGCCGGTTGGAACGATGGCACCGGCTACGTATGGCTTTTTTGTGTCCAATGTCTGTTGGCAGTACGGCTCATCTTCGACGCAATTATGGTGCGCCGTCCCCTTTTAGAACCAAATCTTTCTTCGGAAGGACTTACGTTTTCTTGCTTTTTTCTCGTATTCTTTTTGATCGCCGCCCTCGTTGTCAACCGTGGAGAACGAATCGATACCGTCAACACTGTCCGGCTCGAACAAATTGTAACTACCCGGCATATTCACGACAAAGTCGGTATGAATCCCGACACTCTGACGATTTCCCAGTCCGAATGGGACAATATGCCTCCCGGCTTTCGCCCCTTCCTTGTTCTCGCCGAACGCGCAAACCTCGCTTTTGCCCCCCCCTGCCAGATTCAGAAAAGAATTACAGGGGTTGACGGTCCCGTCTCAACCCCCATTGCTGCTCCGCCAGCAATTTCTACCGTGCCCGCTTCTTCCGATGTCATCATAAGCACGATGAAACCCATTACGGTTGAAGTTCACCCGGTGTCCGCCCCTTCCATGGAGTCTGCATCACTACACCCCGAATTGAGCGTCTGGCTCATCATTTTGACGTTGATTATTGCGGGACACCTGATCATCGTGTTGGAATTTGCTTACATTGGATACCGGCATTTTGGTCGGCTTCAGACCGGCATTGCCTGTGCCGCTCTCTACCTGTTTCACCCTTACTCGTATCAGATGATCGGACGACTCGACCACGTCATTCCGGCAACGTTAATTCTTGGAAGTGTAGCATTGTACCGTCGTCCTTTTTGTGCCGGTCTCGGTATCGGAACAGCAGCCGCTCTCGTTTGGTATCCGCTCTGGCTGCTTCCGCTCTGGTGCGGGTTTTATCGGCACAAAGGCTGGATTCGTTTTCTCTGCGGAGCGGTATCGGCACTGCTTGCTTTTATTTTGGTGTTGTTTTTTTCGTCATCGGACTGGGGAATGTTTGGCGAGCAACTGGTTCACATGGCGGGAAAGACGGCATTCATGATATTCACGCAGCCGGACGGATTCTGGAGTCCCGACGATATGTTTTATCGGATGCCGATTCTTGCTGTCTTTGTGGTCGTTTGTTTCGGGCTACTGTTGGTGCCATCGCATAAGCATTTGGCAACGTTGATCAGCGGTTCGGCACTGCTGATGCTCGGTGTCCAATTTTTCCAGTTATATCAGGGCGGTTTGTATTTGTCGTGGTACTTGCCACTGTTGATTCTCACGATTTTCCGTCCGAATCTCGAAAATCGCACGGCACGAGCCGTCGTTGTGTGATGTTCCATCAGAGTCGCAATTCGTTCAAGTAATCGGCGAAGATTCAAACCGGATCGCATCCTTCTTTCATCACACGAAATTGATCTGGCATTTTTCCGGGAAAATTGGCATGATTCACCGAAATAGAACCGGAATCAGCCTAAAATGATCCCGTTTCAGCGTGTTCTTCTCCTTTTAGTACTGTTCTTTGTTCTGACGGCTTCGATTTCGATCCGAACTGCCGACGCTCTACCTACGGACTCGGCACCTTTTTCGCTGGACTGTGTTTTTCGCGAAGGTAACGGTATGTTTGCACCGCAACAGTCCGTTATTGTGGACGCAATTCTCCGTCCGACATCGCCGAACAGCAACGTTGCCGTCCCTTTAACGTTGCATGTCGAACTCACCAATTTGTCGTTGCCCAATCGCCCTAGCGTTGCCGGATTCTCTACGCAGATCACTCCCAACGTCCCTTTGCCGATCTCGTTCGTAACCCCGGAAAAAGAAGGAGTTTATGAAATTACTCTGACCACCATTCATGAGGCTAAACCACAGCGTCCTATTTTGAATCTCCCCCGTCCGTCTGAACGGAACACAATAGAAATCCGCCGCCAGATCGTCGTTTTGGATTCACAAGTCACGCCTCGTTCCACCGGTGATTGGACGCTTACGGACAGACGCAATCTATCCCCCTGCCCGGAGTACCGGCTAAATGAGGAGCCGTCCCGCCGCCTGTTGCCGCAACTGCCCAACATACCCTATTTGCCCCCTCTTCCGAAGGTTGCCGAATTGCCGAGAATCACCGATCTCCCCAGACCAGCAGAACTGTTGCGGTTGCCCCGTCCGTTCAACAAGCAAAACTCCCCCGAAGCACCGCCAGAAGAAGTTTTCAACCTGTTGTTCGGCGAATATGCGCATTTTATGCCGATGGACACCGAAATTGGCAAGCCTTATCTTGTCGAAATTGACTATTCGGTCAATGTCCCTCACACACTGGGAATTGGTGTTATTGACTATATTCAGATACTTCGGAGCAGTGATGGCATTGGAACTGGTGTGGCTGTGGTACGAAACACTGCCGCCAACATCCACGTTGCAGAAGAAGTCGTACAGGATACACACACAGAAACAGTCGCAACGCATCGGCTTCTCTTTTGGGCGGGAACGGAACACCCTAAATTGGTTCTCGTCAACAAGCAACCCTATCAGGAAGATTTGTTCCACAACATCCGCATTTCGCAAGTTGTAATGCCCGATATTCAGGAAGATCGGCGACTGCCGAAATTGTTCGAGGGAACCGCACAACGAAAACGAATCGGGCAAATCTTGGATGCAAACGGTTTGCAGCATTTGACTAATGTCGGTGAACCGATGAATTGGCATGAGGCTTATGAAGGGGCTTCCCGACTGTTCGACACCCTTAGCCGGGGTGGTTACGACGGCGTAGCCTTTACGATGCTTTCCAAAAAGTCCCCTTCATCTGTGTATGACAGGAATGACGGCTTTGAAATGTTGTTTCGACGTTTCAACAGCGAAGAGTTGACACTAATCCCGGCAATCGAATTTGACATGCCGTTGCCTTCGCTTGAACTGCTATTACGGCAACATCCCGGCATCACCGAGGAAGTTTTGATCTGCAATCCCGCAGACAGACGGTACAACGTGTTGCATCCTGCCGTTCAGCAAGCGATGGCGGAAACTGTTTTGGAATTGGTTGACCGCTTTGGGCATCATCCTTCGTTCGGTGGTGTTGCCATTGTGCTTTCGCCGGAAACCTGCGCCCAACTTCCTTTTGCACTGATTCCTCCTGACGATCACACTTGGACGCAGTTTCAGCGAGAGACGGAACAGCAACTCGGCGTTCCGTTTCCTGACGAACAACAACTCCGGCGCACAATGCCGATTCAGCAATTTTTGGTGCGAAAGAATGCGGTACGACTCCAATTCCTGCAAGACAAAAACAATCCCAAAGTTTGGGAAATGTGGGTTCGTTGGCGAGCAGCAAAGGTCAGCGATTTTTATGCAGACTTGGCAAAACAAGTTGCGGACAAACGAGCCGATGTTCCGCTGTACCTCCTCGGCGGTACAATGCTTGACCAACCGGAAATTCAGCAGTTTTGTGCGCCGACTCTGCCCAGAAATCTCGCACCATTGCAAGCGATCCAACTGCTCGGATTCGACCTTCAACTCCTCTCGAAAGCCGGATCGCTCCATTTTTTAAGACCTGTCCAAATTTCCGAAGAAAAAAACTACTGTTACGATGGATTAAACTCCGTCGATACCGTTTCGTTCTTTTCCAAGTCGGGCGTTCTGCCGGGAGTCCAGTTTGTCCACACCGGCGACCCAGTCGCTGGCTCTCTTTTTGTAACGACACCGGCACACACTCAAAGCCGGAAGCGGTTTGTACGGCAACTCGCACAAGCCGACGTGTTGATGTTTATGGACGCAGGCGTTACGCTGCCCTTCGGTCAAGAACCTGCAATGTTCGATTTACTCGATACCTATCGGCAGTTGCCGCCAGTGCCGTTTCAGACGTTTTACAATTCAACGGAAACCCAACCATCGTCGCAACCGCTGACAATCCGCTACAAAAACCTATCGGACAAGATCATTGTGTACATTGTGAACGACGCTCCCTTCGCCGTAGAAGCGGACTTTGTATTTTCTGCCGATTCAAGAAGTACAATGACGGAACTGACCGGGCATCGAATGATCCGGTCGTTCAGCAGGAATCCGCAGCAGCCGGGCAGCCATACTTGGCGTGCTTCCTTACAACCATACGATCTTCTGGCGATCCAAATTAACGACACCCATGCAAAAATTGAATCGGTTTCTGTTCATTGTCCGCCGTCTCTTTGCGGTGCTGATGGGGTGCTGAAGCAAAAAGTCGAGGAACTTGCACAGCGGATTCATACGGTACGAAACGGTGCCGTGTCCGAAAAACTGGTCAATGGCGATTTTGAATTGCCCGTGGATGCAACGGATGGAATCGTCGGCTGGCAATGCTTCGGAAAATCGCTGACTGCACAGCAGGATCATGTTGTCGTCTGCAAGGGGCAAAACAGTGTCAAGTTAACAAACAGTTCGGCAGAAGCAGGAATGTTTTTATGTCAGCCGTTGAGTATTCCGGCAACGAATCGGTTGGGCGTTTCGATGTTCGTCGGAGTATCGGTGGATTGTCAATCGTTGCCGATGAGTGTTGTGCTTACTGCAAGGCATCGGGGCGAACCTTTCTACCGTAGCGTTCCGGTGGGGGAAACGTTAATGTCTTATCTTGAGAATGTGGAACCGAAAAACGGTGTCCGTTGGTATCGGTTGCTCGTGCCTTTTGAACGTGAACGTTTGCCGCTGGAGCCGCTGGAAGAAATACGTATCGGCATCCAGTATTCGGGAGTTGGAACTGTTTGGCTTGATGACATTACATTGCATCAGGTTTTGTTTTCGGCAAACGAAATAGTTGAGTTACAAAAAATGTTGGCAGTGGCAGATCAACGTTGTTCTTCGGGGCGGTTTTCGCATTTGATCGCTTTGTTGGAAGACTATTGGGCACAATTTTTGTTTCAACATGTTCCCACCTCGATTCCGCAACCAGTACATTCGACACCCAAACCGCCCGTCGCCAAAGAAGCCGATCCTCCGAAACCGCCGCCGACTTTATATCAACGCATGAGAGGTTGGTTCGGTTCGGGTGTGTAAAACTTTTTCACTTGTTCACGTCCTCGTGTTGATCTACCGATCCACGATATTCACCTTATCCTCATCGGAATTCCCGTGCAGTTCCGGGGCGTACATCGCTTCGATTCTCGTCGGTAAGGCACTGAACTCGCCCGGTATCTCCGCACGCAAACGATACGTCACCGAATGTTTGCCGCGTGCCAAGCGATTCACGAAGAAGACCACCCGCTCATCACGGAATTCCACGTATGCACCTAACTTGTTGCCGTTATAGCCGCTACGCAAGTCCACCGGCTCGCTCCCTGCCGCTTTCCAGTCTTCGATGATGAGATACTCGTAATCGTTCTTGCTTTCGATGATGAGTTCAACTTCGATGAGGTCGCCGGATTGTATCGGGGGGCTTATGCCCCCCGCTCTTTGTTCGAGCAATTCGCGTTTATACTTTTCGACACGCATATCGACGACTTGACCGCGACCGCCGGGGGTTGCGACCGTTGCCGATTCGTCGCGCACCAGTTTGTAAATGCGGCGTTCGACTTGCACTTCCAAACCGGCTTTCTCAATCGGGTCTTCCAGTGTGAAGTTTTCCAGATACGCCGTGATATACAGCGGGTTCTCCCCCTTCTTGCGTATTTCGACCTTGTGCGTGCCTGTCGAAATCTGATCGCTTTCAAGCACCAGCACGTTGTCCGCTAGTAAAAGATTTTCCTGTGTGAATTCGACCGTCTTTTTGACAACGCCGTCCAAAAGCACCTCGACCATAACATCGACTTTGCCTTCGCCGGTTGCTTTCATGTACTCTGCAAAGGCTTCAATGACGATTGCCGTGTCCCGGGTAGAATTCCAGTACGTCGCATGCTTTCGGTTCGCCAGCAGGTACTTTACCAAGCCCGGTGCAATGGGACTCTTCGGGTCGGCACGCATCAACAGTTTCAAGTAATACGCTTGCGTTTCAAATTCACTGCCGTACCAGTACCACCAACGCCAACCGGCAAAGCCTCGCAGGTTCAGGTATGCTGTTTGGTTAGCATTGTCCTGCACGAGGTATTGTTCCAATATCCTGATACACTCTTTGGCATGCGGGTGGTCGATGCTGCTATCAGGACCAAAAACACGACCGATAGGACTCATTTCGGCAATTCCGAGCATAGCAACGCCGTATAACGAAAGTTTCCCTCGATCACGCCACAAGAATTTTTGCATTCGCGATGTCTGTACTGATTTTTGTAGTGGCATCCGCGGATCAACGTTTTCCCACAAAACCATCATCACGAACGCGTCAAGTTCGTCCGCTTGCGATTTCCAGCGTTTTCCGCTTCTTTCCTCTTCAGGAAGTTCGCCATTTATCAACAATTCGACCTGTTCGGCTTGATACCGATTCAACCAAGTAATGCCTCGATTGATTACTTCTTGATCAACGGCAATATCACATTCTTGAGCTAATCGGAGTCCCCGCACGACCAACGCCGTCAGATGTGTGGACGATCTTTCACCGTAACCGCTGAACCAACCCCAACCGCCATCGCTGAGTTGCATGTTCGTCAAGCGCGTTACACCGACTTGGACCATGTCGTCGATCTGTTCACGATCAAACACGGGGGAGACTTTTCGGGCGATTGCCCAAGAGCGGGGGGCGTAAGCCCCCC
>Ga0123353_10001833_pt1 | contig 26130 bp, 23 predicted proteins | sample TergutLab28metaG_3_FD_92763 | JGI IMG/M metagenome (GOLD analysis project Ga0123353, IMG submission 92763) | Labiotermes labralis P3 segment gut microbial communities from Petit-Saut dam, French Guiana - Lab288 P3 | ecosystem: Host-associated > Arthropoda: Insects > Digestive system > Gut ...
CTCGCTTTTAAGAAAAAAACAGACAGCCTCATTGAGCATGTTCAAATGCTTTTGCCTTACATAGTCCGCACAAGATTTGGAGCGAAACTCGAACTGGATTTGTCCATCCGCTATCGCCAATAATTTCATATCTTTAAACCAGCAATCGTAAGTCATCCTTCCTTTAGTTTTCATAAATTCTGATATGAGTACACGCTCTTTGATGAGGTTTTCCGCTTCTAGTATGTTATTATATAAGTCATTATTATTATAATTAACTATAGCAGGACGCTTTTGCCCGGTGCTCGTTCCAGGATTGTCCAAGACATCGGCGAGATTAAGACAAATCTGTCTGTCGCTCAAATCGTCATTTTCTCTGAGCAACTTATCCCAATCAACACGAATGTAAAGGTCACGACCGTTTTGCACATGCCGACGGAGAATCTCTTTTCGTTCTAGTTCCGATATCATTCTTTGAAAGAGCTTAGAGTTTTTTCCAAGGATAGACAAGTCTTTAATCATTTTGGGATAGCGAATCAAATAATATTTCTCATTACTGACCACAACGAACCTGGCTCGACCTTCGTGAAAAAAGTTTTTAAAGTAATCAAGCAACAATAACTCGTCATGCGACAGATTAAGATTTAGTGCTCGTTCTTGTTTGAAGGCGTGTATGTATTCTCGCATGCCAACTCCTTTCATTTGCCACGCTCCTTCAACCAAATTCGCAATGCTTCTTGGTCAATAAGGATTCTTGTGCCTATTCTTTTGGCAGGATAAAAAGTTTTATCTTGTGCGAGTTTATAAGCGTTAGTGAGTCCGATGCCCAGTTGCTTTGACATTTCATCTACAGTGATACAAAGTTTTTGCTTTTCCATTTTATACTCCTTTTATTTTAGTTTTCTTTTGTATCGCTTTATTTGAGATGTTCTTGGCTGTCACATGGCGCACCTCCGTTTATGTGTAAGCGAATTTGCGAACACTAGGGATTTGAAAAGGGAATTCCTTCCCTTGGCAATTGCTGGTTGCTTTTTATGCGAGTTCATCTTCCATCACCTTTTCGTTGTCAACACCACCAGTGACAGCAACAAAATTTTTGATGGCTTTAACCATGGCTGACGCTTCTTCTTCGTGGTCAAGTACTCCGCCTTCGAAGTCATTCGCCTGCATCATTTGGCGTACAAGCATTCGTGCAAACCCACTTGTTTGTAAAAACTCGGTCATGTCAGGTGCAACTGCTTTCCGGCTGAATCCTATTAGTTCGTGTAGTTGTGCTAGTGTGTCGGCGTCAAGCTGCAACGCACCAAGCAGCGCATCCATTTTCTTGCCGACGGGAGCGTAACGCCGGTTGTTTTCTATGTCGGACAAGTATGCCGCAGACATCCCGGCATCCTTGGCAAGTGCACGCAAAGAAACACCTTGCCGTTCACGGATTAGTTTTACCACTTCGCCAAATGTTTGTTGCGCCACGCTTGCCCTCCTGTTTATATGTATGCGTGTATGCTAACAGATAACAACCTATCATGCTATTGCTTTTCATATACTTTCGTAGCTAGTTTTGGGTTAATTTGTCGAAATTTCCTTCTAATCACCAAAGTCTAGAAGAATCTTTGTAATAAACTTTTCGTTTTCCAAATAGCAAGTTCTACTTAATAGCGAGCCTTCTTCATTTGACAGCTCTATCACGTTTACTTTTGCATGCTTATCTAAATAGTCTTTGCCGTCTATCGTTGCCACGATTACTTGGTTATCCAATTCGTCGCCATTCAGCACAAAGTCCATAATTGTTTGTGCATTAATCTTGTCTTGTTCATTTCCCTTTGGAGAATCAATGACCAATGGAAACTTAATTATTCCATCTGCCATATATTTTTTTGTTTGCAAGAATGCATAATACTTCGCCAGAATAGCTCGCTCCTTGTAAGCACCGCTTACTGAAATTTGACCACCGACGCTATAACTTTCTGGCTGCAATTCTTGCTCGTTAACTTTTAATCTGGAGAATAGTAAGCCTAGTTGATTTTTATATATAGCATCTGCTTCCTTCATTCTAACATCGAAAACTTTCAGTTTCGCCCATAGTGATTTTATCATGTCAGTCAAAGATTTAATTTCTAGTTCCAACTGCCCAATCTTCATAGTGTTATCAGCAATCATGGAACGTGCACTTTTTATCTTAATATAAGCATTGTATAAATCTTGGTCAGAAACAATAGAACGCTCTAACAATTTCAACTTGTTTCTAGTATCGACATATTCTTTATTTTTTGATTCAATTTTCTCTTCGCATTTTGCAATGATATCTATCACTCTAGACAAATCTTCGTTTATGGTTTCGATAAGATACTCTTTGCGAAAGCGCTCTTTGAAATCCACCGAGAATGTGTACTCACATTTAGGGCACTCTACAGTTGTTGTTTCAATATCTCTTCGACTTTCTTTTCTGAGAAACAATGAAATGGTTTCTTTTTCTTTTTGAGCGATTGCTTTATCATTTTCTAAACCAATAATCTCATTTCTAAGCTTTTCTAAAAGCTTGAGAAGAGTGTTAATGTCTGTTTTGTTAGAAATAATCTTTTGATTCAACTCCTCTTCATTCGTGACGACATTTCCATTATCATCAATAAATTTTTGCATGTATGCAATTATTTGCCGACATTGTTCGAGCTCTTGACTTTTTATGTTCCTTTGGTCTTGAGCTTGTCTAGAACTTAACTCAAGCTCGATATACTCATTATCCAAGCATCCCAGATGATAATAAAGTGCAGCCTTACGTTGGTCGCTATCGACCATTCTTAAATTCGCAAACGATTCCGTTAACGGAGTCCATCCATTTTCCTGGTCAATGTAGTATGGTGTGTACATGTACACGGGGTAAGAATCTTCGAAACTTTTCATTTCGCCAACAACTTTGCTATCATTTTTCCGGACTAGTCTGATGTTGAAATCGAACAATTGATTTAACTGATGAAGCAGGTTTTTTATCTTATAAAATTTTATCTTATTCCATTTTGAATCATATAAATTAAATACTGAGCCTTTCTTCAATGCAGTGTCCTTTCTAGATATGTAATACTCTTTGTCATTTATCATGAATTGCAGTAGATAAACTGCATTTGTCCGCTTCCACTTGTCAGAAAACAATGCATCCGCGCCGAGGGCATGATATAGCGATTTGCATATTAAGGATTTACCCAAATGATTGCTGGAACTAGTTAAAAGATTTTTGCCGCCCGCAAACTCTACAGACTTTGCTTTACGTTCACCAATATCAACTATTAATAGTTGTTTGAAAATTAGTTTTTGGCTCATCCACACCTACCATCGATATAGCATTTATATGTATGCAAGAGCGCAAATTTCAGATATCCTTCATCTTTATAAACTGTCGAAATTCGCTGGTCGGCGAATAGAAAATCAAAACCTTCATTTAATAAATCTGTATAATTAATGCGACTAATAAATTCAACCACAACATTCATGAAAACATTAAATGGAGCATCTTGATTAAAAAGGTCAATCAAGAACTGTCCACGCTTTGCACTAATTTTTCTTTGTTCGGGCGGAGAGGTTAATCCAATCAGAGCAAATAGCTCAGATGCCTCTGGAATTGATTCATTTGCGTAGTCATTAAGAGCTTTTTCGAATTCCTTCTTTGTGAAACCTTTTTTTGATTGAATTTCTACATAATCAGTAGCGAGTGGATTTAACTCGCACCTAAACTTATCATCTAGCGTGCTACACAACGCTCTATAAAAAGATTTTAACTTATTATGCTTTGCGCCTGGGTCAAAATTGGTAATAAAATTTGCCAAAGCCGTAAAGGCCTGTTCTTTATGAGTATCCGTATACAGATTTGTTCTGATGAAGAAATAGCGTGAAAGGTCAACTGCGGCTTCAGTAATTCCTTCGTTTGCACATATTGCACGTATGATTTGATTTAAGTTTTGCGTACACCCTTTTTTCTTCGAATATTCGCAAACATCTCTTGCCATGTTTGATTTCTCATTTGCAAATAATTTACCACCATCTGCTTGAACATCATTATTTAATACTAAAGCTACCTCAAAATCGTGGCCGTCAAACCTCTGTTTATGTTTATACAGTTGTTGTATCCATTTTTCGTTTAGCATTTTAATCAGCGTGAAGTTCCCAGTTTTGGTCTTTAATTGGTAAAGAAAAATCTTCTCTTTGCCGTCTTGGACAGTATGGACAGCCACGTCTTCGATACAATCCATAAAAACAATAAAATCATTTAGGTTGTATAAATCCACTAAAAGTTTAATCGCAAAACTTGTTTGCATATCTAAACGGTTCTTTGCAATGCTACCAGATTTATCTTTAACAAAACTTTCGATTCTTTGGTTCAAGCTCATTAAATGATTATAGCATACTAGCTGTCTTATACAATAGGAAATTGCAGACCAGCTTTTCCAGCTTGTGGCAATGAGTATTCGAATACAATTGCTTTTTCTAGTATTTTGATTAGCGAGTTTCTCATTTGCACACACTCATTCGATAATTAAAAACTATCGAACCCTTCGTATGTTCTAAATGCAAGAAGGTAAAGCGCTTTCAACATGTCTTTATGTTTTTGCCCCAGTTCTTCAAAAACAGTATCTGCCTCTCTTTCTTTGGCTAACGTTTCGTTAACCATCTTGCCCACAACTTCTGGCAATACTTTGCACAACTTGAAAAAGGCGTGTCTATCTCCTGTGACTAGTTCGTAGAATTTATCAATCGAAACTCGACGTATCCTATCATTGCTTATTGGTGTTGAGTCAAGGCTTGTTTTCCAAACTATGTTTTGGCTTTTCTTTGCTATCACTTCCACAAGAAAACATTCGCAGTTTGGTTCTTCCAAAAGCTTCGCTTGCATTCTAGTATAGGTTTTTTGCGATGACGAGGAATTCATTGTGTTATGTTTGTTTTTCAATTCCACATAGATTCGGCGCTTTCCGTTGTCAAACAATATGTCAAAACTTCTGTTTGGTATTGTGCAATTTTTGATGAAACCAAAAATGTTTTGGTGAAAGAAACCGATTGCATTTGTATTGGACTTATCACGCTGTCTTGCTATCTCCTCTGTTATGATTGTCCTGATTTCCTTATTGTAAACGATTGAATCAAAAGTTAGTTTTATTGGGTCAACGATATTGCTGTTGAATTTATCCAAGTCAATTTTGTCAATTGTACAACGGTAAAAATCAAGCGTTGCCTTGATGTGTTTTTCTAAATCCTCGTCTTTAATGAATTCTAGATACATGATTATTGTCCTCCTTTAAGTGCTTTGATAATTGAAAGTCCTATCTCTTTTGCAAAGTTGACTGGGACAGCATTCCCTATTTGTTTATACTGGTTTGTCGTTGTTCCCTCAAATCGCCAGTCATCCGGGAATGATTGAATTCGCGCATACTCTCGGACAGTAAACGGTCTTGTTTCGCCTGGATGACATCTTTCTGTTTGCTTTTGCGCCGGTGCACAAGTTAGTGTCAGACTCGGTTCATCCCACGAAATTCTTCGAGCCATACCAGTTCTGCCGCCTGTTAAGTAATAACTTTTCTGCATATATTCCTTTGCCAATTCATCTGGTAAATGCCGCCAGCACCCGCCTGGCGGAACCAAGTCAAGAATTTCTCGTTTTCTCGTTGGATATTTCGCTCCAGCTGATTTGGGAACATCTTGCAATACATCTTTAAGCACTGGTTTATATTCATGTGGTATAGGAAACTCGTACTTTATCTCTAAGTCATTACGGATGCCAATAATCGCAACACGTTCTCTTTTTTGTGCGACTCCATAATGCCATGCATTTAGAACTTTATAATCAACCTTATACCCAACCTCTTCAAAAACTTTAATCATTGTTTTGAGTGTTTTTCCATTGTCGTGTGAAACCAGGCCGCGAACATTTTCTGCAAGAAACATTTTTGGTTTCAATTGTTCAAGGACTTTTGCAAAATAATAAAACATTGTACCTCTTACATCATCTATCCCAAGTCCTTTGCCGGCGAAGCTGAAACTTTGGCATGGATATCCACCTGACAATAAATCAAGTTCTCCTTCTTTAAGATTTAGCTTTTTTAACAAATTTTCATTTGCTATCTCTGCTACATCGCCACATTGTACATTCCACAATGGTCTGTTTTCTTTCAACGTACGGCAAGCTGCTTTATCAAAATCGTTTAGTAATATCGCATCAAAGCCAGCTTCTTCAAGTCCTAGCGCTAATCCGCCAGCACCTGCAAATAACTCCACCGTTTTTGGTCGAGTGAAATCTACGGCTATACACAACGGCAAAGCCACGGATTCTTTTTCTTCAATCTCTACAATCGCAAGAGCTTCCATATTTATAATTATATCTTGTATCTGTCGAAAAGTCTATCACTACCAAATGCTTTTTATTTTTTCATTGCAATCATTATTTGTTCAGCAATTCGTTTGATTACTGGTACACATACCGAGTTGCCTACTTGTTTATAGGCGTCTTCCATGGATAAACCAGACGGAAACTTAAAATCACTTGGGAATCCTTGAAAAGCTAAACATTCCATGGGTGTTAATCGCCTAATGCCGAAATTGTCGAGCAATACTGGAACACGATAAAGCACTCTTCCAGCAGATGCCAAAAGCGTAGGGCAAACCACATATGGCTTTCGGAATACGCACTCTGGGACTATTTTATAGAGCACATCTTTTTGTTTAACCTTCTGCACGAGTTCTTTGTAATAATGGTCATCACTTTTGTAGTAATAACAATCGCTATGTTTTGTTTTGTGACAGACAATGTCTGCAATTGTTTTTGTTAATGGAAATGGCTCTGGGAACTGAAAGGTACTACATTGCTCGTAATCCTTGAAAGCCACAATGAAGATTCGTTCTCGCCGGTGTGGCACATTGCCATGAATAGTGGGGCTCATCACATTGTAACGAAGAACATATCCTAATTCACAAAGCGAAGTATAGATTTGAAGGAAAGTCTTTCCATCATCATGCTCCAGTAAGTTGCTTACATTTTCAAGAAATATGACTTGGGGACTTTTAACTTTTGCGATTCTAACTATGTCAAAAAACAAATTTCCACGCGGGTCTTCAAAGCCTTTAAGATTTCCCGACAGAGAAAACGACTGGCAAGGGAATCCTGCAGTCAGTATATCGAAGTCAGGCAAAGTAGTTGCATCAATTCTTTTTATCGTACCTTCGTCTAAATGCACTTCGCCGAAATTATGACGATATGTTTTACAAGCTGCCTTGTCATTATCATTTGCATAGACAATCTCAAACCCGGCTTGCTTAAACCCCAAATCAATTCCACCTATTCCGGCGAATAAACTTGCTACTTTGAACTTCTTTTGCTTCAAGGCTTCCTCCCACAAGAATATATCAAACTTTCAAGAAAACTGAAATACAACTTGCAATCTTTTTGAAAGCAAGTTAAAACACACAACTTATGAATAAGATTTTGAAATTGCTTATTGATGACTATCAAACACAAGACACTTCTGCCGAGTATAAGTTTTTGCTACAACAAGTATGCATTGCTGAAAAATGCTTTATAGATTCGTTGAATAATAAACAACGCAAAATGTATCTTCAGCTTGAAGCACTTTCCAACGGGCTCGGCGTTATTGAGCAAAATGATTTAGCTGAATTTCTATTTGAAAATTTGAAAAACTAAGTTTTATTTCGTTGCTTTCTTTTTTGGTGGCGGTGTATTGTGCGAAACAATACGTGCCACTGCGACGGAGAGTTCCTGGTTATCAATGTCGAGGATGTAATGTTCTTTTGCGCCCTTGTAAGGGATGTCTTGCTCTGCGTCTTTAAGCAATTCTGCCACGAATGGAAGTTGTTTTACATAGACTGTGTTATTGCAGACGAGCAGGGTCGACCTGTCATTTACATAAACGATATATTCGCCCATCATCTTCATATAGCGAACGCACCCGGCTTTTGCCACTTGTCCGCAGACATATTCAATGAAGTCTTGAGTTGTTGCCATGGTCGATTGTATCATCTTTGCGTGGCTTCCTCAACCGAAATAAGCTAAGCAAAATCATAAGCACGCCAAGCCCGGCGATGATGTATCCGATAACAATAAAAAAGACAAGACCGTACATGTACCCGAAAAGCAGTGCGAGTCCACCCATCAGCAAATTGAAAAGTGCCGTCACGATGCTTGTGACTGGACTGACGCCGTTTCCAAAAACGAAGACTCCGCCGATAGGTATGAACATGTTATATTATGTGCGAGTGTTCGTTATGGTATTCTCGGGCACCATTGAGGCACCAATAGTTTTTTACGCACCTTGAAAACTGCATTAATTACGTGGATTACACTCAAAATCGATGTGAATTGTGCGGTTTATGCTGATTATACACATGAGAACGAGATACAAACCCCAGAGGTCGGCAGTCACGACTTTCATACCCCGAAGGTCGGTGGTTCAACTCCACTCATCACTACCATTCACAGGTTTGAGGCTACACAGAAAATCGTTCACTTCCGAGCGATTTTTTAATTCGATAACTTTTGATTTATACTTCTCAACAAGGCGATGAAGTTCGTCGTAATGACCTTTTGCTGAAATTTTTTCGATTAGCTCGGGAAGTCTTTCTTCTGTCATATCGAGATATTCTGGAAGCCCAACTCTCTTTTCTTTTTGATGATGCCTTTGCTTAATGCTATCAAGGCAAAACTCAAAAGGTAAGTTCAAAAATATAATTTTGTCAGATTTCTCAAAGCGATTTTCAAGCGTTAATTTATAATTACCCTCGATAATCCATGCATCATTTTTTGTAATCTCGGCAATTTGCTTTGCAAGTTCTTGTTTGTCTGTCGGTTGCCAATCAGGTTTCAAAAAATAACAATCAATGTGGTAAACAGGCAAATTCAAAATCTCACCAAGTTTAACCGCAAGTGTGCTTTTCCCACTCCCAGCAGGGCCGACAATTGAAATCCTTTTCATATCGCATTTTACATCAAAACAATGACATTTCGCAACTTCTCGTGAAACATCCCTTACCACACCGCCCGCCCTGCCAAAACGCGTGTTACAATTTATAGCCGTCCGATTGGGCGGTTTTTATATTTTGCGATTATACCAATCTTTTTGTTTTTATGCGGTTATAGAGTTCTATGCTTAAATATCGTTGTAGCGCGCATGTCTTTGAACAGAAACTCGCCTTTGTCGGTGAGCATGCTTTTGGCTTTGCGGTCGAGGAATTTGCAGTCAAGTTGCGTTCCGTCGCGGAAGATTATCAGTATGTGCGTTCCTTTGCGGAAATTATGATGAAGCATGAGCAAGTATATCAGACTTCGCGGCGGTTGTATAGGCTTCGATTTGTGCCCACGTCTGCAATTTGTTTGACGATGAAATTTACGAAATCAATGCTTGAAGCCATGTTCAATTGCATCATCTTTGCGTGGTTTCCTCAATCGAAATAAGCTAAGCAAAATCATAAGAACGCCAAGCGCGGCGATGATGTATCCAATGACGATAAGAAAAACCAAGCCGTACATGTACCCAAAGAGCAACACAAGCCCACCCATCAGCAGATTAAAAATCGCCGTCACGATGCTTGTGACGGGGCTGACGCCATTACCTAAAACAAAAACTCCGCCGATTGGTATGAACATGATTTAGTTTGTGCCGATAAAGCGGCGGCTATTCTAATACTCAAACAGTCGTTCCGTTTTGCGTTCATAGATTTCGCCGTCGAGTTTATCAAGCATAGACTTTCGTGCACCGCCTGTGTTGTTTGAGCCGCCTCTTTCGGCGTAAAAGCCATTTGCGTAACAGTAAATGCAATTGTGAGTGCAAGTGTTATAAACGCCGATATCGACGCATGGCATGCATCCACAGTCCTTGCGTTGTCCGTCTTTGCGTTTGGTTTTTACGCGTCCGCCGTTGAGACGTGCAAAAAGCTCTGGGTCGGTGCACTGTGCCTTTTTAATCCCATATTTTGTCCAATCATGTTTTTGAGCGCAAGTGTGAAGTTGGATTCCGTTTTCCTGCGATATGCGCGCGAGCTCTCGCAAGATTTCATCTTGCTGTGAGTAGTTTAGCGTCCAGATATCTTTTCGCTTGCCTGGGATTAAAAAGGCAATCATGCAGGACTTCGTATAACCGCCGAGCTGCTTGGCGAGACTCTCGAATTCTTTGATGTGCCAAGCGATGTCGATTTCTTTGTTTAGCATAATTGGGTCATATCGCCAAATGACTTGGTCGGGGCTTGTTAGTTTTGAGAGTTCTTGGAAGGTCTTGATTCGTTCTTCGAGTGGCGGTACGGCGAGTTCAATCTTTTCGTCATAAGCAGTGAGAGTATAGTGGAAGTAGTATTTGAAATCTTCTAATTCGTTTAGGCGCACGAACATAGGACGCGGGTTCTTCGTCCAAAAGATAATGCCGTCGACATTGCCTGTCACTTCTTTACCGCCAAGCATATTTGTTTCGACGCGGACGGGTTCAATTTTGACTTTGGCAAGTTTGTTGTTGAATCCAAACGGATTTGGCACAATTACAAACCCTTCTTTGATTCTGTCAAAGAACCAATCACTGTACAGCGCGGGAATGTCTGTTCGTCTGCTTACACTTAAAATCATTTAGTCTCCAAAACTTTGAATTCAATTTCACTCTTGTCATAACCATTTGCGGCATCGCCGTAATAATTATCTTTCTTGATAATTTCCACGCCAGTGCAGGTGCGTGCATCAATGTCGTGGACGTGCCCAAAGATGTAATAGCGGTTGTCGTCTTTTTGTTCGTAATCACAACCCCAATCAGTTGGTGAATTATGGGTGATAATGAGTGTCTTACCGCCGTTGAATGCGACGCTCTCAAAGAACTCAACCCAACGCTTGGTCAATTCGATTTCTTTATGCCAATCCCGTAGAGTGTTACGATAGATTCCACTTCGGCAATTGAACTTATGATTGTACGCAGCGAATCCGCAATCGCCAATTACTGTAATACAATCTTGGATATATTTGTCGCCAGCGATTAAAAGTTTCATTTTTTTGAATTTGGCAAATTCTGCTTTGCATTGTTCTTCGATCGTCTCAATTTGATATGGGCGTTCTTCGTACTTTTGTCGTACAAGGCTCGATTGCCAATTCCAATAATCGTGATTGCCAAGGACAACATAGATTGGCTTACGGATTCGTTTATTAATTTCGGAGAAAAACAAAATAGTATCCGCCACGCAATGGCTTGTGTCGCCTGCAACGACGGCAAAGTTGCATTTGACCTTGTCCAGCTCAGCACAAAACATCTCGGCGGCTTCTTGCGATGAAAACTCTCTATTGTGTTTCTCTTGCAAATTGGCGACCAAGAACTCGATATGCAAATCACTTGTGTATGCGACTTTTACCATGTGACCTATTTTATCACGTTGTGCTAATGAACGGAACTTAAAGTTCGTCATTAATAATCAAAATTGCACAACCAAATTGCATTGGGAACTAGACTGATAACTTCTGCATAATGACTGATAAGTTTTTCAAAAAACTGATAACTTTTGTCAGTATACTGTTGACTTTTAGGCAATATAATTGTATAAGATGACTGTGCAAGAAAACGAATTAATCCGCAGGGTTGAAAACATTCTGAAAAACAAGTCTGAAACAAAAAACCTTGAAGTGAAAAATGCGAAAGGCGGAGCGCCAAGAATTTATGAGACTCTTTCCGCTTTCTCAAATTCAGAAGGTGGGGTTATTGTTTTTGGGATAAACGAAAACAGTGGGTTCATTCTAGAAGGCGTTTATAATTCACAAGACTTACAAACTAGGATAAGCGAACAGTGTAAAGAAATGGAGCCAGAAGTAAGGGCAATAATAACTACAGCACGGCATAATGATTGTGACATTATAAGCGCAGAGATACCTGAAATCGACCATGCGGTCAAGCCATGTTACCATATTGCAAAAGGCCAAAAGAAAGGCTCTTACCTACGCATAGGGAATACGAACGCCTTAATGACTGGATATGAGATTTATAGCTATGACGCGTATAGACGAAAAATCTGCGATGACATACGAAAAGTTGAAAGGGCTACTGGCAAGAAAATTGATACGCTTAAGCGTGACCGATACTTAATACAACTTAAAACAGATAGACCGAACCTAAATACTATGCCACTTGAGGAATTACTGGATATAAACAGCTTGGTTGATAGTGGAATTCCCACACTTGTTTACGTGATGCTATTCTCTATTTATCCGCAAGCTATTTTGCCAGCGCTGTGCATTAATGCAGTTGTTGTACCAGGATATGAAATAGGTGAAACAACAGTTGAAGGCGCAAGATTTATCGATAATAAGAAAATCGAAGGGACACTTGAAGAACAAATTAGTGGAGCGATTGCATTTGTAAGAAAGAATATGACGATGAAAACAACTTTCAACAAAACCACAGGACAAAGAAAAGATATTCCCGAGTATCCGCCAGAGGCAATCCGTGAAGCGGTACTTAATGCTGTAGTCCATCGTGATTATAGTTTCTATACAGAAAACATGCCTATACAGATTTGTATGTTTAAAGATAGGCTGGAGATCACAAATCCTGGTGGTCTTTATGGGAGAATGACGATAGACAACATTGGCAAAATGCAACCTGATGTTAGAAATCCAAACATCATCAAGGCACTAGAAATAATGGGAGCAACAGAGAACAGATATTCAGGTATACCAACAATTCAAAGGAAGATGGAAGAGCATGGTCTGCCTGAGCCGTTGTTTATCAATGAACGTGGAAGCTTCAAGGTAATTCTGTATAATTCAGCAGAGATAAAAATTGATAATGCTGTAAGTCAGAAAATTATTAACTTTTGCAAACAAGAAAGAACCTTGGACGAGATTACTAGTTATTTAAATATCAACTCTAAAAACCATGTCAGAGATAGATATTTGAAAGAATTGCTTGCCCAAGGAATCATCCAGCAAACAATACCAGAAAGACCAGGGAGCAAATACCAAAAGTATGTCCTTATTAACCGAAAACCATAAATTTTAACTATTCTTTCATTCCCGAGATTTTGACCTTTTTATTCCCTTAATTTTTAGGACAAAGCATTATCTCCCGCCTGTGCATCTATGTTATAATCTGCTATGAACTACTACATCAGCGACTTGCACTTTGGGCACGCAAATATTATTAAGCTGTGCAACAGACCTTTTTCGTGTATCGAAGAAATGAACGAAACACTTATTAAAAATTGGAATGCCAAAGTCACGAATGCAGATACAGTTTATATCCTTGGCGATTTGTTTTTTCACACTGCGACTAATCCGAAAGAAATCATTGCAAAACTCAAAGGCAAAAAGCACCTTATCATCGGCAACCACGATAAGTCGTGGCTTCCAAATATGTCTGAAGAAACTTTTGAGAGTGTAAGCCATATGCAAGTTATTAATACTAGGAAAGGGATGGCAACGCTGTGCCATTACCCGATGATGTCATTTGAAGGTGCATATTTGATCTTCGGGCATATTCACAATAATAAAAATGATTCGTACTGGCCGTTGCTGCGCACGATGGAAAATGCTTTGAACGCAAGCGTTGAAATTAACAGTTATACCCCGGTCACATTGGAAGAATTGATCACAAACAACAAATTATTTCGGGCAGAGCTCTAATTCAGAATATTTACTCTCTGAGTCGTTCATCTTTATGATACAATATGCATGCCTAAGAAACTAGGAGGTAAAATGAGAAGTGCGAAAGAATGGAAAGAGTTTCCATATAATTCAAAGAGAGTATGCTATATGGAACTGAGTTCAGATGGCAAGCTAACACAACTTGATAGTTCTGGTTATAAACTTGCATACGAGAATACAGTTGCCACAAAGAGCAACCTTTATGCCGTATGCCCTGGGGATTGGCGAAGTGATTTATTCGTCATTGACGACTTGAATTCTTTTGCAGATGCTTTTGGAATTCCAAGACCAGATGACCATACCCATCATATTACCTGGAAGCTCAGCTCAATTGACGATGGCAAGTCATCCTACGCTACAGTAGATATTGTTTTTAATTGCGATTGCAAACTAAGTATGAACAACCTAAAAAAGATTGCAAATGACTTGCGCGAGCAAAAAGGCTGGGAAATGGCTACATCAACAGGCTACAGCGGTGGGTATTCTCTAAATGGCGAAAAGCCAAGATATACGATTTCCGTAAAACGAAAAAGTTTATAAACTATTCGTTATGTCTGTAATCATTTTCTTATAAATATCTCGATAATTGTTTGGTATGATTTTGAATGGGTCATATTTTGCAAAAGGACTTTGATGCAACATTCCAGTGCTGAACGTGTCCGCCAAGAATTCCAACTCATCCTCCGGAGGCATATCATCAAGCTTCACGAGTCCGAGATTTTTATGAATAAAGGTTAGAATTTGGCTAGCAGTACCAGGCTTCTGATTTTCTTTAACAGTTTGCAGCATATGTCCAAGCTCGTGGGCAAAAACATATTCCGGGAATGTCTTGTATGGCGAGTCCGTGTCCTGCTTTGTGCGATACAAGAAAACGTGGATGCTATAAATATCTGCTCCTTCATTTTCAAAAGTCATAAGACTTTCAGCGTTGAAGTGAGTATTTGCGTAATCCAATATCGCAAATATGGGTTTTCGTTTTGGAAAGACCTTGTTGCAAAAATTGAATTCTTTGTCCAAGTATCCAATTATTTCACCTATTCGGTTTTTTGTTATAAGTTGCTCACTCGTTGGTTTATAGAACCTTGCCACAATGGTATCCGCATATTCTTTTATTGCCTGTAAAGATTCCTTGCTGTTTTTCCTTCTTGGCAGACCGAAATATAGATATTTAATAATTGCGTTTGCACCCTCACAGGCGTAATACTTATTCTCGAAATCCATAGCATAGTCTGGCAAAGCAAACTCGCCTAATTGTTTGTACAGCAAATCAATACATTTCAACTTATTCTTTTCATTCGAACATTCGTCAACAAATCTTTGTAACAATTCTCCACTTTTAATAAGATCGCCACTTTTGATTATCTCATTTGTAATTTCACGTACATCCACAAATCAAAATATCATTGTTCACGAGACAACACAAGCGACTTCCGTGGCACCATCGAGGCACCAATCATTTTTTGCGTGGCGTGGAAATTGCGTGGATTGTGTGGGATATGCGGCTTTAGGACAGTGGCGATAATTTCTTTCTGTAATATAGCACGCCGTTTTCGCTGGAAACAAACTCAGTAAAGCCCCAATGAAAATAGATTTGCATATTGCGAACTTCGCTAGGTTCAACACCTATTATCAAACATGTAATCTTGTTTTTACTTGCCCATTCTTCTATACATTTAATAAGTCCTGTTGCTACACCATGCCCTTGATATTTAGGATTCACACGCAATGCCCGTATCTCGGAATTTTTATGCATATAAGTAGCTTCTCCTACAATCTTTCTATCTTGGAGTGCAATGAATGTTTGCATCGTGCCCTCAATGTTTCCGTTTATGAATTCATCTTTCCAAATTTTCCAACGGTCATCTTCTTTATTCTCGGATATCAGGTATTCCCAGCGCACGCCAAGTTCTCTTGCGGTTGCTTCCTTATAAATGACGGACATGCCTCTCTTAAGAAACTTACTTATATAATCCTTCAGCGCAAGTTTTTGCCATGTTACGCCCCAGCCATGGCAGTCGATATAAATCAATAACATCTCCAAGTTATGTTTGTTGCCGTCTATGAACAGTAAATGCTTATAGTTTGAACAAAACTCATTCAGCCCAAATGGATTTTGGGCATGCCTCCAATCATAAATGTTTTGCTCCCATTCTTTGTTCCAAGCCTTGCATTTCCTTTCCCACAACTTTTCGCTCTTACACCACCACGTGTGATATGCGTTTGCAAACTTAACTATATCCACGCCATATTTGTTTTTCGCTTCATCAATCCAGTTGTTAAAAGGTTCACTTATATCGCCTATTTCAACGTCAGACCAATGAGCCAATTTTTTGTGTGCTTGCTTGAAAAGTTCAAACAACAAATCAAGACTTTCGTTTAAATATGGAAACCTCTTGATTAGGTCTTCAAATATATCTTTCGCAACTGCTCTGTAGTCATCATCGCTAACTGCCAAGAAATACTCTGGACGATATTTCAGATAATTGACGACAAGTCTATTGATGCAATTTCCATGTTCAAGAAAAGTATCAATAAGCCACTCTTGAACTTCATCAGAAAAGCAATCTAATTCTCTCTTATAGTTATCGACATTTCTTTCTTTTTTCACAAGACTATGATAGCATAAACTTGCTTAGAAAGCTAGGAAGTAAGATGCTTTTGGAATTCCAAGACCTGATAGCTTGGTGGTGGTTATTCTTTGAACGGAGAAACGCCAAGATATTCAATTTCCGTGAGACGAAGAAGTCTTTCCTAGGCACCATCGAGGCATCAATCACTTTTTGCGTGGTGTGGAAATTGCGTGGATTGTGTAGTGTTCTTTATTATGTGTGGACAAAGCGGCGGATATTCTTTTGTTGTTCCTCGTAAGTGCTTGGCTCGTGGTGCCCGTGATACGCCGTCTTAAATTTCACGCCAAGCAGCCGTTTCAAAGTTTCTTGCATTTGCGCCTCGTTCTTGGCTCGTATTTCGGGGGTGGCTTTTGCAGGTATTTTGCCGCTAGTGAGGTCAGTTCTGCCGATTGTGTCGCTGAACAACACATCGCCAGTGAATAGGCAATCGCCGATAAGATACACAACGCTTGCTGGACTATGCCCGGGACAAAGCATTGGTTTGATTTTGACTTTGCCGACCGTTATTTCGTCTTCATTTGCAGGTGAAACCACTGGACAACCGAATTGTTTCCTATAATCGTCCAGGTGATAAGTGTGGTCGAAGTGCTCGTGGGTCAAGAGTATTGCTTGCGGCTTCTTGTTGGCTGCAGCCTGCAACACTGCTTCGCGCGGTGCGCCCGCATCGATAATAAGCACCGTTCCGTTATATTCAACGACGAAAGTGTTGCTGTCATAATAGCCTACAAGTGTTTGCACATTCATATCTTCACCTTTTCGTCGATAAATTCAACGCCTTCGGATTCAAGGAGTTCCCGTTGTTTGTTCGCGCCGCCAAATGCAAATGCAGGGGCAAGTCTTCCGTCGGCGAATACAACCCTGTGACACGGAATTGTGTCCGGGTCGGGGTTGCGATGCAGTGCGTATCCGACTTGTCTCGCGCATCGCGGAAAGCCCGCAAGCATTGCAACTTGCCCATACGACATAACCTTGCCGCGCGGGATTGTTTTGACGACCGAATAAAACTCTTCAAACATGTTTTAGTGTAGCATCAATCAGACATTGCGGCAACCAGCGATGACATTTACGCCTCCAATCTTTTCTTGCATTTGATTAATGTGCAAATGTCGGCAAGTTGCGTGGCATCTGCGACCTTAAACTCCAAGGGGAACGTCTTCATTTTTTGGCTAAACAACTTGGCGTTGCGGATAAGTTGTTTTGTCTTATCGCTTACATCGGCATCGAGTATTTCGGCTCGGTTTTGTTCTAAGAACCAAATGGCCACGACGAAATACCCGTCCCAAACCGAGAACCAAAAGATTGTCTTTTCCTTTTTCGCTCCGCGCGGGGTTGTGTGGCGGTATTTTCCTTGTGCAAGCCAGCATTTGCCGCACATTGGGCTTGGATAATACTTCCACTCTTTTTCTATGCCGAGTTTGCCAAGTTCTTCTTGAAATGCTTTGTATACAAGATTGTTTTCCTTGCCGAGAGTTTTGGCAAGTACTTCCGCCGTGGGGAATATGTCAGGTTCTCTCAATCGCAAATTTTCGTCTTTCATGCGTTCACCTCGAAATTTTCCGTCTTAAACGAATGATAATATCGCCCCTTGGTCGTCGTGAATTTAAGATGGACATATACGTGCCTTAAGATACCACCGGTACAGTCGGGTTCCATACCCCAAATGCCTGGTTTCGTGGACGCATATTCTCGACAACTTCGTCAGAGGTGTTTGCCGCACGATAATCAATATTAGTAAAGTCAGTGGCGTTATTGTGATTGTTTTCAAGTGAAACACGACGAACAGACTGCTGTTTGGACATTTTAGGTGCGGGACCTGTTCCTGCAAAGCCGTCAATTGCTGTGTCATTAATTGCGCCAATCATGTCGACGTAACCTTGGATTACCGCGTTGTCCACGTTAAAAGGATTGATAATGCTTAGCGGCACGGTGGAATTGACAAGGCAGATTTTGTATTGATTGTTGCTGATTGCGAATGTCGCCAACAAATCGGCATCACTTTCATTAAAGAACAGTCTGTTGTTGGCATGCGCCGTACCCATGTTACCCAATATAAGGAATGATGTCTTTGCTTGAATTACTCCAGATAATTCTACGACCGTCCAGTTTGTTCCGCTAGAGTTTGCAATTTGTATCGAGTACCCCGCCAGATTAATACCATCGTCCGAGTTATTGTATAACTCGATGAAGTTCCTTGTGATTGCTCCATCCGTTGCTGCACCCACTTGCCAGATTAAGAGTTGCCCACAGTATTGGTCGGCAAGAGAAAAGTCGTGGGATGGTTCCAAATTGCTCCACTCGCCGTCAAGCCAAGCGATGCGGGCAAGGAGCCAGTCTTTAACAAACAGTTGCTGTTCCGCCCAGTTGGAATATTCCCAGCGCACACCATCTCGGTCAAAACTATCTGCATACCCTTGGACACTGTCATAGGTATTTATTACTGTTGTCGCTATATCAGCAGATATGGCTGTCCACCGTTGTTTAACCAAGTTGACAAAATTCGGGTGTTGCATAATTGCTCTGAACACATAATTGTCCCTCGTCATATAGAATCCTTCTGGCGATTCGTGCAAAGACGAACCCATATCCCATACAGGCCCACAATAAAGTTTTCCACCCGGCTTTTTGTACATAAAGAACGAAGTCCAACCCCTGTCATAATCCTTCATAAGCTCATGTATGATAATTTTGTCAACAAACGAATTTATATCCGCCAGTTTTTCAAACGTTTCCCAATCGCCAAAGAAAATACTGTCAAAGACTTGTTGCGTATATGCTTGAATAAACCTTACTTGAGCGCGATAAAATGCCTCGTCCGTATATTCCTCTGGGTCGGGCGAAGATATGGCAAATGGTACAGCAAACCCATGGTTCCAGTAAAAATCGATGCCCTCTACCATTTTGCTACCTCTGGCATAGTTACTTGAAATATGATAAGAGTGCGAGGTTACATCCGCGTACAAATCCATTTCAATCAAAAACCCTGTATCCAATTTGTCATAAGTTGATTCAATGTTCACGCGATTCGAAGCGACCCGCACGTGTTCAAGCAAATGATAAACACCTCGATAGTCGCCATTTACAAACAGTTCAACAAACGTGACCGAGGAGGAATACTCGATGCCGTCCAACACCTCGTTGGTGACAGCAAGTGCCATTGGATTGCGCAAATGCGACGTGTCATGAGCAGCAGACAAAACCCAATGACGAGAACTTGGATGACCAAACATTGAACGAGCTTGACCGCTGTGGAATTTAATGCGATATCCCTTTTTACTTTGTAGCCATGATCCGTTGCCCCTCCCGCGGAATTCGGCGGCAACCTCGTGCATTAAATGTTCTGGTTCTGCATTAAGAATTGATATTTTTGTATCTACATAATTAACACGGTCAACTTGCCCCAGAGTGATACCATTTTGAATGTCTACACTCATAACAGGCAGGCTAAGGAATTCCATATCCCAATGTGCGTACAAGCGGAAGTCTTTTTCGGTAATTGGTGTATCAAAGTTGTGTTCTTGAAAAGACTCTGTTTCGGTGGACCAGCCACCGAAAGTATATCCCAAGCGTACAGGATTTTGCGGACGTGGTAACACACTTCCTGATTCAATTATTTGAGTGGCCGGCATATCAGAAGTTTCACCGATTGAATCAAACCTGATACGTACGTTTTCGTTATACAGCCACTGGGCGTACAAAACCAAATGACCAACCAGCGTTATTTGAACCCCTGCGTCATAATGAGTACCACTGCCATCTTCTTTTGCATTCCAGCCAATAAAGTCATATGGCCATCTTTGCCCAAGAGAAGATGCAACAAAAGTGTCGCCTTCGGTGGCGGTAAAATTTTGGAATACACTGGTTCCGTCCCAAAAAACTACACTGAACGTTGCAGGCTCAACAGGGTCCGGGGGCAGAGGTTGCTCGGGTTCTTCTGGTTCTTCGGGGTCTTCGGGGTCTTCGGGAAGCGGATTAACAATTGGCGGATTATCTTCTGATGGTGGTTGTGATGGTGGTTTTGGCTTTTTAGAACAGGCCGCCAAAAAAGACGACGACATACAGATACAAAGACATATTACTAAAAAGATTTTTCCTAAGTTTTTCATTCCCCGCTCCCAAGTTATATACTACACTAGTATGGTTTTCTATGCAAGGGAAATGCCATGTTATCTTTTATACATATCCTGCAGGGTAATGCCGCTGTGTTTATACCGGCGGCCATTGGGTTGGATTCTGCCGAAGCGTATGGCTTTTTTGGGGCATAGTTGGAGGCATGCCTGGCAATGGTCGCATTTTTTGGGCTTGATTTTGGGATTGCCGTCCACCATTTCTATCGCGTCCGCCGGACAGACACGGCGGCAGAGCCCGCACCCGTTACACTCGGGGGTGAACTTGTACCTTTTGGCAAAGGTTTTTGTCGCGCGGCGGAATACAAACAAAGCCACAATTGACAAGGGGCGAATGGGAAATCGTTTGTTGGTCTTGCGCTGTTTAAGGCTCTCGATAACTGTGTCTGTGATTTCGCTTTGCTTTTCGATTTGAGTAACAAGAACGTCATCAGGCGGGAGGCGAAACATATGGACATAGTTTTCTACTGATTTAATTTCGTTGCTGTAATGTACGCGGGCTTTTTGCCGTTTGAACAGGCGAATCGCTTCCGCAAATGCGCCTTTGGAATGGGAACCGCAAGTCGTTAAACATACAAGGTATTCAAATGAAAACCGGTTGCCGCGTATGAACCGCTTGACCGTCATTGGCATGCCGTACGCATACACCGGGTAAAGTATAATTCCGATATTACCCGAAAAATGCGTACCCGATTTGCCAAGTTCATCTGTGATATGAACTACTTCGCAATCAAGGGCGGCGGCGATTTGCTTGGCGGACGCCAAAGAATTGCCTGTGCCGGAATAAACAAATATTTTGTTGCCGCTATTTTTTTCCACGTGCCTGTTTCTCCAAAAAGCGTATCGTGTCACGCAGACTTTCGCGTAACTCACGCGGGCGGTACCCAAGTTCCTGGGCGGCTTTTTCGTGTGAAAAGTTGGAATTGCTTCCAAGGGTGTAAAGACTGTAACTTGTATACAACGGACGGGTACCGGTTAATTTGTTACCTATGCTCATGAAAGGCAATCCGGCCTTTGCAACAAACCGCGGAACGCTTCGCCGGATTTTCTTGCCGACCCCAAGTTCATGCAGCATACAAAGCACCTCTTTCGCAGTGTAATACTTGTTGGTTAATAAATAACATTCTCCCGTGCGGCCTTTATCACAAGCGGCAAGAGTACCGGACGCCACGTCACGCACATCGACAAAGTCATATCCCCCGCCCGTTGCCACGGGGATTCGTCCGTGCTGATAATCTTCGACCATCTGGGTGGTATGAGTATTGGAAAAATCATTGGGGCCGCATATTCCGGAAGGATGAACCAATACCGCCTCTAAACCTTTATTTTTCACCGCATCAATAACAAGCTGCGATGCGATTGCCTTTGTTTTTGCATATTTCCCGACAACTTCTTTTGGATTAAATGACTGGGTCTCTGTGATAAGTCCGCGTTTGGGCGCTTCGGTTATTGCATGGACAGAACTTACATACACAAGGCGGCATTTATACTTAAGGCAAAGTTCTATTACGTTTTTTGCACCATCGATGTTGACGTCGCTCATTTGCCGGATTTTCTTTCGCCCGCGGCCAAGATAAACCACTGATGCCGTATGAATACAACAAAGTTTCGCCTCTTTGTCTGTTTTTCGTGCCAGGGTAAAAAGTTCCTGGAGTTTGTCTTTTTTCAAGACGTCTCCGTAAATGATTTTTGCTTTTACTCCTTCAAGTGCCTTGGCGGCTTTTTCCGGTGTTTGCGCCATGGCAACTACGGTATCGCCCCGTGCCTCCAACGCCTTTACTACATTATTCCCTACGAAACCGGTACTGCCCGTTACAATATATATCATTGCCCCCCCATCTTGTAATAAGTCCGCGGGTCACTTTTGAATTTGTCCCCGTCGAAATAACTGTGAAGTTTAAGTAATGTACTTGCATAAACGTCAAGGCGGTCCATGTACGCCGCGATGGTTTCTTCGGACGGCAGGGTTAAAGTATTAATTTGATTGGTTTGGTAAGTTTTAAAATCACGTGTGGAAAAATGCAGGTCAGGGTCGGACAAGTCTGTACCGAAAAATACCCCCGTATAAAATCCGATGGCAGCAGATAGAGCGGGCCATTCATGCCAATCGTCCTCTCCAAGACGCGCAAGAACAGAGGCACCAAGGGTATAGTTACCATGGGTTTCAACATTGAATAAATGGCAAATAGTTTTGTATATATCATTATTGGACATAAAGCCGGTAATCTTGCGCTCGGCACGGTCTTTTGGGTTGTAAATAATAAAGGGCAGCTTTTCACCTATTGGGGATTCGGTATTGTTGGCGGAAACGATACCGCCTTTGCTTGTATTGGCCGGATTATTATATGACATATAGTTAAAATGGTCGGCGTAAAGTACCAATGCAGTTTTTTCAAGCAAATCAACCCCGTGTTCGTTATCTCCGCGAAGATGCTCAAGAAGTATTCCCATGCCGCGGTCATATTCAACCATACCAACAAAGTATGCCACAGCCGCAAGCTTTTCACTTGCACTGCCTTTTAGTTTTGGGTACATTTCCTCTAATGCTTTATATGTTTCCGGTTCCATTACCCTCTCAAGACTCTCTGTGTAGACACTTTCAATCTCTCCGTGTTTATTATAATTTACATGCTTTGGATTAAAATGCGGAGAATGTGTAGAAATATTCAAAACGAAACTTAAGAAACTTGTCCCGTCTGACGGAGCGATATCTTCTTTCATTTCTGTGAACAATGTGACATCGGAATTGGTCGCAAAGTATCTGTTTATCTCTACTCCGCCGTATCGCGGGTCGGCAATATCACGCATAAAGTCAAAACCGTACCGGGCGGGTGTGAACATTTTATCGCGCCCGTAAAACTCGCTGTCATAGGAATGAAAGCCGCCAATTTGATGCGGAACACCTTTATCCTCATAGGCGCGGCGAAAAATATTTGCAATGGACTGGGTGGATTCAACATTTGGATAGTCACGCCACATTTCACTGCCCATTGCATGTGAACCGGTTAATGAAACGAATTCCGCAAAGCAAGTACGCTCGACACTGTAATATCCGTCTACCCAAGTTGATTGCTGTTTGATTTCCCAAAGATTGGGCGTCAAAACAGGATTAAGCGCATCCAACTCGACACTTTCCATCATTATCATTATAAGGTTATAATCTGCGTCAAGCATAAGACTGTTGCCTTCTTCGTCCACATATTTATCGTAATAATCGGCACCGTCCCAATCAAGTTCTATGTCCGCGGACACCGGTGAACTTGCCATGTTTTTAAGGCCCGCTATACTCATAAGATTACTGCTGTAATATATCGGAGAGCCAAAATTGTGAAGCACCTTGGTCCGATTGGTAAAGTTCGTCAAACTGAACCGCGGGTCCAAAAGCCTTTCAAGCGATGTCGTTGCGCGATTGTCTATAATTGCAAGGTGTGCGAACAGCCCCGCCATAACAATCATCACAGCACTTGCAATACCAACAACGGAACGCAGCGCATATCCCGATTTTTGCCTGCGATACCTGCAGGCAAAATAAATACTGGCGCTCAAGAACGCAACACCGATAAGGCACAGGACAATAAAGTGCCAGATGCCTTGATATTTGGCGGCCCCTGCCCCCGCCCAAATTTCGCGGCCGGCACGCAGCGTTTCAAATGTGAATATCTCGCCAAGATTATTATAGGCAAGCAGGTTTGCAATACTTACCGCACATTGCAGCGAAATACAGCAAGAAAAAACCACGATTTGCGCTACACGGCTTGGAATGCAACTTATAACAGCCGCGAATGCGACAAGTAATAAAAAAGACACCGCATAATATTTAGGAAATGCAATTCCCATAATCGCAAACATCGTAAAGTCCACCGCAAAAGCCGCCGCCACATAGAGTATCGGGATAAGAGCCACTCCCCAGAAAGTGCGCTTTAAAGTCACAACCAATTGTACTCACCGAGTTTGTCAAAGTCAACCAAACTTATCCAAATATCACGTTGCCTTCGCCCAAAAGTTTGTCAAGTTCAATTTTTATTGCCCGGCATTGGCGCACGGTTTTGGCGGGCGACGCCAAATCGCCGCTGGCAATACACCGCACCACAACGGGCAAAGAACCACTGTACGCGGATATAATATTCATAACCTCTGCATGAAGTTGCTCGTCTTTGGTGTTATATTTAAGGTACAATTTTAAAACCCCTGTCACCGGCGGCGGCACCCCCTTTGCGAAAGGGGGAACACCCGCTTCTTGCGTGGCGGTCTTGCCCACAAGCAACGATATTTCGTCCGCAACGATATTGGTTTCCTCGCCTTCGCGTCCGGAAACCTTGCCAACTATGCGCACAACTGCATCTTTTTCGATGAACCTTTTATACCGCTCGTAAATCGTTGGGAAAAGCATCACTTCCGCGGAACCGTAAAGGTCCTGGACACGCAATACCGCCATTTCCTTTTTGGTGGCCTTGGTAAGCATCTTTTTCACATCGGCAATTATCGCGCCAAAGGTCACGGCTTGGCCATTGTTTATTTCGGGGGCGTCGTCATCGGGTTCTTCCTCGGTGCGCTTTTTAATTTTTGATGTGTTAAAGGAAAACTCCTCGAACATTTGGGTATATCCCGCAAGCGGGTGGCCGGACAGGTAAATGCCGACAACTTCTTTTTCCAATTTTAATTTCGTGAAATCATCGTATTCCAAAATCTTTGGGATTTCAATTTTAACCGTCTCTTTCGGCAACAGCGTACCAAACATATCCATCTGCCCCGTGTCGGTGGTCTTTTTCTGTGACGCCAACAGTTTAACAATTCCGGGATATGCCGCCATCAATGAACTCCGCGTTACTGCTAACCCGTCAAACGCCCCGCCCAATATAAGACTTTCAAGACACCGCTTGTTAAGTGCCATACTGTCCACCCGACTGCAAAAATCACCAAATGACGTAAATGTTCCGCCCTTTTCCCGCTCGCCAAGGATTGATTGGATTACCGCTTCGCCGACATTTTTAAGGGCAGCCAAACCAAAACGAATATGTTTGCCGCCTTCAACGGAAAAGAACGCACGGCTTTTGTTAATATCGGGGGAAAGCACTTGGACACCTTTTCCGCGAACAGAGTTAATATAATGCGTCATGTCGTCCCATTTATGTACGCGGTTGTTTAAAACGTTTGCCATATAATACGGATAATAATAGCGTTTCAAATAGGCGGTTTGGTACGCAATATAAGCATAACACGCGGCATGCGATTTATTGAACGCATAACCCGCGAACTTTGCCATTTTGTCGTATATCGAAAGAGCCACTTTTTTGGGAACACCTTTTGCAATTGCGCCGCTTATCTCTGCTTTACCGTTAAGGAAAATATCCTTTTGCCTGTCCATTTCTTTGACGTCTTTTTTGCCCATCGCACGGCGCACCATGTCCGCCTGGCCAAGGGTATATCCGCCCATGATTTTGAAAACGTCCATGACCTGTTCTTGATACACTATTTGCCCGTATGTGTTTTTCAATATGGACTCAAGCATCGGGTGTTCGTACGTTGTAAGGCTTGGGTCGTGTTTGTTGCGGCAAAAGTCGGGTATCATATCCATCGGCCCAGGGCGGAAAAGGGCAACCGCGCTTATGATGTCTTCAAAACAGTCGGGGCGCAAGTCTTTCATAAGGCGTTTCATGCCGCCGCTTTCAAGTTGAAACACCGCATCGGTGTCACCGCTTCCAATCATTTTATAAACTTCGGGGTCGTTGTATTCGAAACTGTA
>Ga0123353_10001835_pt1 | contig 26125 bp, 23 predicted proteins | sample TergutLab28metaG_3_FD_92763 | JGI IMG/M metagenome (GOLD analysis project Ga0123353, IMG submission 92763) | Labiotermes labralis P3 segment gut microbial communities from Petit-Saut dam, French Guiana - Lab288 P3 | ecosystem: Host-associated > Arthropoda: Insects > Digestive system > Gut ...
CAGAAGGCGTGCGACTTCGGCTGACGCAATGGTTTCTGCCACGTCAAGGACGGGAACCGATGGGATGAAGTGCTTTGATTCGCTGTCGAGGGGCTCGATGCTGTCTTGCTTGAGCGACAGGAGCGTGGTGAAAAGCGAATGGGCGTGTACGACGGCGTAGGTTTCGGGAACAGCGTGGTAAAGGGCGCGGTGCACGACGAGCTCTATCGAGGCTTCGGCGTCTGCAGCAAGGGCCGCCTCGTTGCTATCAGGGTAGTCATAGCCTACTGTGACGATGTCGCCATCGCGAAGCCTACCGAGCGCAGAGCCACTGCGGGTGATGAAGATGTTTTTGCCGCTGTCGTCGAGCATGCTGACATTGCCGCCGTGCGAAGAGATGAGACCTGAGACAAAGAGGTCATGCCCCAGTTCTTGCATCTGAGTAAAAGTCTTTGGTGGTACGGCTGGGTAGGTCATGCGAGCCTCCTAGGTTAGAAATAGAAAATATTTCTGAAAATCATTGTGCCGCTTTTCGATTCTAAAGCTGATCGACGTGCAAGATGACTGCTTATTAAGAAAGGAGGATGCGCAGCGTAGCAAAACCTACGTGAGCAATCCCCCTTTCGAAAATAAGTGCTTAGATGGTGCGTCCAGCAGCTTTAGAGCGAAAAGTCCTTGTCGCCATTGAAAATAGCTAGTGACTCTTCAACACTACCGTCAGCAAGTGTCAGGCAGCTAATAGCCTTTGTCAGACGGACGGCCTCATCGAGGCTGCGCTGGTGAATGTTGCGACCCGTTGCGTTACCGCGTGCGCCACCGATGTGGATTTGTTCCCAGAGCTGAGTCAGGAAGCTTTCAGCGTCTACCGTCGAGCCACCTGCACATACCAGACCGCAGCGGCCGCTTGCATTTGAGGCCTGCTTGAGCAGTTCAGCTGGTGTAGCGTCTGCTGCAGCTGCAGGTGGGTTGACCTTGACGAAGTCTGCACCCAGACACAGGGCGGTACCTGCGGCACCAGCCAAAAGATGCGGATCCTTTTCGTTTGGAACTGCCTTGCCGCGGGGGTAAACCCACAGTACGACGATGATTCCTGCAGCGTGTGCTTGTGCGATGAGCTCGCCTGCTTCTGCCATCATCTGTGATTCGTACTCTGAACCCAGGTAGATGGTGTAGCCGATGCCCACGACATTTACACCGTTGTTGATGAGCTCAAGAATCGCCTCAAATGAGTGTAGCTGTGGTGAATAGGGATCGTCTTGATCCTTCTTGATCAGATGCGTCTTTGAGTTAACTTTTATCAGGTAGTTAATGTCGGGATAGTCTGCTGCATAAGCTGCAACCAGACCGCGCTGACCTGCCCATACTCCAATAACACCCTGGTCACCAATCTCGAAAAGATGCTCTGGCACGGCGTCTGCCAGATCAATTTGGTCGCCACCATCATAGAAGTCATCATTCAGGTGTTCGATTTTTTGATCACAGGCAAAGAGCATCAAACGGCCTGTTCCCTGGGTAGCCTTCAGGTAGTTATCAATGTAGGTTTCACGGGCCTCTGCAGGGACTCCTGCGGGCACCTTTACGTCGGCTCGATTGAGCTGCGGCATGGTTCCTCCTTAGGGATTGGAAAAGCGAATTTCAAACAGAATTGAGTGTATCACAATTGCTTGGTCATGTTGCGATGCTCTATTTTCGTTAATTCACTAATCCACGGTTCAGAAGTATAGTGATAGCCGAGGTTTTCATAGAAGCGATAGGCGGGATAGCGAGACCACAAAAACATCTCTGTGCAGCCCTCTGCGGCCGCTATTTTTTCTGCCTGAAGCATGAGAGTACGTCCAATACCCATACCTTGACTGAGCTTAGTCACCACAACCTGTCGAATCTGTTGAGCTTCAGGTGATTGCGTGTCACGCGGCATAATTCGACAAGTGCCCAGAAGCTGCCCCGTCCCTTTAAGGCGGGCCACCAGGAAGCGTCCTTCTTGCTGGGGTTCATACCAGCGCTCGACCGGCTCATGAGGCACTTTGAGTGCTTCATACAAGGTGGCATAGACGAGCTCTCTGATCTCTACAGGCGCTTCAGATACCGGCACCAACGTCAGCTCGACACTGCCGCGGCCTTCTATATCGAAGCAATCAACGAGGGTTATCGGCATTTACTTGCCTCCTTTTTTAATGTAGCGTTTGGGTAGCGTAGCCCCCGGCCCTGCGAGCTTACGTTTATAGGCAGCCTTGCTGACGCGCTCGACAATGGCCTCTGAATAGTCCTTATCAAAGCCCAAATCATACATCGCTTCTGAAGCGGCCACGGCACTTGATGGGCTGTAGGCAGTACCCCGCGCTGCCGGCACGCGCCGTTTTTCAAGCGCATAGAGCATCGCATCGAGGTGCTCATAGCGCCCCAAGGCCGCACAGTCAGTCTGCGCCTCTTTGAGTTCTGCTGAAGGTGCGCGCTCAAGAATAGATTCAGGAATAGGCTCAATGGCCCCAACCAGGCGCGCAGACTTATTGCGGTACTGCGCCAGTTCATAGACCCAGGTCTTGTAGAGCGGAGCCAGCGGAGCAAATGCCCCAATCGTGTCACCGTACAGGGTGCTGTAACCCGTTGATGTCTCGCTGTAATTGCTGGTATTGATGACGAGCCAGCCAAATTTGTTTGACAGCGCCATAAGCGTGACAGCACGTATTCGCACCTGCATGTTTTCTTCGGTTATATCAGGTGTTGTGCCCTCGAAGGCAGGTGCCAATGATGCTGCCAGAGCGTCATAGCTTGCAGTAATATCGACGGTCATGGTTGAAATGCCGAGGCGGTCGGCAAGTTCGAGTGCGTCATCGATACTGCGCTGGGAGGTCCACTGTGAGGGCAGCATGACCCCGTGAATGTCTGCGGGTTTGATGCCATCTTCTGCCAGAGCATCTACGAGGATGCAGGCCACCATGGCAGAATCAAGGCCGCCTGAAAGTCCCAGCATGAACTCTTTGAAGCCTGTCTTTTTGAGTGCCTGTCGCGTTTGCTTGACGATACTGTCATAGACCTTGCCTGCATTCTTTCCGAGCTTTGGCAGGGTTGGCGTGTGCAACAAGGCCTTTTCATGCACTAAAGAAAAGTCTGTGTCTTGAGTCATCTTAGTTATTTCCCGGATAGTCACAAGGGTTTGCACAGGCAGAACACCTTTGTTTATGGGCTGACAAGGGTTTCTCCCCCTTGATGGATTTAATCAGTTCGAACAGAGCATCAATATCTGCCTCGGGGCCTTCTGTAACCAAGGTGACCGAACCTTCAGAGCCTCCGATGCCCCCGGCACCAATGCAGAACGCCGCAATCGAGTCAAAGAGGGTGAAAATCGCATCTTCTTCAGTGATGGGCAGGCCGTAGCTTACCGGCATGACGCCGACTGAAAAGCCGATGCGCTTGTCAAAGGTGTTGATGCCTGCGATTTGTGCTGCGAGGTTTACGTCGGGGATGAGCTTTTCAAGGCCAACGGGCAACAAGAGGTTTACGCCTCGCGCCACCAATATCGGTAGCGCCTTGCCGATGGTGCCCCCTTCAGGGTGAGCCATCATGACACCGACAATACGCTCTGGATCGATGGCATTGCCGCCTTTAATGAAGACGTCGCCAGCCGTCATCTTTTCGACCGCGTCTTCCCAGCTCATGTCGACGTGCCTGCCGTCGATGAGGACCGCAGGGGCTGTGCGCATATCAGCTGCTGTCACACATTGGCGACCAGCCGTTATGATGCCAGCGGTATAGCACGCCGCATCGACCTTTTTGCCCGTGAGTTCTTCAAGCACAAAGGCGTTGGTGGTCCCGGCGCCAATGACAATCATGCCTGATTTCATAGCAGCGGTGACCTCGGGGGTGACGGCAACAGCTTTGGCAATAAGTCTCTTTGATTCAGCGGGGGTAAGGGTAAAAAGGGCTCTTTTATCTTCAGTCACGAGCATATCCTAACAGTGATGGGGGTGCATATTTCACGGAGCTTTATTTTAGCGTGATTGGACGCGCTCCGCATTATTAATGCGACAGGTAAAGGAGTAAAACGGGCTGACCGTTCGACCAATTTGTCGCTTCGTAGCCGTGACATGGGCACACCTCACAAGCTGGCAGATTACAACACTTCGCCAGAATTGGTGACCGCTTGACGGTTTGCTACGATGGGAAGGGTGTTTATGCAGAAAGCGTGTAGATAAAATAGTTTCTTCGTAGGGGCGGATCTGTGAAACAGGTAGTGCGGAAGAGTTTTCAGGCGGTCCGTAGATGATGAGGAAATGTTAGGAGGGTTTATGTCACATGACACCAAAGGTCGGATGACAGAGATTCGCTGGCATGCTCGAGCCGGACAGGGGGCTGTTACGGCAGCTAACCTCGTGGCCGAGTCCGCGCTAGCCGAAGGCAGGTACTTTCAGGCAATGCCCGAATTTGGACCTGAGAGGATGGGAGCGCCGCTGAAGGCTTTTACGCGGCTTTCTGACGACCCCATTGAAGTTTCGAACAATGTCGAGTTCCCGCACATTATTGTGGTTCTAGATGACACGCTGATAGGTGTTGTCGACGTGTGCGAAGGACTGTGCGAAGACGGCACCGTTATCGTCAACACGACGAAGTCTTCTGCAGAGATTCGTGAGGTGCTACAGGTTGCAGACAGCGTGCGTGTAGCAACTATTCCCGCGACAGAGATTGCGCTTGAGACTATTAAGCGCAACATTCCCAACACGCCCATCGTGGGAGCTTTGGCAAAGGTTACGGGCGTTGTAGCTCTTGACAGTGTGCTGAGCCAGCTCGAGCTGAGCTTTGGGCGCAAGTTTTCACAGGCACTGATTGACGCAAACCTAGACAGTGTCCGCCGCGCCTATGAGGAGGTGGTGGTAGAGTGAGCCCCATCAAATATAATCCCAACACTGACCCACAAAAGTGGGTGAAGTCTGGTCCGACCAGCATCGACCCGGATTTGACGCTTGAAGATTTCGAGAACTGGACCGTTGATCAGTACCCCATTGGCATGGTTGGTGAAGCAGGAAATGCCGACGCCTATTATACGGGCGCCTGGAGACATGAAAAGCCCCTGTGGGACCCTGCCATTTGCACCAACTGCATGATGTGCTGGATCAACTGTGCTGACACGGCCGTCATCATGGAAAATCAAAAAGTATGCGGTATCAACTATAACCATTGCAAAGGATGCGGAGTGTGTCCACATGAATGCCGCTTTGGTGCCTTGAAGATGGTTCCAGAACATGTCAATCATCTGGAGCCTGAGCAAAGTGCTGAAGCTGAGCCTGAGATTACGGAAGGGGCGTAGCTGCTATGACTCATATTAAATATACCGAACAGACAACTATTGCGGCTACGGGAAACACCTTTGTCACCGAGGCCTTTCGCCAGGTAGAACCTGATGCACTATGTGCCTATCCTATTACTCCACAAACGACGATTGTAGAGAAGTTTGCCCAGCTGGTTGCAGACGGAGATGTAGCAACAGAGTATGTTTGCACCGAATCTGAGCACAGCGCCATGACAGCAACTATTGGTGCAGCCGCCGCTGGTGGTCGCGCTTATACGGCGACTTCTGCCCAGGGCCTTGCCCACATGTGGGAAGAACTCTACATTGCAAGCGGTCTGCGCCTGCCCATTGTTATGGCTAACGTTAACCGCGCCCTATCGGCGCCCATTAATATTCATGGCGATCACAGTGACATCATGGGTGCGCGTGACACGGGTTGGGTCATGATCTTGGCAGAAAGCCCCCAGGAGGCATACGACAATACGATTATTTCGACACCGGTTTCTGAAGACTTACTGCTGCCGGTGATGAGCTGTCTTGATGGTTTTATCACCAGCCACTCGATTATGCGCGGCGACGTTGCAGCAGATGCCACGGTCAAGGAATTTGTTGGTGAGTATAGTCCGCGCGATTCCCTGATGTTTGGCGAGCCACGTACCGTCGGTCCCTTTGCGAACCTGGGTCCGACCTATATGAAGGTCAAAAAGGCGCAGCGCGATGCCATGGATCGCGGTCTTGAAGTCATCAAGCGCGTCGGTGACCAGTGGGCAGAGATCACGGGTCGCAGCTATGACCACGTCGAATGCTGGGGCATGGAAGACGCTGAGCGCGCCATTGTGGTTATGGGCTCTGCCGCGGGTAATGCCCGCGCCGTTGCCCGAAGCTTGCGCGAAGGTGGCGAAAAGGTCGGCGTCGTGAAGATTCGCACCTATCGTCCTTTCCCGCTGGCAGATGTTGGGGCAGCGCTTGCTCATGTCAAGGCTGTGGCGGTGCTCGATCGTGCCGAAACCTTTAGCACGCTTGCAGGGCCTCTTGCAAAGGACACGATTGCAGCACTCTTTAATGCTGGTGTCACCGTGCCCGTACGCAACTACATTTACGGCCTGGGTGGAAACGATGTAAAGCTCGAGCAAATGTACCAGGTCTTTGATGACCTGACGAAAGTAGACGGTGATGGTATCGCGACCAGTGTCAACATGACGCCGCGTTACCTCGGCATTGGGCCTTGTTCCTACGAGCTCTAGACCAGAATTGAGAGGAGAATAACATGGCAACACCTATTAAAGAACTCGCTCTGGTCCCCGAGCGCCTGATTGGCGGACATCGTCTGTGCGGAGGCTGCGGAGCGTCCATTGCTGTCAGACAGGTCATGATGGGGGCAGGACCGGATGCCGATGTCGTCTGTGGCGTCGCGACAAGCTGCCTTCAGGTTTCAACGACAATTTATCCCTTTAGCAGCTGGAAGTGTAGCTACATGCACAACGCCTTTGAAAATGTTGCAGCTAACATCGCTGGCGTTGAAGCGGTCTACAAGGGTATGAAGCGAGCTGGAAAGATTGACCCCGACCGTGAGATTAAGTTTTTGGCTATTGGTGGTGACGGCGGGACCTACGACATTGGATTGCAAGCACTGTCAGGTGCGGCAGAGCGTGGTCACGACATGGTATATGTGTGCTACGACAACGGCGCCTACATGAACACCGGTATCCAGCGTAGTAGCGCTACCCCCAAGGGCTCATGGGCCACTACTTCTGAGGTTGGTGCGATTCGCCCTGGTAAATCGACGGCGCGCAAGGACTTGACCTCTATTATGGCGGCGCATCACATACCCTATGTGGCTCAAGCATCCGTTGGATATTGGAAGGACCTTGTCAGCAAGGCAGAAAAAGCCTTTGCTACTGAAGGATTCGCTTTCCTGAATATATTGGCACCCTGTCCGCGCGGCTGGCGTCACGGACTAGACCAGACAACCATTGTTGGCCGCAGTGCGGTTGACACCGGATTCTGGCCACTGTTTGAGGTTGAAAATGGTGACTGGAAGATGACCATGCCGGCAAAGACTCGTCAGGGTCTCAAGCCGGTGACGGAGTTTTTAGAGATGCAGGGACGCTTCAAGCACCTCTTCAAGCCCGGGAACGAGCACCTGCTGGTTGAAGCGCAAGAAGATGTTGATGCCTACTATGCTTACCTGAAAGAGCGTTGCGGCGAAGCCTAGTTGCTGTCAGCGAAGAGTTTTGTGGCGGAGAATGGATGAAAGTCCTTCTCCGCCCTTTTTTATGCGAAATTAGGATTAGATTTGCGCAATTTTTGAATCTAGATTGCGATTTGTTTACAAGTCTTTTACACTTAATCGACACAATTGAGATACACTTATATGTGAGACAAGTCCTGTATACAATGACCTTACTCGGATTGAGGAAGGTGTGTCATGAATTTCAGAAAAATTTCCACAGCCACCTTGTTTGTGGCTGCTCTCATGGTGCCCATGGTGATGGGCGCTGTGCCTTTATATGTGCCGACGCCTGCTGGAGTAGTGTCGCTGGGGCCGGTGGAGGCTGAAGCACGTGCGCGCAATACCGCTGCTAATCGTTTGCGCAACTTGACGGTACCGACGGCAGGAACCAACCTTGCACAACGCTTTGTGCCCAATAACAACAACTACCGAATTAATTTGCACCAAGATCGCGGGCGCGTCACCTTGCAACCTGCTCGCAATGGGAACCAAGCCGTCAGGCACCGCATCGACACCATGCAACCCAATGGCACCTGGAATAACGGTCGTTGGTCAGGGTGGCGCACCGGAGCTCGCGCCAATAATCGCATCAATGTTGACGTTAATCGCGCCCAAGAACGTCGTCTGCAGATTGCGGTTCGTGACCGCAACAGGAATATTCGCACTTACACCGTGCGCATTGGCAGAGCCTGCAACAATACGTGGGCCAATAGTATACGTGCAAACGCCGGCTCCTTTAACCGCAGTTTTAATCGCGCAGTCGATGCCTACACGCTGAACATTCCCCATGATCGCGCGAGCGTAATCCTTACTATGGGGGCAGAGAGACCTCGCGCCCTTGTATCTTCGCGCACTGGCACCACGGCAGCCTGGCCTGCGGGTAATCAAGGAACACACTCGCGGACAGTCAGTGTTGCTCAGGGTGGGTCAGCAACGGTTCAGTTCAGAGTAAGAGGTGCCTTTAGTGCAGCTGCACCCTCACCCACGCATGATCGCATTTATACGGTTACCGTGAATCGTGCTCGTCCGCCGGCCGTTGGGAATCCCGATGGTCTGCTGACCGTCATGGATCAAAGTGGCCCCCCCCTACCGACTAATCCCTTTAGATTTGTGCGCTATCGGGGTACTTTAGAGCTGACTGCCGTCGGCAACCAGTTGAGACTGGTCAATGAGCTTCCCATGCAGCACTACCTGTTTGGTGTTGTTCCTCGAGAGATTCCTACCTCTGCTGGCGTTCGAACTGCCGTGGAGGCGCAGGCTATTGCTGCACGCTCCTTCGCGCTTAACAGCACGATAGGACCAGGACGGCCGGTAACTAATGGTGTGTCATCGACGGTGTCTTTCCAGGTTTACGGCGGTCACTCACGCTTTGCCAATGAGGCAAACTGGAGAGCAGGCAGCGTAGTTACCAATCTCGAAAACCCCGTATCTAATACTGCTGTCAATTCGACTGGAAACAGTATTATTCTGGACAGTGCCGGAAACATTGCCCGCGCCTTCTATTCGGCCTGTAATGGTGACCGTACGGCCAATTCGGAAGACGTCTGGGTGTCGAGAGTAAGCCACTTGCGTAGCGTCGCTGACCCCTTCTGTGGTAGGTCTGGGCACGCAGGCCACACCTGGAGCGTGACTATGACAGGTACTGAAGTTGCCAATGCTATTCGTCGTGGTGGCGCACTTCCCGCTGGAGCCACCTTTGCCACGCGCATTACAACAGTGCGAGCAAATGGCTGGAACCGTTCCATGACCGTGACCTGGAATAACGGGACGAGCACTACCATCAGCAATGCTGATAACGTACGGATTCGCCTGGGCACCAGAAGTTCAAACTTTAGCATTGCAACACCAGGCACGCGCAACCTTGCAAGTTCGCAGTTTGTCTTTAATGGTACAGGCTGGGGACATGGCTTAGGTAAGTCGCAAAATGGCGCCATGCAGCAAGCACGCGAAGGCCGTAGTGCTGCACAGATTTTACATCATTACTTTACCGACATCAGCATTGCATCAAGAGCACCGGCTGGAAATATGCGCATCAATCTCGATAGAGGTTCGAATAATCGCGCCAGCTGGACTATTGCACCAGCAAATGGCACTACAGGTGCTGTTATGATCATCAATGGCCAGACCTTTAACGGTGCTAATGGCCCCTACACTTTCACGGTGGTCGGCGGTAATATCCGCATGACATCGACGGTAACGGGCGCTGTCGTAAACTTTGGCAACAGCATTCGCATCACCGCGAATCCCCTACCAGTTGCAGCTACTGAGCCTATTGCAGCCGTTGAGCCTTTGACACTGTCGATACCTACAACTGAAACCATTGAAGGTTTCGAGCTGCTGGATCTCGACGAGACGCTTGAGACCTTGTCCCAAGGGCGCAACATGAACCTCTTCCAACTACAGGAACTGCGCAACGACTGCGACGACCACGACGGTCATTAAGGACTACCTAGAAAAAGGGGCTTTACAGTCCCCTTTTTACAGGGTGCTCCAGACTGGACCAATCAAGGAGAATTAGGAAAAACCGTTTGCGCTGCGTACTAAGCTACGTGAGCAAACGGTTTTTTCAATTCGACACTGAGTGGGCCTGTCTGGTGCGGCCTGCTAATGGACGGCGCAGGATAAGCAAGGATCATAAGCCCGTATGAGCTTCTCAATGAAAGTAATCATGTCCTCTTGGGGCATATCATCAAGCAGCGGCGCAAGCGTGCGCAGGTCAGCCTCGATGCAGGCAAGGTTTTGCGCCGTTGGCGTAATGACGTCACCTGAAGTGACAAAGCCCGCCTCATCAAGACCAATCGAGTAGTACAAGGTCCCACGCGGCGCTTCGCTGGCAGCGTAACCTATGGCCTCTTTAAGCTCAATCTTAACAGGAGGCGCCACGTCTCCTGCGCCAACATCATAGCTTGCAGCAAGCTTCTCGCACAATGCCGCACAGCGCTGCAGGGCATCAACTATTTCGACGGCTTGGCAGACATTGTTCAGATAGGGGTTATCTGCTCCCTTTTCGATGCCACTGGCCTTTGCGGCAGCCTCTGCTGCACCAGCTGCTGCCGGCATCAAAGTATCCCAATTGCTGTTCACGCGGGCTAAAGCACCCACCATGAAGGGCTCACCGTCTTGCAAAAATGAGAACTTTGCATTTCCTGCTTCTGGTGTGGGCAACTCCCGAATGAAATCATGATAATTTTCAACCGGCAGAGTCTGACCAGACCTCGTGGCATGAGTCTTGACCTCCACGCTGTCTGACAAGACGGCATAGCCATTGGGTGATTGCAGTGCGAGCTTCTCGCGACCGGGGTGAAAGTCAAAGATGTCGCTGCGAGCAAAAAGGTCGACAGTCGCAACAGCATCCTTAATGGCAGCACGCAGACGCGCTGCAAAGACCTGCAAGGTCATGTGGTCAGGCTGCGCCGTAAAGCCCCCAACAACGGAGTTGATGGGGTGCACGGGACGCCCCCCAATGGCGGTACACAGGTCATTACCCAACTTTTTGAGCTCAAGGGCACGCTGCAAGGTAGCGGGATCGAGCTTTTCAAGGGGCAGAACGCTCTTTTGACCCAGCAAATCGGGAGCCGCCAAAAAATAGAGGTGCGTTGCATGATTGGTGATAAAGCTTGCATGTATCAGGAGCTGTCGCAGCAGGCGGGTACGCTCACTGACGCTTATACCCAGTGCGTTTTCAACGGCGATCAGGCCTGTCAGAACATGGTTGGGCGAGCAAATGCCGCAAATGCGGCTCACAATTAGGGCCAGGTCGTTAAAATGGCGACCACCAACGATTGATTCGAAAAAACGCGCAGGCTCGACTGCAGTCAGGGTGACTTCTTCGATGCCGCCACCTGCCTTGAGTTTGACCTCGACATTGCCGTGCCCCTCGATGCGGGCGATATGATGTATGTCAATCTGAGTCATTTCTCCAGACCTTTCTTAAGCTGAATCATGGTGCTCGTCGCCCGATCGCTGCTCCAAGTAATAGGAATTGTATACCCGCAATGCCGCATCAAATTCTTCGACGCTGCGGCCTGCTTTTCTGACGAATTCACGTGCCGCAGGCAGGTTGGCATCGATTGCTACGCCTCGACAGCCCGTGCAGGGACGGCCTTTTCCAATACACAGCGCACCGCAGCCTGTTTGAGTTACCAGACCCAGGCAGGGTGTTGCCGTTGTCGCTGCACCCTGCGCCTTTGCAGATGTCACTGCTATGCCTTGCATCAAATAGAAACAAGGCGCTTCGATAATCTTGCAGTAGGCGCACAGCGGCTCGCGCTCTGTCCTTTCGTTTACCCCTAGCAGGGCACCCTGCAGTATGTTCGAAAACTCTCCTGAATCAATGGGGCAACCGGGAATGGTGTAGTCAACATCTATGACGGCAGAGACCGGTCTGGGGACAAGGCGTGCATCTGCCACGGGCGTCGCGCCAGCCCCCTCTTGACCAGACGGATAGACCTCTTGCTGGGCCTGCTTTAGGCTCTCCTGGCTATCAATCATGCCCGGTACCCCACCAGTGCCCGCACAGGCACCAATGGTAATGATGGTTTTTGCGACACCGCGTACTTTTAGCAAGAACTGCTCATGTTCGGTCGTTGTCACGGCACCTTCGATGATGGCGATGTCAAAGTCATCAGGAAGATCTGCCGACAAAACCAGCTGCCAATACACTAGTTCAATTGTTTCAAGTGACTCTAATAACTGCGGAAAATTGCTCAAAGCCACCTGGCAGCCAAAATCACTGGCTAGCGACAAGACGGCGACACGCGGCTTAGGAGCAGCAGCAAACAAATGAGGGGTCATCTATATCGCCTCCTGCAGGTTAATGGCATCCCAGTAGCTAAAGACGGGCCCTTCAATGCAGGTGTACTGATGCCCGACGGCACAGTGGTTGCACATGCCGATGCCACATTTCATGCGACGTTCAATCGAGACAAAGATGCGGTCAACCTTGAGCTGCTTCTTGCGCATCTCTTCGACCACAAAGGGGTACATAACGGGAGGCCCGCAGATCACCCCAAAGGTATGTGCCGGCTCGATATCAAGGCGATCAAAGAGGCGGGTCACGAGGCCTACTTCCCCGTCCCAGGTGACATCAGGATTGACCGGATCAACAGCGTCGTCGACCGTCATAATCAGGTCGAAGTCTTCCCGATGCTTCCACATATCAAATTCGTGACGGAAAAGGATCTCTGAAGGGTTGCGTGCACCCAGTAAAATCGTAACTTTGCCAAAGTCATGACGCTCATCATGAATGTGATTAATAAGCGACTTCAGCGGTGCTATCCCAAGGCCGCCTGCAACCAGCAAGATGTCCTGACCGCGCATATCCTCAAAGGGAAAGCCGCGCCCAAAGGGGCCACGCAGCCCCACGACATCACCGCATTGCATGCGATGAATGGCAGCAGTCACCGTTCCCACCTCACGTATACAGAGCTCGATAAAGCCCTGCTTTGACGGGGCAGAAGAAATCGAAATAGGAGCCTCGCCCACGCCAAAAATGGACAACTCAACAAACTGTCCCGCGGTAAAGGTAAAGGCTTCGCGTACTTTCTCGTCAATGAGACGCAGTTCAAAAAGCTTCTCTTTTGGCGTCAGTTGCGTAATCGAAGTAATGCGTGCCGGCCAGGGGCGAAAAGGGTTTGCCCCCAACTGACGATAGGCGTTGGTTCTGTCCTGGAGGCTCAGGTTTATCTCGCTCATGTCATTGAGATAGTTCATGAGGCACCCCCACCCTTGAAGACCTCAACCCCGGCCGTGTCAGGCAGGTACTCTTTTTGCAGAGCCTCGATGACAGATCCGGGATTAATGCCCACCTTGCAGGCTTTGCCACAACGGCTACAACCAACGCAGAGCATCTTGCCCGTACGACTAAAGTTGCCGACAAACTTATGGAAAAAGCGGTAACGCACTCTCGAGGCGCGGGTCGGCCTAAAGTTGTGCCCATGGGCAACCTCGGCATGCTCGCTCTTAAGACAGGAATCCCAGATGCGGTGGCGCATTCCCGTCTTGCCGCCTGGGTCGACCTTGTCCCGAACATCAAAGCAATAGCAGCAGGGACACACACTGGCACAGGCTCCGCAGCTTAGGCAGTCATCCCCGATGCGCTCCCAGAGCTCTTCATCAAAGTACTTCGCGCCGTAGAGCAAAGGTAGCTGATCCATCTTTGGCATCGGCGCAAAAGCCTCTTTGAAGCGCTTGGTACGCTCCTGAAAATCGTTGATGTCTTCAGCGCTGGGCTCACAGCTGCGTACATAGCTGTCCATCAGTTCAGAAGCGGGAACGCTGCGGCAGGACACGAAATATCGATCACCGAGGTCTGTCAAAAAGAGGTCAAAGCCGCGGTGAATCTCATCTGCCCCAAAGGCCGCACAGAGGTGACCGGGCTCTGGCATGCAGCTGACGCCAATGATGAAGCTCGATTTGCGCGCCGTTTCATAATAAGGGTCAACGTAGTCACCCATAAAGATTTCATCCATCATCAGCACCGCATTAATATCGCAGGGATGCATGCCCAAAATCGCGCGCGTCCCTTGAGCAGGCTCGCTGTCATAGACATCCCCGGTGCTGCGATCAAAGCGAAAGAGGCGCTCATCAGCAGGAAGAAAATACTTGGTCGGAGGCAGGATGGTCGACGGATAGTTCAAACGAACCTCATCAACGGAAGAAAGCTTATCAAAAACAAAAGCAGGACCACGCTCTTGTGGCCCCACTACTTCGTCATAAGTCTCCTGCAGACCCGCAAACAAGTCTGCCAGCGCCCCCTTGGAAATAATCTTATAAATCATGTACTGGCTTCCCTTCTATCAAAGTCCCTCCACCAGTAGTGCTTATGTTTTGAATGGCGGAGTGCGTCCATACCTGGACACACTCCCCATGGCTCAATAATCTAGCGTGCTCTCAATGTTCAGAATCAAGGAGTTCCGATTATTTGAAGCGCTAAGCGTACTAAGCTACGTGTCCGATTCAAATAATCCAGAGCGACGCCGAGTCTGGGCATTGAGTGTGCGTTTAAGCTGGGAAGAAAATCCCAATCTCACGAGCAGCTGACTCTGGTGAATCTGAGCCGTGCATCACATTTGCATCCAAGGTCAAGCCGAAGTCTCCGCGGATAGTTCCTGGTGCAGCCTCAGCTGGATTCGTGGCACCGAGAAGCTTGCGACAAACAGCGACGGCGTCTTCGCCAGCAACAACCATTTTTACGACCGGACCTGAAACGATGTAGGCAATCAGGCTGTCATAGAAGGGCTTGCCCTCGTGTTCTGCATAGTTTGCTGCTGCCTGCTCGAAGGTCAGCTGGGCGAGCTCCATGCGCTCGATTTTAAGTCCAGTATCCTCGAGACGGCTGACAATGCGTCCCATTTTTCCACCAGCAACGGCGTCTGGTTTAATCATCAAATATGTCTGTTCGTATGCCACCTTTAGTACGTCCTCTCAAATTGGTTGGTATTCCCGTTCTTGCGTTCAAATCTATCACTAGGGTGCTTCTGCGCCCAAGTCTACTCCTTCGTCCAGCGGCTGATCATCTGCTGGGTACTGGTCCGCGTTACCGGTATCGGCAACATCGTCGACCACGGCAGGATCTTCTACCACGGCTGCGGCATCATCTGCCGTCAGACTGTCATCGACCGGTGCTGGGTCTGCAGGTGTACTGTCGAGACCCTCCATGACGATGCTGTGAACTTTCCAACCGATGCCCTCGCGGGACAGCTGGAAGGTAAAGATGAATATCTCATCGCTTTCGGTGGTAATACTCGCCCGCACACTTGATGCTGATGCCCCTAAGGTCACGTCATCTATAGTAAAGCTTTGTGGGATGGGGACCACCACCATTTTGCTTTCAATGTCTTGTTGTGAGCCAAAAGTCCAGTATTCGGCAATTGAACGGCCTGCTGCATAGCTTTCAAGCAGGCGTGTGACGGTCGTGTCAGGGGACGGATAACCTTGCCCCGTAAAGTAAAGGGCTGCGCCACCGCCGCCAATACCTGCGACTAGGAGCACGACAATCAGCACCCACTTCAGCCAGTGAAAGCGTCCGCGTTCTTTTTTCAGCTGGTCGCGACCCTGCTGTGCCGCTTCTTTTTCCGAGAGTGAAAAGAAGCGTTCGACGTCTTCTGCGTTCCCTACTTTGACCTCGCGGCGTGGATAGAGCTCGTCACTGCTGGCATTGGCAGAGCTGACTTCGGCCGCAGTACCTTCTGCCGGATCATCAGCAAAGGATGATAGTCCGTCTTCTGCCTCTGCATCAAAGATGCCGGCAGGCTCTTCTTCAGGTGTAACTGCCTCGACAGCCTGGGTGGCTGCGGTCTGAGCGAGGTAGGCTTCGACTGGATCGACCAGTTCGTCTTCGTCGGCAAGGTCTTCGAGTTCCTGGTCAGACTCCGCCACGGCTGCCTCCATATCAAAGCGATGCTGAGCGTCAGCCAGAGTGCCCGAGGCAAGCTCTGATTCATGATAGTTGGGGTCTTGCTTTGCTTCTGTGAGCGCCTCGACCGTCTCTTTCCACATGCCGAGGCTGTGGTAGGCAACCCCAAGGTTTAGCAGTGCGCGCCCCTTGTTTTCGTAGTCGGGGCTTGCGAGAGCCGCCTGATAGGCCTCGATGGCTCCCTTTGCGTTGCCGCCTGCCATCATGGCAAGTCCCAGGTTCACCAGCGACTTTCCTGGCGTGGGGTTGTGGCCATCAAGGGCAGCATGCTTATAGGCGATGGCTGCGAGGTCAAACTTTTCTTGCTGCATGTAGGCCTGCGCCGTTCCCTGATAGTAACGGTAGGCTTCCTGTTTGTCGCCGAGCTCGAGCGCGGCTTCATAGTGCGCAATGGCTGAATCGTAGTCGCCGGTGCGGACATAGGCGTTAGCCAGATTGGCCTCGACGGCTCCCCGTCGCTTATAGGTATCATCGCGCAGGGCATGCTCAAAGACGACGGTCGCATCGCTGTAGCGCTTCAGGCGCATAAAGGAATTGCCCGCCATGTGATAGGCGAGCCCGTTTCCGACAGGCGTTCCCTTTTCTACGGCATCGAGGAAGAGTCGCGCGCTGCGACGATAGTCACCAGCATTATAGACTTCCTGTGCTTCACTAAATTTTTCTGTATTCACTATTGAGTCCCTTACCTGAGGATAGTTTTTGCCGAGCCGTGATGTGTTTTTGCCCTGCAAATCCATGCGCAGTCTGAACTGCCACTACTTGCTGTTTTATGGTATTTCGCACAACGCTCAATTGTACACTACGACTGCCTATTGTCAGTATAAGTGACACATAAAACACAGATGCGATTCAGGGGAGCGGCGCAATTTCGGCAGCTGTGCGCTACACCCTTTTAGGCAGGGCTCGTGTATACTAAATGTCTTGAACAACCGCGTATGAAGGGGTGATATATGAGTGGCATGAAAGACATCCGCAACGTCGCTTTAGTTGGACACGACGGTGCGGGCAAAACCTCACTGGCAGAAGCGCTTCTTTTCAGAAAGAAGGCAACGGACCGCTTAGGTTCAGTTGCAACGGGACAGTCCAACCTCGATTACGATCCTGATGAGGTCAATCGCTATACCATTAACCTGTCGACAGCTCCTGTCGAGCACAAGGGTAAGCGCATTAACTTTATCGATACCCCTGGATATGCAGATTTTATCGGAGACGCGGTCGCTGGCATGTATGCAGCAGAGATCGCTCTTTTTGTTGTTGATGCCGTCAGTGGTCCGCAGGTATTAACCGACCGTCTGTGGCGCATCGCAGAAGAAATGAAAATCCCGCGCGCCATCATTATTAATCAGCTGGACAAAGAGCGCGCTGACTTTAATGCGACGCTCGAAGCTATGCGTGCAAAATACGGCGACAATTTGGTGCCCGCACAAATCCCTATTGGCAAAGAAGCTGATTTTAATGGTGTCGTCAACATCATTCGCATGGAAGCTTACATGAGCAAAGACGGTGTCAAGGCAGAACGCACTGATATTCCTGAAGAACTGGCAGGTCAAGTCGAAGCGGCGCGTGAAGCGTTGTGCGACCGCACGGTTGAAGCTGACGAAGACCTGATGATGCAGTTTCTGGAAGGCGAGCGCATTGGTCAAGAAGACCTAGAGCGCCTGCTGGCACTGGCGATTGCGGGGCGCAACGTCGTGCCGGTCTTTGCAGGCTCAGCAACTAATCTGGTGGGCATCAGTGGGTTGCTCGATGAAATCGCAGCTTTCTTCCCCTATCCATCAAAGCATCCCGACTTCAAACTTGTGGGCGGCGGTAGCGCGAAATTCAATGAATACCCCGAGTTCACCGGACAGGTCTTCAAGACCCTATCTGACCCCTACGTGGGACGCCTGAGTTTTGTCAAAGTCATCAGTGGCGAGATAAGCCCCGGTTCAGACTTTATTAACAGCCGCACGGGCAAGAAGGAACGTGCGCCCCACATCCTGCGCATGGTGGGTAAAGAAAGCACGCCTGTTGGCGGTACCGTTTTGGCAGGCGACATCATTGTTATTCCTAAGCTCAATGACACCATGACTAACGACACCCTGTCGACAGCAGGCGACGTCACTTACGCAGACATGCCCCTGCCCGCACCGCAGTATCCCGTTGCCATTGCCGCAAAGACAAAGGCTGACGAAGACAAACTGGGCAGCGTGTTGCGTTCAGTCGTTGACGAAGACCCTTCACTAATCATGGATCGCAACGAAGAAACCCGTCAGACCGTAATTTACGGACTGGGTGACACCGCCATCGATGTTTTGCTGAATAAGTTGAAGACTCGCTACAACGTCGAGGCTGAACTGCTGCCCCTGCGTATCCCCTACCGCGAAACGATTCGCAAGACGGCACAGGCTCAGGGCAAGCACAAGAAGCAAAGTGGTGGCAGCGGACAGTTTGCTGACACCTGGATGCGCCTTGAGCCTAACCCTGGTGGTGGCTATGAATTCATCGATGAAATTGTCGGTGGGCGCGTCCCCCGTCAGTTCATCCCCGCCGTTGACAAGGGAATCCAAGAAACCATGGAGGCAGGCGTTATCGCAGGCTATCCCTTTGTGGACGTCAAAGCAGCCCTGTATGACGGTAGTTATCACAGCGTCGACTCGAACGAAATGGCTTTCCGAACTGCTGCTCGCATTGGCTTTAAGGCCGCGGCAGAAGCTGCTGATCCCGTTATCCTCGAACCCATGGCAGAGCTTGAAATCACCGTTCCCGAAGAGTACACCGGAGCCATCATGGGCGACCTGCCTACCCTGCGCGGTCGCGTCATGGGTATGGACGCCGCAGATCCGGGCTGGCAAACCATCAAGGCCCTAGCCCCCTACGCAGAAGTCGTCAATTACACGATTCAACTGCGCAGCCTGAGTGCAGGTACGGGTAGCTATACCATTAAGCTTGAAGGGTATGAGCAGGTACCGGGAGATTTGCAGAAGAAGATAATTGAAGCTGCGAACTCCGAGGATTAAAAGCACACCTGAGGTCCAGACTCTATGTCGTAGGCCATAACCTGAACGAACACGTAGCTTCAAGTACGCTTTTCGTTCAGAACATGACCTACTCCTCGATTCGGAACCTCAGGAGCACTTTTTAATAAAGCTGAGTTAAAAGAGGTCCTGCGGGACCTCTTTTTTCTTGCAAACTGTGAGTTATACGACACTCAGCGACGTCCTCGCGCGCTGGGCTTGCGCCATTATCTGCGCACTGCGGAGTGTCGCCGAGTACCGCATAACTCACAGCGTAATCAGCACTCAATCAGTCATCAATGAGTTGATTTCGTCTTTTGTTAAGGGGCGCCAGGTGCCTAGGGCGAGCTTACCCAGCTGCAAGGGACCGAACTGGGTGCGGTGGAGCTTTAGGACGGGATGGCCGACGGCTTCGCACATGCGGCGTACTTGGCGGTTGCGCCCCTCGCGGATTGACAGGGTCAGGACATGCCCGTCATAACTTACTTTTGCCGGAGCGGTCATGCCGTCATCAAGCATCACACCGTCCCTCAGCTTTTCAAGTGCCGCATCATCGAGCTTACCGCGCACCCTGACCTCGTAGGTCTTATAGTGCTCATATTTTGGATGGGTCAGGCGGTGTCCCAGTTCACCGTCAGTAGTAAAGAGCAGTAGTCCACTGGTGTCTAAATCAAGACGTCCGACAGGAAAGAGAGCAGGCTGCCCTGCATCTGCTACGAGCTGCGCTACCGTGGGGCGACCATGCGGGTCATCCATGGTGGTCAGCACGCCCGCAGGCTTGTTCAACATGATATATGTTGGGCTGCCTGCGGCAGATATGACTTTGCCATCGACCGTGATGACATCAAGGGTCGGGTCAACTTTTGTTCCCAGTTCGCGCACCACCTGACCGTTGACGCTGACGCGCCCTGTCGTCATGAGGTCTTCGCTGCCCCGCCTTGAGGCAACGCCGGCTCGAGACAGGAACTTTTGCAAGCGCATCGGAAAGTCCGCATGCGGGTGTTGCACAGAAGATCCTTCGCTTCGCTCAGGAAAGGGAGGTGGGTGCACTGGTGATGGATGTGGTGTAGAAGATCCTTCGCTTCGCTCAGGAAGGAGTTGGGGTGACACGGTTTGGGATGGGTCAGATTGATTTGTAAAGTGTCCTGAAGCCATACTTAGTCGACCAGGTTGATGTCATCATCTGCTTCATCGGGGATGTGGGGGGAATGGACGTACTCCGCCTCTTGAGCAAGGTCCTCTGCGCTCATTGTGTCCACGTCGATGCCGTCGATCTCTGGCAGGTCATCAGTTACGCCAAGCCTGCGCTTGATGCTTGCCTGAGTCTGCTCATCAGGGGCAAAGTCTTCCAAAGGCGGCAGGTCGTCGATTGACTTTAGGCCGAACTTTGTCAGGAAGGTCGTTGTGGTGCCGTAGAGAATCGCATTTCCCGCATGGGCATCGCGGCCTAGTTCGCGCACCAAGCCTTTTTCAATGAGCGAGCTGACTACCGATTCAGAGCTCACACCACGCACGGCGTTGATGCCGGCGCGCGTGACCGGCTGCTTATAGGCGATGACTGACAGGACTTCGAGGGCCGCCTGCGACAGCTTGCGCGTATCCCAGGACAGAACGTAGGCTTCTATCACGGGGGCGTAGGCGGGGTGCGTGTACATGCGCCAGCCACCGGCTACTTCACGCAGCTGGAAGCCGCGGTTTTCTTCCGTGTAGCTTTCGGCAAGGCTGCGCAGCGCCTCGTCGACTTCGACCAGGTCGCGGTCCAGAATCTTTGAAAGCTGGCCAGAGCTTACTGGTTCATCGCTGACAAAGAGCAGTGCTTCGAGGGCTCCGCGCAGCGTATCGTCTTGTGTCGTCTCTTCATTAGTTGTAGTCATCGAAATCCTCTAAATCTTCTGGGTTCACGCCACGCTTTTGCGCCTCTCGCCGGCTGAGGCGTCGAATAATCATCTGGTCTTCGGGGCTGTCCTGGGTGATGTCAAGCGCACCGTGTTTGTACAGCTCAAGTATCGCCAGGAAGGTCACGACGATGACCTCGGGGCTCGCGTTTTCGCCAATGAGCTCATTGAAGTCGAGCTTTTTGTTCTTGCGCAGCATCGTGCGCACACCCTCTGCGTATTCTGTCAGTGAAATGGGAACGCTTGCGATGTGCTCTGCCTCGAGCAGGAAGGTTTCCTTGCGGTATTCCAGTTCGGCACAAATCAGCGCGAGGCTGTGCAGACTCACGCCTTCGAGGTAGTCTGGCAGCGGCTTTAAGAACTCGGGTTCGAGTCCTGCCTGGCGCGGATGCATGTGACCTTCGATTTCAGCACGGGTCTCGAGGGCTGCCGCCAGATTCTTATACTGTTTATAGGCAATGAGGCGCGCAACCAAGACGTCACGCATCTCGCCGGGGCTTAAGTCGTCGAGCTCATCGCCCACATAGTGGTCCTCTTTGGGCAGCAGGGCCTGTGCCTTTATTTGCAGCAAGGTCGCCGACAGCAGCAGGAATTCGCTTGCTACCTCGAGGTCGAGCTCTTGCATGTGCTCGATGTGAGCAATGTACTGGTCAGTAACCTCTGACACCGAAATCGCCCCAACATCGAGCTTTTGGCGCGAGACCAGATGCAGCAAGAGGTCAAAAGGGCCCTGAAAATAGTCTGTCTGTATGTGATGCTTTGGCACTTAGGCAAGTCCCACCAAAGAGCGGCAGCGTTCGATAGTGGCTTGCGCTATGGGTCTGGCCTTTGCAGCACCCGCCTCGAGCACTTCGCGTGCGAATCCGGGACGCTGGTCAAGCTCCACCCTCTTTGCTTGAAAATCTGCGAGGTAGGTGATGAGGTCTTCTGCGAACTCTTTCTTATGAGGAACGCAGCCACAGCTCGCGTTGCGGCAGCATTCTTCCCAGGTCTCGATAGCTGTTGGGTCGCCCACCAGTTTGTGAACCTGATGCAGGACACAGATGTCAGGGTCGCCGGGGTCAGAAAGCTGCATGCGGGCGGGGTCTGTCATAAAGCCCATAGCTTTTTTGCGGATCTCATCAGGGCTGTCGCTGATAAATATCGCGTTGCCGTAGCTCTTGCTCATCTTGCGACCGTCAGAGCCAGGAACGCGAGCACCTGCGTCCTTGTCGCCCGATTTGGCAAGCAGTGCCTTGGGTTCAACCAGGCCGCGTTTGCCCGCATCATAGGTGTTGTTGAAGCGGCGCACGATTTCGCGACCTAGTTCAATGTGCGGCAGCTGATCTTCGCCAACGGGCACGAGATTAGCCTCCATGATGACGATGTCTGCGGTCTGCAGGGCAGGATAGGTAAAGAAGCCGACGTTCGACAGGTCTTTGTCGCTGATTTGCTGTTGCTGCTCTTTGTAGGACGGCGTGCGCTCGAGCCAAGACATGGGGGTCACCATGTTGAAGTACAGCAGGAGCTCTGCGACTTCCGGGATGTCGCTTTGGCGATAGATGACGCAGCGCTCTGGGTCGAGGCCTGCAGCCACCCAGTCAAGCACCATTTCTTCGGTATAGCGGGCAATGTCTGCGGGGTTTTGCCACTCGCTGGTCAGCGCATGCCAGTCTGCGACGAAATAAAAGGCGTCGTACTGGTCTTGCAGGGCAAGCATATTTTGCAGGTTGCCAAACCAGTGACCTAGATGCAGCTTGCCCGTTGGGCGGTAGCCCGTTAACACACGTTCTTTCATAAGTTTATCCTCTTCAAGCTTTCAGGTATTTAGATAGGTTAGGTGCGTGCCTGATCCATCAGGTGGTGCCAAAGATGCGGTCTCCAGCATCGCCCAGCCCCGGCACGATGTAGCCGACGTTATTAACGTATTCGTCCAAAACAGCAGCAAAGATATCGACATCAGGGTGCTCTTGCTCGATTTTTTCCACGCCTTCTGGGGCAGCCACCATGACCAGAAGCTTAATCTTTTTCGCCCCAGCCTTTTTCAGTTGCGCGATGGCGGCACTCGCACTGCCACCTGTGGCAAGCATCGGGTCAAGCACACAGGCAATGGTGTTTTCCAGACCGCGAGGAGTCTTAAAGTAATAGCTACTAGGCTCAAGCGTTTCTTCGTTGCGCTCAAGACCGATGTGGCCAAACTTTGCATTAGGCATCACGGCCAAGACACCGTCCATCATGCCTAGCCCTGCACGCAAAATAGGCACGAAAACAAAGCTGTCGCTGTCCACCAACTGACCACGCGTGCGACCCATGGGAGTCGTCACCACCGTTGGCACGGTCGGTGCGTCAAACAAAGCTTCATAGGCAAGCATCATCGAGATTTCATTAGTGAGCTCACGAAAGTCCTTCGTCGATGTGCCCACGCTGCGCAACAACGCTAACTTATGGTCAAGCAAGGGATGACTCAAAATATTTGTGCTCAAGATTCGCCTCCTGATAGCGGCCTAATTCAACATCACTATTCTATATGAATACGCAGGCTCAAGGGGGCATTTGCCGCCAGACAGGCAAGGTGATGTCGAGTCCGCGATTTGGTGCAAGACCAGCCATAGCGTATGATAGGTGGCGCAAAATACTAATCCGCGCACATTATGGAGCCTCAATGACCCTGACAGCACAAACGGTAAGCAAAACATTTCCTGACCTGCCACAGGTCAAGCACTTGCTCGAGACACAGTTTCCCAAAGATGAGCAGATCCCTCTGCGCCTGCTGCTGGCGCGCGCCAAAAAGGACAATGTTTACTTCAAGGCCTACTATGATGCCCAGCAGCTGATTGGCTTTGTGTACTACATCGTCTGGCAAGACATGACCTACGGTCTTTTCCTCGCCGTTGACCCCAGTGCCCAATCAAAGGGCTATGGCGCACAAATCCTCCAGTCGATTCGCACGCTCTATCCCGACAATCGCTTTGTCCTCAACATCGAGACGCTTGACGAGCATGCCAGCAACTATGAGCAACGCATCCGCAGGCGCGCCTTCTACCTGCGCCTGGGGGCAGAACCCACCGGCTTTATCGTGCGCGAAGCAGGCGTCGATTACGAATGCCTTACCATTGGCGGCAGCATAAGTGCCGAAGAGTTCAAAGCCATTACCCGTCAGTTTTATGGACCCCTCCTCTACCTCTTTGCAAAACCAAAAATCCGCCCCGCTGAATAAAGCACTTAATTAGAAAGGAGGAGTTTGACCAGTGGTCAGACTCCTCCGATAGTTAATTCTTTTGAGCTAAAACTAAAACATTACTGATTTTTAGCCTTCGATGGCGACATCTTTCATCGCGTCGAGCTCGGCCTCGATTTCATCATTGCCGCGCGTTGCCTTGCGGTGGTTGTAGTAAACCATGCCGATGGCCATGACGATGGCAAAGAAGCCGAGGTAGAACAGTGCGGCTCCTGACTGTGTGTAGAACACGGCGTAGATCAGGAAGCTGGCGCCTGCGGTTGCCACAGCGGGTGCGACGAAGCGGTTAAACCAGTGCAGGTCTGTTTGCTTAATCATCGTCATGATAAAGACGGGAATCAGGAAGCTGTTCAAGGTGATGGGTACGAGTCCTGCGATGTCAAAGATCGATACCTTGCCGCCGCTGATGCTTCCAAAGAACTCGCCGTACCAGCCGGTGAAGTTTGCACCGTAGATGACAATCCAAGTGGCGACGGCCAGCAGGAAGAAAATCGCCGAGTTATTGGGCATGTTGGTTACACGGTCAACCTGGCTGAACAGATCAGGGTTGAAGCCCTTGCGCTTTGTTGCCAGTGCGTAGAAGGTCTTTTGACCACCAATCATCAGACCATTGAGCGTACCCAGGCAGCTGATGATGACAAAGACGAAGAGCGCAGTACCGGCGAACTCGGTGAAGCGTGCCTGGAAGGCGTTGATGACGCCGCCAGCACCAGCAATGTCTGCCAGCGGGGCTGCACTAAAGATACCCACAAAGTAGGACACGTAGATGGCGATGATGACGAGCATACCGCCTACCAGTGCGATGGGCAGATTGCGCTTTGGATTTTTGACTTCAGATGCGATATTGAGGACTGCTTCCCAACCGATGTAGGCAAAAATGGTCGCTACCAGAGCCACAAAGAAGGGGTTTGATGCCAGATATCCTGCAGCTTCTGGAACGTAGTCAGAAACATAGCGGATGTTTTCAAGCGTGGTGCCATTGACCAGACCCATGATCGTACCAACAACACCCATCAAGATCAGGGGGATTACCTTCAGAACGGCACAGGAGATGTGAAAGCGCGCTGCCAGCTTAGGGCTGAGCGTTGTCATAGCAAAGACCGCTACCAGATAGAACAGTGCCAGCATGTAGGTGTAGCCACTAAAGCCGGCATTAAAGCCTTCGACCCCTTCGCCCCAGCCAAACAAAATGACCGTAAAGCGGGCAGACACCCAGGCAAGGATACCCGTCAGCGAGGGGAAGAAAATAGTAGCCAAAAACCAACCGAAAGCATAGCCGTAGCGCTGTCCCACGAGGTGCTCAGAAAGGCCGACCAGACCGGCTTGTTCGGGGTTGCGAACCGCAAGCGAGGCAAAAACATAGGCGATAGTAAGGGTGATAAGACCACCGATAACCCACGCTGCGACACCTGTCCACATATCACTACCCACCGTAGCAAGAATCACTTCGTTACGAAAAAAGATTCCACTACCAATGACGGTACCGGTGACCATTGCAAAGGTCATCAGCAAGCCGTACTTGCGTTGAAGCTGATTAGCCGTATCCATAAAAACACCTTCCTGACATCGTTAACGCACTATAGATAACGAAAACTGTTCATTAAAAAAGCTCCGGTTCTTCCGGAGCCTCGACTTTCGTTTAGTCTTTGCTAGCTTAGCTGCTAGGCTCCATGCGATATTGCTCGACGTTCAGCACGACGAGACTAATAAGCACGAGCACGAGACCAGCAACAGAACGCATTGCTGCTTGGACCAAACGGTGATATGTCGTAATGGCGGCTTTCATTGCGATAAAGGATATAGCACAAAAAAGGGGCTTCACAAAATGCTTACAAAACTTTAGCTTCCTAAAGCGGTAAACGGCTTGGTAACAGCTTTGGAGGGTTTCACAACATGGCGGAGCACGTCCATACCAGCCCTGCCGTCCCGCCCCGACACAGAGTCTCACTAATGTCATTGCGGCTTTGAGCCGCTTTCAGCCATTTAGCGTGTTCACTTCTTTGGGGTCGAGGTCACCCCGACAGTTAAAATGACCTCCTAGAACAATCTCGAAAAAGATCTAGGAGGTCACGTATGAAGAGTAGCAGATTCGACGCAATGGTGGA
>Ga0123353_10001836_pt1 | contig 26125 bp, 13 predicted proteins | sample TergutLab28metaG_3_FD_92763 | JGI IMG/M metagenome (GOLD analysis project Ga0123353, IMG submission 92763) | Labiotermes labralis P3 segment gut microbial communities from Petit-Saut dam, French Guiana - Lab288 P3 | ecosystem: Host-associated > Arthropoda: Insects > Digestive system > Gut ...
GTAGAAATTTTTTGCATAAAATTCCGAGCGCGGCAAGAGGTAGGTGTCCTCTCTGTTGGCGTAAACCCCATCTAATCCAAATTTCCACAGATAGTCGGTGTGCGCACCCACAAATATGTCGTATTGCATAGAGATCGTTTGGAGCAAATAGGTGCTTTTGACAAAGGTGGTTACGGTTTCCCAAAACTGAACCTCGTAGGTATCGTTAAACTTTTGGATGTGCTCTACCCCATCTGTTGAAGAGTGGTTGACCCGAGCCAATAGTCTATGGGTAATATCACCTTTATGAAGCACTTGCAGCGTTCCGTTCCAAGTGTTGCTGTAGGTATCTCCTTCGCGCATTGGCTTCGTTGCGCTTTCGTAGGTTTCAGTTTTCTTGCGGTTTAAGGTGACATCTAAGAGCACTTCCGTATTGCTCCCAAACAAGCCACCGTATTGCAGGCCCCCTCCGAATGCTTCTCCATTGGTGTAAAAGTCCTCGATTTGCTGGCCTGCGGCAGCGCTGTTGATGCCGAGCACGTAATTACCAAGTCCTTTCATTTTATATACTTGCTGGTTAGCGGCCATGGAGTAGTTCGACTCCCATGTGTTCCGGTCAAAAGTGCTGTAATACCTAAAATTTGCACCGATGGTATGTCTGTCGTTAAGTTTTAGAACGATCGAGGGGGTAACCACAATTTTGCGGTTGTCCACTACCGAAGAGGGGTCCCTCTGTTTGGCGCCCTCGCGAGAGAGGTATTCCAACTCCACGCCCACACTCAGTCGATCTCCCAAGGGGAGGGCTGCCTTTAGGGCCATATCGTAGTATTGCCTTCTCCAGTCGCTCACGATAGAGTCGGCAACATAATAGGGCATGTCGGGCGACAAGTCGTTGCTGTTGGTATTGAACTTGCTGGCAGTGGTGTAGCTGTCGGAGAAGCCGAAATTTCCCCACAAAGCCATTTTGCCCAAACGCAACGCTCCCTTAGTATTGAATCCAATGTTGCGGTAGTTGTCTCCCTCTTGTTGCCATTTATACTCCCCTATTTCGTAGTTATAGAATCCCGATACAATATTATAGTCATGTAGTGGATAAAAGGCCATCCCTGCTGCATTGGACGAATTGGCCCATAATGAACGTACATGGTTTAGTTCCAATGCACTTTGGGTATTTATTTTTTCTTCGTTAGCTTGTCCGTTGGCATAGTATGCACATACAAACAGCGCTATGGTGGTTACTATATATTTTTTCATACTGATACTCATTAAAGATTATTTTTTTCCCCAGGTATTCCATGAAGGCCATTTGACGCCATATCGGCGAATCATTGGAGGCGACATCACTTCAAAGTCATCCGTAGAGTTATTGGTGTCTTGAAAAATAATGACCCCATCATCCCGAATTGACTCTATTTTTCGCGCAATGCTCTCATTGACATATATACCGCCATTGGTATGGATGGCGCCTGCATCTAATACGGCAGGGAAGCGCTTGAGCTGAACAGAGGCGGCAGTACCCACACACTCTACCGCATCTAAAATGAGGTCGAGCGGAATGGGCAGGCCTCTGGTGCTGGTCCCTTGTTGCAATACAAAGTTTTCGGGATTAACTGTCTCGTCGGGGAAGAATATGGCGTAGGCAGAACCAAATACGGTAGCTAACCAATTGGTTGGAACAGAGAGCGCACTAATGAAAAAGATATTGGTATTGATGGCCGGTTCATCGGTCTGAACCGTGGAGGGTGGAATATAGACTTCAAATTCAGCCGAAGAGAGGTCTAAGGAGGTGTCGCTGGCCCCTCTGTGGTCACGCCCCCATTTGGCAATAATGATCGACTCTCCGGGTTCAAGAGGATACTCTTTTCCCGATCCGGGTACCTGATGTAAGGTGAGGCCATAGACATAATCGTTCTGATTACCGGGGTATTTTCCGGCAATCTCCCAGAGGGGTTGCACGGCTTCTGCTAAAAGGGTAAAGAACTGACCAATACACAAACCGTCCACATATACGGTTCCCCTGCTCTGGTTGTAGATTTCGTAAAACTGGCCATGGAAGTAGGTGACGCCGGTCGATGAGGCGTTTCCGCAATAGAAAATTTCTTTGAATACCAAGGGGCTTGCTTTGGCTATAGACACGTCAATAGAGTAGTGCTTTCCGCTTTGTAAAATAAATTCGTTTACCAATGAACCGCTATATAGATAGGTATAGTTGTCTTCATCAGATGCTTCCGCTTTAATAATGGCATTATAAAGTCCGGGGATCAGGTTGAAGGTTGCCGCTCCGCTTGAGCCAAAGTTGACCTCTTGCCTGTGGCCGGTTTTGAGGTCAATGAACTGCATATTGTAGGAAGAGGGGATGATGGCTCCCGCAGGCAGGTTGAGTTGAACAGAAACGGATATTTTCTCAATCAGATCGGGCTTGTTGTTGTGGCAGGAGGCGAGGATCAGGGTTGAGATGGTTGCAAACAGTATAATTTTTTTCATATTCATATCAATTATTTGATTAACATTTTTAATTCAAATCCGAAGTAGATTTTTTGTCCCAACTCCACCATCTTGCCGGGTTCTTTGGTCGATTGATACTTGGGACGACTGTTGAACAAGTTGTTGACAAAGAAGGAGGCGGTGAAAGAGTCGCCGATCTCTTTGGTGAGGTTTAAGTGAAAATAGATTTGGGAAATGGCTTTTTCCGAGAACTCGCGGTAGTCGGAGCTGCTGAATAACGGCATAAGGTATTCAAACTCTTCGCCTCCCCTACCCTTTGATTTGTCGTAGGTGTGAATCAGTCCATCGTTATAGGAGATATAACGATCAATCACCTCATAACCATCATTTTGCCAATTGTTATTGAAAACGTCCCATTCATTAAGAATCCAAATAATTTGAGGGGTCAGGGTAACTACAAATCCAATTGAAGGGATGTTGTGGGTGATGCGGAAGGTGGTGAGCGCTGTTTCGTAAAATTCTGTTTTACGGTGCTGATCGAAAATTCCTATATAGCGTTCAATAGAGCCGGGTCTTGAGTTGGCAACAAATTCGGGTCCTTGTAATTTGCTCTCTCTATGGAGGTATGCCCCGTTGATGAAGAGCGAGGTGCGAATGGCGTCAAAACGTCCCAAATCCAATTCAAACTCCAATCCACGATTGTGGTGATAGACATCGTTCACAGGTTGGTTGAAAGCGTTGTAGATCCTGAGAAGGTTACCCTCTACCAATTTACCATCTCTCAGGATGTATTCCTGGTTAAGTTCAGAAATATACGAATTAATTGAGATGCCAAAACGGTAATCGTTTTCACGCAACTCGTCGAACCAAGTGAGGGATAGTCGCCTACGTTTTCCCAAATTTAGATCAAGCCCTACCTCCTGTTTCCGGTTGGTGGCGATCTTCAGATCGGGATTGGTGGGGTCATATACCCTTGTTTTTACTATGGTTAAATCGGTAGGGAGGTTACTGAAGGAGGTGATGCGGTAGTCAAAGTAGGCATTCTCGGGATAGAGGTGCATCAAGTTGGGCGCCTTTGCCGTAATTCCATATCCACCCCTTAGGGTAATGAGGTTGGGAAATAGATCTATTGCAAGGTTGGTGCGTGGTGCAACCACCGTTTTGCCGTTTATGTAGTCGAAACGGGCGCCGGCCGTCAAGAGCAGATCGCGGCTGCCCAAAGAGGCTTGAAGGCGATCTTCGGCAAAGAGTCCCACCTGATGAATGAAAGGGACCTCTGTGAAAGGTCTGCTGCGGTAACCGCGGTTACTTCCGTTGTATCTTGGGGGCGTCATGTCGTCATACACGACTCCTTTTCCACGGTTCCCATCCATTTTATAATCGGCCCCAAGGATAATCCTGTTATTTGCCGTTTCCCACTGTTTGTAGAAGTTGGCTTTGATCTTTGCGTTGACATTGATCTCCTTTCCGCCGATTTCATATTCTGAGACATATTCATTGGGGAGGTAGGTAGCCCATACCTTTTCGGCGCCGGATGGAATACGGGTGATTTCGTTTCCATCAACATCGTACAATCTCTCTCCCGGATTATTTCCTACAATGGTACCGTCGATTTTGGAGGTTGAATATTGCGTTGCTGCACTTCCAATTAACCAGTTGTAAGATTCAAGTTTGTCCACATAACGGCCTGCAACCACATATTCAAGTGATTGAAACCAACCCTGGTTTGCGATTAGCGTTCCATTGTGGTTAAATCCAATGCCGAACTCATTTGAAGATCCGGTACGGTCTGTCCGCTCATCTTGCGCATAAGGTTTACGGGAGTCCCGGCCATACCACAAATCGAGTGCAGTGGAGGCGTAGAGCTTCCCAAAATATTTCGCCCATATTCCTTTTGCTGTAAATCGCTGATAATGGTCATAAGTTTCCGTTGGATTGGTGACCCCGTAGAGGTAGTCTCCGCTCAAATTGAGCACCCCTCTGTTCTCTTTTAATGCGATCCCTTTTGAGAGGGAACCTTGATAGGTCAAAGGATTGATTTTGAACCTCACCTGCAAGGGACTCGGCCCTGTTTTGGATTTTACGATGATCGCTCCGGAAGATAGATCGCCATACTCAACAGAGGGAATACCGCGAATAATCTCCACACTCTCCACATTGTCGAGCGATAGGGTACGGGTATCCAAACCGGCGTCAATCCGGGTGCCATTACTCGCTCCGCCATATCCACCAACAGTGGTGTAGTAGTTGCTCACATCTTTGATGGCATCGAGGCTTTGCAAGTTAGCATTGGAGGAGAGGGGCGCTCCGTCCACAATAATAGCCGTACCAAAAGAGTTTGAATTTGAAAGCGCTTTATTTTCCCCGCTCCTTTGTTCTCCGAATCGCCGGTCTGCAGGTCCAAATCCTCTGATAGAAACGTAGTTGGCTCTTGTAAGGTCGGGACTCGTGATTTGCACACCGGGCAACAACTGCATGATGTCGGTCAAAGTGGAAGCCTGCATGTGGTCTATCGCCTGTCGGGAGATGACAGAGGAGGTAGATTGCCCTGCCTTGTTTTGAGTGGCAACCACGGTCACCTCCTGCAAACGGAAACTCTCTGTTTGCATTCTGAATTCAAACCGGTGAATCCTCCCCGGTTGTATGACAACAGTGGTATCGATGGGTACCATCCCCAGAAACTCAATCCTGATGGTGGCCCTCCCGGGATTTACCCTGTCGAAAACAAATTCTCCACGGGCATTGGTCAGTGTATAGACCCCGGCCGGCTGGAGCGATACATTCGCGAAATCAATAGGAGCGGCGGCTATGTTCGCCTCCAATACCACTCCCTCTATTCGCGTTACATTGGTTTGTGCTGCGAGCAACAATCCAACGAGCAAAAAGCAAAAGGTTGTAATCAATTTTCGCATAAAAACAGTTTTTTTAATGGATTTTTAGATATATAGTTGTTAGTTTGAATTATTTTCAAAAGCAAGTCTATTTGCGGGGCATGAGGCGGATGATGCTTTGGGTACACTCCTCTTTTAAAGCTATGGAAGAGGAGGGGGCATTTTTGACCTCCTCTAATGCCTGAATCATGGCAGGTTTGGTGATGCTCCACGCAAACCAACCCAATGCTTCGGCAAGGGGAACCCTTATCTCGTCTTTGTCCGAAACGTCTTTGAGCACCTTAATCAACTCCGGTACAATGGGGTGTCGGTTGTAGTTTCTCAACGACCTGATCTGGCCTATTCGCTCATCGTCCTGCGCCTCTTTGTTTGCAATGGTGGCCATAATTTTACCATTTCTATCATCGTCAAATAGCGACAATGCGCTTTCGGCTACAAACTGCACCCGCACTGACTCCATATTGTGCTCCATAATAGATTGTAACGGAGCTATCAGGCGTTCATCTCCCGAATATCCCGCATACCTGGCCGCATTCCTCCTGATGAGTTCGTATGGATCGTCGAGCGCCAATGCAAGCGCAGTGGTCATGTTCTCATCCTTCACGTCAAGAAGCCGTTTAAGCGCCTCCATGCGTACGCTGTAATAGGGACTATTCCGAAAAGTCTCCAACAATAAATCGGAGTAATTTTGAACATGAGATCCGGGACCTTGAACCGAACACCCGGAACCTTGAGCCATCTGTCCCATTTTCTTTAGCGCAATTGCTTGATATACCGGATTATCAGAAAGGAAATAGGTTTTCCATACATCATTGCTTCCTGTATGTACCTCGTTTCCTGAATGTACGGCCAAATCGCGATTGAATTGGGCGGCGTTGGGGGCGTGAAAGAAATAGGTAGGATCGCCATTTAAGTGACACTCCAATGTCTCCACCTCTTTGTGCCAAAACCCCACTCTGGCGCCCTGTGCCAACATCCCAATCAACTCTATAGACCACTTATCCTGATATACATTGACCGTATTGCCTTGCGTACAAATCGTCTCTCCTTCTCCAAACAGGTGATAACCCGCTACATATCCATTTTTTGCTTCGTAATAAGAGCCGTTGTAACAAGCGTCAAAGATGGTAAAGAGCGCTTGGGGCTTGATTTTGGCAAGGTCTTCCAAAACGATATTGCGTCCGGCTTGCATGATTGAGTCGGCAACTTTAGTTGCCGTGAGTACCGAATCACTGAACATAAGTTCTAAAAAGCCATAATCGTTATCTTCGATGCACTGTTTTTTAAAGGCTTCGGCTCTTTGAGGGTTACGTGTCAAATGGGTGCGGTAGGTGTTTCTGACGTAGGTGCTGAATGTTTCACGTTTGTCTAATACGCTGATTGCCGGATAGTCGTCTGATATGTGCTGGATATTGTAGGAACCGTGTTCGTGAAATAGGAAGAGGTCGATTCCTTCTTCTTGCATCTTATTGAACAGTTTGTATTTGGGAAATACGCCTTGCCTAAAGTTGTAGAAACCGTTTCCTTGGGATGTTTGAAAACACTCCGGGAACTGCTCTTTTAAAGCTAACTGTTCGTTGTTCCAAGCCGTGAGGCAGTCGGAGTTGTAGAAATAGCCATTGAATACCACAAATTTATCAAAGGGATTTGGTTCCTGATGCTTTCGAACCACTTTGCGCAGGAACTTTTGGATAGAGGCTACGGGATCTTCTCCTCTATCGGTCGGGGGCATGATCCTTGCCGAATAGAAAGCGGCGTCTAAATGCTGGGGAGAATCATCTTTTAATCTGTAGTAGAAGACCAAATGATGGGCGGAGTCTTGGGCGATATACTCCCATTGGAGGTGGGGATTGTCGTAGAAGCGGTCGGTGGGAACGGATGACTCCTCAATGGGAAACTTTTGTTCATTCATCTTAAAGGCAGTGGTGAGGTGCTGGGCGTTTTGCACCCGTGCGATGGGAATCTCACCAATAAATACTACGCCTTCTAAAGTGGGTGTACACTTTGTTTGGGCAATCAGTTCTTCTCTTAACTCCATGGGATTCGCCCAGTTGCCTGCCAGAATAAAAGCGCCCAATCCCTCTGATTCAAGCTGGGCTTTATAGGCATCTACCTCCGCTCCGGCGGTTTGGTAGGTGGCGCTGTCGATCACAATGCCAAAACGGGAGTAGAATCGATCGTCCCGCAGGTAACTCTCCAACCGGCTTACTGTTTTAAGCAGCTCTTTTTTTAGAAGCGGGTCGGTAGTGTGGTTGTTGGCCACCTCTCGGCACGTCTCTACAATCTCTCCCCTCCTTTGGGAATAGATATACCAGCCCAACGCTTCTGCTAAGGAGATTCGGATGGTAAGGTCATCCTGAGGATTTTTCAGGATGTCAAAGTAGGTGTCCAAAGGCGCTCCATAGTTGTTGTTGCGCAACACTTGTACGCCCCATCTTCGTGATGACATTTTTTGCGTGGTGTCAGCAAGGTTATAGGAGTCGTCGCGGATGGAGGATTGAGGGAGGATTCGCTCCTCAAATTTTTTCATTTCGAGTTCTTTGTCAAAGAGGTTCGACTCCGCAATTTGGCGCATTGCCTCTTTTCGGATATCATCCTGATTGAACAGGCTTAGAGACATGCGGCAATTAAAACCAACCCGTTCATCAAAGTCATTATCACGTAAATAGGTCTTTACCAAATCGGAGATGTAGTCGGGGTTGCCCGATCTCCCCATAACGGTAACGGTGCGTCTTCGGATAAATTCATAAGGATCGTTGATCGCTTTTTTCAGCAACTTTTCAAAATTGCCGTCATTGTAGTGTTGTAGGAATTGAAAAGCGTAGAGCCTGAGCATATAAGAATCTGACTCATCATAAAGGTTCATCATGATGTTTGAGAGGCCGGGGGCACGAAGCCGGAACAATTTATATAGGGCCAACCCCCTTAGGTCAATGGGATTGGATTTGGTTTGCAAAACACGCCGCCAGGAGTCAATGGTGCCACTGCCAAAGTCAGGCAACTCCATTCCGGCTGTAGTGGAAGGGGCAAACCGAATGGTGGGATCTCCAACGATATGAGTTTCTAAACAATTCACCATCTGCGCCCAATGCCCGATCCTGTATCCGTAGCCCAGCATCCCCAATAAGTCGTTGGAAGATTTATCCTGAAGTGAATTTACAGAACTTCCAAAGCAGATTAGATTTTTGCCTGCAGAAAAAATGTATTCTCCTGCGATGTAGGAATCTTCCCGAAAATCTGCATTGTAACAGGCATCGAAGAGCACAAATCGGGGGTTGGGGGCAATGACGGGGAGATCTTCCAACACGATTCCTTTCTGGAGGTCTTCCAATGAATCTGCAACGTGCATCTCGTGAGAAAGGGCGCCTGTAAACCACGAATCATTGAGGTGGTATTGCGTTTTCCAAATGTGGATGAGGGAGTCGGTGTTTTGATTTCGGCTTTGACTGCGCCTGAGTTGCGCTCTGAAATACCTCATTACCGCCTCTTTGTATTGATCGGATGAAGTGAGTGGCTCTCCGGTGAGGTATTGCCGGTAAGGCATTCCGTGGGTGTGAAAGAGCATCATGTCCACATCAGGCCTTTGCATTTCTTGCACCACCATCTCTTTCATGTAGTCTGACATATAGAAAGAGAGGAACTTGGCCGAATTGGCGTTAGTAAAGGCTTGCGGGAGTTGCTCTCTTAGTGTAATCAACTCCTCTTTCCACGCTGTGAGGCTGTTGGAAGAAGAGCCTTCGCCGGAGTAGGAAACAACAACATCTAATGGATTCTCCTTTGCCCGCTCTTGCAGCAGTTTTTCGAAGTAGTGGTTGATTTGAGCATACCCCTGAGCGCCCTCTTTGGTAGGTTTGATTCGACCGGAGTAAATATCACATTCAATATATTGAGGGGAATCGTACCGTAATGAGTAGTAGTGAAAGAGTTCGTCGGGATTGTCTTGGCCAAGATAGTCAAATGTGAGGTCAAAGTCGTCGTAGAATCTGTCGGAAGGAACCGAGGAGTCCCTTCGGTCAATCGTCTGATTCATCTTAAAGGCCGAAGTGAGGTGGTGTGCATCCCTGATCATAGGAATGGGGATTTGGCCAACAAAGAGGGCGCCCTCTAAGGAGTGGTTTTGGTAGAGGTCGAGCAGTTCGGCCTTAACCTCATCGGGATTATTCCATTCATTGACAAGGATATACGCTGCAAGTTGTTCTTTGGCAAGAATATCCTGATACTTAAGTATATTGGTTTTACACGCATGGTAGGTGGCGGCATCGATAACGATGGCAAAACTCTTTTCGGCTTTGATCTTTGGAGGCAATATCTCTTTTGCACTAAGGTCAAACAGCGAAAAAAACAAAACGAACGGTAGTAAAAGTCGTTGCATAATTTTTCTTGCAAATATATATATTTTAACAATAAACCCTATATTTGTGCATCTAAAATTTGAATTAAAATAAAAACAGATGGAAAAGGAGTTATTGGAACGGGCATACTTTGCTTCGGGATGTTTTTGGGGTACTGAACACTACTTTATGAAGGCTTTGGGTGTGGAAGCTACGGCTGTTGGATTTATGGGAGGGCATATTGACCGCCCTACTTATGGTCAAGTGTGTACCAAAACCACCGGCCACTTCGAAACCGTTGAAGTGCTCTTTGATCCCCGGTACACCTCATACGAAGCGTTGGTGAAGTTCTTTTTTGAGACGCATGATTTTAGTCAATCCAATGGTCAGGGACCCGATATCGGGCCGCAATATCGCTCTGTAATTTTCTATAGAAACGTAGAACAGAAAGAGATGGCTGAGAAGTATATCACGTTGTTAAAGGAGATAGGATATTGTGTAGCCACCGCGTTACTGCCTGTTTCAACGTTTTGGAAGGCAGAGGAAAACCACCAGCAATATTACAAACGGAGCGGTGGTGAACCCTATTGTCATATTTATAGAAAGATATTCTGATGCTCCCCTCTCCCTCTCCTGCCATGGTTTCACGCGGCCAAGGCGATGGAACGGTTACGTGCGGCCAAGGCGATAGTACGGTTCCACTTTGCCAAGGCGATGGAACGGTTCCACGCGGCCAAGGCGATAGTACGGTTTCACGCGGCCAAAGCGATGGAACTGATTCCCGCACGGCGCTGTGGGTGCTCTGTATGTCGGCATTTTTGGTGCCCTTTATGGGTTCGGCGCTCAACTTGGCGCTTCCGGAAATTGGCGAGGTATTTTCGTTAAAAGCGGTCACCCTCACCTGGATGGCCACAGCCTATATGCTCTCTACCGCCATCTTCCAAATCCCTTTTGCCCGTCTAAGTGATTTGGTGGGTCGAAAGAAGGTCTATATTGGCGGGATTTTGGGATTTGCACTCTGCACTCTTTTGTCGGGGCTCTCCTCATCAGGCTCGATGCTGCTCCTTTTTCGCTTCCTGACCGGGGTGTGCAGCGCCATGATGTTTGGGACGAATTTAGCCATTCTCTCGTCGTTATTTCCCCCTGAAAAACGTGGCGTTGCTCTGGGAATCAACACTTCGGTGGTGTATGCCTCACTGGCTGCGGGGCCATTGCTCGGCGGCCTCCTGACCCACTACTTTGGATGGCGGAGCATCTTTTTGGTTTCGGGCGCCATAGGGTTTTTGGTGGCAGGGTTGGCGCGCCTCTTCCTAAAGGGTGAATGGACCGAATCGAAAGGGGAAAAGTTTGACTTTATTGGCTCTGTCATCTATGGAGTTGCCCTTACCGGCTTGATTCTTGGGTCAACGCAATTGCCTAAAATGTATGGGTTTGCCCTCATTCTTGCGGGGATTTTGGCATTCGTTCTCTTTGCGTATTATGAACAAAGGTGCCCATTTCCCGTCTTTAGCGTCAAACTCTTTAGCCGCAACCGTCTCTTTGCCCTCTCTTCGCTCTCCGCCCTCATCAATTATGCATCCACTTCGGCTATTATCTTCATGTTGAGCCTTTATCTTCAATATTTGCGCGGCTATCATGCACAACTGGCCGGATTGATCCTCATTGCTCAAGCCTCTGTGATGGCTATCTTTGCACTCTTTTCCGGACGCCTCTCCAACAAGTTTGCGCCTGCATCGCTCGCCACAGCAGGGATGGGCATTATTGTGGTGGGGTTGATTGGGCTGATATTTCTGACTCAGTATTCATCGATTTATTATGTGGTTGGCATCCTTTTCTTGTTGGGTGTGGGCTTTGGGCTTTTTTCTTCTCCCAACACCAATGTGATCATGGGGTCGGTGGAGAAGAGGTATTATGGACAAGCTTCCGCCGTTACCGGTACCATGCGCCAGACCGGACAGGCGTTAAGCATGGGCATTGCAGGTATGGCGATTGCGTTGCAGATGGGAAACCAAAAGATTGTCCCCGACCTCTATCCGCAATTTCTTTCGAGTATGCGAATTACTTTTATTATCTTCGCGGGTCTTTGTCTCGTGGGGGTGTTCGCTTCCTCCAAAAGAAGTTAATAGTTTCATTGTTATGGTTTAAAAATTTTTTCTTGATGTGTCTTACTTTTAAATAAAATGATGTGATATGAAAGTTATTCTGATTAATGGAAGCCCGCATGAAAGGGGATGTACATTCACTGCCCTTTCGGAGGTGGCAGGGGCTTTAAATGAAGGGGGCGTTGAGACCTCTATTTTGCACTTGGGAACTCAGCCCATTTCGGGGTGTCTGGGGTGTAAGCGCTGTTTCACGACCGGTTTGTGTTTTATAGACGATGTGGTGAATCATTTTTTGGCGCTGTCGGATGGTTTCGATGGTTTTGTTTTTGGCTCTCCTGTTCACTATGCATCTGCATCCGGGATGATTTCTACCTTTATGGATCGCGTTTTTTATGGCAAAAATAGTCGCTTTGCACATAAACCGGCAGCAGCTGTGGTGAGTTGCAGACGCTCGGGTGCTACCGCCGCCTTCGACAGAATGAACAAATATTTTGCCATCAGCAATATGCCCATTGTTACATCTCAATATTGGAATATGGTGCATGGGTATACACCCGATGAGGTACGTCAAGACCTTGAAGGGATGCAAATCATGCGTACCTTGGGACGCAATATGGCGTGGCTGCTCCACTCTATTGAGGCTGGAAAGAGGGTGGGCATTCCCCTGCCCCAAATAGAGAAGCGTGTCTCCACCAACTTCATACGATAGATTCACTGTTATTTATACTTTTGAAAATTTTTTTAGCCATGAAAAAACTTCTTAATTTTGCATTAGCCTTTGCCTTTGTTAGTTTGCCGGTTCTCTTGTTTGACTCTTGTACCCAAAGTCGAAAAGAGGTTACCCCCTCTCCGCAGTTTGCAAACTACATTCACGCCTATACAGGCGGCGTGATCAGTTCCAACGCGCCTATTCGGATTGAACTTGTTCAATCTCAGCCATCTGTGCAAATAAACAGCCCAATAGATGAGGCACTTTTCTCTTTTAAACCCTCTTTGAAAGGGACGGCTTACTGGGTGAGCAATCAGGCTGTTGAATTTTATCCGGACGAGGGGCAATTGCAGCAGGGCAAGCTCTATCAGGCTGAGTTTAAATTAGGAAAGATTGCTGTGGTGGATTCCAAACTCCGCACCTTTGCTTTCTCTTTCAGGGTTGAGCGGCAGGGTTTCAAATGGGAATCGGGGCCTTGTATCATTACCGAGGCAAAACCCAACAGCGTAAGTGTCAAGGGTGAGATACGCTTTAATCAATCCGTTAAAATTGGGGATGTTGAGAAGATGTTTTCGGTAAATTTCTCTAAGTTAACGCCTCAGGTGGAGGCTACGTCCGATCCCCATATCTTTTCCGTACTCTTTGAAGAGATTCCCCGTGCAGATCGGGAACAAACGTTGATCATTGAGGTTAAGGGCAAGAGTGTTGGGATCGACAGAACCGTTCAGGATGAGGTAAAAATTCCCAGGGCTTCCTCGTTTTACCCCCTCTCTGTGCGCCCGTTGCGTCAACCCGAAAATGGGGTGGAAGTGGCCTTTTCCGAGCCGCTCTTGCCCGGGCAAAACGTGCGCGGATTGATCACCCCCTCCGGCGCCGGCTCTTCATACGTCTATCAGATAGAAGATAATGTTGTAAGGGTTTTCTTTGAAAGAGGCCCGAGAGGGTCGGTGGGCATAAAGATTTTTGAGGGGATTAAAAGCACAACAGGCAGGGTAATAGAGACGGAAGCCTCCTACTCTGTTGCCTTTGGCGCCATTCCCCCCAAGGTGGATCTTCCCTTCCCCGGCACCATTCTCCCCGACTCCAAAAACCTCATTCTCCCATTCAGAACAGTGAACCTCACAGCTGTTGACATCAGGATCATCAGGGTATTCGAAAACAATATTCTCTCGTTTATGCAGGAGAACACCCTCAGGTCGAGGTATGAGATGAGACGGCATGGACGATTGATTCAAAAAAAGACCATCTATTTAGACAGTGATATTGATATTCAGCAAGATGCCTGGTACGACTTTTCGGTGGACCTTGCCCCACTCATCCAACAGGAACCCGGCGCCATTTACCACATCGATTTCTCTTTTCAACAGGCATATTCCATCTATCCGGGCTTGAATAGTTCGGGTAAGAAATTAAATGATAAGGAGTCTGATGCCACCCGACAGGGGTTGCTGCTTTTGAGCGGCGCCAACATCTCCGAAAAAGAGGAAAATTTTTGGAACCAGCCGAGCGCATACTATTATGGCTACAATGAAATTGATTATGACCAATATAGCTGGTATGAGAGCGATGACCCCACCAAACCCTCCTACTATATGGACAGCGATCGAAACGTCTATTGCAATGTAATCAGCACCAATTTGGGTGTGATTGCCAAGAGCGGTGCCCGAAACAAGTTGTGGATCACCGTAAACGATATTGTGACCGTGAAACCCGTTAAGGATGCCGAAATTGTTGTTTATAATTATCAGTTGCAACCCATCGGAAATGGCGCTACCGACTCAGACGGTTTTGCCATGATTCAGCCTGACGGGAAGCCTTTCCTACTGACTGCCAAGCATAAAGGAGAAACTTCTTACCTCCGCCTCAGGGATGGCGAGGAGAACTCTTTGAGCCGCTTTGACGTGGGTGGAAAAGATGTACAGAAAGGACTAAAGGGCTATATCTATGGCGAGCGCGGTGTGTGGAGGCCGGGCGACACCCTATTTTTGACCTTTATCCTTGAAGATCGACAGCAATCCCTTCCCGATGCCCATCCCGTTGGCTTTGAACTCTACAACCCTCAGGGGCAATTCTATCATAAAGAAATAGTTACATCAGGAGTAAATCGTTTTTACTCTTTTATCATCCCCACCAAACCGGACGACCCCACCGGTTTGTGGAACGCATACATAAAGGTGGGCGGCAGCTCTTTCCACAAAGCGTTACGGATAGAATCTATTAAACCCAATCGACTGAAAATCAATTTGACCATCCCCGGTAACCGAATCGATGTTTCTCAAAAAGAGACACAGATACAACTCTCCGCTTCGTGGCTTACCGGCGCTGTGGCGCACGACCTTAAAGCAAAGGTAGAGATGCAACTTACCGCCCTGTCCGCCCCCTTTGCCGCCTACAGCAACTACACGTTCCGCAATCCCGCCACCGATTTTTCTTCCGATGAATTTGAGGTCTTTGATGGAACGCTCGACTCCAAAGGCGATGCCCAAATTCGCTTTAAGACCCCCTCTTTTGACTATGCTCCGGGTATGTTGAACGCCAACATGGTTTCCAGAGTCTTTGAACCCGGGGGAGATGCCAGCATATCTACCCGCAGCGTCCCCTTCTCTCCGTTTGCTACCTATTTGGGAATCAACCTGAATCAAAAAAAAGGCGATTGGATGGAGAGCGATGTTGAGTACTCCTTTGACGTCGTTTCCCTCTCTCCTAACGGAGAACCCAAAAATGCAGGTGATATGGAGTATAAGATCTATCGCCTCGGTTGGGCCTGGTGGTGGGAGCACAGCAGTGAATCGTTCGCCTCCTACGTCAACAGCACCTCCCGTACCCCCGAAAAGAGCGGTAAGGTGGCCATGAAAAACGGAAAAGGCTCTATCCCGTTCCGAATTGACTATCCCTCGTGGGGACGCTATTTGGTCTATGTAAAGGATCCCAATGGCGGGCACGCCACCGGAGGCGTAGTCTATGTGGACTGGCCTTCATGGAGGGGACGCGCCCAAGCCTCCGATGCGAGCGGAGTCAAGATGCTCTCTTTTACCACCGATAAAACAGTATATGAAGTGGGTGAGGCGGTCACGGTGATGATTCCATCGGCCACAAATGGAAAGGCATTGGTGGCGCTTGAAAATGGTTCTTCGGTTCTTTCGCGCAATTGGGTCGATATTACTGCAAGTGGCGATACGAAATACACCTTTACGGTGACAGAAGAGATGACCCCAAACATCTATCTTCACATCAGCCTGTTGCAACCGCATGCCCAAACGGTGAACGACCTGCCGGTACGGATGTACGGAGTGGTTCCCATCATGGTAGAGAATAGGGAGTCGCACCTCTTCCCCAAGATCGATATGCCCGATGTCTTGCGCCCCGAAACGCCCTTTACCGTTAAGGTAGGTGAAGAGGGTGGCAGGCCAATGACCTACACCCTTGCCATTGTCGATGACGGATTGCTCGACTTGACCAACTTCAAAACCCCGGACCCTTGGAGCGAATTTTTTGCCCGTGAAGCGATTGGTGTTAGAACGTGGGACCTCTACGACCACATCATCGGCGCTTTTGGAGAGAAATATGGCGCCCTCTTCAGCATCGGAGGGGACGGAACGCTCAACCAATCGGGACAGAAAGCCGATCGCTTTAAACCGGTTGTCAAATTTTTAGGCCCCTTTACCCTCAAAAAGGGAGAGACGAAGAGCCACAAACTCACCCTTCCCCCCTACGTAGGCTCGGTTCGGGTGATGGTGGTAGCCGGCGCTTCCGGAGCTTATGGCAATGGCGCCAAGACGGTACCTGTACGCAGTCCGCTCATGCTCCTCTCCACCCTGCCCCGCGTCCTGAGCATTGGCGAGGAGATTCAGTTACCGGTGAATGTTTTTGCCATGGAAGAGGGCGTGAAAGATGTACATGTATCGGTAGAGGTTTCCGACCGTTTACGCATTTCAGGAGACTCCTTCCAGACGCTGCACTTTAGTCAGGCCGGGGATGCCCTCTGTACCTTCAACCTCCGCGTTAGCGACCTTATCGGTCCCGCCAAGGTGAAGATTACCGCCACAGGAAATGGGCATACCGCCTCCGAAACTATTGACATAGACGTGCGAAACCCCAATCCGATTGTGGTGAATGTGCAGGCGGGTGTGCTATCTGCCAACGCTCAGGAAAGTTTCAATTTTGATTTTGAACAGGTTGGCCCAGAAAATAGCGTAACGCTCGAACTCTCCCGCATCCCCTCGGTTGACCTCAAACGCCGCTACGACTGGATTGAGAACTATGAGTATTCCTGCACCGAACAACTCACCTCAAAGGGTTTTCCGTGGCTCTATATCGAGCACTTCAAGGAGGTGGACAATGAGTTGTCCGCGCTTGTTAAAACAAATGTAACAGAAGCAATTAAATATATTTATGGCCGTCAGCTCCCCAACGGAGGATTTCTCTATTGGCCCGGTCAATCAGATGCCAATGAATGGGTCACCTCCTACGCAGGCCACTTCCTGCTTAAGGCAAAAGAGAGGGGATACGAAGTGAACCAAAGCGTGATCAAACGTTGGATCAGTTATCAGCAAAAAGTGGCGAGAGGCTGGGCGCCTCAAAAAGATGCTCAGGGATCTTACTACTATCAATCCGATCTGGTACAGGCCTACCGCCTCTACACCCTCGCATTGGCCAACGCCGCCGAAACGGGCGCCATGAACCGCCTCAGAGAGTCATCGAACCTCTCTCCCCAAGCCAAATGGAGGTTAGCAGCCGCCTACGCCATCGATGGAAAGCAGAAGATTGCCTCCGAAATCATCTTCAATACCGCCTCAGTGATTGAATCTTACACCTCCAACCGATATACCTACGGTTCCGCGCTCAGGGACGAAGCGATGATTCTTGAAACCATGGTGTTGATGAACGATTTAGAGTCATCTTTCTCTCAAGCTCGAATCATCTCCGAAAAACTATCCAACAGCGACCGGTTTGACACCCAATCCACCGTATTCTCCTTGATTGCCATGGGCTCCCTTGCCAACAAAGTGGGCAAAGGGGAGATCAAAGCGCAGTGGAACGTCAATGGAGAGAAGCAGAAGGAGATCGTCTCCGCCAAACCGCTCTATCAGGTGGAACTGCCTCCATCCGCCCTTATGACCACCGGGGAGGTAACCGTCACAAACAGTGGCGGCGGATCGCTCTATGCGCGCCTCATCTCCAAAAGCAGGCCCGTGATCGACCGCTCCCCCGCCCTCTCCCACCATCTAAAGTTGGAGGTCTCCTACACCGATATGGGTGGAAAAGCGATTGATCCCTCCCGCCTTCAACAGGGAACCGATTTTGTGGCGGTGGTTACCGTCTCCAATATTAGCGGAATTGATTATAATGACGTGTCAATCAACCATATTATTCCTGCCGGCTGGGAAGTCTTTAACGAAAGAGTATGGCAGGATGGTGAGGACAGCGCAAGCCGTACATTTGACTATCAGGATATTAGAGATGACCGCATATTTACCTTTTTCGACCTCCCTGCCAATAGATTCAAGACAGTAAAAATCAGGTTGCAGGCTACATACGTCGGGAAATATATATTACCGGCCATTTCGTGCGAAGCGATGTACGAACCACAGGCGAGGGCGAGGACACAGGCGGGGCGCGTAGAGGTAGTTCGGTAGTTTTTTGCTGTGGATTGGGGGTAAATACCGATAAGATGATTTGTTCATGGCGTTGCTACGTTGCTGTAGGATTGGTGGGGCTGTTGTGGGGCGGGTTGTCTATTGCACTTCCACGCCACCTTTTCCGCGCCCCATACGCTACTGTGGTTACCGACCGCAACGGGGAACTTTTGGGCGCACGCATTGCCGACGACGGGCAGTGGCGTTTTCCCCCATCCGATACGGTGCCGGAGAAGTTTCGCGTTTGTGTGGTGCAGTTTGAAGATCAATACTTCCGGTACCATTGGGGCGTGAATCCTCTTGCGATGGGACGGGCGTTGGTACAGAATATTCGCCATAAGCGGATTGTGAGTGGAGGGAGTACTTTGACGATGCAGGTGGTTCGGTTGTCACGCGGTAAGCCCAGAACTTTTATGGAGAAGTGCATTGAAATGGCGTTGGCGGTGCGGCTTGAATGTAGGTATTCCAAAAAGAAGATATTGGCGCTCTACGCTTCTCATGCTCCTTTTGGGGGGAATGTGGTGGGGTTGGAGGGTGCTGCTTGGCGCTATTTCGGGCATCCGGCGGCTCAACTCTCCTGGGCGGAGGCGGCAACGCTTGCTGTGCTCCCCAATGCGCCCTCCATGATCCATTTGGCTAAGAACAGGGAGGTGTTACTTCAAAAACGGAATCGTTTGCTTAAAAGTCTTTTGGATAAGCAAGTTATCGATTTTACCACGTATGAGACTTCTCTGATGGAGCCTCTTCCGGACGCTCCGCAACCGCTGCCCCAATACGCGCCCCATTTGGTGGGTCGATACCATGCGGAACTGCGGGGGCTTTACTCTGTTTCTACCATCGAAAAAGGATTGCAGGTGCGTGTGGAGGCGCTTTTGGAGCGCTGGAACGACGAACTGCTGCGGAGTGATATTCGCAATATGGCCGCTGTTGTGTTGGATGTACGGAGCGGCGCCCCGCTCGCCTATTGCGGGAACGTTCGATTTGACGCCTCGTCGTCCGGGAATCAAGTGGATATTCTTCGCGCTCCACGCAGTACCGGCAGCATCCTCAAACCGTTTCTCTATTGCGCACTGTTGCAGGAGGGCGAAATACTTCCGCACACCCTGATTCCCGATATTCCCATAAACATCAACGGTTTTTCTCCACAAAACTTTACTATGCAATTTGACGGGGTTGTTCCTGCCTCGCAGGCCGTAGCGCGTTCGCTAAACGTTCCCGCAGTTCAGATGTTGCGCACCTACGGACTCCCCAAATTCCACGTTTTATTGAAAAAGGCGGGGATGACCACGCTTCGCCAACCCGCCGTTCACTATGGTCTCTCCCTCATACTTGGCGGCGCCGAGGGGACGCTTTGGGAGGTTGCTTCCATCTATAGAGGGATGGCAAAGGTGTTGAACGACGACAAGGAGATTCCCGGCTTCCCATTTCACCCCTCCGCCGTGTGGCACACCTTTGAAGCCATAAAAGAGGTAAATCGCCCCGAAGAGATCGATTGGCGCTCCATCCCTTCCATGCAAGCCGTAGCTTGGAAGACGGGCACCAGTTATGGATTTCGAGATGCCTGGGCGGTGGGCGCCACTTCACGCTATGTGGTGGGGGTGTGGGTGGGGAATGCCAATGGCGAGGGTAAGCCGGGGTTGGTGGGCGCAAAAACGGCCGGCCCGCTTCTGTTTGACATCTTCAACCTCCTCCCTTCCTCCCCCTGGTTTTCGCGTCCGTCACAATTAATTGATGCGGAGGTGTGCAGGCAATCGGGATACCTCAAAGGGCGCTACTGCACCGAGTTTGACACCCTGCTCATCCCTCCCCAAGGAGCCAAGAGCGCCTCCTGCCCCTACCACACACTCGTCACCCTTACCCCCGATGAGCGTTTCAGGGTTTATGTCGGGGATAAAAACCATACGCACGTGGTTACCAAAAGTTTTTTTGTACTTCCCCCTGCATTGGCGTGGTACTACAAACAGCGAAATCCCCTTTACGAACCCCTTCCCCCCTTTTTCCCCGGAAATAGTGGTGACGATAGTGATCTTCCCATGCAATTTATCTATCCCTCAGCAGGATCTGAAATTACTCTGCCCAAGCAATTGGACGGTAGTCGGGGCAGTGTGTCTTTTAAATTGGCGCACAACGACCGATTGGCAACTATTTTCTGGCATTTAGACGGCGAATACCTTGGCTTCACAAAAGATTTTCACGAGATGATGATTGCACCGCCGCCGGGGGATCATGTTGTTATTGTTGTAGATAATCAAGGGAGTACTTTATCGACCCGATTTATCATCAGAGAATAGTGAATTATTTTTTTTATTTCAAACATAAGTACTACCTTTGCACGCATTTTTAAAATTAATAATAAGAAACAGATGAAAACATTAGTAGAAAAGATAAAGATCGAGATAGATGAATTTTTGAAGAATGCCGATGCTCAGTTGGAGAAAGGTAATAAAGCTGCTGGAATGCGCGCACGCAAGGCAGCCCTCGAGCTTTGCAAGCAACTTAAAGAATTCAGGAAAGTATCCGTTGAAGCTTCTAAATAGTATATAGCCTCAGAAGTTGGTCGGCAGTTTGCCGGATTTTGTTTTGCAACAGTGGCGCCATTTCGCGATGTGTTGCAAGAAAGGTGTTTACTTGCTCTGCTGCCTCCAAAGAGTAGTGGCCATCCAAGAGGGCGGCGCACCAGTTTGCGGGAAGAAATATGTCGCCGGTTCGCTGAATTTCCGGAAGAATCTCTAAGGCAGGCTCTATGTATGCCCACGCATCTTCTTGACGGAGAGGATGGTTCAAATAGCGCAACGCCCTCACTGCCCACGGCTCTACCTTTCGGTTTTCGGCCTTTAGAAGCGAAGCGAAAAGGGAGTCGCGCACGCTCTTTTGGGGAGAGGTTGCAGGGGCAATAAAGGTGAACTCTCTGATTTTATCGGGATGGGTCAATCGTTGTAGTTGTTGCCTGACGATTGAATCGGATTGCTCAGGCAGATGCACTGCCAATTCGTAAGAGAGGGTCATGGTTTGGTTCTCGGAGAGCGAAGTGCCGGAAGGAGGGCGTTGCGTACGCCACACTTCGTACAGGATGGAGATGGAAGCAGGCGTTACCCCCTTTTCAATCAAAAAATTAAATGCCATTTGTTTGAACTCCGGTATGGGGTGTGTATGCACGATGCGCCACAACGCCTCTTCGCACTCAGGCGCCACATTCGGGCACATCTTCACGGTTGCTTGCAGGTAGGTAAGGATTGAGCCAAAGATTTGAACATTATCCTCTTGTGGGAGCGCACGGAGCATCGAATGCGCAAAAAGGGCGGGTTCGACCAAACGCCGCGCCAAGTGTTCGTGCAGGTTTATCAACAGAGATAGCCGCGTCACCGCATTTTTAAAAGTGTTCCAATGATCCAAATTCCAATGCAGGCTATTGACATCCAAGCAGAAAAACCCATAACCGGCACCGTCTGTATTCGGGGCAACAAATCCATTGGAGTTGACGGTGCTGTTTTGTGCCACAAAACTATAGGAGTTAATGGTGCTGTTCATGGTTTCAAACCTGTCGGTAATAAGCTCATGCCTGAGGGGTTGAGGCCATATTCTTCCTAAGGAGTCCGGGTCAATATGCTCTTCCTTGATCACCCCCTCTTCCACCAAGAGTCTGATTTCAGGCATTCCCCGTTCTGATACCCAAACGTGGCTCCACGCTTTTAAATCTTCTGAGGTATAGCCATCTAAAATATCGATCAAATCTTCCCACGAAGCGTTACCATACCCATATTTTTGGAGGTACTCCAGTAACCCAAGCCGAAAAGAATCTGGCCCCAACTTGTTGGCCAACATACGCATCACGATTGGCGCTTTGTTGTAAATGGTTTTCCCGTAAACCAATCCGGCGTCCTGGAGGTTCTCAAGGGGCTGCTTAATGGATACGGAGCCTCGGGTGCGGTCGTCGGAGTAGGCCGATGGAGTGAACTGCTTTAATGAACTCAGTTTATGATCCAATTGAGGAAATAGCGGCTCAACCATAAGCGAAGCAAAGTAACCGGCAAAGACCTCTTTGGTCCACACATCGTCAAACCACTTCATGGTGACGTAGTTCCCAAACCATAAATGTGCCGTTTCATGCGCGATGAGTTCGGATCGGGATAGTTCCTCCTCTGTGGTGGGGCGTTCCCCCAATATGAGGCGTTTATCGTTGTAAAGGGTGGCTCCTGAGTGCTCCATCCCTCCATATTGAAATCCGGGTAAGATGATGGCATCGTATTTGGCAAAGGGATAAGGGACAGAGGTATATTCCTCCATCCATTGCAGGCAAAAATAGATTTGGTCTGCAATCTGATCGATTTGCGCCCACTTCCCGGCATCCGTTTCGCGGTGATATACCCCAATTGGACGTCCATTCCGCAGGTAGTCGCTTTGTTGCAAATCTCCCGCTACAAAAGAGAAAAGGTAGGTACTCAGTGGCTCAGTAGGTTCAAAATCAATTCGCTTGCTTGTCTCTATCTGTTGAATATTTCGTATGCCTCCATTCGCAACCGCTTTCCACTTTTCAGGAATGGTTAACGATAAGGTATATACAGCCTTCAGATCGGGCTGGTCAAAACAGGGAAAGAGAGTGCGCGCCCTGTCGGGCACCAACAACGTGTAGAGGTAGTCGTCGTTGCGGTTCAGCGACAGTTCGCCGGCAATAAAGTCGATCTGCACCCGATTTTTCCCTTTCCTCAGGTATTTTGACGGAATCACAATGTGTTCGTTCCTGAAGATTGCGCCAAGTTCGGTATCATTTGCAGAAATGGCTATCATTTGCCGTTCATCCGCTTTAAAATCAAGAACCACCGGCACGCGCTTCTCAAGAGTAAACGAAAGTGCGAGGTGGGCATTTACGGGCGCTTCGTGATCTTCAAGAATTTCAAAGTGAAGCGTATAGCCAATATCCAACAACTGCTCTTTGCGCATTTTGGCCAACTCTTGCGACACCCCGGATTCATATACCTTATTGTTATATGCACTCGAAACGCACCCGGTAGCAATACTCGAAACGCACCCGGTAACTGTACTTGAAACGCAGCCGGAAATCGTACTCGAAACGCAGCCGGAAATCGTACTCGAAACGCAACCGGTAGCTGTACCCAAGAAACAACCGGCAAATAAACTCAATATGCAACCGGCAACTGAACTAAAAATGTAACCTGCAAATGAACTCAACGTACAACCGGCAAATGAACTCAACATAGAACCATTCATTACGCTCTTGATGGCATTTTTTGGAGAGGAGGCATGAGCGTTTGTGCAGACAAAGTCAATTCCTTTTTCGTGCATTATTTCGATAAATGGGTCTATGTGGGCACTTGAAATACGTAATGCCATTCCGCAATTTGTGGCGTGCTCTTTGGGGGTGGGGATTACGGTCACTTTGATGCCGACGTTGGCGCACGCCTCTTCGGCTTTAATAACATCGCGGGTGTTTCGGAAGATTGCGACAGGTTCAAGGGCATTATATTCATTCATAGTTCACGTACAGAAAATTGCGCTTATCCCTCTTTGATAACTTTTGCAATCGCTTCAGCCAAATAGTTTAGATCGTCCGTCGTGTGGTATGGCGATAACGAGATGCGGAGCGTACCATTTGGGAACGTTTTGAGGGTGTGGTGAGAAAGGAGCGAACAGTGTAGTCCGGGTCGCGTTTCACATCCATAGAGATAGAACAACTTTTCTGAGAGCACATTGGTTGGGATCGTTTTGTGCGTAATCGAGAATGTTTCACCTTGCCTGTCAAAGGAAATGGCTCTAAAAATCTCAATTCCATCTATTCCGGCAATTGATTCCAATAACGCGAGAAAGTCATTGCGTGCGTGCAGCGCTTCGAGCGGGTTATTTATGGCAGCCAAAAGACCGCAAATACCTGCAATATTGAGTGTTCCAGCTTCAAAACGATCAGGATAAGCGTGGGGCATCAAATAACTTCCCGAATTATTTCCGGTGCCTCCATAGAGAAGCGGCGCAACCCATTCCGGATGGGAGATGTACGCCCCTCCTACCCCTGTTGGGCCATACAACGCTTTGTGCCCGCTGAAGATGATGAAATCGGGACGAGGGGCGTTAGGCGTAAAATCGGGAAGTCCGGCCGCTGTGACCGATTGCGTGGCGTCTAACATAACGGGAACACTTCCCGCAATGGCCATCACTTCGCGCACCGGCTGCATCACGCCATTCACATTGCTTTGGTGGATCATCACAATCAACGCTGCCTTTTGCAAATCGTCTCTACGGATGGCCTCCAAGTCAATCGTTCCGTCTGAGCGAGATGGCAAATAGATAATTTCAACGCCCTTGTGCTCTGCCAGATGGTGCAGCGGACGCATAACGGCGTTGTGTTCCATTCCCGATACCGCCACACGCTTTCCATCTAATGATAATCCTCTTAATATCAAATTAATGGCACTTGTTGCTCCGGCTGTGAAACAAATTTTTGAACCCTCTACACCCAAAATAGACCCGATTGCATCACGACACCGCTCCACCATGGTAGTGGCTTGCAAGGCGCGGCCGTAGAAACTCCGTCCGTAGGTACCGCCACACTCGGTTAAATATTGTGCAATGGCCTCTCCAACAGCGGGATGCTTTGGGAATGAAGTGGCGGCATTGTCAAAATAAAGGTTCACTTTGGAAGGGTATTTTGGTTGAAATGGCAAGGGTATTGGTTATATTTATGGATAAAGAACTTTGTTGATTCGTGTTAAGGTGTTATTGATGGTGACCATATTGGAGACGCTTCCCGCAGCAAGGCGATCTCCCACTTCAAAATAGTCCACACAGGTACCGCAAAGGAGTACCGTAACGCCCGCGCTCTGTAGTTTTACCAACGAATCGGCAGTGTCAGCGCCCTGCACGGCAAGGTGAACGCCGGTGTTATAGAGAACAATAACCGAGGGCAAATGTACCAAGTCGGGCAATGAATTGATATATGAACGCATCAACAGCGCTCCAAGTTTATCATTGCCGTAACCCATCATATTGCTGCGGATTACCACCGCATAGTCGTTATTCATAATGATTTAATCATTTGATATTTGCACACAAAGGTACTAAAAAATCATCATATACCGCAAGATTTATTTGATGCACGTTAAACTTGTGTAGAGATCGAAAGTCTATAATGCATAATAATCTTTTAATATTATAACTATGAACAAGTATGTCAAGAGAGTATCTGTAACGATGCTATGTATGTTCCTTGTACTTTGTCTATCTGCACAACAACCGCAAAGGCAAAGGGCAAGCGCCGAAGAGCGCGCAAAAAACGAAACTGAATTGATGAAAAAGGAGTTGAATCCCACTGCCGAGCAACTCGCCAAACTCGATTCTTTGAATTTAGTCCATGCCAAAAAAATGGACGAATTGCTTGCAAGCGCCGGTGGCGACCGTGAAAAAATTCGTGATGTCATGCAAACCACTATGAATGAAAAACTTACGGCTATGCAAAAGATCCTCACCGATGAGCAGTTCGTAAAATGGATCAAGGTTTTTCAAGAGCAGCAGCAGCAACGTCAGGGACAGGGACAAGGACGCCCCGGACAGGGACAGGGACAAGGACAAGGACGCCCCGGCCCTCGCTAAGAAGATTTTGATGATCTTAGACGGTTTATCCGAAAGACGTATGGGCGATTTTATCGCCCATACGTCTTTTTTACCACCCAAACGTCATTTTTTTATATCACCCCTGCATCATTTTATCGCCCCTATTCTGTTAACCCACTTTGAATGTAGTTGATTCTCATTGTATTGTGTATTACCCACAATTACAATTACTTACAAGCGAAATTAGCCCGGTATTTCAAAAATATTCATAAAAAATGTTAAATTTTCGGCATTTGATGTGCGAGATGGAGTATTTCTAACAGGCGTGATTTTGTAATCTTCCTTTGACGATTGTTCCGGAAATACTCCATCATTGTCGATCATCTTTTGTATGGTGCGTTTGTACAGTTCCCATAGCGGAGGGTTATGCAACGGATTACCTACCAATACTACCCGATTGTCCTTATCCAAC
>Ga0123353_10001837_pt1 | contig 26119 bp, 19 predicted proteins | sample TergutLab28metaG_3_FD_92763 | JGI IMG/M metagenome (GOLD analysis project Ga0123353, IMG submission 92763) | Labiotermes labralis P3 segment gut microbial communities from Petit-Saut dam, French Guiana - Lab288 P3 | ecosystem: Host-associated > Arthropoda: Insects > Digestive system > Gut ...
ATCCGGCAGCCACAGGCGGCGCGGCTTGCCCTCCGCCGTTACGCCCATAATCATCGTGTCCGCCAAGATGAAATCCAACTGCTCGTACAGCTTCGGGTCAATCTGCTGATACCAGTCGCGGTCATTCACCTGAAGCCCGACAGGCAGGCCTTTGACCCTCTTGCAATCCGCGATGAACGCAGCCAGCGCGACGTTGTTCGAGATGGGCCACTCGCGCCCGAAGTTCTCCAACGCCGTGCTGCGGATACCACTGAGCTTCTCGCGTAGAATGGCACTGTCTGGTGTCATGCCGCCGCGGATGTGGATGTGCCAGTCGGTGAGTTCAATCCCGCGCGACTTTTTTACCTTTTTGCATTGTTGCTCGACGGAATCCTCATACCGCCAAGGTGCCCCTCGGGTTAAAGCATTCATTGTGTCGCACCCGGCAACCATCACGCCGGCACACGCCAGTAAGACGAACGTCATTTTTTTCATATCCCCACCCTACCTTGCGCAAGGCTTACAACCTTGATTGTGTTACGTTGCCCAAGCGTAGGGCGCCTGCCTGTCGGCAGACCATTGACCCTACGCCCAGGTGCAACCGGCCTCCGCCAGTCCCGCGTTACAGCGTCTTCAAGTAGTCAATGCACTTCTTTGCGCACTCATACGCCTTCGCAGGGTTGGACTCGTGCTCGACAATGAAGCAGGTTGTCCCGCCGATGGTCTCGCCGAGCGTGATGGCTTTCTTGAAGTCCACTTTCCCCTCGCCGAACACCGCGCCCTGCGGCCCGCCGTGCTCTTTCAGGTGCACCGACAGCGAACGCCCGGGGTAGCGTTCCATCATGCGGAAGGGGCGCTCGGGGTCGTTGTTGTCGAATGCGTTGCCGATGTCAATCTGGTGGACAAAGGCCTTTGGCGTGTTGTCGAACAGCACTTCCCATGAGGTCAGGTCGCCGTCTATTTTCTTGAAGTCGCCGCCGTGCGCGTGGTAGCCCGTGTAAAGCCCCTCTTTCTGGAGTTTCTCGCTCACCCCGGTCAGGAACTCCGCCGTTTTCAGGCAGGCGTCCTTCGTGCCGATCTGCTCATTGCCCATGCCCGGGATGATGATGTACTTGCACCCGATGGCCTGATGGAAGTCCATGGTCCGCTGGAGGTTAGCCGGCTGGAGCGCGCCGTATCCCGTGTGCGTGCCGAAGGCTTTGAGGTTCAAGTCGTCGAGCAGTTTCTTCAGCTCCGCGGGCTTGCCGCCGTACGGGCCGTACCCTGCAAATTCCACGCCCGAGTAACCGATCTCAGCCGCCTTCTTCACGATCGCGTCGAAGCCGTCGCTGTTCGCCTGATCGCGGAACGAGTACAACTGGATGCCGACCGGGATTTTCTTGCTCCCGACGGGTATTGCCTGAACTCCCAACGCCGCCGCCCCGGCGAACACCGCGCTTGCCTTCAAGAAATCACGCCTACTCTTCATAATCACTCCCTTTCTGTTGATACAAACAAGGTCATCATGATACCTTACCCCCCTTGCCCCGTCCAGCACAAATAAAAGGTTTCTCAAACATCCCAGCTTGGGGTGGGCAGCGTTTTCTGCGTCGGGTAGGCGCAGAGGGTGTGGCCGCCGACATGGGCCAGCACGGCTTGGCCGTCGCGTTGCGAGAGGGTCAGCGCGGCACAACCCCTCCCCCGCAGGATGTTAGCCACCATCAGTGCTTTCTCGAAGCCATCGCCACGGCGGAAGTTCCACACCTCGTCGGGCTGGGCGAGGCGCGCGGCGCCGTCGTAAATGGACTCGCTGCTCCACGCGGACACCTGGCGGATGAGTTCCTGCGCGTCCCATCCCGCCGCACCTGCGCGGCTGACGGGGTTGCGCTCCATCGCGGCCTGGATGAACGGCCCGGGCTGTGTGCGCGACAAATCCCGCCACGCATAAAACGCCATGTCCGCCGTAACGTTCCTCGCGCGCAACGCCTCAACGTGTCGGATGACGTCCTCGCGCGTCATCTCGGGGGCCAGCGCGATCGGCGGCTCGGACGCGTCAAACGCCGCGCGTGCGGCGATCGGGAGGCGCGGCTCGGTGTGGCAGAAGCGGATCAGTTGGCGGACGACATCCGTCGCGCTGATGCAGGTGTTGCCGATGGCCGCTTTGAGCGCCTCCACATCGTCGGGGTCGTCGAGGTCAATCACGCGTTCGCGCACGAAGTCCTCGATGTCGTTCAGGACCATTTGGCACGACGCATGGCCGGCCGCGAAGGTCTCGCACGGGATGGTGGCCAAGAGCTTGGGGCGCGTGTCGTCCGTAACCTTGTAGGAGCTGTCCTGCTCGAAGCGGAAGGCCTGCTCGAGCTGCAGGTAGCGGTTCACGCCGTTGATGAGGTGGCGGAGGACAAAGCAGTCCCTGACGCGCGGGTTCTGGCGGAGGAAGTTCCCCAAGACCTCCGGGGTCAGCGGGGTCTTCAAATAGGCGCGCAGCTGCTTGGAGAAACGCCCGAACGCCGCCGGGTCAATGGTCGCGCGCGGGTAGAGCGTGTGTATCCACCCCGTGTGGTGCGCCACGATGGTTACGCGCTCATTCTCCAGCGCGCGGCGGGCCTGGCCGGAAATCTGCGTGCCGTTGAACCACATGGCCTTGGTTACGAGGCGGCGGTTGTTGATGAGGATGCCGTCGTCCACGTCAACGAAGTTCTGCGAGTGGAGCGGCGTGGCCATCAGGAAGATTTTGTCCAGCGGTATCCCCGCGACGACGAACAGGGCCGCCGCGTACAGCGTCGCGAGCGACACGCATTCCCCGGCCCCGGCCGAGAACCCCTCGCGGTGGCAGAACGCATCCATGGCCTCGATGGTCTCGGTCTTCCAGTACGGGATGGTGTCCGACGTGTATTGGTCGAGGCCGAAGTGCGTGCGGATGTCAATGTCGAAATAGTAGGTGTCGCCCGTGTAGCCGAAGAGCGCGTTGGACTGCGCGATGGCCTCCGGCGAGAGGATCTCCGCAAACCGCGCCATCTCGCGCCGCTGGTCCGTGAGCCCCCACGTCTCGAGGTCGAGGTTGAACACGTAATGCTCCATGATGTACTGTTTCAGGCGTTGGAGGCGGCGGTAGGGCTTCATCTTGCGGATGCCCGCGAACCACGGGTCATCGCGCCAGCGCCACAGGCGCGGCGACATGATGTTCGCCAGCACAAGGCTGTACATCAGTTCCGGGAAGACGAACACCTCCATATCGGAGAGCGTTACCGCCGACGTGCTCCGCGCCTGTTCCTTAGGGGTCAACGCCTAACTCCTCAGATCCGTATCCTCCGCCCTCGTGCCGCTGCCGCACGGCGCGGCGCAACGCGAGCAGCCGTGCGAGCAGTCATGCGGCGACGTTACATCCTCGCCCGTGAAGCAGTAGGTGCACAAGCGGTCGCGCGGCACGCCGATGGAGGAGACCAAGTCATCAACCCGCTGGAAGGCCAGCGATTCAAGGCCATAGTGCTTACGGATGACATCCACCATCTGCAGGTACGGTTCGCCGGACGCGTCCCGGTACAACGCCACATCCGCGTCCGCGCCAGCAAGCTTGCCAATGACCCGCCGCGTGATCAGCTCCATCTCATTCCGCGAGCGCGAGAAGTTCAGGAAGCGGCACTGGTACAGCAGCGGCGGGCAAGCGATGCGGATGTGGACCTCCTTTGCGCCGTAATCGTAAAGGCGCTTGACCTGATCACGAAGCTGGGTGCCGCGGACAATGGAGTCGTCGCAGAAGACCAGCCGCTTGCCGCGGATCAGCTCCTGCACGGGGATCAGTTTCTTCTGCGCCGCCATCTTGCGGTCGGCATGCCGCTTGGGCGTGAAGCTGCGCGCCCACGTCGGCGTGTATTTCACGAACGGGCGGGCATACGGGATGCCCGAGCCGGCCGCATACCCCAGCGCATGGGCAACCCCCGAGTCAGGGACCCCCCCCACGAAATCCGCCTCGACCCGGTTCAGGCGCGACAGCGCCGCCCCGCAGTCATGCCGCACGATCTCCACGTTCCGCCCTTCATACGTCGAGGCCGGATAACCGAAATACACCCACAGGAACGAGCAGATGGCCTGCTGCTTGCCGGGCTTGATCAGCGTCCTCACGCCGTCCGGCGTGCACTGGACCATCTCCCCCGGCCCGAGCTCATGCTCCACCTCATACTCAAGGTTCGGGAAGCTGCTCGTCTCCATCGTAACCGCCACCGCGCCGTCCTTCTTCCCCGCGATGACCGGTATGCGCCCATAGCGGTCGCGCGCGGCATACAGCACGCCCTCCTTCGTCAAGATCAGCAGCGAGCACGAGCCGGCAATCTTCGACTGCATGAACGCCACGCCCTCCCTAAACGTCTTCTGCGAGTTAATCAGGATCGCCACCAGCTCCGTCGCGTTAATCCCGCTCTGGCCCCGCTCCGAGAAATGCACCTCGCGCGAGGGGAACAGGTCCCGAGAGAAGAACAGGTCCTGGACCAGCTCCTCCTGGTTCGTGATGAGCCCCACCGTTACGATCGCATACGTGCCCAGGTGCGACGTAATGATCAGCGGCTGGTCCTCGGCGTCGCTGATGACGCCCACCCCCGCGCAGGCATTATTCCCCACGTTAAACTTAATATAGTCCGCCTCAAACTTCGTGCGGAACTGCGCGTTAGAGATGTCCCGTATCGCACGCTGGAACTCCTGCTTGCCCGACAGCACCGCCATCCCGCCGCGCGCCGTGCCCAGGTGCGAATGATAATCCGTCCCGTAAAACAAATCCCCCGCGCAATGCTGCTTGGAGACCACCCCGAAAAATCCACCCATATCAACCCCTCACTCTCCACTGGTTGGGAAAAGAAAGTTATAGAGTATAGCCCGATTCCCAGAAATCCACAACCAAATTATTAAGCGCATTCCGCGCCGCCGCCCGCCGCCCGCAAGCCGCCCCCAAAGATTACGGCTGACAACCCCCCCCCGATCGTGTATCATACGCCCCCATGAAACCGCTCATCATCGCTGGCCGCACGTTCCGCTCGCGGCTGTTCATCGGGACCGGCAAGTTCGGCTCGCACGAGACCATGCGCCGCGCCATCGAGGCCTCCGGCTGCGAGCTCGTTACCATCGCCCTGCGCCGCGTGGACCTCGACAAGGCCCCCGCAGGCGACCCCCTCATCTCGCGCCTCGACCCCGCCCGCGTAACCATCGTCCCCAACACCAGCGGCGCGCGCACCGCCGGGGAGGCCGTCCGCATCGCCCGCCTCGCCCGCGCCGCCGGCGGCCTCGACTGGGTCAAGCTCGAGCTCACCCCCAACCTCCACCACCTCCTCCCCGACCCCATCGAGACCCTCAACGCCACCGAGACGCTCGTCAAGGAAGGCTTCACCGTCCTGCCCTACATCAACGCCGACCCCGTGCTCGCCAAGCGCCTCGAAGAGGCCGGCGCCGCCACCGTCATGCCGCTGGCCGCGCCCATCGGCACCAACCTCGGCATCCGCACACGCGACATGCTCGAGATCATCATCGCCAACGCCCGCGTCCCCGTCGTCATTGACGCCGGCCTGGGCCTGCCCTCCCACGCCGCCGACGCCATCGAGATGGGCGCCGACTGCGTGCTGGTCAACACCGCCATCGCCGCCGCCGCCGACCCCGAGAAAATGGCCCTCGGCTTCGCCCGCGCCATCGAGGCCGCCGAACTCGCCCGCGCCGCCGGCCCCCGCGCCCCGCGCCCCACCGCCGACCCCTCCTCCCCCCTCACCGGCTTCCTCTGGGAGCACTAACCACCCCTCACCAACCACACCCATGACCCTCCACACCCTCAGCCTGACCGTTACCGACCGCGAGGTCATCCATGCGCTCCAGCACGCCTTCGAGATGAGCAAGGCAAAGATGCCCCCGGAGGCGCAGGACAAACTGAAAAGCATCAAAGACCTCAACCTCGTCTTCGCCGACAGCCAGATCGTGCTGAACGGCAAATTCATGATGGGATTCCTGCCCTTGCCCTTCGAGGCCCACTGCGAGCTCAGCCCCGCCGACGGCGGCGACACCCTCGCCGTCCGCCTCGCGAAAGTCAAGGCCTCCCTGTTCAGCGGCAACGGCGCCGCGCTCCTCACCGCCCTCTTCAACCAGATACCGCCCCAGGACGGCATCACCGCCTCGGGCGACACCCTCCTCATCCGCTTCGCGCCGTTGCTCGCGCAACGCGGCATCCACGTTACGGGGCGCATCCGCTCCATCACCATCCGCCCCGGCCAGCTCACCTTCGCAATCGCATGATGAACGACGACTACGCTTTACTCGACAGCGGCGACGGGAAGAAGCTCGAACGCTTCGGCCCCTACGTCCTCGCCCGCCCCTGCTCGCAGGCCGTGTGGAAGCCGGCCCTCCCCGCCCCCGCATGGCAGCAGGCCCACGCCGCCTTCGACCGCCTCGACGGCAACCAGTGGCACAACCGCGGGGCCCTCCCCAAGGCCTGGGACATCCGCATCGCAGGCATCACCTTCAAGCTCTCCGGCACCGACTTCGGCCACCTCGGCATCTTCCCCGAGCAACGCGCCCAGTGGCAGTGGATACGCGAAACCGTGCAAGCCGCCTGCACCGCACGCGGCCGCGCCGTGCAGGTGCTGAACCTCTTCGCGTACTCCGGCGGCTCGACCCTCGCCGCCGCGCTCGGCGGCGCCGAGGCCTGCCACCTCGACGCCTCCAAGGGCATGGTGCAGTGGGCCCGCGAGAACGCCGCGCTCAACGGGCTCCACAGCCACCCCATCCGCTGGATCGCCGACGACGCGCACAAGTTCCTCACCCGCGAGGCCCGCCGCGAACGCCGTTACGACGCCATCATCCTCGACCCCCCGACCTTCGGCCGCGGGCAGAACAACGAGATGTACAAAATCGAGAAAGACCTTCCCGAGACCCTGAGCCTCTGCCGCCAGCTGCTCTCCCCCGCCCCGCTCTTCATCCTGCTCAGCGCCCACACCCCCGGCTACTCGCCCGTTGTCCTGCAGAACGTTCTGGGGCAAGCCGCCAGCGGCCTCGGCGGAACCCTCACCTCCGGCGAGATGCTCCTCACCGGCGCGCCCGGCACCCCCCCCGCCCCCAGCGGCGCATACGCCAGATGGGAAGCCGGGGCCCTCATTTAGGATTCCTTTCCGCTTCCCCTCCCCGCCCGTTTGTGGCATACTTACCCTCATTATGAATGACAAGAGAAAACAATCCGGCCGCAGGGAGTTTATGCGGAACGCGCTGATCGGCGCAGGGTGCGTTGTCGGGAGCGGGCGCCTGACCCAGGCCTTCGCACAGGCCGCGCCCGCCCCCAAGCGCAAGGTGCGCATCGGCGCGCCGCTCTTCGGCGACAACCTCGGCGACCCCGACACCTGGGCCCGCACCGCCAAGGCGCAGGGCTACCGCGCGGTCTACGCGCCGGGCGTCTCGCTCAACGACCAGCCCCGCATCCAAGCCTTCGTCCGCGCGGCGGAAGCCAACGACCTCATCATCGCAGAGGTCGGGCGATGGGTCAACCTCATGGACGCAGACGAGAAGAAACGGAAAGACAACTTCAACATCGTCGCCGAGGGGCTTGCGCTCGCCGACGAATTGAACGCCAGGTGCTGCGTGGACATCGCAGGGTCGTTCTCGCCGGAGTCATGGATGGGCCCCCACCCCAAGAACCTCTCCCAGGAGCATTTCGACCTGACGGTCGAGAACGCGCGAAAGCTGATTGACACCGTGCAGCCCAAGCGCACGAAGTTCACCTACGAGGCCATGGGCTGGATGACCCCCGACTCGCCCGACTCCTACCTCGCGCTCATCAAGGCCGTTGACCGCAAGGCCTTTGGCGTCCACCTCGACGTCTGCAACATGGTGAACAGCCCCACGAAGTTCTGGAACAACGCCGCGCTCATCCACGAGGCCTTCGAGAAACTCGGCCCGTGGATCGCCTCCGCCCATGCCAAGGACCTGCGCTGGAACGTCGAGCTCAACATCCATTTCGTGGAGTGCGAGATCGGCAAAGGCGTCATAGACTATCCCACCTACATTGGCCGCCTCGCCCTGCTCGACCACGATGTGCCGTTGATGATTGAGCATATGAGCGACCAAGCGCAATACGAGCGTTGCCGCGACCACCTCTTGAAGATTGTGGACGCATAAGCCGCGGCCTATCGGCGGCTGAGCAGGTAGGCCGCTGGGAGGACAAGGAGGTTGAGGAGCGTCGCGCTGATGAGGCCGCCGAATTGGACGATGGCCAGGGGGGCCAGAAGTTCGCCGCCGGGTTTGCTGTGCGCCAGCACAATGGGGATGAGCCCGAAAATCGTGGTGAGCGAGGTCATCAGGATGGGCGCCATGCGTTCGAGCGAGCCTTCGATCACGGCGTTGGTGAGGCCCCGCCCCGCGTCCTCTAACTCGTGGTAGCGTTTCAGCAGCAACAGCCCGTTGCGGACAACAAACCCCGCAACCGTTACGAACCCGATGAGCGAGGCGACGGAAAGCACGGGTGCGACATACGGCCCGCCGAGCCCTAAAAGCGCCTTTGTGTTCCCGACAATCGGGGCCGGGTTGGCGAGATAGACAGCCAGCACGCCGCCGATGATACTCAGCGGAAGATTCAGCATCACCAGCAAGGCGGAGCGGAGGGCCCCAAGCGAGTAGGTCAGCAGCGCAAGCATACCCAGCACGATGCCTAGCCCTAGCCATGCGAGCCGGCGGGCGGCGGATTGCTGGGCCTCGTAGGTGCCGCCGTAAGAGACGGTGCAGCCCATCGCGTTGGCGATCGGGTCAACGGTTTTTCGCAGGGCCGCCACGAGGTCGCCGAGGTTCGAGCCGTCGGCGACGTTGCAGGAGACAAGGGCCTTGCGGCGTGTGTTGTCGCGGATGATGAGGTTGGAGGACTCTTCGCGGAACACGTCGGCGACCTCGTCGAGCCGCACCCGCGCGCCGGAGGGCGTGGCAAGCTTGAAGGCCGCGACGCTCGCAAGGCTGTCGCGCTCGGATGGGTCGAGGCGCACGACGATGTCCCAGCGGCGTTGGTTTTGCGCCGCCTGCCCGACGGTGAGGCCGTTGAATGCGGCGGAGACTTGCTCGCCCGCGTCGCGGAGCGTGAGCCCGGCGCGCGCGAGGTCGGGCAAGCGGTAGCGGATGCGGAGCGTGTCAATGAGGACTTCACGGTTGGCCTGCACATCGGCAACCTGCGGGAGCGTGCCGAGCGCGTCCTTGACCTTTGCGGCGGTGGCGCGGAGGGTGTCGAGGTCGTCGCCGAAAAGGTTGATGGCCAGCGCGGCGTTCGCACCCGACAGCACGGCGCTGATGCGGTGCGCCATGGGGTAGCCGATCATCGTGGAGACCCCTGGGATTTGCCCGACGATTTGCGTGATGGCCTGTTTGAGTTGAGCGGGGTTTTTCGCAAGGTCCACGCGCACGAGCAGCTCGGATGCGCTGACGGGTTCGGCGTGCTCGTCGCGCTCGGCGCGGCCGGTGCGGCGCGTAACGCTCCTGATGCCGTCAAGCTCACGAATGGCGCGCATGGCTTGCAGGGTAACACGCTCGGTCTCGTCGAGGGACGTTCCCATGGGCGTGTTGATGAAGACGGTGTAGCAGTCCTCGTGGAACGGCGGCAGGAAACTGGTCCCGAATGTCGAGGCAAGCCAGAGCGTCGCGGCCGTCGCCAGCGTCATGAGGCCGCACAAGATTTTCGGGAAGCGAACGGCGAAATGGAGTGCGGGGCGGTAAAGATTTTTCAGGAGCAACACGCCCACGCTTTCGGGCTTGAGGCTTCGATGACGGGATACGCCACCTTCCCGATACAGCAGCACGCACAACGCCGGGATGATCGTCAGCGCGACAAGCAGGGACGCGGCGAACACGAGCAAGTAGGCGAGCCCCAGCGGTCGGAAGAATTGCCCTTCGAGCCCGGACAGGAACAGCAGCGGCAAAAAGACAAGCACAATGATGATGGTCGAGAAGGTAACGGGCTGGATGATTTCCGCAGCGGCCTGCCGAAGCACATCGAGCTTGCCGAGCCGCTGTTCCGGTGGCAGGCAACGGTTCCCGTCGAGTTTGCGCCATGCGATCTCGACGAAGATGATGGCGTTGTCCACCACGTCGCCGATGGCGACGGCAAGGCCGCCGAGGGTCATGATGTTGATGCCCAGCCCGCACTTCGGGAAGAGCAGAAGCCCGGTGCTGAGCGAGAGCGGCAGTGCGAGCAACGTGATGAGCGTGGTGCGGAAACGCAGGAGGGTCAGCCCCAAGATCAGGATGACGATGATGGCGGCATCACGCATGATGCCTTTGCCGTTGTGGATGGAGAGGTTGATGAAGTCCGCCTGGCGGTAGGCCTCCGAGTGGATGGTTACGCCCTTGGGCAAGCGCGAGGCCTTGAACGTGTCCAGCGCGAGGTCAATCTTCGCTGTCAGTTCCAGCGTGTTGCCGCCGGGCGCTTTGAGGATGGTCAGCACGACGGCGTCCTGGCCGTCGAACCCGGCCGAGCCGCGCCGCGGCGCACCGCCGATGCAGACCTCCGCGGCCTGCCCCAGTTGCAAGGGAGACCCTTTTGCGGCCGGGACGTGTGCGCGTTTGAGGTCGTCAATGCTCTCGACACGCGCGGTCTGGCGCAAGGGGATTTCCTGATGGTTCACATTCGGGAGGTAGCCCGCACTCGCAAGCGTATGCGCGTCCTGCGCCGCCTCGATGATGTCGCGGAGGCTCAGCCCCGCCAGGGCGAGGCGCTCCTGCGACACGTTCACCTGATACTCCGGCAAGCGGCCGCCGATGACGACGACCTGCCCGACGCCCGGGATGGCCATGAGGCGGTTGTAGAGGTCGTACTCCGCCAACGCGCGGAGTTCGAGCGGCGACACGCTCCCGTCCTCGCAGGTCAACGCCACGAGCATCACCTCGCCCGTGATGGAGACCATCGGCGCAATCTCGGGGCGCACGTTTTCGGGAAGCGACGGGCCGACCGCGGCCAAGCATTCGGCGACAATCTGCCGCGCACGGAAGAGGTCCATACCCCAATCGAAATCCACCCACACGAACGACAGCCCCCCGCCCGACGACGAGCGCACCGCCTTGACCCCCGGCAGGCCGTTCATCGCAGACTCAATCGGAATCGTGATGAACTGCTCGACCTCCTCGGCGGTCAGTCCGCCGGCCTCGGTCTGAACCACCACGCGCGGCGCTTTCAGCTCGGGGAACACATCCACCGGCAACCGCCGCGCGACAACGATTGCCGCCGCCACCGAAACCGCCGTCGCGCATAACACCAGCCACGGATGACGCAAGCAGAAATCAATCAGGCGTTTTAACATGATGTGGATTCCTTAGTGCTTCCCCTCGTGAAACTGCCCGTCAGCGTGGAAATGCCCGGAGGCCTTTTCGCGCGCGCCGCCAGGCATGGCCAGTCTCAGCTCGTATGCGCCGTGTAGGACAATTGCCGCGCCCGCCTCGATGCCGCTCACCTCGACCCATTCGCCGTCGCTCGTGCCGAGCGTAACCTCCGTGCGGATGAACGTCTCATCGTCGTCCGCATCACGCACGAACACGACACGCTCCAGACCGTCTTCCACAATGCACGACAGCGGCACGGCGACCGTATGTTCATCCGCCGCCTCAATGATGACGTTCAGCACGCCGGGCACACCGGGCGCAACCCACTCCGGGCGTTCATCAAGCGTCAGGTACAGCGGGCGCGTCCGCAGTTCCGCATCCGCCGACCATGCGACGGTCAACTCGCCCTCCGCCTTTTCCGCACCCGGCCACGCGGGCCTCACGAAACCGCGCAGGCCGTTGCGGACACGCGACAATTCGCTCAACAAACCATCCGCGCGGAACCACACGCCGTTATCGCGCACGACGCTCACAATCTCCGTCCCGGCCGGCACCCATGCCTCCGCCCCGCCGCACGTGCAAGCACCCGGCGGGCATTCTTTCGCGCCAACCTCGATGCGCTCGACAATCCCCGCAACACGGGCCTTGGCAACCAGCGCCCCCTCGCCCTCGCTATAATACGCCAACACCGCCTGACGCGCCTCCGCCGCGTTTTTGAGTACCACCTCCGCACGCGCCACTTCGGCGGATTTGAGTTTCAGCGCCATGTCGAGTTCGGCGTTTCGTGCGTCGGCCATGCGGAGTCGTGTCAGCCGATCCGACAAGACTTGCACCTCCGTTTGCGCCAACGCAAGGGCCGCCTCCGCCTCGCGGAGTTGCCCTGCTTGCGTAACCCACGCCGGAGACACAAGACGGAAGAGGACATCGCCCTCGGCGACGCGCTGGTTCGGTTGCACGTGGGCGGTTACCATGCCCTCGAAAATCGCGCTGTAGACACGCCGTGCGCTGGGCATCACCTCGAAGCGGCCGGGGAAGCGTGCCGTACCGAGGACGCTGCGCTTCTCGGTTGTTACGCAGGTCAGGCCTAATAACGTCTGGACGTTTTTAGTGATGCGCAACGCTGCCGCTTCGGAATGCCCGCCGTCGCAGTCGTCTTCGTCATGTGCATCCTCCTCCCCATGCGTGCATTCCGGTCCATGCACATGACCCTTCGGCGCCTCCTCCCGCGAGCATCCCCAAAGGAACGCCGCCGCGAGAACGATAAAATAATGAGTCTTGGTTTTCATGTTCATTCCGCAAAATACCTCACACTGATTTGCGCTTCCCGTACGGCCTGCTTTGCGTCGAGCCAATCCATCCATACAGCGGCATACGTCTGGAGCGCCGCAAGCAACGCCACGACATCCGCCTCCCCGACTTCATACAGCGACTTGATGGCATCGAGCGACCGCAACGCGGCCGGCAATTCCATCTCGCGGCGTAGCCGCTCGTTTGTCTCCGACAAGCGGAGCATTTCCTGGGCGGTTTCCAACTCGGAGACCAGGCGTTTCCATTCGTTGAGCGCCTCGATCCGCGCGGACTGCCGTGCGCCCTCTGCCTCCGCAATCGCCTTGCGGTTACGGTTCCACAACGGCAGCGTCAGGCCGAACGTCAGGCCCGCGCGCGTCAAACCCTCCTCGCTTTGGAGCGCAGGCCCGATCCTGATGTTGGGGTATTGACGGCGGATTTCCGTACGCAAGTCCGCCTCCGTCGCGCCCAGCCGCGCCAGCTTCTCCTGTACCCTCGGATGGCGGACGAGCGCATCTTCGGTCGGGGTAACGGCGGGAGCCTGAGCATCGCCCGAAGCGTCAACGTCAAACCAAACAGACGCGGACGGATGAAACCCGAGCAGTTGGAGAAGCGCACGGCTTTGCGCCTCAACCCTACCCTTGGCATTCAGAAGCTCCGTCTCCAAGCGTTTATTCTCGAGCTCGATACGCTTCCATTCTGTGGCGTCTAATTCGCTTGCGAAGAATAACGCTTGTGCCACCACGGCCTCGCGTTGGAACGCGAACACGTGCTGCAACAGAAACAGAAAACGCTTCTGGGTGTATTCAAACTGCACCCACGCGCGTTCAACATCCGCCATCAACGCGCGTTCCGCTACGATGATGGCGCACGCATCCGCGAACGTGTAGGCCTCCGCCGCCTTGCGTTCGAGCGCGGGGACGCCGTTGACGGGAATCGTGAACGCCAGCGACGAGCCGAGTATCCACGGGTGCGGCACGCCCTTGATGAAGCGGAGCGCGTCAACGTCAAGCTCCGGGTCATCCCACCAGCCCGTCTGGCGAACCGCGTTCGAGGACGCGAGATGCCGCACGCGCAAGGCATTGATTTCGGGGTTCAGGAACAGCGCGTACTGCTTTGCCTCGGCGAGCGTCATGTCGCGCGGTTCGGCGGATTGCGCTGTCCACGCCGCGCGTTCCTGCTCCCAGTCAACAGGGGCGGGCGTGTAGGTGCGGCATCCGGCGACGGCGCACAGCAGCAGCGGGAACAGGATGGACGATTTCATCAGGGCTACCTCAGCAAGGGGGTGAACCGCGCGTAGGCGGCATCCCATGCGGCGGTGTCCTGGTGGGGTTTGAAGGTGGCGATGGGGAACGCGGCCTTGATAAGCGGCATGGCGGCTTTGAGGTCGGGGATGATGCCCGCGCCGATGGCCTGCACCATGAGGTTGCCGATGGCAGTCGCCTCCTTGGGGCCGGCCAGCACAGGCACGCCGATGCAGTCCGCCGTGAACTGGTTGAGCAGGGCGTTGTTGCTGCCGCCGCCGACGATATGCACGACCTTGGTCTCCGTGCCGGTGATGTCGTTGATGACCTCGTTCACGAAGCGGTATTTGAGTGCGAGGCTCTCGTACACGCACCGTAGCATCGTGCCGCGATCGGGGGGTTGGGGTTGGCCGGTCTCGGCGATGAACGCGCGGATGGCGGCCTCCATGTCCTTGGGGTTATAGAAACGTTTGTCATCGGGGTCAATGAATGCGGTGAACGCGGGCGCGACGGGCGTGAGGGTGTCAACCTCGCTCCATTCCATGCGCTTGCCGTCGGCGATTTCCCAGACACGGAGCAGCTCTTGCACAATCCATGTGCCCATGCAGTTGCGCAGGAAGCGGGTGTTGCCGATGCCGCCCTCGTTGCTGAGGCCCAGGCGCATGGCCTCCGGGGTGGTGATGGGCTTCTTGATGAGCTTGCCCACGAGCGACCAGGTGCCTGAGCTGATGATGAGGGCCTTCTTGGGGTTCTTGACGGGGGCGGCCGCGAACGCGCTGGCGGTGTCGTGCGAGCCGACCGCGATGAGGTCCACCTCGTTCAGGCCGATGGCGGCGGCGAGCTTGGGCTGGAGTTTGCCGATTTTCGTACCGGGCGCGACAATCTCGGGCATGAGCCGCTTGGGGATGCCGAGCGCTTTGAGCATCTCGTTGCTCCACTTGCCGCGCTTGGCGTCCATCAGCTGCATGACGCTGGCGAAGGTGGAGTCAATGGCCGTGACGCCGCCGAGGTAGAAGTAGTACAGCGCGGGGGTGGGCAGGTAGATTTTCGCGAGCTTGATGAACGCAGGGCGGCGCGTGGCGAACCAGAGGAGCTGGTTGGACGGGTTGAGGGGCAGGAAGTGGTTGCCCGTGATGGCATAGACGCGCTCGGCCGCGATGCGGCTCTTGAGCTCGTCGCACATGGTGTCGAGGCGGTGGTCGCGGTAGCAATAGACTTTCCCGAGGTTGTCGCTGTCCTGCGTGAGCAGGTGGCCGTCCGAGCCCCAGGTGTCAATGCCGATGCCGTCGAGCGACGGCCCGAACTGCCGGCGCGCGGCCTGCAGGCCCCTGACGATGCTCTGGTAGATGAACGTGTCGAGCCAGTAGGTGCGCTCCGTAACCTCGCCCGTGCGGTCGGGCATGAACATCGAGACGCCCTCATGCGCGAAGCGGTGGACCTCCTCCATGCGGAACGTCCCGTCGCCGAAAAAACCGACAAAGCATTTGCCCCCGGATGCGCCCAGGTCCGCGGCGAATAATTTCTTCTCGCTCATGTTACCCTCCCTTTCCTTTAACCACAATAGACACAAAGAGCGGCAAAATTAGAGAATCAGTTGCCCTCTGCCGGCGGCGAGCCGGCGGGGTCGGCCCGCGGCGCGTCCTCGCCCGAGGCGCCGCCGTTGCCGCGCTTCCGATCTCTCATGCGGCGGCGGCGCTCACGGTTCTGCCGGCCCTGCTCGTGCGAGCCCGGGCGCGGGTTGCCCTTCTCGTGGCAGAAAGCCTGCCACCGGTCGAACAGCGTCATGTCCGCGCCCTCGGCGGCCAGCACAATGCGGCGGAGCGCAAACGCCATCTCAAAGTCCTCATGCTGGATGAAGCGGAACGTGCGGGTGTCGCGGCGCGGCTCCTCCTCGAAACGCCGCTGGTGGTCCATCAGGTACTGCGCGGTCAGGAGCGCCATCTTCGGGAGGTGCAGGTGGTCCGAGATTTCAGCCAGCGAGTTGCGCGCAACGCTCAGCCAGTTGATTTTCCCCTGCGGTATCTTCTGCTTCTCGCTTGCGAGGTGCGCCTTGAAAATCGGGTAATAGAGGACAGCCGTCCGCAGGCCGTTTGACGCGCCCTCGCCGATGGCGTCGGCATCCAGTGCCGCGAGGTAGCGCCACAACATCGCTTTCTTGCCGCCGGACGCACGGACGCAATCATCCAGCTTCGGCAGCAGGTCTTTCATCAGGCCATACTCCCACATCATCCTGAACGACTTGCACGATGCCCCGAACATGAACAGGCGATAGACTTCCTCGCACACGCGCGGCGGCGACGCGTTCAGGATGTCCGCGTGATACTTGTGGATGGCCTTGCGGCTGGCGCGGTCAATCGAGAAATCGAGACGGGCCGCGAAACGGATCGCCCGCATCATCCGCACAGGGTCCTCGCGGAACCGCACGTTCGGGTCGCCGATGCTGCGCAGCACGCGCTTGTCGAGGTCCTTCAACCCGCCGACATAGTCAATGACCGCGAACGTCTTGATGTCGTAGAACAGCCCGTTGATGGTGAAGTCGCGCCGCTTCGCATCCTCCTCCGGCGTGCCGAACGTGTTATCCTCGAACTGATAGTGCCCATACTCATCATCCGTCGCATCCGGCGAGCGGCGGAACGTGCTCGTCTCGATGACCTTCTTCCCGAACACGATGTGCGCCAGCCTGAAACGCCGCCCGATGAGGAAACAGTTGCGGAACGTGTTGCGGATGTCCGTCGGGTGCGCGTCCGTGCCGACATCAAAATCCTTCGGCTTGCGCCCCATCAGCAGGTCGCGCACGCTCCCCCCGACAAGATAGGCGGTATACCCCAGGTCAGACAAGCGGCGCAGCACCTTCAACGCCTCCGCATCAATATTCCTTCGCGAAACGCAATGTTCCGCGCGCGGGCGGACAACCATTTTATTCGAACGTCTGAAAAACATACAAAAAACTGAAACCATGGATTTGAAAAACCGATATTATCCCAAAAACGAGAGACGAAAACAAGCAAACAGCGAAAAGAAAGTTTTCGCGCGGGAAAGCGGGCGTCAGGCCGGGCAGGCGGCCCTTACCACGCATCGCCAACCTGGGTGCAGGTCTCGATCTCGATGAGGGTGTCGGCCACCTCGCCGGGGTGGTAGCAGTTCACGCCGATGACCACGCGCAGGGGCATATGGTCGGGTATCGTGAAACCGCGCCTGGCGACTTTGCCGTCCTTCTGCCAACTGATGTTCAGGCGGTTGTAGGAGAAATGTTTGAGCACGCGCACCTCGGTTACCTCCGTCAGCAGGGGGACGGTCATAGACCCGATGAGCTTGTTGCTCTCGGACGTGCTGTACACGGCCACGCAGCCGGCCGGCCCCGCGCTCTGGCTCACGGCCGAGGTCTTGGTCGTGAACATGACCTTGCACACAAGGTCGCGGCTGTCCGTCAGCAGCCACGACATCCCCTTGCCCATCCACGTTACGGCGTTGCCGCCCACGTTCACCGTCTCCGCGCGTTTCGTGCCAGCCACATACGCCCTCATCGTCTTGTCATACACGAAGATGCCCAGCTCGCCGGGCAGGCCCGCCGTGCGGTAGAGCGAGTAGTCATGCGAGAAGTTCCCGGTCCCCTCGTACTTCCACTTGGTTACTTCCGGCGGCCAGTCCTTGTCGTAAGGCACCGGCTTGCTGAGCCGGATCTGGACATCCGGCGGCAGACGGTTCAGGGTCAGCATGCCCTCCTTCCCGCCAGCCTCGGGCGGGGCCTCGGCACGCTCTTTGAGGTTGGCGACATCCGGCACGGGCGGCATCAGCTTGAACACGGCCTTCGCTTCTTTGAACAGCACGCTCGCGGCATCCTTGCGCTGCAACACGACGCGCACACGCCGGGTCTCCTTCTTCTCGGCCTCCGCCAGCTTCTGCGCATCCGCCAGCATCTCAGCCGTGCGGTAGGTTCTGGCCTCTCGGTTGGCCGCCTGTTTCTCCAACGCTTCGGTGTACTTCTCGCCCAGCTCCACCGCCTTCTCGTTCCGCAAGCGGTCGGCCACCGTGCGCTTGGCGATGTAGCCCTGCTGCACCAGACGAAGCGCCTCGACACTCGCATGGAGCACGTCATTGGGAAGCTCCGGCACGGTCTCGAACGGGTCGGGCTCGGCCTCCAAGGCCTTCATGAAACGCGTGGCCTCCTTGCGGACCGCATCCTGCCCCTTCGCGTCCTTCGCCTCCACCATCCGCGCGGCAAGGCGCCGCAGGTCGAGGACATACCCCTCGGCGATCGGCAGGAGCGCGGCGTTGTACTCCTCCGCCAGCTTGCCGAGCTCCGTGTAGAGCGCGCCGCGCATCTGCGTAACCTCCGCTGGCAACGCCTCCGTCTGCGCACGCACAACACACGCCGCCAAGAGACAACCCCAAACAAACATTCTTTTCATGTCATTCCCTTTCCGCTTGAACCTCGTTGGCCGCTGGCTCTTCATCCTAGCCCTTTGCCCCCTGTCCCGGCACCGGCCGGCCCAGCCGCGCCAGCACCAGCTTGAGCGCGTTCCACACCTCCATCTTCACTTTCCTCATGCCCACCGCATCGCCCGCATTCTCGAAGCGGATGACATACGACGGGTGGTAGGTCGGCATGACGGGAATCCCTTCATACGAAGTCCACGCCCCCTGCATCTTCGTAACCCCCGCCTGGCTGTTGAGGATCCCCTTGATGGCCGTGCCGCCGAGCAGGACGATGACCTTGGGGCGGATGACACTGATCTGCTCGCGCAGGAACGGCAGGCACCGCTGCATCTCCGCCGCGTCGGGCGCGCGGTTGCGCGGCGGGCGGCACTTGCAGATGTTCGCGATGAACACCTCATCGCGCGTGTAGCCCATGGCCCCGATCATCTTGGTCAGGAACTGGCCCGCCGCGCCCACGAACGCAAGGCCCTGCCTGTCCTCCTCCTCGCCCGGCGCCTCGCCGATGAACATCACGTCCGGCGCGTCCGCGTTGCCCTGCCCCGGCACAACAGCCGTGCGGCCCGCCGCGTGAAGCGGGCAGTTGCGGCAGGCCCCGATGGCCTCCGCGATTTTCGCCAGCGCCTCGCGCCGCGCCTCCGGCGGCACCGCCGCCGCAGATGGCGCGGGCATCCCCGAGGGCGCGCCCTCGGGCAGCCTGAACGCCTCAACCGGCTCGCGCACGGCCGACGGCCGCGGGCGGGGCACCTCCCCTGCCCCATCCCACCCGTCAAAGAACCCCGGCGGCATCTCCATGCTCCGCACCCCCAGCTCCTTCAGCAGGGTTACATGACCCGCCACGTCATCAATGATATCCGTCCACGCCGACATCGTTTTCCCGTTTCTAGTCGCCAGCAACACAAAGGGATAATAATACGCATTCCCCCTCGACAAGGGAAGCCAAAACAGAAAAGACGAATGCGCCCCCCAACTAGACCGACGGCTGCTTGAAGCGCTCGATTGACGCGATCAGCGTGGGGAGAGGCGTGTGCTTAAACAGGTTAATCGCTTCGTCGCTCGTCTTCTTCATCCACTTGCCGAGGAGGCAGTCATGCCCGTTGCAGCCCTCGACGCGGAGGATACACCCCCCCTGGCATGAGCCATTGTACGGGCCCTGGATCGCCGCATAGACCTCATAGACGGTAATCTCCGCCGGACGCTTTTTCAGGCGGATTCCCCCGTGCCCGCCCCGCGACGTGTCGAGCAGGCCGACCCGCACCAGCCGCTGCACAACCTTGGCGACATGATGAATCGAAAACCCGAACTCGTCAGAGATCTCGCGCGTCGAATAATAATCGCCCGGCGGGTGCATGGCCAGAAACACACACGTGTGCAGCGCGATGGACGTCGCCTCAGGAAACGCAAATAACCCTTTCATCGTAAGAACCTTCCTTTGTTAGTTGTCTGCCAAAAATAAACAACAGATGCTCCAGTTGTGTCTCATCTGCGGACAAACAAACCATCCTATTCCTTTTAGTGCGTTGTTGAAATAGACCATGAGTATAGCGGATCTTAAAGGAAAGTCAATGTGTTACATGATGTTTTTATTTGGGCCGCCGCGCCCCTGATGTTTTTCACCCGAAGACGCATTTCGGGGTTGACAGCCGCACGCGAGTAACGCATCCTTATGCGGTGTCTCAAACGTGCGGAGGGTTTTCATGTCAGGGTTAGGTTTTTCGGTGCTGCCGGTCGCATCGCTGGTCAGCGGGTTCATGGTGTCGAACATGATGGGCAAGGTCATCGTGCTGGTCCAGCTCGCCAGCTCCGTCATCGCCGCGGCCATCATCATCGGCAAGAACAAGGAGCTGTCCAGCATCACCGCCAACAACAAGCGCTTCCTGCGCGACTTCCTCGCCGGCGGCGACGTGCTGGCCCTCTACCTCGCGCGCAAGAAAATGACCATGACCTCGCTCGCGCTGATCTACGACCGCACCTGCGAGCGGCTCGTCAAGTTCCTCGACCCCGACACGCGCCGCACGGTCATCGGCCGCCAGCAGGGCGGGATGGAACGCGCCGCCCTCGCCGCCGGCGAAATCGAGCTCGTCCGCAGCACCTGCGAGCATATCACCATGGAAGAGGAGATCCGCGTCGAACACGGCATGGGGATGCTCGCCACCATCGTTACCGCCTCGCCCATGCTCGGCCTGCTCGGGACGGTCTGGGGCGTGATGGACGCCTTCGGCAGCATGGCCCAGCAGAACACCGTCCTGCTCACCTCCATCGCGCCCGCCATCTCCGCCGCGCTGCTGACCACCGTCGTCGGCCTGCTCGTCGCCATCCCCTGCGCCATCTGCTACAACAGCCTCGCCGGGAAAGCCCGCCAGATCAACAACGACATGGAAGGCTTCGCCGACGAACTCATCGGGCGCGTCGCCTGCGAATTCAAGGGAGGAGGGGACTAATGGCACTCCGCCGGCTCCGCCGCAAAACGGAAACGAAGATACTCAACAACATTGACATGACGTCATTGATTGACCTCACGTTCCTCCTGCTCATCACCTTCATCATCACCATGCCCGCGCTCGAGCAGGGCATCTCCGTGCGCCTGCCCCAAGGCCGGACAAACACCCTCCCCGACAAGAAAACCAACACCATCTCCCTCGACGTCGGAGGGAAAATCTTCCTCAACAACAAAGAGATCACCATGACCGACCTCGAGCAGACCCTCGGCAACTTCGCCGCCGACGACCCCGACACCTCCATCCTCGTCCGCGGCGACGAACGCCTCGACTACGGCCGCATCATGGACATACTGAAAATCCTCTACAAGGTCAACATCACGCGCATGGTGCTCGTAACGCAAGCCGACTGAGGGGGAGTGCGAAGAGGCTTATGCAACGAAACCCCATTAACAGCTACTCCTTGAAATGGTCCTGCTCCCTGCACGGCCTGCTGCTGATAGGCGCCATCATCATCCCCCTCCTGCCCCGCTACCGCCCGCGCGAGATCGAGATCACGGAATTCACCGTCGCGCTCGAGCGGCCCGCTGAAACACCGCCACCCGACCCGACACCCGACCCACCCCCGCGCCCGCCCGCCCCTGTCCCAACCCCGCCCCAGCCAGCCCCCCTACCCGCCCGGCCCGACGCAATCCCCGTCACGCCGCCAGACAAGAAACCGCCCAATCCCGCACCGCCAGAGCCACCCAAGAAAACGGACTTTGTCAAAAGCACAAACCGCGTCGTCCGCCTGCCAGACAAAACACCCCCGCGCCCACCACCCGTCAAGCGACTCACACAACAGGAAATCGAAAAGCTCCTGATGGCCGGCGCGAAGCCCGGCCAGCAAAACCAAGTGCCGCCCACCGAGATTGCCAGGTGCTACGACCTCATCCGCCGGGCCCTCCACGACGCATGGGACCAGCCCGGCCTGGCAGACACCAGCACCCCCGCGCGCCTCAGCATCCGCCTCGACCCCAACGGGAAGATCGTCCACTACCGCATCACCCAATCCTCGGGAAGCTCACACTTCGACCAGACCGTCCTCAAAGCCGCCGCCAACTGCCCCCAGCCCATCCGCGGCCTCTCGCAAGCCTTCATCAGCCAATGCGGCGACAACATCCCCGTCGAGTTCATCAAACAGTAGGGAATCATTCTCGCCCCCCCCCCCAAAAAAAAAAAACGGAATAACCAATGTCCCAGTGAGGTGCGCTCTGGGCAATGCTTCGGGGGATGTTCTCGCAAACAAGCCCTGAAAGGGCGGCACTCAGTAGGGAGGGGACCCCAGGTCGGCGCAGGCGCGGCCGATTGGGGCTGGGGCAACGCCCTACGTATGGGTACAAAAAAATAAAGCCCTGTAAGGGCGACACTCATTTCTGCACTGGATTACGCCCTTACAGGGCTTGAATTTCTTTTTGCATCGGTTCGTAGGGCGTTGCCCTACGCTACTGAGTGCCGCCCTTTCAGGGCTTGGAAATGCGCCAACGTGAAGTTAAAATACTATAGGAAGAAACCGTGTCATTGCAACTTCCCCGTCATTGATAGGGGGCCCCGTTCGCGCGAGTGCGACGAATGGAGTGGGGTGGCTGCCGATAGGCAGACGGGGTAGTAGAAACCGCTCTACCATGCGCCAATATTGGGTAGGGACGGCTCTCCGAGCCGTCCGCAACACGGCAGCAATAACGGCGGTTTCGGAGAAACCGCCCTACCATGCGCCAATATCAAGCTAAAGCACTCTAGCGCCGTGGAAGGGGGCACAGGCTTTCCGGTCTGATGGCGACACAATCCGCAGGTCACCTGCGCTCCCTTGACATTGCCGGCGATAGGGAAGCCCGGCAAACCCATGGCGTCAGGATACACCCTGCGGCGTGTCGCGCCGAGCTGGGATAACACGGCAGGGGAAATGTCAAATGTTGAAATACGATCCCTATACCAACTATACTCCACTATGGGAGAGCAGGGGACAAATCGTTGCAGGTCTCGGTCATGTTTCATTTCCATATAACATTAACTGTTTCATCTGTTTTAAATCTAACAATAAGTATGTCATTTGGTTTGCGACTGATAGATTTTCGGTCAGATTTCCGCTCCAATTCAAACTCATAATCCTTATGTTGAGTAATCCTCCATCCATTCTTCGTTAATTCATTGAGCAAGAACTCTTTTGATTTAGCCATTTTGAACGTACAAGACAATACTGATATATCGATGTCTAGTTTCCCCGAAACAAACACACAGCCTGAGTCGAAAAACACAGCCATTTCATCATATTTTTTAATACTGTCTTCTGTTTGGGCAACTTTGTCACATCCCATTACGAGTAAAATACAAACAATGATGATAGAATTTTTTCTCATAATATTTATTCCCGTTCGGTAAACCAGTCGCCTGGATTTAGACCCCTGACAAGATATGGTCGACAACAACATTGACATGTCTGATTAAGAGGGCAAAAAATCCCCGTAAGGTTAGCCACCATATCTTCAAGTGAATCAAGGAATTGCTCAAAAAGCATGATTTCAACTTCATTTCTAAGTAAATGAGCAGCGGCGTTAAGAACAGCTCTTTTTCCCAAATCGAACCCCTCTCGCGCTATACCAGCTCCAAGAGCTACACCAGCGTGTTCGCGAGAAGCCTTGCACATTGCCATACAATGAAACCATTTATCCGCCCCGATAATATTAGCGTCTCTCATTTGCAGGTAACCGCGAATCAATTCTTTATAAGCCTTATACTGTTGGATTGTTTCATTGATTAATGCTTTTATAAAATCTGAAAGCTCGTCAATAAACAAACCATGCACATCATAATTGTTCACAGAGTTATTATTACAGAACCCATACAGGTTTATTCCTCCGTATTCTTCAATCGGGTCTCGGGACAGCCAGTCGCCAAGGGAGGGGCTATACGGTCTGCGCTGGTAGTGCAGGATGCCTGTCTCGGCTTCCCAGTATTTGGTGCTGAACCTGAAGGAGAAGGTGTCGGCGAGGGGGCCGGTCTGGGCGGTGGTGTTGCCGAAGGGGTCGTATTCATAATGGGCAACTACGTTGCCCATAGTGGTTAGTGGGTAGTGGTCAGTGGTTAGTGAGACGTATTCGGTGACGTTGCCGTTTGCGTCGTAGCAGGGGGCGAAGGTGCCGTCCTCGCGGATGACGGCGAGCAGGCCGCCGACGCCGCCGGCGCCCTGGGGGGTGCTGGAGAGGTCGAGGCCCCAGACGTAGAAAGAAGTAGCAGGTAGTAAGGAGGAAGGGGGATGGCGGTCTCGGCGATGATGTTCCAGCTGTCCCATGTGTAGTTTATAGTTTTTAGAGATGTCGAAGATGTCTTTGGAGACCATGCGGCCTTGGTGGTCGTAGGCGTATTCAATCCTGTAACGGGGAACGTCTAACGGCAAATCATCTCTGGTTTCGGCTTTTATCAATCTGTTCTCGGCGTTCCAGGTGTAGGTGAAGCGGCCGTCGGAGGTGAGGTTGAATTTATAATATGTTTTCATTTAGGACTCCCCAGTTAGAAATCAGACCACTCCTCGACACAGAGCGAAACACAACCCCCATCAAAATAAACAATCCGCCACTCCATAGTTTTTAAATAAACCCACTGTTCGTCAAATGCAGGCAAATTCACAGGTCTTCTATATTTTAACTTCTCAAAATCTTTTTTTAATTTTCCCTGCGGTTCTCCCCAACGGTTCAATATTTGTTTACGGGTTTCACCATTCACATGAATCTGCCGACTTGCATGTGATAATTGGGAAAACGACGGTTCTTGCACAATGTTGCGACAAGATGCAATAAGCATGACAAAGAATAGGATTATGAATTTATAATATGTTTTCATTTAGAGTTTCCTATAACCGGATTCTCCATGCTCTGGATCGTCATAAAGTCCACGGGGTTCTTCCCCGGGATGTTCGGCTGCTATTTCATTTTCCGCATTTATCGCTTGATCATGTTCAGGGCGATTCCCCCTTTTCCCGCCTCGAGGGTCATGAATACCTTTATCCAAGAAGTTGGCATGTCCACATAATTCATGTGCAAGCACTCTCCAATTTGGAGCATCCCGCAACTCCCCGTTTTTATCATAGCTTGGCCATACAATCCCGCCACCTTCCACGGGAACATATACAGATCCTCCCGTCCCTCGACCGGGGCTGCCGTCAGGATTTTGGAGTCCTTGCTCCGAGTAATCTGTTGTCTTCGGCCATTGTTTAGCGGGATCAGTCATTTTTTGAGCTGTAATCGTCCAGGTATTATCTGATTCAATCAACTGTTGCAAGCAACAACACCCCTTGGGAGTTTGGCTTGGACCAGTAACAAAACTAAAGCCACCGTCTTTTATTGAAATTGTGTCACAAATAGTGCTTAGGTAAGACTCTATATTCTGCCTCATCTTTTCCACATCCGGGTCATTTGCGGGTTGTATTATGATTTGCAGTTTTAGCCCAAGGGGGTCAATCCAGTTTACTGCGTTGTTCCCCACCATCCCATACAGGTTCGCCCCACCCCGTTCATAGATAGGGTCTCTGTTAATCCAACCTCCGATTGACGGGCGATAGGGACGCATCCCATAATGCGAAATACCTGTGATCTTGCACCACGGTTTCGTCGAAAAGCGGAACGCGAAGCTGCCCGCCATTGTGCCGGACTGGGCTACGGTACTCCCAAAGGGATCGTATTCGTAGTGGGCGACTATGCCGCCCACAGTTTCTAGTTGCAGAGTGCTAGTTTCTAGAACGACATACTCAGTTACATTGCCGTTGGCGTCATAGCAAGGAGAATAGATGCCATCGTCCCGGACAACTGCCAACAATCCGCCCACACCACCTGCCCTCTGTAATCCACCACTAATGTCCTTGCCCCATACATAATGCGTAAAGTTCGTAGTCAGGAATGAGGAATTGGGAGTTGGGGAGACGCTAGTCTCTGAGATGATATTCCACTTATCCCATACGTAGTGTGTAGTGGTTAACTGGTAGGGGATAGCAGACAAATAGGAGACTTCTTTCCACACCATGCGGCCTTTGGAGTCATAAGCATACTCCACACGATACCTTGGGACATCTAACGGCAAATCGTTCCTTGTCTCGGCCTTGGTGAGGCGGTTCTCGCCGTTCCATGTGTAGGTGAAGCGGCCGTCGGAGGTGAGGTTGCCGTCGGGGTCGTAGGTGAAGGCCTCGGGGGACTGGGCGAAGAAGACATGGTTGGTGGTGGCGGTGTATTCGTCGGGGTCCTGGGGGTCGGGGGGGAGGTAGACGGCCTCGGTCACGGCCTGGGCGTACACGGGCGACTGGGTGTTGCCGGCGGTGACAAGCCCGGGCCAGGGGGTGCGGTGGCGGTCTGCAAGGGTGCCGTTGACGTAGACGTTGACGTCGAGGGGGGCGTCGCCGGTTATGGGTACGGTGTCGGGGAC
>Ga0123353_10001838_pt1 | contig 26117 bp, 22 predicted proteins | sample TergutLab28metaG_3_FD_92763 | JGI IMG/M metagenome (GOLD analysis project Ga0123353, IMG submission 92763) | Labiotermes labralis P3 segment gut microbial communities from Petit-Saut dam, French Guiana - Lab288 P3 | ecosystem: Host-associated > Arthropoda: Insects > Digestive system > Gut ...
ACAATTGACAATTCACAGTGCGGAAGTGTTTGATATTTACGGAAAATGTCACTTGTCACTTGTCACACGTCACGAAACAAGCGTCACCCTCAATATCTCTCACTTATCGGCAGGGCTTTACTTTGTAAAAATAGTTACAGAACAAGGCGAGATTGTTAAAAAAGTGGTGAAACAATGATAAATGATTAATAATAAATAACTTTTGTTGAATATGAATAATAGTGTAATTCAATGGAATAGTGCAAAATGCAAAACCTGCTATTCGTGCATTAGAGCATGTAAAGTAAAGGCTATTCATGTAAAAAATAACAGCGTATTTCCTCATTTTGAAGAAGACCAGTGTATCCATTGCGGGCATTGCATCGCGGCATGTGCCTATCACGCCATCTCCTATTTCGACTCAAAGGAGATAGTAAAAGCCATGCTCAACTCCGGAAGTAAAGTAGCTGCTGTGTGCGCCCCCTCTATCGCCGGGGAATTTGTGGATATTTCCGACTATCGTAAGTTTGTGAAGATGATTCGCTATCTGGGTTTTTCGTACGTAAATGAGATGTCTTTCGGAGTGGATATTGTAGCCGCAAAATACAGAGAACTGACTGCCCAAAATAGCAGCGGAAAATTTTATATTACCAGCCACTGTCCTTGTGTGGTTGAATTGGTAGAAAAATCGTATCCCGATTTAATGACAAACCTTGTGCCGGTGGTTTCTCCTGCGGCTGCAATGGCGGTTATTTTGAGAAAGTTGCACGGAAAAAATCTCAAAATTGTTCAAATTACTCCTTGTGTAGCTGCTAAAAACGGCGTTGACCGCTACAATAAAGGGATGAATAAAATTGATGCAGTTATTACTTTTAAAGAATTGCGTGACCTTTTCGAAGAATTTAAGATTAAAGAAGCATTTACTGAATCTTCTGAATTTGACACACCTTTTGGATATAAAGGAGGGCTTTATCCGGTTGCTCCTGGTTTTGTTGAAGCTACAACTTTGGATATCACGATATTGAAAGGAAATACGCAAACGGTGGAAGGCAGCCACAACGCCCACGATGCAATAAAACAGTTTAAAGAGTACCACGATACCATTCGAAGCAATATGAATATCTTCTACTGTGAAGGGTGCATCTCAGGACCTGGTATGTCGCAAGTCGGAAATAAATATCTAAAACAAACATTTACAAAAGATTATGTAAAAAAACGTTTGCAAAATTTTGAATTAGACCGCTGGCATGGCGAAATTATGCAACATGTTCGATATAAAGAGTTAGATGCTACATTCACCGACAAAAAAATAGCCATTGGTGGCGGTGATGAGGTGCAGGTACTGATTATGAAACGTATTTTGCAGAAAATTACTGAACCCAAAAAAGGGATAGAATTAAACTGCGGCTCATGTGGTTATGAAACATGCCGCGGATTGGCTTTGGCGGTAGCGAAAGGAATTGCCATTCCCGAAATGTGTGTGCCGAACTCTCAACTCGGCTCAAGAGAAGCCGTAATTAATATGCGTAGAAATACGGAGGACCTCGAAAAAGCGCAAGAACGCCTCAAAGAATATGAAAAAGAAACAAATAGTTTAACCACAAGAGCAAACTCCTTAAAATCAGCATTTACCATTTTTATTAGAAACTTGAGTACAGGTATTGTTATTACCAACCCCGAATTAAAAGTGGTGGACTCCAATCAGGGGTTTGTAGATATTTTGGGAGAAGATGCACTTGATGTGCACGATGTGATCCCATTTCTAATCGGTGCAGACATTAAAACATTGATTCCGGCAAGTTTGGTATCGCAACTCAACTATTTGATGCAGCACGATGAAGAAAAATTTGTGAAAGATGTGGAGATTAACGGCAAACTCACCAATTGCACATTATTTCAGTTAATTCCCAACCAACTGTATGGAATTATTATGAGAAATCTACATTCAAAAGAGGAGCGTCCCGAAGAGATTATGAGTCGTATTAATGATGTTATTGAAGAAAATCTCCGTCAAGTTCAGCAAATTGGTTTTATTTTGGGCGAAGGCGCTGCTAAAACCGAAAAAATGTTGCATACAATTATTGAGACGTACAAGTAATGATTCGGAGACGATTCATTATAAAGATTAGTTTTGAATAGATTTTTTTTGTTTTCCAAATACAACCCCCACTTTTACACCGAATGTTAAAGTAACACATTGAAATCTGTCAATAAATCCATGATGATATTTCAGTTCGGTGGGAGTGCCTATGCCAACACCCAAGCCTGCAAAACCATCTAAAACAAACCATTTTTTGCTCCATTGATAGCCTACACACCCCATTATTGTGCCCCACGATGAGAGCGTTCGTCCAGTAGAGCTATTGTATTTGAAGTGCGAAAAAGCCAATTCCGGCTTTACATATAAGCCACTTAACGGAGTGGTGGGTTTCGATAAAAAAATAAATTTATATGACAACCGTACCAAGCCACCTCTTGGTCTTACTTTAAACTTATCGTATCCCCACCCAATAATTCCGCCGGTTATTTCAATAGATTGTCCGGGAAAAGTAGCACGCTCGTAAGTTACTTTTGTAGAACCGGTAATAAATGATAAAAAAGTAATTTTTATGGCATTATCATAAACTCTGTCGTTTGCATAAATGTTTATAAAAGAAGATGTTGAAATAATAAATAGAACTAAATGCCGGAATATCTTTTTCATAGAGTAAATTTTAACTTTTTTTAATCATCAATTCGTAAGTAATTTTATGAAACGTTTGATAATCATTTGTTCGTAATAATTTTTGCAATTCATCAGAAGTGAGTTTCCAAAAAACCGCAAAATAATGCCACAGTTCTTTTAATGAGGATAATGTAATTTTTTCACCAAATAATGAAAGGAGTATTTCAGAATATTCGTGATAAAAAGCCGTAAAACGTTTTTGTAAGGGAGTTTCGTGCAATGCCCCCATGATTTGGTCCGCCAAAAACGGATTTTTCAAAATTCCACGCCCCAACATCCAATTTTCAATATTGGGAAAACGTTGTTGTAATTTCACAAAAAATTCCACATCATTTATATCCCCGCTGTAAACAATTGTATGATTGGTGGATTGATAAAAATTTTCAAAAATATCCAAATCCACATTGCCTTCATACTGTTGTGTTCCTAATCTGGGGTGAATACAAAGAAAATCAATAGGGTAGGGGGAAACTCTTTGCAGAATATCCATTCCTTCTTTTGGAGATTGTAAGCCCAAACGCATTTTTAAGGAAAAATGGGTTGATGTTTTTCCGCACACTTCGCTCACTGTTTCCTCCACTAAATCAGAAAAGGGCATTACACCACAGCCGCGTTTTTTGCGTACAATTTGATTCATCGGGCAGCCGATGTTCCAATTAAACTTCTTGTATCCAAATGTTTCTTGCAAAACAATAATAGTTTCTCTAATATTATCGGGTTTGTTGCTCATAATTTGGGGAATGAGGGGCAAGTTTGGATTGTTTTCGGGCAACAGATCGCGAAGTTTCTTTGAATTGAGTTTCTCTTTGGGTTGCGCGGCTATAAAGGGAGTTATAGCACAGTCAATTCCATGAAAATGTTTAATAAAGCAGTTTCGGAAATTATAGTACGTAATGCCGTGCAGAGGAGCTAACCAAAGTTTCATTTTATCAATAATAATCAATAACCCTTACTCTTTTCCGTATCGTATCGTTTCCACGCAAACTAACCTCTTCCATCCAGTTTTTTGCATTGTCGTGTTGGGTGTAAATTTTATCCTCGCGCATGTTGTGAAGCCGGTCTTCAAAAATCACTTTCAATAAAAATCCTTCGCTACTAAATTGAGTATAAGTGTATTCAATCAGTTCGTTATTGTGTTTAAATGCGCGGCGATTTACTTCATCTCCATAATTATCATACTCTAATTTAATATATTTATACATTTTATTTTGAGGGTCGTACTCTTCAATGCGCTCAACTAATCCGTGAGCATTGTAATAGATTTTATTTGTAAGATGATAATCTGCAAGAAGGCGTTTCATCTCTATAACGCCACCGATAGCATCGGTTTTGTACTGAATTTTGTATAATAATGAGTCGTTTAATAAAAAATATTCTTCGCTTTTAAACCCGTTTCTGTCATAAATAAATGTGTCTTTTGTTACGCTGCCATCTCTGTAATTAAAATCTAACCAATAATCTTCTTTCGCATCGGGCAAATAATAGAGTATTCTTTTAGAAACGGTATCGTTATTTATGTCTAACACAAGTACTTGAATTAAAAAGCCATCAGAACTGTATAACTGAATATTTTTACTTGAAAAAAGATAAAGTGAATCTATATTTGAGTAATAATAGGTGTCTGTTTCTACGGTGTTAACGTTTCCGAAAAAGCGAGCGCGTTGTAAATGGTTTTTCAATGCATCGGGAATAATAACAATTTCGGTTGTTTTTCTTTTGCATGAGAAAGAAAATGAGAAAATTACGAGTAAAAATAGAAAAAGAAACGAATAGTTATTTTTGCGCATTTCTTTTTTTACGGTCTAAATTATCGGGTTCAATTGACAAGCGCTCTCCTGTTAGAAGCGAGGCAACTCCTTTGGTTTCGCACTTATGGTGTTCGCAAGTATGGCAGTTGCTGTTAGCTGCATAATCGAGGGGCTCTGTATATGTTGTAATCACCCCTTCGTAGTTTCTTAAAATCACGCGGTTTTCTCCGTGTGTGATTAAATAGTTAGGCATTACGGGGATTTTTCCACCACCGGCAGGTCCATCTACCACAAAAGTAGGAACTGCATAACCTGAGGTGTGTCCACGCAAACCTTCCATGATTTCAATTCCTTTCCCTACGGTAGTTCTAAAATGCTCAATTCCAACAGATAAATCGCATTGATAAATGTAGTATGGGCGAACGCGGTTTTTTACCAAATCGTGAACCAACTGCTTCATAGTTGCGATACAATCATTTACTCCTCTAAGTAAAACACTTTGATTTCCAAGCGGAATGCCGGCATTTGCCAATTTTGCCAACGCCAATTTTGCATCTACCGTAATTTCATTAGAGTGGTTAAAATGGGTATTTACCCATATAGGGTGATACTTTTTCAGCATATTAACCAAGTCGTCAGTAATACGTTGGGGACAAACCACGGGGGCGCGAGTACCGATGCGAATTACCTCTACATGTGGGATTTCGCGCAAACGCACAATAATAGACTCCAACAATTCATCGCTTACCATCAGGGCATCTCCGCCGGAGAGCAGCACATCGCGCACTTGCGGAGTGGCTGCAATATAGTCAATCCCTTTTTGAATGCGCTCTTTCGAGGATTCGCAGTCATGTTGTCCGGCAAAACGCCTTCGTGTGCAGTGGCGGCAGTACATGGCGCACTGGTCTGTAATCAAGAACAACACCCTATCCGGATAGCGATGTGTTAAGCCGTGCACCGGCGCGTCTTCATCTTCATGAAGCGGGTCAACCAAGTCTGCTTCTGCTTTGTGAGTTTCAAATATGGTGGGAATTGCCTGTTTTCTAATTGGACAATTGGGGTCATCGGGATTGATTAAACTGAGATAGTAGGGAGTGATTGCCATCCGCAATGTTTTCAGCGCTTCCTGTACACCGTGCTCCTCTTCAGGCGTAATTTGCAGATGTTGTGTAAGTTTATCCAAACTTGTGATGCGATTTTTTATTTGCCACTTCCAGTCGTTCCATTGCTCATCGGTAACATGGGGAAAAAATTTTTTACGTTGTATTGACATAATGTTTTTTGAATTTTAAGGGTTGCAAAAATAGCATATTTCTTTTATAAGATATGAAGTTTGAGATGTTTTTGCGGAAGTTGTATTAATCATATTCAATTTTTAATATTTTCGCGCCCCCAAAAAAATATAAAAGAACATTAAATTTTAAATCCTATTTAGATTATTATGAACTATATCCAAAGAAGAAAACTCGTTATGGTAGCATTTGGTGGGAATGCCATACTCCGTAGCGGACAAAAAGGAACGTATCAAGAACAGCTCAAAAATGTAATGGATACATGCAAATCATTACATCGTCTGTATGAACAGGATTGCGATTTAGTAATTGGTCATGGCAACGGACCTCAGGTAGGCAATGTGATGTTGCAACATGACGCAGGCGCTAAATTATACGGTATAGAACCTATGCCCATGGATGCCTGTGTTGCTGAAACACAAGGGTCTATAGGATATATGATTGAATTGGCTTTCCGCGACATCTTCTTTAAGGAAAATATTCGCAAACACGTTATCACGTTAGTTACTCAAGTAGTAGTAGATGAAAATGATCCTGCATTTAATAATCCTACCAAACCGGTAGGCCCATATTATACAAAAGAACAAGCAGATAAGTTTGCAGCAGAAACCGGCGCGAAATACGTTGAAGATCCTAAAGGAAACGGATGGCGTAAAGTGGTTGCTTCACCTGTTCCAAAACACATTAGTAATATAGATGTAGTACAACGGTTGGCAACCTCAGGTTATGTTGTAATTACTTGCGGAGGAGGCGGTATACCCGTTGTGCGTAACCAATACGGCGGAAAAGGAATGGAAGCCGTAATTGACAAAGATTTAGCCTCTGCACTTGCCGCAATTGAAATGAAAGCAGATGAATTTTATATTTTAACAGATGTCTCTAAAGTTTTCATTAATTTTAGAAAAGAAAATGAACAGGCTTTAGATACTATTACCGTTGCCGATGCAAAGAGATATCTCGCAGAAGGACAATTTGCCGAAGGATCTATGGCACCTAAAGTTCGAGCTGCTATCTTCTTTATCGAATATGGTGGCAAAGAATGTATAATTACAGAGGCAGGACAACTTGGAAACCCAAAATGCGGAACACGAATTGTTGGGTAATACTTATCGAAAACTGAAATTATTAAATATTAAATTTTAAATCATTATGGTACCGAAAAAACTTCAACACCCGGAAGATGAGCAGTTGCAAAATCAAGAGGTGAACGCCGGTGCTTCTATGGAAGCCCAACCCAATTCCGAAACAACAGAATCCTTATCGATTGAAGAACCCTTATCAATTGAAGAACCTTTATCGATTGAAGAACCCTTATCAATTGAAGAACCCTTATCAATTGAGGCTCCCTTATCAGTAGAAGAACCTTTATCAGTAGAAGAACCTTTATCAATTGAAGAACCTTTATCAGTAGAAGAACCTTTATCAGTAGAAGAACCTTTATCAATTGAAGAACCTTTATCAGTAGAAGAACCTTTATCAGTAGAAGAACCTTTATCAATTGAAGAACCTTTATCAATTGAAGAACCTTTATCAGTAGAAGAACCTTTATCAGTAGAAGAACCCTTATCAATTGAGGCTCCCTTAGTAGCACAATCCGTTAGCGAAATCTGCGCTGAAATTGAAGATAAACAAATCGTTTCGCAAGAAGCTCAAGAAGAGGATGATGATGAAGATGAGACAGAAAAAGAACCTGAAACGATGGAAGAAATTGAAAAAGAGTATGAGAATCTCTCTTTTGAAGCATTGGTAGATGAGCTGCAAAAAGTGGTTGGCAATGAAAATATTAATCATATAAAACAGCGGGTGAGCGTATTAAAAGCCTCCATTCTTGAACAGATAAAATTATTGAAAAAAGATGCATTAGAAAAATTTATTGAAGAGGGTGGAAATAAAGAAGAATATGAATATATTCCTTCTGATTTAGAAACTATATTTAATGATGCTTTAAAAATATATAAAGACAATAAAACAAAATTTCTTGAAAACTTAGAATTAGAAAAGCAAAAAAATCTAGAAGCTAAGCAACTTATTATTCAGGGTTTAAAGGAATTAGTAGAAAATGAAACCAATCTCAAAATATTAAACGATAAGTTTAAAGAGTTTCAGGAAAAATGGCGCGAGATTGGTCCTGTTCCGCAAAACGAATCTTCAAACTTATGGCAACATTACCATTTTTATGTGGAGAAATTTTTTGATATTCTTCGTATAAATAAGGAGTTGCGAACCTTAGATTTGAAGAAAAACTTTGAACAAAAAATAAAGATGTGCGAACAGGCAGAAGAACTGCTTCTGCAAGACTCCATAGGCAAATCGTTTAAATCCTTGCAACATCTTCATGAGGAGTGGCGCGAAATTGGTCCGGTTCCCGAAGATAAAAAAGAGGAGATTTGGGAACGTTTTAAAAATGCTTCCGACCAACTTAATAAAAGACGCAGAGCACATTACGATTCTTTGTTAGAAGATCAGCAAAACAACTATAATGCAAAGGTTGTTATTTGCGAACAAGCAGAAGAGTTAGTGGCAACTGAACCAAAAACCCTCAAAGAAAATAATGCTGTGAGCGACAAACTTACCGAACTGTTGAAAGTTTGGAAAACTTTAGGTCCTGCCCCTGCAAAACTAAATGAGGAGATATGGCAAAGATTTAAAACCTCTTTAGATAAATTCTTCGTATCAAAAAAAGAGTATCTCCAACAACTCAAAAGCATTCAAATTCATAATTATAATCAAAAGCTGACCTTAGCGATTCAAGCAGAAGCCATTGCCCTAAGAACCGATTGGAAAAAAGCCACTGATGAAATTATTGTGCTTCAAAATGAATGGAAGCAAATTGGCGCTACTACAAGAAAAAACTCAGAAGTTGTTTGGAAAAGATTCCGAAAAGCATGCGATACCTTCTTTCAAAATAGAGCAAATTACTTAGCAAATGCCCAAAGTATTGAAGTTGAAAATTTGCAAAAGAAAAAAGAATTAATTAAAATAATTGAAGAACACGAATTTACAGATAATAAAGAGGAAAATTTGGAAGTGATGAAAGCGTATCAACGCGATTTTATGGAATTAGGACATGTTCCCCGTAAAGACAAAGATAAAATTTATACCCAATTTAGAGAAGCTGTGAATAAACGTTTTCAAGATTTGAAAATGACAATGGAAGATGTGAAACGTAGCAATTTCAAATCTAAAGTTGATACAATCTTAAATAATCCTAATGCAGATAAAATTTTGGATAAAGAACGTAGATTTTTATCCAATAAATTACAACAATTAAGAGAAGATATTGCTTTGTGGGAAAATAATTTAGGGTTCTTCGCAAACTCTAAAAATGCAGATCTTTTAAAAGCTGAATTTTCTAAAAAAATTGAAGCTGCTAAAGCTGAAGTCAAAGATTTAGAATACAAAATTAAAGTGATGGTACACAAAAATTAATGAATAGAAAACTTTTCTTTGGACTTATACTGCTGATATCTTTTACTTTATCTGCGCAAAAAAACACTCTTTCTGTTTTTGATGCGGATTTAAAAATTGCCAATCAAATAAAAATGGAGGAGCTAAAGAACTCGAAAGTAGATGAATATCTGTATTTATTGTGCGATAAAGCCGGACCAAAACTTACAGGATCATCAGGAATGTTGCGTACAGATACAATTGCGATGTTAGAAATGCAAAAACTTGGACTTGAAAACGTTCGGATTGAAAAAGCAAAAACTTGGGAGCGCGGCGGCTGGGAACTCAATAAAGCCTATATGGCGATGAGTGTGCCATACTACATGCACTTCTACCCTGCGCCCGTAGCGTGGACAGGCGGCACAAACGGGCATATCTCCGATAAAGTTTATTATTTCTCTGCCACTAAACCGGAAGAATTGGAAGAACTTAAAGGGTTTTATACCGGAAAAATTGTGCTCATGCCCGATGTGATGCAGTATCAAATTAATTTTAACCCGTTGGCAACTACTTATTCAGAACAACAATTGAAAGATATGGAGTATCAGCCTATTACAACTCCAAAAAAAAAGGCAGGGATGCCCACGAAGAATGCTCTGCTTACCTATCAAGAGATTTTACATTTTTTAAGAGATGAAAAAGCCGCTGTTATCGTTCACGAAACCGGTGATTTTAACGTGCCGGTAATCACTTTTTTCCCTTATAAAATGGGCGACGAAATCTCTCCATGCGAAATCAATATTACCTCTGAACATCACGGTTTAATGCAACGCTTGATAGAAAACGGTGAAGAGGTTAGATTGGATGTTGAAATTGATGTTCAATTTATTAACGATGAAAATATTTACTATGTGGTGGGTGAAATTAAGGGGATTGATCCAAAGTTAAAAGATGAAATTGTGATGATTGGCGCACATTTAGACGGCTACCCGATGAATAATGGTGCCGGCGACAACGTTACTAACAGCGTAGGCGTGTTGGAAGCTATGCGCATATTGAAATCATTGGATATTAAACCAAAAAGAACTATTAGGATGGTCTTGTGGAACGGAGAAGAGGTAGGTATGCACGGCTCGAAAGGATATGTGCAAAAATATGTGAAAGATGAAGATGGAAATAAACTGATAGAGTATGATAAAATTTCAGCCTATTATAATGCAGATTATGGTCCCGGAAAATTTCGCGGTATCTCAACCCAAAGCAATATGGCATTAGAGCCGCTGTTTAAAGAGTGGACACAACCGTGGCATCATCTTGGTTTCACCACTGTAACACACCGCTTCTTTACCAGCACCGATCACATCCCGTTCGATGAAGCAGGAATCCCTGCTTTCCAGTTTATTCAAGATCCATTAGAATGGGGGCGTGGCTCGCATCGTGTAATGGATTTCCTCGACAGGCTCGTACCAGATAACATTCGGCATAATGCCATAATATTGGCTTGGTTTGCCTATAAAACCGCAAATTTGGAAGAAAAACTGATCAGAAAATAGTGGTTATTGATGAGATGTTAGTGGTTAATGATAATCATTACTGCCACGTATCACGCGTCATTATTTCCATCCTCAGCATATTTAGCGCTGCCATTGCTGCACGTTTAATGATCACTTCTCTTCCTCCGTTTTTTCCAAAAAGAAACTTCTGAGCAACTACTTTGGTGGGAGTTGCCACAGCAATCCAAACTAAACCTACCGGTTTTTCTTCTGTACCGCCGCCTGGTCCAGCAATGCCCGATGTAGCAATGGCATAATCGGTCTCAAACAAACTCATAGTATTTATTGCCATATCGGTAACAACCATCTCGCTCACTGCACCATATTTTTTTAAGTTTACTTCTCTTACATTGAGTATATCTCTTTTTACTTCATTGGAGTATGAAACGATAGCGCCTTCAAAAAACTGGGAACTTCCTGATAATGAAGTGATAAGATGTGAGATATAGCCTCCTGTGCAACTCTCTGCAACCGCTAATTTTTTCTTGCTATTTATCAGCAATTTAGCAATAATCTCTACTAAGGATTCGCCTTCCATAGATACGAGATAAGGCTGAATAATTTTTGTTAAGAGAGGAAGCTGCTCGGCTAACTTTATTTTAGCTGCCTCTTCATTTTCTGCACGTGCAGTGAGTCGTAACAGTACTTGCCCTGGAGATGGCAAATAGGCTAAAGCAATATCTCTATGTAAAGCGTTCTCCCACTCTTCTATTTTTTGAGCTAACATACTCTCTCCAACCCCGCAAGTCAGAATATTTTTATGCACAACTGCATGAACCTCTTTATGTTTTTGTTTCAATAAAGGAATAACAGATTCTATAAGAATTGCCTTCATTTCGAAAGGAACGCCTTGCAAGGCAATTAATGTTTTCCCGTTTTTTTCCATCCATAATCCGGGTGCTGTGCCGTTTTTATTGGGAAGTACAATTGTGCCCAAAGGGATCTCTGCCTGTTTTTTATTTATTTCGCTCGCAACCAAACCTCTATCAGAAAACATCTTAATTACCGTTTCCAAAGTAGGTTGGTGCACTTCAAAGCCAACTTCAAAATAGCGGGCAATCACATTTTTGGTCATATCATCTTTCGTAGGACCAAGTCCGCCGGTAGTAATAATCCAATCGGTTTCTTTAAAACACGCGGTAATAGTTTTTAAAATGGTTTCAGGATCATCTGAAATTACAATTGATTTTTTTACTTCAATTCCTGTTTCTGTTAATTTTTCGGCAATAAAAGCAGCATTCGTGTTAGTAGTTTTGCCGAAGAGAAGCTCATTCCCAATGTTAATAATATACATATACTTAAATTTTTCAATTATCTATGAGTAAAACCATCTTTTCATCCTCTTTTCACTCCATATTTTTGTAATTTTAACAAAGATATAAATAACGATTAATGTAAAAATGAATCTAAAAACAAATACTCCTGATGCTCTGGCGCCAATAGAGATCATGAGAAGTGAATCTTCTATTACACTATGAAATAACGACATAAGCATTAAAGCATAAAGAACATTTCTTTTTTCTAATCTATTTTGTTTCACTTCATTAATAATCAATCCGCCTCCATAAGCTAATCCCAACGTCATCCCAATGACAGTAATTGGAATTACCTCTTTTCCAATACCTAATATTTTCAGCACAGGATACAGCAATTTGTTTACTTTATCAATTACGCCGACACGTTTTAGGATATCCATAAGAATTATTAGTCCGGTGATATAGCAAAAAACGATGGCATAATTTTTCAATTCTCCCAGCGCCCATGCACCCCATGTAGCTTTCTCTGCAATGGTTGCAATTTTTTCAATGCCGGTTGGAATATTTTGATACAGGTTGAAAATTTTATAAATTTGGAATAAGAGAACGCCGGCGATAAAGCCCAATAGGAATCTAAATAAAAACACCGTGAGTGCTTTTGCTCCGGCTTTATGGGTAATTGCTAATTCAACGGGCAGTGTATGAGCAATTAAGATCACTGTGGATAAAACGGTAATTTGCGCTACAGTTAAATCCATACCCATTGAGAAGTAGGTAATAATTCCGGCGTAAATATTTCCCATCATTGCGGATGCCCAAACCAGCCCCATCTCTCCGGGTAGCCCCATCACACTCATCATGGGTGCTAAGGCTTTCCCGATATACACTATTAAACCCGTTTCTTGCAAGATTTTTACCAATATTGTAATAGGTATCATTATTTTAAAAATCTTGATACTCGTGTTAATGCTTTGGTTAAACCAACTTTTGACTATCGTGGACAGGTTCATAATTCAAGGGAGCAAAAATATTCTTTTTCTCCTACTTTTACTTTATCAACTATTCTGCAACGGGACGGATACTATTGCCATAACGCATGTTATCATTGAACAGTCTATTTTCTTGGGAATTGCCAAAGCACAAGCAGTAGGCGTAGCCCGCATCGCTCCGCGCACTGCTCCAGTAATCTCCATGATTATTAATAAAGTCGAGCCCTCCATCAGCGAAGTGGCGATAACCTGGGGCAGGCAGAAAAATAGAATTACCGGTGGCTTTGTCACTAAATCGTGTGCCTCTTACTTCGTTTTCAGTTGCCCATCTACTTGTTACATACGTTTTATTTAAAAGAGATTCTATCTCTTTTTTTGTCGGCACACGCCAGCCTGTTGGAGAAGGGTCGTTTACTTTTTCCCAAGCAGAACCTGATGGAATACTGTTATTCCAATTTGTACCACCGTTAGAGTTTACTAATGGATCGGTACCGCTCCATCCAATTTTTCTGCTCCATTGGTAAAACATACCTGCATCTTGGGGATTCTTGGCAAATGTACCGGGCATATCCACATTGCGGGTTGCCCAATCCACGCCGTTTATCGCCACACCCTTTATTTTCTTCGTTGTAAAACTCACTTGATTTCCGTAAACAGTTCCTTTTGTGTTTATAGCATAAGCGCATACGTAGTAAACTGTATTTTCCGCCAAGTCGGTTACATTTATTATAAACTCTCCCGTTCCGCTAACATAAATCTGTTGCTGATTGTTATCTGTTGTTGGATATTCGGATGTTGACCAGCATACGCCTCTTTCAGTATATGGTGGGTTCCCGATATCGGATATATTTCCGCCCAAAGTAGCTGAAATAAAGGTTAGGTTTGTAGGCTGCAAGGTAGTAAGTTTTGGTAAATAGAAAATATAATTGCAGGTAGCATACCCGCCCCCCAAACTTTCTACATCTTCGTTAAAAGCAGTTACCTTATAATAATTCATTCCATTAAGCGGACTCTTATCCACAAACTTTTCCTCTTCGCCACCACTTTTGCTTACTGTACCAATTGGAATATAATTATCGGAAGCGCTGCGGTAAATTTTGTAGGTAGTAGCGTTATTTACACTTTTCCATGAAATAATAATAGAGACATTTTCTTGCCATGCTTTTACATCTGTTGGCTGTGCGGGGATTGTAACTTTTTTGCATGTTGTAAAAGAAATGCTTGTAAAAACAGCTAATACAATAATAAATACTTTTTTAATTTGAATGTTCATACTTCTTCAGTGCTAATGGATATTAGTAAATTTCCAATTTTTATCTTCTAAAATTGCAAGTGTTTTTATACCAAAATTTTGCAATTTTATTTTAGCCTCTTCATAGTAGAGGGGCAATTCTTGTGCCTTATGAGCATCGCTGCTGATGACCATCGGGACTTTTGCTTTTGCCAATTTTTCTAAAATATAATCAGAGGGATAAAAACTTTTGCAACGCAAACGATATATGCCACGAGAGTTGATCTCTACAATCAAGTTTTTTTTAATGATTAAGCAAATTGCGTGCTCCACTAATTTAACGTACCAATCTTCATCTTCTTTAAAAAAACGATCTTGGTTGTGCATTTTAATTTTATCTAAATGTGCGATGATGTCAAATTTTTGGGTTTCAATCATTTCAAAAGTTTGTTCCCAAAAACAGGTAACGGCTTTTTTGATGTTTTGATTAAAAAAAAGGGCAATTCCGTTATCGTATGTTTCTCTTTTGGGTCCATCAATAAACCAAATATTCTCACTGTTAGGCACACGAACTAAATGTACGCCTCCGATAATATAATCTAAATCAAAGGTTTCATTGTAGTACGAGAAATCTTTGGTCATGTTCGGAATATAGTCACATTCTAATCCTTTGAAGATTTTTATTTGAGTGTACTTTTTTTTGTAGTATTCAATCTCATTTAGATATTCAGAAATTTTCTCCTCTTTTAATGTGAAATCATATTGTTTGTCTATGGGGGCATGGGAAGAGAATCCGAGATGGTTAAATTGCAGTTCTACAGCTTTTTCAACAAAAAACCGCATATTTTCCTTTCCGTCGCAAAAATGAGTGTGGGTATGGTAATTACATTTCATAATAATGGGTAACGATTATTGGTTGAAAAAATTTTGCTTTATTTGCCACCGTAAACTTATTTATAAATACATCAATTCACAAATGCGATCTCAATATCTGTTACATAATAAACCTTTATTCGAAAATATTGAAAAGTGGGCAATCATTGCCGTCATTTTTTTATTTACTTTTCCTGCTTATCAAGTTGCACTTGGAATAGGGCTGGATGCTTCTTATCAATGGGGTTTAAATTGGTTGTTTGCACATGATTATAATACACTTAAGCAGCTTATTTATCCCTTCGGCCCCTTAGCATTTTTAAAAATGCCTGCTGTAATCGGTAATAATTTGCTTATCTCTATTCTTTTTTATAGTACTTTGAAATTTGGGTTTTTATGGCTTTTGTTTGAATTATCTAAAATAATGCAAAATACAAACAAATCTACTACAATTCTTATTGCTTTTATTGTTTCATATTTTACAGATATTGATTTTTTGCTCATTGGATCTTGCCTTATTTTAAATTTGATATATTACAAAAATTCAAAAATTATTTACTTTACGATCAGCGTTTTCATAGCTTTCATTGGTTTATTTATTAAAACTTCTATTGGTGTTTCGTCTCTATCTGTCATTGCGGTATCTGTACTTATTTCTCTTTATTATTCAAAAAATATCGTTCTTTTTCTAAAACATTCAGGAATAATTGTTTTTATAGGATTTGTAGCAGGAATGTTGGTTTTTGGTAATCCAATCATCTATTTTAGATTTTTAACAGGTGCCCTGATGCTTTCGGGTGGATATGGAGATACACTATCGTTGCACCCTCCCAATAATTGGGCTCTTTTATTCCCATTTATTATTATAATGATCATCTTTCCATTTATTTACAAAGATAAAGATCTTAGAATAGCTTATCTTATCTCTTTATTCCCGCTCTTTGCCTCATGGAAACACAGTTTTATAAGAGAGGATATAACGCACTATCGCATATTGATAACTTTCTTGTTTGTTTACTGGGGAATAATTTTTATTGTTTCATCGAAAAAAAGATTTTTACCTGTAATTGCAGCTCTGTCAATTTTACTTTTGTATGTGAATATGATGAATATACAAACATCTTCAAACAAAGAGATTAAGAGAGAGATTGTGGCGGTAAACAATTTTCTGAATATTTTGAAACATAAACAGTTTAAGCAATCTATACGAGCAGTATCAGAAAAAAATATCTCTGATAATAAATTAAATCCAGAAATACTGAAAATTATTGGAGATGAAACTGTGGATGTTTATCCATGGGAGTTTTCTTATATTGCTGCCAATCAATTGAAATGGAAACCGAGAAAAACGATTGAGCTTGGCGCTTCAACCTCTCGTTGGGCTTCACAAAAAGCATCAGAGAATTATTTGTTTAAAGAGGATGCACCTCAATATGTTCTGTTTCATGCACCAAGAGATGTGCATGGCGGAAAATTCGGCTCACTCGATAATAGATATATTTTGAATGATGAACCTTTAGTCATTTTTAATCTGCTGAATAACTATACATTAATTGAAAAAAATGATAAATTTCTTTTATTAAAACGAAATACTGCTTCGCGGGTTGAAAATGTATGTGTAGATGAACTTCAAGAGTACAGATTTGGAGAATGGATACAGATCCCTTATAATTCAAATGAAATTGCACGTCTTATGGTTTTCTCTTCTAATACTTTTTTAGGGAAAATTAATAAATTTTTCTATAAGGAAACTGAATACATTATTGATTACCAATTTGAAAATGATTTTGTAATGACATACAGATATATCCCCTGTACTGCAGTTGATGGCTTATGGTGTAACCCGTTTGTTTTTCAACCAAATACAAATAGTGATGAATTTAAAACGGTTAAAATAAGATTGCGTAATGCAAATTCAAATTTAGTAAAAAAATCGTTTAAAGCGCAATTTCAGCATATTAAACTCAAAGATAATGAACAAGATTTTGTAGATACAGAAAATCTCTTGTTTCAGAAATCCGTAACTCCTTCAAAAGAAATATTTGTTAACTCTTTACAACAATATGATAATGAGTCATCTAAATGGAATAATTTTACGCAACAATTAGAAAGTAAAGAAATTTCATATACATATTTAATAGATCTTGATTCATTATTTAGCACGATTGAAGTGGATAGTTTATTAGTTGAAGCAAATATTATGGCTGCTAATAGTCATAATGCACGTTTGGTTATCTCTACACATTTAACAGTTGAAGATTTTTATTCTGTAACCTATCTTTCGTGGGGAAATCAAACGAAATTGCGGCACTATTTTTATTTGAATAGTATGATTACCAGAAATAAACATGCATCTGGTTTTTTGAAAGCTTATATTTATAATTATGGAGATTCGCCTGTTTTTATTGATAATTTTAGACTTCTAATAAAAGATGGAACTAAATAAATAGGAATACTAAAATAATCAACCTTTAAAAATAGAAATTCGATGATCTTTTCAGAAAAATATTTCATGCAAATGGCGTTAATGGAAGCCGAAGAGGCTTTTGAGCAAGGAGAGATTCCTGTTGGTGCGGTCATTGTTTTAAACAACAAAATTATAGCGAGAGCGCACAATTTAACGCAAACGTTGAACGATGCCACTGCACATGCTGAGATGCAAGCACTTACCTCCGCTTTTCATTATTTAGGTGCAAAATATTTGAATGACTGCACTTTGTACGTTACTTTAGAACCTTGTGTGATGTGTGCCGGTGCACTTTTTTGGGCGCAGATCGGAAAAATTGTTTATGGAGCAGCAGACCCAAAGAGAGGGTTCTCGTTAGTAAATGCATCTTTACTGCATCCTAAAACAGAAATAGTTAATGGTATTTTGGCAAAAGAGTGCCAAGAACTGTTAGAGCAGTTTTTTAGAAAATTGAGAGGAACTTCTTAATGGACAATTATTAGTTAATTAGTTGTTCCTTGCTCAACAAGGCTCGCGTTGAAAGATTGTTGGGAAGCCACGCCTGCCACCAAGTTTTAAGTGTTAGAGAAACCCTAAACTTTTTTTATGAAACCAAAAATAGACCGTCAACACCAAATAAAAAAAACCTAAATAGAAAAGTTTACTATTATGTTGAAAAATAATAAAATCTGTGTAATCTTACCAGCCTACAATGCAGCCTTAACATTAGAAAAGACATTTCATGAAATTCCTTTTGATATAGTGGATGAAATCATTTTAGTGGATGACCACTCAGAAGATGAAACTATAGAGGTGGCAAAAAAACTTGGAATTAAGCATATTATCGTACACGATAAAAATTTTGGATATGGAGGAAATCAAAAAAGTTGTTACAAAAAAGCATTAGAATTAGGAGCAGATGTAGTTATTATGCTTCATCCCGATTATCAATATACTCCCAAATTAATCGAATCAATGGTATATCTTATTGTTAATGATGTATATCCTGTTGTGCTGGGTTCACGTATTTTGGGAAAAGGGGCAAAAAAAGGAGGAATGCCTTTATATAAATACATCGCGAACAGATGTTTAACATTGTTTCAAAATGTAGTTATGAACCAAAAATTAGCAGAATATCATACAGGATATCGCGCTTTCTCTTCCAAAGTGCTAAAAGAAATTAATTTCATGGCAAATTCGAATGGCTTCATATTTGACAATCAAATGCTGGCGCAAATTTTTTACGCCGGATACGAAATCGCTGAAATTACTTGCCCTACAAAATATTTTAAAGAAGCATCATCTATTAATTTTAGTAGAAGTATTATATATGGGTTTTGTGTACTGAGAACAGCGATCCAATACAGACTTCAAAAGTGGCAATTAGGAAATTATTCTATATTTAGTCAATTACAAAAGTCTTAGCGCTTCTCTTATTTTTTGTTTTTAAAAACAGATGCCGTTATCGCGAATTTTATATTTTCGCGCCACTTATGAAGAATATTCGAAATTTTTGCATTATTGCACATATTGATCACGGTAAGAGTACATTGGCAGATAGATTACTTCAATATACCCACACAATTAGTGAACGTGATTTTCAAGATCAAGTGTTAGACAACATGGATCTAGAGCGTGAACGCGGCATTACCATAAAAAGTCACGCCGTACGAATGGATTATAATCACCACGGAGATGCTTTTATTTTCAACCTGATTGATACACCCGGACATGTGGACTTTTCGTACGAAGTATCCCGCTCTATTGCCGCTTGCGAAGGCGCGTTGCTGCTGATAGATGCCACTCAAGGAGTTCAAGCTCAAACCATTTCAAATCTTTATTTGGCGATTGACCACAATTTGGAAATTATTCCTGTACTCAATAAAATGGATATGCCCTCTGCCATGCCCGAAGAGGTTAAAGATCAAATTGTGGAACTGTTAGGCTGTAAAAGAGAAGAGATTATTGAAGCCAGTGGCAAAACCGGAGAGGGCGTTGAAGAGATATTAGAAGCGGTGGTTAACCGTATTCCCCCTCCAAAAGGAGATATTGGAGCCCCCCTTCAAGCACTCATTTTCGACTCCGTATTTAATTCATATAGAGGAATTATTGCCTATTTTAGAATTTTTAACGGAACTATCCGAAAAAATGATTTTGTAAAATTTATATCTACTGAAAAAGAGTATCACGCCGATGAGATCGGGTATTTGAAACTGAAACAGGAACCTTCTGATGAGATGACTGCAGGAATGGTGGGTTACATCATCTCAGGAATAAAAACTTCAGCTGAAGTGCGTGTAGGAGATACAATTACACACGTGGAAAACCCTTGTACAAAAGCAGTTTCCGGATTTGAAGAGGTAAAACCAATGCTCTTCGCAGGAATATACCCTACCGATGCAGATGACTATGAAGAGTTGCGCGCTTCTTTAGAAAAACTACAACTAAACGATGCTTCTCTAACTTTCGTCCCAGAATCTTCTGCCGCCCTTGGATTCGGATTCCGCTGTGGATTTTTAGGACTTTTGCACATGGAAATTGTGCAGGAAAGATTAGACAGAGAGTTTGACATGGACGTTATTGCCACTGTGCCGAACGTTTCTTACAATGTAATCACTACAAAGAGCGAACTGATTGAAGTACATAACCCTTCTGGGATGCCGCCTCCAAGCAATATTGACCATGTGGAAGAACCCTACATAAGAGCACAAATAATAAGTAAAGCAGATTACATCGGGCCTATTATGAAATTGTGCCTGGATAAAAGGGGAACTTTTTTGAATCAAGTATATATCGCATCTAATAGGGTAGAGCTGACTTTCGACTTGCCATTGGGCGAAATAGTTTTCGATTTTTATGATAAACTGAAAAGCATCTCAAAAGGTTATGCCTCTTTCGATTACCATATCTCAGGATACAAACCGGCTAAGTTAGTAAAGTTAGACATCCTCCTCAATGGAGATTTTGTGGACGCTTTGTCCTCTTTAACCCATGTGGACAATGCCTATCCTTTTGGACGTAAAATTTGTGAAAAACTTCGCGAACTTATTCCAAGACAACAGTTCGATATTGCCATTCAAGCCGCTATTGGTACTAAAATTATTGCCCGTGAAACGATCAAAGCATTGAGAAAAGATGTAACCGCTAAATGCTATGGCGGTGACATTACACGAAAACGAAAACTCCTTGAAAAACAAAAGAAAGGAAAGAAAAAAATGCGCCAAATAGGAAATGTAGAAGTGCCTCAAACAGCATTCCTCGCTGTACTGAAATTAGACTAATTGAAAGTATTCAACCATAAATCTTTAAAACCATAATCACTGAAAAATGTTTACCGGAATTGTAGAAAAAACAGGAAAAATTGTTCACATTGAACAAGAAAAAACGAATTACCACTTCACTATTGAAGTAGATTTTGCTAACGAATTGAAAATTGACCAAAGTATGGCTCACGACGGCTGTTGTTTAACAATCGTTAAGTTAGACAAAGATAAAAGTCATTATGTGGTAACTGCTATGGATGAAACCATGCTGAAAACCAACCTCAACAAATGGTTTGTGGGCTATGAAGTAAATTTAGAGCGCAGTATGAAAGCAGATGCACGATTCGACGGGCATATTGTGCAAGGACATGTGGATCAAACTGCTGTCTGCGAAAAAGTGATTGATGAAAACGGAAGCTGGCGATACTATTTTACTTACGACACCGAAATAAATAATTTTACAGTTCCCAAAGGATCTATTTGCGTGAATGGCGTGAGCTTGACTGTTGTTGATTCCCAAAAAGGAAGATTTTCAGTGGCGATAATTCCATATACACAAGAGGTTACAAATTTCCATAATTTTATAGAAGGAACGATTGTAAACATTGAGTTTGATGTGTTGGGGAAATATGTTCAAAGATTATTGGAAGAATATTTTGCAGCAACAAAATAAGAGACAGTGCGTTTCGTTTAACAACTTTATTTTAATATTATGGGTATTTCGATGCAAGTTTTAGGGCTTTTTGCCGGTTTAGGTTTTTTGGTTTTTGTTCATGAGTTTGGACATTATTTATTTGCCCGCCTTTTTGGCACACGTGTAGAGAAATTTTATTTGTTCTTCAATCCGGGATTTTCTATATTGAGAATGAAAAAGATAAATGGAAGATTTCGGTTCAGTTTTTTCTCTCCGAAGCCGCCGGATGACTGGACAGAGCATCCTGAAGCGACTGAGTGGGGAATAGGCTGGTTGCCCTTTGGTGGTTACTGCTCTATCTCCGGAATGGTGGACGAAACGAAGTCGGCGAAAGATTTAGCGAACGAGCGACAACCTTGGGAGTTTCGCTCAAAACCCGCTTGGCAACGCTTCTTTATCATTAGCGGCGGTGTGATCATGAACTTCCTGACCGCATGTATTATTTACATTGCCATTATGTTTACGTGGGGAAAAGAATACATCCCCCTTGAAAATGCAAAATATGGACTTATCTTTTCAAATGCCGCTCAATATGCAGGATTTCAACACGGAGATCAAATAGTTTCTGTAGATGGCGCTACCCCAAATACCCTCTTTGATTTTGTTAAAAAATTATTGGTAGAAAACCCAAAAGAAGTAACGATTTTACGTAATAATGAATTGTTTACGTTGCATTTAAAAGAAGATAACTGGAAAAGATTGTTGGGCGATCAGTTTTGCAACTTTAATTTCCCATTTGTAATTGAAGAGGTATCATCAGGTTATCCTGCTGCAAATGCAGGATTGCGCAAAGGAGATAGTTTGGTTGGAATCAATAATTTGAAAATCTTCCTCTTCTCCGACTTTCAAGATGAATTTAGAGACTCTAAAAACAAGGATATTCTCCTTCATTTTTATCGTGAAGACAGTTTGTACTCTGCTTCTGTTTTTGTTAATGAAGATGGAAAAATTGGAGTTTTGCCTGTTAGTCCATACAAATACTTACAAACAGTAACCGAAAATTTTGGTTTTATTGAATCTATTCCTGCAGGAATAAAGGAGGGGATTCATCAACTTACTTTCTATGTAAAACAATTTAAGCGTATTTTTACAAAAGAGGGGGCTTCTCAATTAGGAGGTTTTATTACAATTGGAAGTATATATCCTAAAGTATGGGAATGGGGAGTTTTTTGGACGATGACGGCATTGCTTTCTGTAATTTTAGCATTTATGAATATTTTACCCATTCCGGCATTAGATGGCGGATATATCCTATTTATTATCATAGAGATGATTACAGGACGTAAACCAAGCGATAAGTTTATAGGATATGCTAACACAGTTGGGTTTGTTATTCTCATTATGTTGTTGCTTTATGCAAATGGAATGGATTTCGTGAGGTTGTTTAAATAAAGAAAGTGTTGAGTTTTTTCAAACATAGTTAGTGATGAAATCTTAAATATTAAATATTAAATATTAAATATTAAACTTTAAACTTTAAATTATTATGAGTTCCGCTCTTTACTCAACTCAAACCAATGAGTTTGACAAAACCTTAGACCTCACCAAGGTAAAGCCATACGGAGATACAATGAACGATGGTAAAATGCAGTTCAGTTTCACTTTACCTGTTTCAGCAGGAGATGAAGCGGTGGAAGCGGCAAAGCAATTGCTGAAAAAATGTGGCTTTGATAATCCACAAGTAGTTTTCTACAAAGAACTCACAGAAGGGTTTACTTTCTTCAACTGCTATGGAAACTGTACGCAAAGTGTTGATTTTTCTACTATCCATGTTCCTAAGGTAGAATCTAATAAAATGGATATGCACGAGACCGATCAGTTTATTCGTGAACATATTGGCAGAAAAGTTGTAGTGATTGGCGCCAGTACAGGCACTGATGCACATACTGTTGGCATTGACGCAATTATGAACATGAAAGGCTATGCAGGTCATTATGGATTGGAGCGCTACGAGATGATAGAAGCATTCAACATGGGCAGTCAAATTCCAAATGATGAATTTATTGCAAAAGCCATTGCTTTAAAAGCAGATGTATTGTTAGTTTCGCAAACGGTAACCCAAAAAGATGTGCATATCGGGAACTTGGTTGAGTTAATTGAGATGCTGGAGGCGGAAGGATTGCGCGACAGATTGTTAGTGATTTGCGGAGGCCCTCGTATCTCTCACGAGTTAGCGAAAGAATTAGGATACGATGCCGGCTTCGGAATGAACTCATACGCAGATGATGTTGCCTCGTATATTGCTGCACAAATTGCCAAAAGAAACGGATAAGTTATTTGTTCCGAATAAAAAGTGCATCATTAAGCACCAAACGAATTCCCACAATATAATTAAAACAGAACGCATTATTGAAACCCTGCAAATCTCTTGCATTATTCCCAAAACTTGCAACAGATACTTGAAATACAGGATCTATAGATACAGCCGGAAGGAAAGCTATTTTAAGTCCGGCAGTAAATAAAAAACCAAAACCCGCTCCTGCCCAATCTACATAGTTTGGCATATCTTGCGATCCGGGCATATAATTAGGGTATCTGGCTATTTGAAGTAAATCATAAGGTGTGTCCTCAAAAAATACATAAAAATCTTTGATGCGAATATAGGTAAACTGAGTGCCCAAAGCAAGAAAAGGTTTTACTATAGCATGGTTTTGAAATATATAGCCTACTGATAAATCAATATAATGGCGATCCTCTCTTGCCACTATATTTTGCAATTTGCTATAGGGCGGATTCTCTTTGTTGCCAGGAGGCACACCAGGAAAATAGAAAGTAAAACTATTTGAGCAAGTAAGTCTTCTAAATGAATAGTTTATATCAAAATAAGCGCTTCTATGAAATCTGTATTTGAAACCTACCGAAATATCCATCGCCATATTATAGGTGGAAGCGTAGTTGTAGTCTTCATCTCCCAAAGGCCTGATAGTATCAATATAAGGATACGCCTGTTTCATGATAAGGAACACTTCATCTCTGTAAAATTTATTATTAAAAAGCAAATTAAGATTGATGCTGTTATTAGGTGCGCCATTATAATAGTTTGCCGTTTGTTTGCTTGCAAAATAGAGATTTGCACCAATTGATAATTCCAAACCCTTTTTCTCCCATGATGAAAAACGCATTTGTTCATCTTCATCAGATTCTACATTATGCTGGCTATAGCCGGTTAGAATAAGAGAGAAAAAAAGAGATAGAAAATAAAACAGAATTTTTATTATTTTTTCCATGTTCAATAAGTTAATTGTATTAAATTCAATTTTTCAAATAACAATGTTTCCGGAATAGCATAATAACGATCTCCTATTTCTAAATAATAAGTGCTATTTAAAAATACAACATTCACATTTTCAATATCCATTCCCTTAATTTTTACCAGATTTTTATCTCTGTGGTAAGTAATTTTGTTTTTAATGAGCGTACTCCATTGTTGTATTTCAAAAAACTGGAAGAAATTTTCCGGTAATTTAACCTCTTTTTTCCCTTGAGAAAGCACTTTCACTTTCACCGTTTTTGTTTGCAGCAGTTGATCTGCAAAAATTTCATTAAGATCCTCTTCTTCTAAGGTGAAAGCAGGTTCATAGATTGTGTCGTCATTTTCAAATTGTTCAATTTCAATATTTTCCACAATCTCTTCTAAAACAGTTTCTTGTAGATTGTTCTCAAAATTTTGTTTTTTTTGTTTTGAAGCAACTTCTACATAAACTGTATCCGTTAGAGTTTGAATAACTACCTCTTTTTTATCACAGGCGGGGCATCGAGCCTCAAAAAATTTTATATCAAAATAAAAGAGCAAAACACAAAATAGAATGCCCACCAATAAACCAATAAAAAATAATATCCCTTTATTCATATTGCAAAGTAATTCCAAAGTTTGTAATTCCGGATAGGTTCTCTTCTCTCATAGCTTGTTGTGCAGAAAAAATGTACTCGCCTGTTTGATTGAAACGTACTTTCGACTTGAGAATAAACCTGTTCTCTTTAATTCTTCCTGATCCTTTTCCTTTCCATCTTCCATGTGCATCGCTTAAAATACAGTTCAAAGTATCGGTAAAAATTGTACTATCAGGAAATTGTGTAGTAAAGAAAAGATATAAATTTTGATACGGATAGTTGGTAGTATTTCTTACATCAATGTAAAAATTATAAAATTGCAGTGAATCGAAAATGGGAAATTTGTAAACCAATGTAGAATCCATATTCCATATTTCGTTGGGCAATATATCTGATTTCTGAAAAAAAGTATTTCTGTTACAGGAAATTACAATGCTTGCAAAAAGCAGTAAAAAGAAAATGAAATAGTTTTTAAATCCAGCAGTCATATCATCATAATTTCTTAAACAAAAAATCATTACAACAACAATAAACGATAATTTTACAAAGTTATTACCACTTGCAAAAAAAGATAAAAATTTTAATTTTTAAAATTTGTTTTTATCTACTTTCAACACAAAAGAAGCGTTATTTCAAAAAAAATGCTTTTTTTGCATCCTTGAAAATTAAAACGAATAATATCAGTTCTTTTAGAATACTTACTGAAAACATTATGATACCACTTGTACAAGACAATTTAAAATCAATTCAACATATTTTGCATAAACACAATGTAAAACGCGCTTATGTATTTGGTTCAGTATGTACAGAAAACTTTAATGACAATAGCGATATTGATATAATCGTTGCC
>Ga0123353_10001839_pt1 | contig 26113 bp, 17 predicted proteins | sample TergutLab28metaG_3_FD_92763 | JGI IMG/M metagenome (GOLD analysis project Ga0123353, IMG submission 92763) | Labiotermes labralis P3 segment gut microbial communities from Petit-Saut dam, French Guiana - Lab288 P3 | ecosystem: Host-associated > Arthropoda: Insects > Digestive system > Gut ...
ACCTCCTGATGATGAGCACATATGCTCGAAACATGTAGAGGCATGAAATAAAACTTATTGTGAAACAAATTTTGTGCATCAAGTTGGTTAAATACTGAGATAAATATACTGAGATGCACGGTCGACAAAACGTCAAAAAAAAAATTATCTGCAATTCCTTGAAGAACTCACCACAGGAAGATCTTTCGTAGTTACATTCTCCATGCACTTTGAATCTGGTACAGAAATGCTTGTGGTTCCTACTGATACCCAGGAGGATGAAGGATTTTGTAAATATGTTGCAGCTTTCTTGGCATTCTTTATAAGATATTCTTTCAGTTTCCTGTCTTCTGATATCAATGACATTAACTGAATGAAGGGGCGAAGACAGTCAGTGCTGTAATTAGACATTTACTTATCAGCAAGTTCTTTAAATTTAACTTCAACTTTTATAAAACTTGTTACAAGTATTATATAAATTATATAAAAAAACTTAAAGAATTTAAAACCTTTTAAAAAACAACTTAAAACCTTTTTATTACAACAGACCTTTTATTCAGTGGACGAATACTTATCCCACATGCAGGCACCCTAAAAGCGAACTTTAGGAAAAGTATGGTATTGGCAATCAAATTATTAATAAAATAGAGAAAACTTTAAAGTTTTAGTTTATTGATATTACTTTAGTGCAAATGCGGACAGAGAGAGATTGTTAAGTGTATGGAGTGAAGAAACATATTGTGTGTGTGATTTATATTAAACGTGTAGAAATACTTTATGTCAGTAGAGGTATATGAAAAATGGGTAACAAGTATGAAGAGTCATGAATATTTATCTGTATTAGTACAAGTTGTATGTTTTTTATACTGTATATGAATCATAACTGCTATGTATGTTTTATGTTGTATATGAATTGCATGAACTAAATAGAACTGTAGAAACTTAGTATAAGATATGGAGGATGTATCCTATACACGTTGTTGTCGAAAGGATGAAATAAATTGAAACTGAAATAGCAACCAAAGATAAAATTTCAGGGAGTCAAAAAACCTGTGAAAACCAAAATAGTGTATTTAGTGTAACAGATTCCAGTGGTAGTGACAGTGCATATGAAGGTGGAATTACGTCAATGATAAAAAAAAATTTCAATCACACACACACACACAGGAGCGAAAATATTCAAATTTTGACAGTTCTTCCAATGAGCTGGTCACACAAATTCCAACAACCCTTTCAAAGCCCTAAATTTCATGGCTCTTGCTTCCAAGAAACTAGTGGCTCAGAAAGCAGTTTTCTTAAGCCCAAATGCAAAACCAAGCCACATACTGCCTCCTGCAACAAGCAATATGGTGAAACAATTTCATACAGCTGATGTAATCTACAAAATAATGCCAGGGGCAAAATGTTATATTTGTCTTAACTCCGGAAGCAAGAGCTTCAACTTAAAAAATTATTAATATGGTATAACCTACAGGAAGCCTACTTGAAGATTTAAAGAAAAGAATCCTGCGATATTTCTAGAGTTTACAAAGTGTTCCAGAGTTACAGCCAAAGAAATGTGTTGGCTACTGTGAGTGGCATATGTGCAGTTTGTATATAGCTCACTCACACAATCAGTCTTTCACAGTCCGAAGCATTACTGAAGTTAGACGGGCCATGGGTAAAGCATTTAAGCCGACAAATTGTGAGATATGTCTAAAAGCTGAAAACCCAAACAAACAAAATGGACACAGACTGGAAGTCAAGAACATGAACAATGCACACAGATATGAACTATTCCGTCTAACACAACACTTTACTGTTGCATTCAAATGCCACATGTTTTGATTGAAAACTATCATCATCAGGCGTTCTACAAAATCATAAAAATCAAAGTAAAATGTTTTTATTTGAGAAATCTCTCAAATGTCACAACACATATTTACAAGAGTAATAAGAAGGAAGTTTAATTGGATTGGTCACGTCTTGCACAGGCACTGCCTTCTAAAACATGTTATTGAAGGAAACATAGAAAGAAGGATAGAGATGACAGAAAGACAAGGACAAAGGCACTAGAAGTTACTGGATGGCCTTACAGAAAAGAAAGGATACTTGAAATTGAAAGAAGCACTGGATTGAACTCCATGGAGAACTTGCATTGGAAGAAGCTATGGATTTGTTGTAAGAGACAACAGAATGAAAAAAAAAATTGTAGTGTTTGATTGTGTAGCATGTAGGTATATGGTTGTGTAACTACTATGATGTTCCTTTAAAATTCCTCAGAAATTTTCCTTAGGGCCTGGTTCTAAAAATACAGTTAAAAATTAAACACAAAGATTTAATGGGTAAATGTTCACATATTGATCTGTATAACTGGCTTGCCACTGGACTCAATTATTGATTTTTTCCTTTGTGTACCGCAGATAAGTCTTGCATATGTTACGGTTGAATTTAACACGTGGATATGTTGTTCAGATTTTATATGTTATGTTTACCTTCATTGATTGTTTCACCATGCTTGTATCCTGTAATGACATCTGTGTTAATATTATTACTAAATATTCTGATTATGTTATTGCAAAAGTTCTACTGATGTGTAGTGGTGGTTCCTTACAGTTTTCAATTTTACTTCATTTCTAGTACTTTGTGCTCTGCATTACTGATGTAGGCAGTTTTCTTCATGGTATATTGACAGGACAAGAGAAGTGAATATTATAATAATGAGCTCTCTATCTTAATTATGATCAAATTTATAAGCATTTTAGTGAATCAAGGTGTGGGGAAATTTAAAGATAACTTCGAAATGCAGTAACTTTGGAAAAGGACAAAGAAAGAAACAACTTCACATTCATCAGTGATGGACCACTTACTACAGTCAATTGACAATGAAGATGGCAATATAAACTATTACACTGATTTGACCATGAATAACCCTTTAGTCAGTCAGCCAATTTGGCCCAACAAACCCTATCCATATGTAACCTGTTACTGGATTTGAATTATAGCTTTATTTCATTTAATCCCAACATAACACATTCTAATACACTCCTTTAATGTCTTGCTGACTGTACATTACATCCAAAGCCATTAATTTCATTGACTGGCTTCTAATTCTGCAGGTACATTATGTGTTACAAGCGAGCCTGAAGACAGGGACCGACCATATACCCAACACATAGTGTTGCATTAATTTTACTGCATTTAATACATCACACAAAGAAAAAATTCCATATTGTTAATGAATTTACAAACCATTCTAATTTACTTGACACAACTAACCGCTGTTTTGGACAGATATAACTTCCATCTCAGAGGCTGGTCTGAATACTCATACAGCATACTTACTCTATAGCCTTCAGTTCTTCAAACTTTGCAATGAAGAGCTCTGGGTTTGGACTTTTCTGGGCCAGCTGCCTAACACAGCTTTGTGTTGCAAGGTTGTATGAAGATGATGCTGTACCAACTGCAGCTCTCTGGAGGTCCTCAACAAATGATTCTGGTGATACATGACAGCTAAAATTTTTAAACATGACTTTACAATACGATATAAACATACTGCTTTCATTGACATAAGACAATCTTAAGAAACGATGCTTATAATCATAGTACCCAGCAGAAACCTACACGCTTGCGAATTTGTGTAATCTGCTTACACACGCGAATCTCGCAGCATAAAATAATGTATGGGGCTCGAATTCAGATGTAATGTAAACACGGAACTGCAATGACCAAGAAACGTTTGTAACATGTCACAGTATGCGAGTTTTGACATTTTCAAAGCGGTTTAAGCGAGAATTTCGGTTTTGTGTGATGTGACGATGGGTAAGATGGTTTCACACGTTTCGAAGGAGCGTGCTGACTTCATCTTCAAAAGTTCTAAGCCCATGAACTTGAATCCTCGACGATGAAAACGACAAGTTCCTTCTAAACGTCGGGAACCACTGCAAGCTATGCAGCGTCACATTTCAGAAAACCACAATCATTTATTTCACTTAAATCCTAAAGTACAGAACGTTTACCTACCCCAATTGTTCTATTAACTCTCTCACCAGATGGTGCACTTTAAATTCACTCATTGCTACCGCGAAAAAGTAAACCAGCACTACACAGCAATTAACCTACGGAACACTGACAGCCATTTCTGCCATTTGATATTTCGCACGCTTTTACGCTCCGCGCTCAGTTGCGTACCAGGCATCCCAACGTGTAAAATTAATCATTGACATTTTATGGGGAACATAAGTAATATGATCTACTAGTTCGTATGCATAAAGCCATAGGACACATATATCATGAATAATGTAATTTACTGAATTTGTTATATTGCTTTCCATATTACAAATGATATTTGCAGTAAAATTCGGAACGTGGTAACCCTGATGATTGATACCGCCATGCAATGTCTGCCATTAAAATCTGGAACAGTGATGGGGTTAATGGCGTCACTATTTTGAGGTTAGGGTTAGAGTTTGTGGTTTGTACGTAATTTGCATCCATTGAACATGATGAGGCGAGCGGTAAGAATTTAATTATTCTCATTAAAAATTTACAAAATTTGATCATTTACACAAAACTTAAAGATGTATTGGTGTATTTATTCCCGTTTAATTTGCTTTGTAGGTTGGAGACGTCTCGTGTTCTGTTTGGTATAGGTTAAAGACGTCTCTTGTGAGGGTGAATTATATTATTTGTACAGGAAATTAACTTGTATTTTCGACAGGGCTGATTTAAAACGACGGTTTTATTTTACACAATGAACATAAGTGAATATCACGTTTACTGAATTATACATTTAGCATGGAAATGCCATAGAAAATTAACCAACGGTGTTAAGGAGCACAAGTAGAGTAGGCTAGAATAGAGTTAATGTAAATTCGGTATATCCGTAATAAGTCTAAGCCAATGATATTGAGCGTACAATCTAATACAGTACTTGTTTAAAACACATTATTTTCCAGTCAGCACGGCGTCATATCCATAAAACTTGAATCTTCAAGAAATTCCACCGACATGCATTTTATTATTATGAGCACAGGAAATTTTCTTTGAAATTAAGTGGAAGTTTCACAACTGAGAGAATGTTCTCAACCAAACTGTTGTTCTGCAAATATGTTTTTGGATTTTAAGAAATTGCCGGTTCTTCCTTTCTTGTATGTAACTTCAAGTATTTCAGATATTGCTGTTAATACTGATATTGATCTGTAGGTAGTTCCAGGGAAGCTGTCACTGCAGTAAATTATTTACATAGATAATTTAATGGAATGTAGTACCATAATATGCATTTAGTAAATATTCATTCATCACTTCATTCACCACAAAAGCCCCATATTATCTGCTTACACTATGCATCATTTCTGCTGATGGAAAACACTAATATAAATTGTTGCTGTGTACTGTTGCAGCTGCTGAAACTAGTCACTAAAACATCAGCAACTAGCAGTATCAGTGCTCAGGCTGTAAGATTTGTTGCACAACAAGTTGAACCTTCAAGAATGGAAAAAAGTATGTAGTAGTGAAAATAAAAAATGTACAGGCAATTATGTAATAGAGATAAAATAGAGTATGGGATACATCTACATCTCTTGCAGTGCTTAAATGTTTTAAAATTCTTCATTCACAAAAACTACAAAATACTCCGTATTTGTGTACAACTAAGTATGAGTAATAGTTCTAAAGGAAATCATTGTAGGTCAGCAGCACACATAGTAACACATAACAATAGTTACGAACATTGATTGAATTTCTGTCACAACATGAGAAATTAACACGTAACCTTGGTAGGTCACTTTTTTGGTAGATGGTAACCTATGAGTTGAGAGTCTCATTAGAATGGAGCCAACCTACCAACCAAAGAGCTAACAGAAGGTGGAGATTTGGGCGAGTCTACATCCCTCGTTCTGTTTAGCCATTCCTGTGTTAACTGCATCACTGGGCTCAGTAACAGACACCTTAAACTATAACTGGGATTGCACTTATGCTGAGTTATTAGAATAGAGCTTACTAGCCTGACCTTTATGTATGCTGGCAAACATGAAAACTGAAATCCTAAACTTGGTGGAACTATCAGCTTCTCCGGAATGATTCTGATCCATGGAGTCATTAACTTACCAATTGTACACATGTTTAGATAGCCAATAAGTGTACTACTTATTTAGTAAAAGTGTACGTGTGAAGACTGTATAAAGAAATAAATGTAAAAATTATTACATTTTGTGTGTTACAGGGATTATTTCCTTGTCATGTCCCTGAGTGAGCACAACATCTGTCACTGATATATTATCACATAGTGTGCATGTATCCACTAGGCATTTTGAGCCCTTTTTCCCCCCTGCTTTTCAACTTACCTTATTTTGTACAAGTCTTGAAGTGCCAATCTCAGGCCTCACAACTTCTGAAAAAGAACTCTTTTATCTTGAAATACGAATAAGTTGTCTTCAAGTATTGATCTTTCACTTCTTGTAAAAGAGTGTCGATTGTTCACATAAAATCTGTCATTTAGTCCCCTACACATAATAATTGCTCTGATGGAAAACTGGAGTTCCAAGTGGCTACACTGTATGAATTATGAAACCTCACCAAATACCCTGCCTGGTGCAGCCTTTGACACAGTTTCTTTGTGAGCTGTGGAATTCTCCTGCGTGAGCTAACTATGCATTTGCTTACCCTTTTCCACTGTTGTATATTGTTTTACACAGCACTGTTGAAGCAAGACATTTTTCCATGACCACTTGTTGTTAAAATATTGCAAATTAACATTCTTTGTTCAGACAAATACATTTTACTAGCACAATGAGACCATCCACACCCCAAAACTACTGACAGATGAGTAGGCACTGGTAGCATGGCTCCAGCAGTGACAACAAAGCAATTAGTAGGGCTAGCATGTCTACCTTAGCCAGAACTGAATTATCCTATGCTCCAGGTGGGTAAAAACATTCTGATATTTAAAATGGAATATAAATTGTTTCAGCATTAAACACAGTTACATTGTTGGGTCGTGTTGGTGGGGAACCCCAGAAACGGGGTACAGAAGAGCACCCTGTTGTTATTTTCTCTCTTGCAACACATACAAATTACAAATATGACACAGGTAAGGAATTATGTTGTACTTTTTGTTTTGCATCCTGCATTTTATGTTCTGTGGTTTCCATCTATGTCTGTATACAAGAGCCCCAACTACTTCTACAAAGAAAGACTGAGGAACTTTTGCTGCTTCTGTTGTCCTCCATTTCACTGATTTGCTGCAGACTGTGACTAAATAATTTTGGTACAGTTTAATATAATATTTACTATATCCTGAGTTGAGTGTCTAGTTTGTGTTCTTGCTGTCTGCATTTTTTCCTATATACATTTTATGACATCTCCGACTGACTGAGCTTGGATCCTAGGCTCCAGCATGGAAGTAGTTAACGGACATGGGTTGTCTGGCGACTAAGAATAGATGTCTTGTGTTGGATGTGACTGACTACTGCCTCCCCACCCATTCACCTGAGATCCATTACCTGAAACCTTTTATTCTTTAATACAAGAGGATGTGTAAAGTCCAGAAACCTAATAATTCCAAGTATAACATACTATTATCAGAATCCTTTGTAAAGGACTTTAAGGCTGGAGGTTGATTTCTTGCTTCTTAGCACAATTGGTATTTATATAGATGTATACATCTTTCAGGAGAGTTTGTTCAGAGGACAGACTGGCATAGGATCTGTGTATTCAAACCCACGTTGCGCGACACGGTATATACCTATCTGAAGAAGGGGCAGAGAGTGTATGTGTCAGGAAGACTTACATATGGTGAGATCAAGGATGAAGCTGGAAATCCCCGCACTACAACGGCAGTTGTTGCTGATGATGTTATATTCTTCCAGACAAGTGATTCATGATGAGTGGCATTAAAAAAAAAAAAGCATAGTAGCATTATCAGGTGTGAAAAAATTGATAGAAGCATTATACAATGAGGATATTCATTTGAGCAGGCGAATTCAAGTACCTAATTGAGAGATCATTTGGTTACATGATCTAAAATTAGAGTTGTTATTGGATTAAATTGGCATAAATGATATGTCATTATATGGTATTGGTGTCTGAAGTAGAGTTAGATAAGCCATTTTTATACTTGGGTTTGATATGACATGTGAAGTTCATCTGTTTCTGTATTATGCAAAGTATGTTTCTGTAACCTTATTGTAGCTGCTGCCTTTCTGTGATAAGTTATTTCACTTCAACAAGTATTTCAAGATTTTTGTCACATTGTATTTTGCAATCTGCATTTGTTGATTTATGTATGAATGATGATTATGTTTTTGGAAGATGACAACTGGTCATTTTGTTGGCAAATCCAGTGGAGTGAACTGTAGCACTGCTCACATTTCAGAGATGACTGAGGTCTTCCACCATTCTACAAGACATTTCTGTTAATGAAATTTGCAGTTTTATATACTAGTGTAACTGTATTAGGAATTTAAATTTGGATGGATTTTGTGTCAGTATTTCATGTACATACTTGGTGTTAACATCCGTAACACTTAAAAAAGCCGTAAAGTAAATTACCCAACTGACCAACTAGTTAAGGAACAAAACAAGAATCCAGACAAACTTGGTATAATATTGAACAGATGTGCATGTATCTGTAACAGTTTTTTAAGCGAATATGCAGTGACATCTGGAAATACAGGAAATATAAAGAAGGAAACAAACACACAGTAATACCAAACAGATCTAGTTATACTATATGCAAGGCACAAAAAGAAGGAAAACATTTGTGCATAAATCCAGTGAAATATGCTGGTAGCAGTCACCTTTTAATGTGTGTGTGTGTGCGTGTATGGCGGGTGGGTGACTTAGTAATAGTTAAATCACACGAGATTCTATAATGCTTTATGTTCATGGGTGTCAATTGAAGTTATTCTTGATTTCCATATTACAGGAATGTTGTAAAAATAACTAAACTCACAGGAGGTGTGGCTGGCCACCAATTACTTGGTAGTGTACAGGGTAATTTAATCTTACTCAGCTCCATACCAGGAATTGTACGTCCTCGTATTTGTACCTCTTTATAAATACTGCATGATCTGAAGTCTTCACTAGTCTAATTTTGATTTTCAATTAACATTTTTGTGTATTGCTTCTGCATTTGGATGTTTGTAAAGATAAGAATGTAAGGACAAAATGTATAAAAAGAAACATTTTAGACCACTTATAATAAAGTACTCTTTACTCTTATTTTTACCATACCAAGCTGGTTGTTATTTACAGCCTTTACAAGAAAATAATGATTTTTCAGTTTCATCATTTGTACATATTTTCACTTTTTCTGTTCACAAGTATGAGATCGTTCTTCATTGTCCTGTTTTACAAGTGATGATATAATGTTTAATCTGTTCTTTTTAATGATCAAATGCACCCTATACCCAGCTGCCTGATTACCCCAACTATCCCCCCACTGTCATGGGTAATTTTAAGGATCGCAAAGCAGTTGCATTGCCATATCTACAGTTTCCACCTCCTTGTCTACGCAAGCTGCAAAGCATCCCAGCAAAGAATATATATATATACTATATTCACACCCCCATTTAAGTCTGTGGGTCATCAAGTATTTTTATAAGTTCAAAAGGGGAAATCAACCCTCCAACTTAAAACTCTACAATACAGTATTATACCTTTTCTATAAAACTTCTTTCAAAATTTAATCTTAAAGCAAACTTATGTTGAAGATTCAGGTGTTCTGAGATGTTATGCTGTGACAACAGGTAAGCAGTTTGCAACTTTCTGAAGGATCATAGTGTCCCCATCATCAGGGGCAAGCAGATGAAGGCAACGTGATCCTTCAAACGTCTGGAACATTTTACCTGTCAGCAAATCCTAACATCCCTGAAGCCATGAATCTTCATCAACACTTCTGTGAGAACCTCATATCTCAAACTTGTGTTACTCATACAAAGTTTGCTATATAGTACGTGTGTGTATAATAACTCTCAGCTATGACGTACGTACAAAGCTCTGCATCACCTACCCAAGAATTTACAGGCAATTTTTAATTATATACAACAAAACTGTATTAAAAATAACTGATATTGCAGCAGATAATACAGCAAGAGATCACAGAGTGAAAAGTACAATTAAATAAAATTTTAAATTATCCAAAACATCATTTTGATAACATACACTATAGAAATCATATTTATATAATTACATAATTCAGTTTTGAACATGAGCAGGATTATTGTGTAATGTAATAATTTATAAAGAAAGAACCCCAGTTAACACCCAATGCACCAAGAGTCAATTAAAATAATTCCCCATTTTTAGACCCAAAACCATGATTCAGTAGAATTCAATGAATAAGTTTTTACCACAAGTGCACAACAGACACTGTTTTCAACTGGTGGAATGTGTTCTTTGTGGCTATATATGCATTTTGATCCTACCAATGTACCTGTCACAGTAGCAATTCCAGTCGCCTCTTTTTAAAGTTGAAGTTTCAAGCACTACTAGAATGAATCATTATTTCAAATGACCTTTTTAAACATAAAGACAGCTTTCTGACACATTTCCTCTGTAGTAGCATTTGCTATAATTCAGGTGGCTTCTCACCACCTCAAGCAGCAACAAAATGTATGCACTGTTTTTATGTTCCATGTTCTGAACATTGATCAGATATACATTCATACACTCAAGTGCATTTGTTGGTCTCTTTAAATATTTTATATAAAATATGAACTGTTTATCACTGACACATGTACATCATGTTATGTCAGAACATGAAACATATTTTACCTAGTGCTGAAACAGAACTGGTCTGACACAAAGGGCAAGTATTTGGCAGTCATACTCACCAGTTTGCATTATACAGCAATCCATCCACATGTTGGGGTCCTATAATAATAATTGTCTTGGCACTATTTTCAGTTGTCATTCTCAGAATGTAACATTCCTCTTAGCACATCCATATTGCTAACAAACAGCAGACAGTAGTCCAATGAAGACAGTAACTACAAGCACTGCTGCCACACAACATGGTATGTGCTACTGCATACACCATTTGCAGTGTAGTACAAGAGTGCACATGATCTCCACTTTTTGTTGCATTAAGTGTAGTTAAATTTTTCAGAATTCTCCATACACTTTCACTAAAAACCTGTTGTGTTAATCATTGTGCAATTTGAGAATAGTGACACAACATTCAAAACAGACACATTTAAAATAACATTTTCTTCAGAAGATATTTCCTGAGGAAGTTAAATGATATTCCTCATTCCAGGCAATACTTCCTACCATCACTATACAAACAATATTGCTTTCGCCAAATCCACACGCTCTGGCCACACACATATAGGTTTCACACTAAAGCCACTTCATTTCAGTACAGTTTCATAAATATCCATGTTTCAATGTGTAATTCTTTTTCATATATACATAAGTAAAGTCAGTAGGAATCTTCCTTCTTAGTATATTACATAGAATAATTAGTGTTATAAAACACCCACCTTTCACATCTTGGATTATATTCACATTCAGATTTAATGTCACTGAAAGGTCCCCTATTATTTCCACAAAGGCACTGGGTGCTTGTGGAACATCACTTACTTTCATCTGTACTCTCAGAATCTGATTTGATCTTGACACCATTGTATTGGGCATTTGAGTCCCTGCTCACAGAAATATTTGCCTCTTGGTGACAGTTTATAGCCCGATGATGGTCAGGCGCAGTGAAACGACTCGGACTAAGGTCTGTTGGGTGCTCCATGCTGAGGTCTGTTGGCAGCAAGTCATCATCTATGGGTGAATCACCATCCTCTACATCGGGTTCAACTTTGATACTGACGGCCACAGGGAGTGTCACCTGATGCTGCTGCTGCTGCTGTACAGAAGGTGCTGGTCTAGTAGGGCTCATCTGCTGACGGAGAAGTGACATGTTCTTTATACTCTTCAATTCACTTGGATTACGAAGGAACCTGGAAGAAAGGAAAGCACTTCTTACTTGAGATATAGATAATAAGAAACCTGCCAGCTCAGCTGTAATGGAGACCTCGACATTTCAAATATGGTTGACTAGCTCCAATGTTGAACACCCCCAATCTGCCAACTGTACTTCTCATAGCTCATGTGTCAGGCCTGTCATCACTGTTCTTACATGTATGACAGCTTCTGCCATCTGGCAGTTAATAGAGAACCCATTTGGTTGCACTAGTTCTGTGTCAGTCTGGACATTAATCTTTTAAGAAAGCCACGCCCAAAACTGAATGAAAATCTGTGAGCTAAATTAGTAGTAGTGAAAATTAATTCAAGTGAAATGGGTTCACCTGACTGACTATATGTTACATGTAGTTTATACCACAAGAAAGAAAGTATCCTGGATGCCATCTCTCCCACCACAACCAACAGGAATAACAAGTAAATCATAAACTCATTATGTAGTGTCACTAGACAGGCTAATTGTGGGTACATCAGAAGATGTAGAGGCATTTTTCTTAATTACACAAATTCTGAGTTCAGTTACTACATATTATTATACATCTGAAAGTTTTTTATGTACATCTCTGAAACTATCCCATTTCTCTTGCCTGGGCTTCAACTCCCAGCAGGAGCAAAAGATTTCATACCTTCTCCAAAATTTCCAGACTGGTTCTGTGGCCCACCCAACTTCTAACTGGATGGTACTGTGGGATCTTTACCTGGGGATCAAGCAGCCAGGATGGGGATGACCACTCACCTCCATCTACTCCCCACTTTACGCCACCCCAGCATGTACAGGGACAACAACCGTTTACTCGTAACATCAAATTACACACAAATCATGCCCCACTCATCACTGCCCAAGACTGACACTATCAATCCAACAATTTCGCTCCTGAATGCTAGCATATATTTGCACATTTTGAACATATTCATTAGATACAGAAATGGAAGTTGACAAAATTAACTGGCCACAACTTGCAATGTACTTCAAAATCCTGTAACTAAAATTCTAATAGTACAGTAACTCACTGATAACAATGCCTTTCCCCTTGAACTTTGCGAAGGATATTGACCCGGTAGTAATAACGGAGAGCTCTCGACATCTTATCATAGTTCATGGAAAGGTGATTTTTTTGGATGCCCCACAATTTTGCCAATCCTGCTGGGTCTACGATCTTAAACACTCCAGTGTCATGATTCTTCCATGCTATATAGTTGGTGTAACGCTGGGTCGGATCATTCAGCAGCTGCTGGAGGAAGTCCCACAATAATCTTCCATCTGCAAAAGAGTGGTGACAGCAGTGTTGATTTGCATTGTCAAGTCTGAGAGTCACATGGAGTTATCACAGTGGTGACACCATGCAGTTTTGAAAAAACCTGCCGCTTCCATCTACTCAGTTCAAGAATAATGGTTGAACCTATCATCCTGGGTTTTAGTTTGTAATAACTATACATGTTAATTAGTTTTTATTATTATCAAGGAAGGTTAACTTTATCTAAGAAATGTCATATGTTTTTCACCTCTGTACTACAAGCTACTGGTATCGGAAAATTCAGCAGGGTTGTGGGTAACACCAACAATTGAACCTGTACAACAACACATGGCAATGACAGTGGTGAGACTGCAGTCACACACAAGTCAGTACTTCAAAGATCTCCTGATGATATTCAGTCATCTCAAGATATTCTGCTTTAGTCTGATCCTACAGAACTATTCCTGCAGAGGCAAGCCAGTCTGTACGACACTTACTGGCCCTGTTCATGTACAGAATTCATTTAGTAGTACATGGAAGTAGTAGGCAGTAAACTGCAAAGGACTGACATGGATATGGTTAAAAGTATTGTCCTGCCCAATTTAGTAACAAGTACCTCCAGAATACTAACCAGCAATAGTACTACTTCAACCAATTAGCTTGGTTACTTTTTGTATTATGTTTCAGTTTTCAAAAAGTTTCAAAAAGTAATTGACAGCATCCATTGTGTAAAATCTAACACCAATCTGTTGCACAACACTCCTATCTGTTAATTGTTGTACAACAGGTTTCTGTTAACTTTCACGTATGTAATACAGTTACACGACAAAATGTACAACATTAAATTTGCATCCAATACAGTGATTCCAAACTACTGACGAGAATAATGCTGTGGAACGTAACATACTTGTGTTGGGTTCTGGTGTTTCTGCAGGGAAAAATTCCCTTGCAACAGCTCTGAAGCCACTGCCATTTGCACTAAAGTTTGCACCGGGGCTGGTGTGTTCTTTTGCAGGTGAATGTGGTGGCTGCTGAGGAAGTGATGGCACAACAGAATTAATACCAGGTGTGGATGGTGGGCTGTTACTGCTGCTGCCACCACCTGGAGGTAACCCATGCTGTGTAACTCCTCCACCATTTGGCAAGGTACCACTGTTGCTGTCCTCCTCTGAATCAGATGACTGATTGCTTCCGTTGCTACCTCCGTGATACAAAGACACTGCATTGTGGTCTGCATGCTGTGGGCTCCCTGCCAAAGTAAGAAATATTGCTTATTGAACTGTGTTTTGTAGTTACAAAGAACATAAATTTAACAATTTAAAAAATACAGCTTATCAAAATCTTTATCATCTACAAATTCCTGCTTTCTAATAGGTTCCTCTCCAAGCACTGCAGAAGAAAGAAAATAAGATATGGTTGTAGGTTCTTACAGTAGTATCACTGAACATTCAGGTCTTCTGGGATGTTCGATCCTGTCAGTTCATTAATAGTTACCAGTGTTTCAAATGATCACAGTGCCTTCATCATCGGGTTCAAGTAATCCTACAGGTAGGCCTGCATGAGCTGAGGATGAAGGCACTATTGATCTTCAAAGCGTTGGTAACCATTTACAGTGAATACAGTGCAACTACCAAGAAGACCTGAAGCTTCAAGAGAATAAATAATTTTGGAACATTTGTTGCACCCTCTTAAGCAGAATCTTTTGTCTTCCAGTTTGCTACCCAAAAATTTATAGACTAAGATATACAGAACTATAATTTCGCCTGTTGTTTTGTATGGATGCGAAACTTGGTTGCTGACATTAAGGGAGGAACACAGGCTGAGGGTGTTTGAGAATAGGGTGCTGAGAGAAATGAGGTAACAGGGGAATGCAGAAAACTACGTAATGAGGAGCTTATGATCTGTACTCCTCACCCAATATTGTTCAGGTGAGAATGAGATGGACAGGGCATGTAGCTCATATGGGGGAGAGGTTTATACAGGGTTTTGGTGGGGAAACTTGAGGGAAAGAGACCACTTGGAAGACCCAGGCAGAGATGGGAGGATAATATTACGATGGATCTTCAGGAAGTGGGATCTGAGGGTATGGACTGGATTGATGTGGCCCAGCATAAGGGACAGGTGGCAGGCACTTGTGAATGCGGGAATGAAACTTTGGGCTCCATACAATGTGGGGAATTTCTTGACTACCTGAGAACTGGTTAGCTTCTCAAGAAGGAATCTATTCCATGGAGTAAGTTGCACCTTTATAACAAAATTTTCACCATGTTTAGACTGCACATTGTGAAACCTGCAGATGTACATGACTGAACTGATCACTTCCCACCCCAACAAATAATGCTGCAACATTGACTGTACAACTTGCATACAAAGTACACATAAGTCTTGTGGTGCCAACATGAATGTATATGCCACATACAGCTAACAGCTGTCACCCTAAAGTATGTTATTCACTTATAATTTACAAGCAATGGAATTCTTAAAATACATGTCTCAAAATGGTTTTTCATGCTTGTTAACAGTAAGCATTAAATGCCTACGGCCTCCACATGGCCAGATGGCTAAACAAAAACACATACAGAAACTTATTCTAATTCAACATTAATTACTGTTTGGTTATTTAAATACAACACAAGTAACAATGTATTGTGTACTGAAGTTAAAGTTTAGTTTCTTAACCTTACAAAAATTCATCAACTGTTATTTTTAAGTAAACAATAACAGTTTATTTTGAGAAGTGGAAAGACTGCTTTTCATAAGCAATGGCTTTCATACAAGACACACATCTAGGGATGCTGTACATCAACATGTACAACAATGGGTAAAGAGTTGACACCAAAAATAACTCCCTAATTCTTCATTACTTTAGTTCTAAAGTCTCCTGAATCTCGGAAGGAAGTGCACAGTCAAGACACTGAACAACAAAACCATATTACTACTACTAGGGCAGCCCAAATTGGCTTTGTCTATCCTCTGATTAAAATACAACATTCTAAAACAGAATGTTTCTGAGATGTCACCTTCCCTCTGTCATCAGGCAGAAAGGAAGAACCCTACTTAGTTGAGTTCATGATATAAAAGTAATGTGAAAAGACAAGCTTTAACTAATGGGCATAACTGACTAGGCATCACCCCCATTTTTTACCTGAGAACAGAGCCTGATCCACTCTGCAGAATATCAACTCGAGACTGTTGTGATTTGATAAAACACAAAATCTGACTGGAGCAGTGTAATACAGCAGCAGTAGCAGGAGCACCAGAAGTAGTACACCAACATAAAAGCATCATGTTCTGCTGTGAATGATGTCCTTTACTGAAGCCTACTGTTACATATGTAACATATCAGTTTCAAGACATTTATGGTAGAAATGTTACAATACTGATGGTAAACTAACCAACTAACTAAATAACTAAACTAAACTGAACTAACTCCATGCAGTAGATCCTTCTACAGAAGATAATAGTCCCTCAGCTAGTTGGGAAATCCAACATTTTACATGCAGCTGTCAGTCACAACAGCCAACCACCTGTGCCTATCCTGAGCTAGACCATGTCCCCCATCCTGATTAATGAAGATCTGTTTCAATATTTTCCTCCCATATATATGTAGGTCTTCCAAACTGTCTCTTTCCCTCAGGTTTCCCCACCAAAATCCTATATGCACATTTCCTCTCCCCCATATGTGCCACATGCCCCACCCACATCAATCTTCTTAATTTTGATCGCCCTATAAAAAGGCATACAGATGATGAAGCTCCTCATTATGCAGTCTCCTCCAGTCCCCGGTTACCTATTACCTCATCCCTCTTAGGCCCAAATACCTTCCTCAGCACCTTATTCTCAGACACCCTCAGCCAACATTCCTCCCTCAATATGAGACAACGAGTTTAATTTCCACATAAATTAAACTGCTTGAATACCTGACTGGCTGTCAACAGACGGTGCAGGGCTAAGTGTAACCGAATTGCCTTGGTGAACGAGGTGAGCAAGGCTAGGGGTCTGAAAATCTGATGATGCCACAGTTGTTGATGTCAGCAGGTTGTTCCATGTTGGGGTTGAGGGATGTGATGATGTTCCCGTTATATGGTGGGGTGACAGTGGGTAATGATGCCGTGATGTTGGTGTCACAGGACTGCTGGGAAGACAGCGTTGCAAAGTCTGTGCATCTCTAATTAGGAGCTGCAGCACGTTGTGCAGAACATCGCCAGAGCTTTGAGAACGCTCCGCTAAGTCACTCTTCGTGAGAAGGCACATTGCCTTACCTGCAACAAAGTGAAGAAGTGTTATTGATGGCATTATTCTATATAACAAAAGGGGGTTTTAGTTGTCGGAAGGAGCTCTTCCTATTACCTGACAATTACAATCACCATAATGCTATTTATAACTAAACTAAAAACTCAGAATTAAGTCCTGCAGATCAGTGCCACCTATATTTTCATACATCTCTTGTGCTTGCCTCTCCAGCAAATTTCTACATAATTTCTCTCCAGTCATCTAGCCACTCTGTTCACACACATTTCAGTAATAATGATTATTGTTTTGGCCTGGATGACACTGACAATAGGAGGCTAAAAGACAGCAAACCAGTTTCCAAACAGAAAAGTCTAGCATCAGCACCATCCATGGGACTTCTTATGTGTCATCAGTACACTGCTGTAAAGCTCACATGTAACTGCTGTCACACAGGAGCTTCAATTTACAGAATCTGGAGCTCAATACAGGCAATATGATTTGGGGTTTCACCATAACATAAAAGGAGAAAATAATGGAGGAAATATAACATCAGTGGCTGTTAAAATAATGTGGATGATTTACACATGTCCTTTTTTCAACAAAATTGTTAATTTAGTAGTTAAATTCATGTACTTACAGCCCTACTGGTGTTACCATGCATACACAATTCCCTATATGGAACAGGAATTTTTGTGATTTTTCATTGTTTTAATCTGTTTCTCAATAAATAAAATCCTGTTTTCTGGAGGTTGTGCATCTTTCAGTAAGAAGATTGGCATTACAAAACATTCTGTGGGCAACAGTGCCTATGGATGACAGCAGTTTGAACTTACATCGTTACTTTCCTTGTATTTGCAGATTGTACAGTTTACCCATATTTTGATATATGATTACTGTAGCATTTGCATATCTTCTATTGGACAACCACTAAACTAACACATGTGTAAAACTCACTCTGCAGCAGTGATAAAATACATAAAGCAGACAGCAGTCAAACTGCATACAAAATTCTGTTGAATGATTTTGTGATTGTGACAAATGTCTTGTTTTCAAGTGATGCACTGAGTGGAAATTAGGTTGCATTGCCAAAGTTTTAGGGGAACAAAATGCCTCCATTTTCTGTAACAAAGTGACTGGGGCCAGGATATGTCAGGTTGTACACACAAAGTGACCAGATAGTGGTGAATCAGAACCATGGGGAGTGGGGTGGAACAGTGAAAATGGAATAACTAGAATAGAACCCTTCTGAAGGCCACTTAAGGAAGTGAGAAAGCAACTGGCTGAGGAAGGGAACTAGAAGAGGGTAGAGGAGCTCTGTAAGAGGGCAATGGGCCAAAATATGTAAAAAAAGAGGAATCAAACTAGGGATCTAATGCAACTGTTTCAGGCCCTGGGGAAGTGTCCCACTCTGTCCTCACTCCAATCACGTAAACCACGAAGGTGGAGGCAGCATGTTATTCCAAACACTGGCAGTACAGCTTATTTACATGACACCATCAAACAGTAACATAATCACAATAACCACTGAATCTCTGCAAAAGCCTAAAATCAGTAAACATTTCAGTACATTTAAAAGAAATGGGTACAACAGGTTCTGAAAAGTATCTTGAAAATAAATAATTTGAGAATTCTGTCTTCTGAAATGTAATGTCATACAGTCAGGCAGAAAGTTACCAACATTTCAGAAGACTCTGCGATCTGAATCTTCAGATTGAAGATGGAGGTCACAGATTCCTCCAAAACACTAGTCAATTTCTACCAGACTGTACGTAGGGTGCAACATCCAAAGAAACAAAATTCTTCACTTGCCACTATGAGAATGTCAAATTTCACAAAAGAAAACTTAGCTACTCCCTACTGACCACAACTAAAGTGATGGCACTTCACATTTAATGAATGAATTACTCTATGAAACCTGAGTACAAATCCAGCAATTCTGTGCACACCATATAACATTTCCTTTTTCAGATTTACACAAAACAGAGATCTGTTGCCTTAAGCATCTACAGCATTGAGGCACAGTCACTGTAGGCTGTAATATGCCAAACTTCAATAAAAACTGTATTTTGAATTGTTTAAATCCAGCAGCCAAAATCTGAACTGTACTTAATTCCAAGACCTTCTTTAGCTGTTGATCATTCTTGGCTCTAGAAATTTTGCGTGTCGTGAACCACTCAACATATTCACGGAAGCCCCTGGGCCAAGAGTTCACCTCTTTCAGTCCTTGAAATAACATTTAACATAACCTCACTTTGCTACTGCCTTGGACAAAACATCATGCTACTATTCTCACCATTCATCTGGAACATCTCCATATTAAAATGAGGCAGGTCAAACTCTCTTTCACACCACCGGAGGAAAGTAACCACATCTTCACGTGACCAAACTCTGGGATCGGACGCTGCAATGGAAAAAACAACACACAATCACTCTCTGTTCTATTAATCTTGGTTTATTTAACAATACTTTCAATATGTAACATCATAATGTATCATCAAATAGTAGGATGATTAATACATGACACATTAAAGATGTTTTGATAACAGTATGACTGGTACATGACATATTGAGGAAGTGTTGGTAAAAGGGTTAATGGTACATGACAAACTAAAGAAGACTGGAGGTACAATCTAGGGATTTACCTGTACAGTGAGGAAAAACTGTGCAAAGCTTCAGTCAAGACAGCTATACTGCAAGTTACAGTTTGAACCTGTGAGCTCCTGAGCAGGAAGAGGCTGCCAACCTGACTGTGGCATCTGGAGCAAGAATCAACTAAAGCATAGTTTGTCCACCCACACTAAGACCTCTGAACTAAAGATCATTTAAGGGAAATAAAGCTAACGATATACAACACAATGCACTTCCCTACTTTAAATAAGAAAGTTAATTCCATATATTTCAGGTGAACAGAAGTGTCAATTTGGAATGTTTTAAGTCCAGGATTTCAAGACCTTGTGTGTCTCAAGCATGATTTCCTGGTGGGGAAGGCACAGCGTATCTCTGAAACACAGGGCTTCTGTACCAAAGTGAAATAGCCGGTTGACCACCAAGAAAGGTTGAAGTCTTACATGAGTCACTCACTCATTATTTCTTGCAACACCACACGTATGGACAAGAGACAAGCAGTGTCAAATATTGCCACATACTAACTAGTTTAAAAGTGGATTCATCTGGTTCATGACAGCAATAAGTAGCTGGTTCTTGTCAATATAGAAATAAACCTTGGCGTTCCAAACAATACAAGGAATTTTTTGACTAACTGGGGATGTTTTAGCTTTTGAAGGACAATGGACCATGGTGTTAGATAGCACTGTCTTACAAACCAATAAATTTAATCCACGTTTGTTACCATAACTGAACTGATTACTGAATACACGCAGCTGCACTGTATGCTAATATGTTTAAAAACTTCTTTAGAGTGGCCCAAAAGAGTTAAAATTTTCAAGCATGGCTCTCACTCTAGAGAGATTGTACACCCCTGGTACTACCCTTCTCTTACCTTGTTTTAATCCAGGATAAAACACACACACAAACACCTGTTCTCATAAGCCAAAGCCAATTACATACATATTACTTCTGGTCATAATTAATAATTAAATCTCACAGCATGGCAAAAAATGATAAAACGGGATGAAAATGTGACTCAGATGTATCAATTACACCCTGAATCTATATTGATAGGTCTGGCCTTGTGTTTTGTCTCCTGCCATCTTCCTGACTTCCCAAGGCTAACAAGGACATATAATAACCATCCTAGTCCCGGAAGTGACGTCACATCAGGACTCGTTGAGAAATGTCAAGTTTAACTCTCATAACAGAACACACTAATTAAAAAGTCCCTTTTTTTAATCAGAGGTTCAACGTGAACTTTGTTCAGTCTTCCGGTACTTTGTTTAACCGAAATATTCAAGGTGGGTGATCTCACACGAATTCCACGAAATATGCGTTATCTTATCCTAACACATATACAGCGACTGCACAGCAAGGTCAAATGTATCCCACCGTATCAGTATCAGTTCTGCGGAATGGCCACATGTGCCACCAAGCTTCATGACACGCACTTGGAGACCTTATATATTCTGGTGAGTTACAGCAACCAAATACAATTAACATTTATAGACATAACGTAAATACAAATATAGGCCAATTAAACACATTGCACTCTTTCGCACTCCCTGCAATTTATTACATTCGCACAGATACAGTAATTTCGTTTATTTTCCCTCTAATACTGGTGCAATTAGTGAAAAAAAAAAGTTACAAATTTTGGTTTAAATACTCAGAAACTACGCATTGCCCAGGATGCTTCATAAAGTCTACGAAATTGTGGTTTAAAAACTAATTAGACAAAGCCTCTCCTTAGCCCTATAAAGCCTAGTGATTGCTATATTCACTGCCAAGTGCAACACAAAAGCCCCGTATTTTGCCCACACCGTGTATTTATACGTTCTGTATGGTTTTTACAACAACCGTTATTTCTCTATACACCATTCACCCACCGGTCTTGCTAACTAAAACGAACTCCCTTCTTTGCGACATGCAGCCGGAATTTTTATATGTAATGGAGATTAATCACACAGTACAATTTATAGCATAAGTCCTCAGCAGACTACGTCAAGGCCCTCAGCCACGACGTGAAATCCGTTAGCGTAAGCACAATCCCCGTTATAGTTACAACGTTCCAGTGTCAGCAGCACCCAGCAATGCGTTTCATGGGCAGGAATGGCCAAACAGACCGGACAGCGCAAGTCTGTTAGCCTGGTGGCTGGCTGGCTGGTGGTTTAGTTTTCTTAACAGACCGCCATTACTCACACAGTAAACACTACCCAAATATCATATTGTTCAGTCCGTGCGTTGTGAACTGATTAACAAACTCTTTCAGTAACAACAAATGCACAATTCTACGATTACGTATTTCACTCCTAATTAGCTCCTACATGTTTCAGCTTAACTGCTATCATCAGGGAGTTTACAGCTACTTTGCTAAAACTTGGCGTGATAAACAGTCTTACAATGCTCATGTATAACAAACGTAAAAATTATAGCTAAAATTTACAGTATTGTAATACTAATTTGTACGTCAGCACAACTGTTTTTATTACACAATGTAATATGTAGGCTACATGTTTCGACTAATAAAGTCATCTTCAGGCCTGTTCTTTACAGGTTAAGTCACAGGATGCTGTGCACACATTGGGATCCCAGTGTGTTTACATCAGTGAAATACTTAAGCCATATCATTTACCTAGGATAGTAAAACTTGCAACGTATGTAACTAATTGGTTAAAATACATTTTAAAAAATCTAAAAAATAGTGTATTGGCGTTTACCATTTAAAAAATGTAGGTCCCGTTACCATCTTTTTAAAAATGTATTTTAACCAATTAGTTACATACTTTGCAAGTTTTACTATACTAGGTAAATGATATGGCTTAAATATTTCACTGATGTAAACACACTGAGATCCCAATGTGTGCGCAGCATCCTGTGATTTAACCTGTAAAGAATATGCCTGAAGATGACTATTTATTAGTCGAAACATGTAGCCTACATATTACCTTGTGTAATAAAAACAGTTGTGCTGACGTACAAATTAGTATTACAGTACGTATCCAAGCACTTCGTGATGTCTTCACTCAAATTCATTAGAAATTTACAGTGTTTAAAATGTCATAAAATAACAATATGGGTTGTTGATTATAAATTGATATAAAACAATAGCTGTTTTCGTTGATTACAACCGTCTCCTTTCCAGATAGTTGCCTGTTCTACAAACATCTATTACATTATGACTGAGCATTTGTTGGTACTGTTGGAGTTCTTTAACATCTAGTCAAAGTCATTTCGTGACACAATGAACATGCCTCTGTCACTGTTCAGTCCCACAGACCGATATGCAGGTAACTCAAGTATCAGTCCCCTCTTTTCCATATTTTTTTTATTTTAATCAGTCGGATAAATCGCAAACCCACACGTGACACCTGATACAGCGGACTGTCCACACTACCAGAGGGTATGACCCACCTAGACTGGTTGGAAGGTGTGTCTTGAAGTCGAGTAGCGGAGACATTGGAGACGGTTGACTGGGGGCTGCAGGGAACCCCAGGGGATATCTCCAGAGCAGGTCCGTGGGGCTGAACGGCAGCGGCAGCGGCAGCCGATCCATCGCCGCTACGGGGGGTAGAGAGAGGGGCAGCAGTTTCATAACACAATCTGCTTCAAGACCCGCTCACTGCTGCTGTGACTCCGTCAGCGTCTCTGCAACAAATGTACAGGACAACGTTAATGTCTGCCCCTACCACGATACACGCAACTTCCTCAACTTGTTTACAGTTTGTATAGTAGTAAATTACTACTGTTATACAACACACTTTTATAATCGATAACGATTTATACCTCATTTCGCGATATTAGTAAAAGTACAGCGCTTTACGTCAACCAGTCGTAAAACTAACAACAAGGCCTTTGGTATGATTGTTAGGATCTGTAAATGGAATAATATTAACTTTGTTAGGATCTGTAAATGGAATAATATTAATTTTATTAGGATCTGTAAATGGAATAATATTAACTTTGTTAGGATCTGTAAATGGAATAATATTAACTTTGTTAGGATCTGTAAATGGAATAATATTAACTTTATTAGGATCTGTAAATGGAATAATACAAGTTTGTTAGGATCTGTAAAAGGGACAAAAGTCTGTTAGGACATGTAAACCGAACAGAAGTTTGTCAGAATCCGTAAAAGGAGACGTTTGTTAGGACTTGCGGACGTTTCAGGAATATCGTGCATACCAAAGTTTAAATACTAAACGTGTCCAGGGTTCATCCTTTGCATTTCTAAAAACGTAAAGCACTGAAAAATTAGCCTTTAAATTATACAGGTCCTCCAAGGAGCGGTTTGAACGTACAGATCCACAGGTACAGCTGTGTAAAGCTGTTCTCAGTACCTGGACGAAGCCTGCCCACCCACACACACACACACACACACACACACACACACACACACAGGACAACTTTACCAATCGGGCCGAATAAAGCAGGAGTCAAACTTATTTTTAGCCTGAGGATGGAGGCCGATCCTGTTCCCGAAACGCTCTGTTTAACTCTAGACAATGAGCAGGTTCGTAGAAACGGAGGAATACAACTCGTTCACACCTCGTATACAGCCACTAACGACACACCATTTCATAATGACATTCTGCCTAACCTTCTGTAGGACATGCAGATATCTCTATAAGGAAACGTCATAAGTACCAGCACTTCCGGGGCTACCAGTTATGAAAGTCACAGCTTACAGGTAAACTTCCTTTGTGTCGTACTCAAGGTCTTTACATCAAAACTTCCTTAATACGGCCTAAGTCTGACGATTCTTCTGTAGCTGCAAAAAGCATTTTGCCCATCGTCTTTACTGATTCCTCTTTACTGCAGAAACAAGCGTCTTCAGACGGGCCTTTGCAATACAGACGCTGTTTTCTGCGAGCCACGAACTGATTCTTTTCCAAATATTATGCGTATTTAGATAAATTTCAAGCTTCAAAGGGTTTTAATGAATTTGGATTTTGTTCCACATACAATCTGCGGTTCAAATTCATCTAGCCTTTTCTGGGATCTATGTGACGTCATGAAATAACCGGCCACTACAAGAAGAGGCGTGGTTATTCTGACGGCCACAAACAGACAAGTGGGACCGCCACACACACATGATTCCCAGCTTATTGCACAACTGGTTTTACTACTCCTACATGTTTCGGCTGCAAATCGCTGCCATCTTCAGGGAGCTATGAGTGTTGAAGACATGAGCAGCTTGCTATATGGGTTGTCAAATATAAATGGTCAGCACATTTCATTAAACTGGGTAGCCGCATTTGTCTTAAGTAGTTTCTCGTTGGTGTTCTTTGAACTGTTAACGGTCTTTGCCTGTTCAGCACCAATGAATTTAATTAATTTCATAGGATTCTCACGGGTAATGGCAAAGTTCTCCCTGTGCATGCCACGAAGGCATATAGAGGTGTGTAGGTATAGCTCCATTCATTCTTGACCTCGCCACCATATCGACGTGAATGATCAGCCTCACGCCCCAGCCGTCTTACCTCCGGAGAAAATAACCCCGTGCCCACTGAACCAAAGCCAGATGGGCCCCAAAGACGGCCTGGACGTTCTGGAGAAGTTCCTGCCCCTCCCAGGATTCGAATCCCGGACCGCCCAGTCCGTAGCCTTGTCATTATATACCGGCTACGACATCCCGGCTCCGTTTAGGCCCTCACGACGGTGAACCTACATTACGGGTTTGTCAGATATGACGCCGTGTACTTAGCTTGGTAGGTTCCAAAGATCATAAGCAACCTGCTGCCTCCATCTTCAGGGCAGAAAGGACAGTAACAAGTAATTAAACATTTCTAAATTCTTCTCATTCGAACTTAAACCAAAATCTAGACAGTCTTTGGAAAAGGTTGAAATTCTAAATTACATGCATTTGAAGCAAGCAGATTCTCCTCACTCGTCGTACGATGCCTCCTGTCTACGGTGTAACTGACACAAACCCCGATATAGCGCCACAAATTGTGCCTGAATGACTTTCATGAGCGATGAGAGGGGCTGGCGCTCCGTCGGGGGTTGACTGTACTTGGACATCACAAAATATATCGGGGGGGGGGGGGGATTAAAAAAAAAAAAAATTAAAAGGTGTAACCCGGTGACAGCCCCCCGGG
>Ga0123353_10001840_pt1 | contig 26111 bp, 19 predicted proteins | sample TergutLab28metaG_3_FD_92763 | JGI IMG/M metagenome (GOLD analysis project Ga0123353, IMG submission 92763) | Labiotermes labralis P3 segment gut microbial communities from Petit-Saut dam, French Guiana - Lab288 P3 | ecosystem: Host-associated > Arthropoda: Insects > Digestive system > Gut ...
ATCCGCGCCGCCGGACGGGAGATCGCCGAGCCGCTTTATTCCCAATGCCTGGCCGAGCTGGGCCGAACCGTGCCCGTTGCGGCGGGTGTTTTCGGCGCGGCCATGCAGGTGGCCCTGGTCAACGACGGACCGTTTACGATATTGTTAGATAGCAGGAAAGGATAGCAGTGGTCAGTGGGCAGTGGGCAGTGGTCAGAACGCTCACGCGGGTTTTTCTACGGCGCACTGTCCACTGCCCACTGACCACTGCTCACTCGCAAAAACGGAGATAATTTATGTTACAGGTAATTACCCTTCCGGGAAGTGAAGCCCCCACCCTATCCAACACCTACCTCGTCTTTGCCGAGGGCAGCAACACCTGCGCGGTGATTGACCCCAGCGACGCCGAATCGGTCTTGGCCTTGCTGCGGGAGAAGGGCTTGACTTGCTCGCATATCCTGCTCACCCACGGCCACTATGACCATATCGGCGGCGTGGCGGCGCTGGCAGCGGCCACGGGTGCGGACGTTTGCGTGCACGAGGCGGACGCGGCCAAGTTGGGTTCCAACCGAGAATCTTTGTCCTTTCTTTGGGGCAGGCAGCTGGCGCCTGTCAATCCCGCGCGCCTGCTGCAAGACGGAGAAAACATCGCGGCGGGCGGCCTGGCCTTTGAGGTGCTGCATACCCCGGGGCATACGCCGGGCTGCGTGATCTATAAGGTCTCCGGCGAGCCGGCCGCCTTTTCGGGCGATACCATTTTTTTCGAGGACGTGGGCGCGACCCGCTTTCCCGGCAGTGATTTTGGCGCGCTGAAAAAATCTTTTGCCCGAGTGATGAAAGAACTGCCGCCCGACTGCGTTCTTTACCCGGGCCATGGGCCGTCAACGACGGTCGCGCATGAGGCGGTCTTTGGGCCGCTGGCGCAAGGAATAAGGAATAAGTAAGAAGGAATAAGGGAAGTGTGCCCTGCGGGCACGATTAGATGAGCTGCCTGAAAATATAATGAAAAAACTGTGTCAGCCGTTTTATCATTCCCTATTCCTTATTCCTTATTACTTTGAAGATGTCAAGATGGATTTATGATTCAATTGCTCACCAACGCCCCCCAATACTGGAACGACATCGCCGAAGTGATCCGGTTGTTTTTCCCTATGGCGGAGATTGCGCTGGACGGCCCTGCGGATATTTGTCTGACTGTGAATCTTACCCCCACAGAAGGTGTCGGCTTTTTTAATGATCACAACGGCGGGAGCAAGCCCCCGCCCTACAGTTCTATTCCCATAGTGCCCACGCCTGACGACCCCCTGGAACAAAAGCGGCGCGAGAAATACGCGCTCAAGCGCTGCGCCTATGCGCTGCTGCAAGCCGCTTATCCGCAAGTCCACCCTTGGGGCTCGCTGACCGGCATTCGCCCCACCAAGCTGCTGCGCGAGCTGACCGGACGGCACGGCCACGCAGAGGCGCTGCGAAAGTTTGCCGAAGAGTTTTCGGTTACGCCCGAAAAAATCGCGCTGGCCGACGAGATCAACGCGGTACAGGGGCCGACGCTGGCCTCCGTCGCGGCGCGGGACGTGGATGTTTATGTGGGCATTCCCTATTGCAAGTCGCGCTGTCTGTATTGCTCCTTCGGGTCCGAGGTCGCGGGCAAGGGTGAGGTGCTGGCCGATTATTTGAATATCCTATTGGCCGATATCGCGGCGGGCGGGGCCCTGGTAAGCGAAGGCGGCTTGCGCCCGCGCGCGCTTTATGTGGGCGGCGGCACGCCCACCGTATTGTCCGCGGCGCAGCTTGAAGAGTTGCTGGGCGCGATTTTCGAGGCGTACGGCACAAGCTTTCTCGAGATCACGGTCGAGGCCGGCCGGCCGGACACGATCACGCCCGAAAAGCTGGCCGTGCTGCGCGCGTTTGGCGTGAAGCGAATCTCGGTCAATCCGCAGACCATGAACGACGAGACCTTGCGGAATATTGGCCGCGCGCACAGTGCGGCGCAGACCGAAGAGGCTATGTTTATGGTGCGGGAGGCGGGCTTTCCCGTTGTGAATATGGATTTGATCGCGGGCCTACCGGGCGAAAACCTGTCGGACATGGAGGCCACGTTGGCGCGCGTTCGCGCCATGGCGCCCGAAAACCTCACCGCGCATACGCTGGCCATCAAGCGCAGCAGCAGATTGCATGAGCGGCTGGCGCAACACCCGCTGCCCGAGTCGAAAGCGGTCGCGCTTATGCTGGCCTTATGCGAGGAGACGGCAAGGGGGCTGGGTATGTCGCCCTATTATCTCTACCGCCAGAAGTATATGGCGGGCAATCTGGAGAATGTGGGTTACGCCAAAGCGGGCGCGCTTTGCCGCTATAACATTGACATGATGGAGGAAAGCTGCTCGATTCTGGCGCACGGCGCGGGCGCGATGACAAAGCGCGTGTTCGCGGGCGAGAACCGCGTGGAGCGGCTGCCGAATCCGAAGGACGTGGGGACGTACGCGGGTAAGCTGCCTGAATTGCTTAAGAGGAAACAGAATCTTTTTCTAATGTACAATGTACAAACTACAAACTACAATGAATGAAAAAAAGCCTTACGGCTTTTTCTTTGAACAATGGGTTCAAGTGTCCATAAAATGTGCCGCCGAAAGCGGCACTCCTTCATTGTAGTTTGTAGTTTGTAGTTTGTACATTATTTCAGCACATATTTCTCACTGATACAACCCCAAAATCTCCGCGTGGACCTTATCGCAGCCAGGCAAAATCCGCGCCAGGCGGGCCGCGCACTCTTCGGAGAAGGCCGCGTGTTGGGCCGGATCCTTTAGGACCTTGAGATTGATGCGAACGTTCAACTCGGCCATTTGCGCCGCAGCTTTGATTTGCAGCGCCGCCGCGCCGATGTCGCTTGCGCAGGTGGGATTGGACTTGCCGGCTAGGCCCTCGACCACGGTCAATGCGGCCTCGCAGTCGGCCAGCAGCGCCAGCGGGACCTCCGTGGCGATCTTCGTCGCGTTTTGCAGCGCGGCTGTGCGCGCCGCCTTTTCCTCATCGGTGGCCTTGGGCAGGGAGAGCGCGTCCATAAAGGCGTCAAAAGCCGCCGCGTCCGCGTCCATGCCGTCAAGCATACGTTGCATGATCGGCGCCGCCTTGTCTACCGCCGCCTGCGCGCCTTCGGCCCAGTCCGCGTACTTGGCCCGACCCAGGGTCAGGTTCGCGCACATCGAGCCCAAGGCTATGCCCTGCGCGCCCGCCAATGCCGCCGCCGCGCCACCGCCCGGGGTGGAATCGCCGCCGGCTAATTTGTCACAAAAAGTCGCTACCGTTTCGTTTGCAAATGATTCTTTCATGTTCCTAATTATTCTCCTGTTCTATTTAATCCCAGTCATTCTATTCCGGTTCCAATGTTGGGGTTGGTGTCGGCGTCGGGGTTGGCGTCGGGGTTGGTGTCGGCGTCGGCGTCGGGGTTGCTTTCGCGCCCAGGCGCGGTTCCAGCTCGACCAGCACCCGCAGAATCAGCGCCGCGTCCGCAGCCGTGATCTTGCCGTCCTCGTTCGTGTCCGCCGCGATTTTCTGCTTTTCGTTTAAGAGCACCAGCTCGACCAGGGACCGCAGAATCATCGCCGCGTCCGCCGCGTTGACCCGGCCGTTGCCGTCCACATCGCCCAGCATTTTGGGTTCGATGTTCGGGTTTACGGTGGGCGGCGGCCTGGGCGTCGGGGTCGGCGTGGGCACCGGCGAGGGCGTGGGCGTGGGCGAGGGTGTAGGCGTGGGCGGCGGCGAGAAGAGCAGGGAGACCTCCGCCAGCTTGACGAGACAGGCGGGCAGGCCGATCCTGTTGTACTCGCCGGTGATCGCGCTCGCCGAGGGCAAAACAAAGTAGGCGTCGCCCGTCTCGATCGTGATCGTCGGAATACCCTGCTCAAAGGCGCAGTCCGTCAATGTGCCCTCCGAGCCCGGCTCGACGTAAAGTTCCAGCTCGATCCGATGAAAATGCACCCGACTCAAGGCCACGGAGGCGATCTGCGCCATCCTCAGCGATTCGGCGTTGAGCGCGGCCACCGTGCGTCCGTTGGCGATGTCCGCGTCCTCCAAGCCCCCTTTTTGCGCGTAGAGGAATCGGCCGCGCGAGTGAATGTCCACGCAGGCGGCGAAGTGCCGGCTCTTGATCAGCGCGGCCAGGGCGCGGGTCTCGGGTTCGGATTCGGCATAGGGGCCGAGTTCGGGGTCTGTTTTGCCCGGCGCGGGGCCGTAATATTTTGTATTGAAGTTGCGGTTGATATCCACATTGTTCGCGTTGGTTTTTTTACTGTTGTTGCGGTTGGCCTGGCAGAAGTGATAGCCGTCCGGATTGACCAGCGGCACCAGCACAAAGGTGACTTTAGAAAGCAGCTCGCGCAGTGAAACGCCGCCGACGCGGCCGTTCGTTTGGTAAGCGTAGAGCCATTCGAACAGAGACTGCATGAGCATGGGCGTGTTGCCCGACTCGCGCGCGTGCGTGCCCGCCGTGACCAGAATATTGACCGGACCCTTGCCCAGATAGATGGCATGGATCGCGCGGCCCTGCACGCTGTAGCCGATGATCTCGCTGCGCACAATGTCGCCGTACTGGGGCAAGACGGTCCCGATATCCTTCACAAGGGCGTCGTAGGAATAGACTTGGCCCAGCACGCGATAGACCGCGTTCGGCGGCTCGGCCTGTGTCGGCGCGGGAAAAACAGCCGCCAGCAGAATCACCGCCAGCGCAAACGCCAATATTCCCCTTTGATTTCTTCTTGTTCGCATACCCCAACCTACCCCAATTATTGCTTATAGCCTAGCACAGATTGGGGCTGGTGTCAATTTTGTGACAGAGGGGACAGTTCGTATTGACACTCTGACACCCGTGTCAACAGAAGCCGTCCCCCTGTCACTTTTTGAAAACCCCCGTCGCTCGTGTAGGGGCGATTATCAATCGTCCGCCTTTTCGCGTCCATTGCCACCCCACCCAGACCTAGGCCGAACGCTAGGTGCTGGGCGGGGCCCCGGTTCGCGTCATTCGCGGTTAGAAAAAAACCCCGCGTGAGCGACAGGCCTCATTTTCGCGCATTTCGCGGTAAAATATAAAACATAAATTTCAATAAAAAACCGGCACTTTCTTCTATATTATTATTTACATTTCTCAAAACATGTGCTACAATGATATTGGGCAATTATGGGGGATTTTTCGTTTGAAAATCGAATGGCTCAAACTGTACCAATACCGCAACTATGAGGCGCTGACCCTAAAACCCGGGGCCGGTATCTGCGTGTTTGTCGGCCAGAACGCGGCGGGCAAAACCAATATTCTGGAATCGGTTTTCCTCTGCGCCCTGGGCCGCAGCCACCGCACCGGACACGACAGCGAGCTGATCGCCGAAGGCCAAGGCGAGGGCATGGTCTCCCTGCGGGTGAAGACCCGGGCAGGCTCGCGGACGATCCGCTGCCAGCTTTCGGCAAAGGAGCGCAAGCGCGTGACGCTCGACAACACGCCATTGGCCCGATCCGGCGAGCTGATGGGCTGCCTGAACGTGGTGATGTTCAGCCCCGAGGACCTGGAGCTGGTCAAGGGCGGGCCGGGCGCGCGCAGACGGTTTTTGGACATGGAGCTCTCCCAGCTCTACCCCGCCTACTACTTCACCTTGCAGCGGTACAACGGCGTGCTCAAACAGCGCAATATGCTGCTGAAGAACCCGCATTGCGGTGACGACCCCACGCTGGAGCTTTGGGAGAGCCAGCTGGCGCGGCTGGGCGCGGACATCACGCGGCGGCGCGCGGTCTTTGTGCGGGAGCTGGCCGCGTTGGCGCAGGCCCTGCACGGGCAGATGACAGACGGGGCGGAGTCGCTCGAGATTCTTTACCAGCCCAATCTGCCGCCCACGGCGGACGAGGAACTGGCCGAGGCCATGTGCGCGGAGCTGGTCGCTAATCGGGAGCGGGACATGACGCGCGGCAGTACCTCGGTCGGGCCGCACCGGGACGATCTGGCCTTTTTCATCAATGGCACGGACGCGCGGGTCTACGGCTCGCAGGGGCAGCAGCGCACGGCCGCGCTGGCGGCCAAGCTGTCCGAGATCGCCTTGGTAGAAAGCGTGCGCGGCGAAAAGCCCGTGCTGCTATTGGACGACGTCTTCTCCGAGCTGGACACGGGCCGGCAGTCGGCCCTGCTCTCCGCCGTCTCCGGCTGCCAGACCTTCATCACCTGCACCCACCTTGGGGAGCTGGCGTTTTTGGGGGCGAAGAGGATGAAAGTTTTTAACGTAGGAAACGGAAAGGTAATGTGAAACTACAAACTACAATGTACAAACTACAATGAAGGAAAAAACTGCTCCGCAGTTTTCTTGAATGATATTTTGTATTAAAGCAAAGAAACCCCCATTATTCAGAAAAAACAGCCGTGCTGTTTTATCGTTAATTGTAGTTTGTAGTTTGTACATTGTAGTTTAAGATAAAAAACAAAGGAAACAACAACGCATGGAAGAACTAAACCACGACATAAACGCGTACGACGCATCTCAAATCCAGGTCCTCGAGGGCCTGGAGGCCGTTCGCCGCAGGCCGGGTATGTACATCGGCTCGACGGACACGCGCGGCCTGCACCACCTGATCGCCGAGCTGGTCGACAACAGCATTGACGAGTCGCTGGCGGGTTATTGAGACCACATCGAGGTCACGATCCACGGTGATAACCGCCTGACCGTGCGCGACAACGGGCGCGGCATTCCCGTCGACATCCACGAGGGCACGGGCAAGAGCGCGTTGGAGGTCTCTTTGACCATTCTGCACGCGGGCGGCAAGTTCGGCGGCGGGGGCTACAAGGTCTCGGGCGGCCTGCACGGCGTGGGATTAAGCTGCGTGAACGCGTTGTCGGAGCGGCTGCACGTCGAGGTGCGGCGCGACAGCTGCGTCTGGGCGCAGGAATATGTGCGCGGCATTCCCGAGGGCGACGTGCAAAAGATCGGGGGTTGCGATCCCGGTGACACGGGCACGAGCGTCACCTTCCTGCCCGACGCGGATATCTTTGACGACATCACCTTCCACTTCGACACGATGAACGCGCGCTTTCGTGAGCAGGCCTATCTCAACGGCGGCATTCGCATTACGGCGACGGACGAGCGCGAGACGCCTCATCGGGTCAAGAGCCATTGTTTCGAGGGCGGGATCCGCTCCTTTGTGCAGCGCCTCAACCGCAACAAGGGCGTGCTGCACCCCGAGCCCATTTTCTTCAGCGCGCGGCGCGAGGAGGACGGCACGGAGACGGCCGGCGTGGAAATCGCCATGCAGTACAACGACAGCTACAACGAGATGGTGTTGACCTACGCGAACAACATCAACACGACCGAGGGCGGCGCGCACCTGGTCGGTTTTCGCACGGCGCTGACCCGCGTGGTGAACGACTACGCGAAGAAAAACAATTTCCTCAAAGACAAAGACAGCGCGCTCTCGGGCGAGGACATCCGCGAGGGCCTGACCGCGATCATCTCCGTCAAGCTCATGGAGCCCCAGTTCGAGGGCCAGACCAAGAGCAAGCTGGGCAACGCGGACGTTCGCCCGCTGGTGGACGGCGCGGTGGCGCAGGGCCTGACAAGGTTTTTGGAAGAGAACCCTGCCCACGCCAAGATGATCATCGAAAAATGTGTGACCGCCTCTCGCGCGCGGGACGCGGCGCGCAAGGCGCGGGAGCTGACACGGCGCAAGTCCGCGCTGGATTCCTCCGCGCTGCCGGGCAAGCTGGCCGACTGTCAGGAGCGCGACCCCGCGCTCTGCGAGCTGTTTTTGGTCGAGGGCGACAGCGCGGGCGGCAGCGCGAAACTGGGCCGCAACCGCGTGAACCAGGCGATCCTGCCCCTGCGCGGCAAGATCCTGAACGTGGAGAAGACGCGCTTGGACAAGATCTACGCGAACAACGAGATCCGCACCATGATCACCGCCTTCGGCGCGGGCGCGGGCGACGACTTTGACGAGACCAAGCTGCGCTATCACAAGATCATCTGTATGACGGACGCGGACGTGGACGGCAGCCATATCCGTACGCTGATGCTGACCTTCTTCTATCGGCACATGAAACCGCTGATCGACAAGGGTTATGTCTACATCGCGCAGCCGCCGCTGTATCAGGTCAAGCGCGGCAAGTACGAGAAGTATTGCTACTCCGACGAGGAGCTGGAGCAGACCTTAAACGAAATCGGCCGCGAGCCCAAGCCGACGATCCAGCGCTACAAGGGCCTGGGCGAGATGAACGCGGAACAGCTCTGGGACACGACCATGGACCCCGAGACGCGTATCCTGCTGCGCGTGACCGTCGAGGACGCGGTCGCCGCCGACACGCTCTTTACCCTGCTGATGGGCGATAAGGTCGAACCCCGACGTGAGTTTATCGAGCAGAACAGCGGACTGGTCAAGAACCTGGATGTGTAGAGCGAGTGGTCAGTATTCAGTGGTCAGTGATCAGAACGCTCACGCGGGTTTCTTGTAATACACTGCTCACTGCCCACTGCTCACTTGAAGAAAACGGAGAAAACTATGAGTAACGGAAAAATCATCCCAATCGGCATTGATGAAAACGCGCTCTTTGCGCGCATTTCCGCGATCATTGACAATAGAAAACTTCGCGCGCAGGCGCAGGCAAACCAAGAGGCCGTGCTGATGTTTTGGGAAATCGGGCATTATATCGGTTCCGTTTTGCTCGGCGGCGAACGCGCGGCTTACGGCAAACAAATTGTTGTGACACTGGCACAACAATTGCAAGAAAAATATGGAAACAGTTTCGACTATTCCAATCTTCGCCGTATGATCCGATTTGCTGCGCGCGTATCCGACACCCAAATTGTGGCGACACTGTCGCCACAATTGAGCTGGTCACATTTCGTTACATTATTGCCGATAAAAAATGAACGCGCCTTTTTGTATTATGCCAATGACGCAGCCGCAAGACATCTTGGCGTGCGCGAGCTGCGCCGCCAAATCTCCCGCAAAGCCTTTGAGCGACACGAGATCGCGAACGCGCAGCTGACAGCGGAATCGGCCGTGCCGATCAATATGTTCAAAGACCCGTATTTGCTTGATGTGCTCGGCCTGCGCGACAATTATCTGGAAGGCGATTTGGAAAAAGCGATCCTCGCCGACATAGAGGCCTTTATCTTGGAGTTCGGCCACGGTTTCACCTTTGCCGATCGCCAAAAACGCATGACGATGGACGGCGAGGATTACGCGCTTGACCTCCTTTTTTACCACCGCGTCTTAAAACGTCTTGTGGCGGTTGAGCTAAAGCTGGGCAAGTTCAAGCCCGCCTATATGGGACAAATGCGATTTTACTTAAAATGGCTCAACCGCTATGAGCGGCAGGAGGGGGAGAATCCGCCCATCGGTTTGATCCTCTGCACCGAGGCAAGCCGCGACCAGATAGAGCTGATGGAGCTGGACAGGGAAGGCATCGCCGTCGCCGAGTATTGGACATTGCTACCGTCGAAAACGGCTTTTGAGCAGAGGATAAGTGAGATTTGCGCTGAGGCCCGGGAGCGTTTGGAACGGCGCAAGGCCCTTCCCGCCGGCGGACAGCGACAGATAGATTACTTTTTGGAAGAATCAAATGATGATGAGGAAATAATATGAGCGGAAAAATCATCCCAATCAACCTGGAACACGAGGTGCAGAGCAGCTTCATCTCCTACGCGATGGCGGTTATCGTCAGTCGGGCGCTGCCCGATGTGCGCGACGGCCTAAAGCCCGTGCACCGACGCATTTTGTACGCGATGGACGAGCTGGGCCTGCAGCCCGAAAAGCCGTTTCGCAAGAGCGCGCGTATCGTGGGCGACGTGTTGGGTAAATACCACCCCCACGGCGACTCCGCGGTCTATGACGCGATGGTGCGCTTGGCGCAGCCCTTCTCCACGCGCTATATGCTGGTGAACGGCCACGGCAACTTCGGATCCGTCGACGGCGACAGCGCCGCCGCCATGCGTTACACCGAGGCACGCCTGTCCAAAATGGCCTCCGAGATGATGGCCGACATTGAAAAGGACACGGTCGATTTCGGGCCCAACTTTGACGAGACCCTGCAACAGCCGCTGGTCCTGCCCTCGCGCTTTCCCAACCTGCTGGTCAACGGCTCCGGCGGCATTGCGGTCGGCATGGCGACGAATATCCCGCCGCACAACCTGGGCGAGACGATCGACGCGCTGGTCGCTTTGATCGACAATCCCGAGATTTCCGTCGACGAGCTCATGCAGGTCCTGCCCGGGCCGGACTTCCCCACGGGCGGCATTATTTTAGGCCGCATGGGCATTGCCTCCGCCTACCGCACCGGCCGCGGAAAAGTCGTGGTGCGCGCCAAGACGGAGATCGAGCAATACACCGCCAACCGCAGCCGGATCATCGTGACCGAGATCCCTTATCAGGTGAACAAGGCGCGCTTGGTCGAGCGTATCTCCGAGCTCGTGCACGAGAAAAAGATCGAAGGCATCTCTGACCTGCGCGAGACCGACCGCACCGGCACGCGCATTGTGATCGAGCTCAAGAAGGACGTCAACGCGAACGTGGTGCTCAACAACCTCTACCGCCACACGGCCATGCAGGACACCTTCGGCGTGATCATGCTCGCGCTGGTGAACGGCGAGCCCAAGGTCTTAAACATCAAAGAGGTGCTCTGTCACTACCTGAACCACCAGAAGGAAGTCGTCACGCGGCGCACACGCTACGATCTCAACCGCGCCGAGGAACGTCTGCACATACTCGAGGGGCTGATCATCGCGCTGGACAATATCGACGAGATCGTCGAGCTGGTCAAAAAATCCCCCGACCCGCAGCAGGCCAGAGCCGCCCTGTGCGAACGGTTCGCGCTCTCCGAGCGGCAGGCCCAGGCGATTTTGGATATGCGCCTGCAGCGGCTGACCGGCCTCGAACGCGACAAGATTTTGGAGGAGGACCGCCAACTGCGCGAGAAGGTGATTTACCTGCGCGGCATTCTGTCCGACGAGTTTCTGCTGCTTTCGATCATCAAGGACGAGGCGCTGGCGATCCGCGAAAAGCACGCCGACCCGCGCCGCACCGAGATCACGCAGATGATCGGCGACATTGATCTGGATGATGTGATCCAGGAGGAGGAAATGGCCGTTACGATGACGCATTTCGGCTATATCAAGCGTCTCGCGCCGGACACCTACCGCGCGCAGAACCGGGGCGGCAAGGGCGTCAAGGGCCAGGCGACGCGTGAGGAGGACTTTTTAGAAAGGCTCTTTGTCACCAGCACGCACAACAATATCATGTTCTTTACGAACTTCGGCCGCGCGTTCAAGCTCAAGTGCTACGCCATTCCCGAGGCAGGCAGAACCGCGCGGGGCATTCCCGTGGTGAACCTGCTGCAGCTGCAAACGGGCGAGAAGGTCACGGCCCTCTTCCCCGTGGCGCGCGATGTCGAGGAAAGCGGCTATCTTGTGACGGCGACGCGCCTGGGCATGATCAAAAAGACGCGGCTCTCCGCCTGCGCCAATATCCGCAAGGGCGGGCTGATCATTCAAACGCTGCTCGAGGGCGACGAGCTCATGCGCGTGGAGCTGAGCGCGGGCGAGGACGAATTCCTGATCGCGTCCCAAAAGGGCAAGTGCATTCGCTTTGCCGAGACCGACGTGCGCGCCACGGGCCGGGGCGGCCAGGGCGTGCGGTCGATCCGCCTGGGCACGGACGATGTGGTCGTGGATATGGTCAAGGTCATGCAAGGGCACAATGTGCTGACCGTGACGGAAAAGGGTCTGGGAAAGCGCACGCCGGAGGACCAATACAGTCTCCAGGGTCGGGGCGGCAAGGGCCTGCTGGCCATGAAACTGACCGAGCGCACGGGCGACTTGGCCTGCCAGCGTATGTCCGACGAGGGCGAAGACCTTATGCTCATCCGCGACGACGGCATGATCATGCGTATGCCGATGGAGCAGATCCCCGTCCTCAATCGAACCACGCAGGGCGTCAAGCTCATGAGCGTGACCGAGGGCACGCGCATTGCGAGCGTGGCGATCGTGCCGCACCAGGAGCCGGAGGAGGAAGGGGAAACCATAGAAACACCGGCTGAGCAATAGCGGCAAGGAGAGAACGCATGGAAGTGTTGATTTGCCAGGCCACAAAGCGAAATTGGGACAGGCTTCGTATATCTAATGTTGATACACGGCTGACAACACGTGCCAACAAAACAAATTCAAGCAAGAGAGTTCTTCCCCTTTCTTATTTTTCCGATACCCGCAATGCGCCTTCGATTGAACAGCTTGTTGATAAGGCGCTTGCTTGCGATTGCCGCATTTGGGACGCGATGTATTCCTTTGTCTTACAATGCTTTCATGCGCATGAAATAGCGACTGAGCCAGGGCAAATGCGTGCAAATGTTCAAGTGTTTTTATCGGAGTATTCTCATTGCACCCCTGTTGACGAATTGTTGTCGGTGGATCTGCCGCAGAACGAAGATGATCTGCTGGGGCTAATCTATCAGTCTCTTTATGTTGAGGGAGACAGGAACAAACAAGGGCTCTATTACACGCCAGCCGTTGTAGCGCGTCAATTGAATGAAGAGCTGGATTTTGAGGAAGGGCAGCTTTTCCTGGATCCTTGTTGCGGCAGCGGCAGTTTTTTGTTGAATGCTCCTGTGGCGCACCCGTTGCAGCTTTATGGCATAGACTGCGATCCGATTGCCGTCATGCTTTGCAAAGCAAACCTTATCATTCGGTTTAAGGAATATGACTTTGAACCGCAAGTTTATTGTTTTGATTTTTTAGCAGAACCCAGTCTGCTTGATTTGCCGGAGATTGCCAAAATAAAAAGCAAGAAGTTTGATTGCATTTCAACGAACCCGCCTTGGGGCGCGTTGGCAAGGAATGCTTTTTCAAAACAAGGCGGCGGAGAGGCATTCGCTTGCTTTTTGGACAAGGCGCTGGATTCCCTTGCCGACAATGGCGTTCTTAACTTTCTATTGCCCGAATCCTTCTTGAACGTAAAAGCACATGGGCAACTGCGTTTACGCCTGCTCCAGAGGTATTCCATTGAGAAAATTCGTCTGTTTCCCAGTTTGTTTACAGGCGTTACTACGAAGGCGGTAGCGCTTACGGTGGCAAAAAGAAAAGCAGACCTTCTTATTCCCTTTGTCAGCGGCGACGGGACATATATGGTAGAGGCCCTTTCTTTTCAGCAAACTGTCAACTGTATCTTTTTACGGACGGCGTCAAAAGACAAAGAGATTTTGGACACTTTGTACGAAAAAGGGCAGTTTGATTTGTCACAAAGCACATGGGCGCTTGGAATCGTTACAGGAAATAACGCGGAGAAACTACTCAATGTACCGTCGGAGAACAGCGAACCGATTTATACAGGGAAAGAAATCCGCGCCTACCAACTATTGCCCCCGAAAAAACATATCGTATACGATCGGTCCCATTTTCAACAGGTCGCCAAAGACGAGATTTACAGGGCCAAAGAAAAACTGGTATATAAGTTTATCTCGAACAATCTTGTTTTCGCGTATGATAACAGCGGGAGTTTATTTCTCAACAGCGCCAATATCTTGATTCCGGCCGTTCCTACCATCAGTATTCAATCCATGTTAATTTTTCTAAATTCCGAGTTGTTCCGATTCGCTTACGCAAAACAGTTTGGAGAAATAAAAGTTCTCAAAGGCAACCTTTGCGCGCTGCCGTTTCCGGCATTGACATTGCAGGAAGACGAAGAATTAAAAGCGTTGGCAGAGAAGGTCCTGGAAGGTGATAAGTCTGCAATCGAAACGGCGCAGAAAACAATTTACGGGTTATATAAACTATCAGATTCGCAAATTCAACACATACGGGAGGGTCAATATCATGGATCTCTTACTTGAAGAACTACAGCAGTATATCGAAAAGCTTAATCAAAAAGCGCCGGGGCAATATCATTTGTCAGATGACTTTCTCGAGAGACTCCATTCGGTATTTCCCTTTAATCGTTTTGAGTATGTCATCAGCCATTTGATCGCCAACCATATTATCAGCTTGGAACAGTATCTGGAAATACGGAACGCTTATCTGCAACGGAACAAGTACTTGTACCTATTTGAAATCACTGCGCCGAGGACGTTCGGTGAAACCTGGGCACAAAGGCATCTGAATGAACTGGTTCCCGAATTGCGGTATCCCTCAAAGGAAATGGACCCCGCATACTCCGGTCAATATGATTTTTGGCATGACGATATACGCATTGAAGTGAAAGCGTCCAGGGCGGTTAAGCGGCAGGGAGGGGATTCGCTTATCACGAAAGCGTTGTCAACGGATTCATCGGAAGGGTTCGATATGAACTTTCAACAGCTAAAGCCCGGGTGCTGCGATGTCTTTGTCTGGATTGCGGTGTGGCGGGATGCCATACGCTACTGGGTTCTTTCGAGTAAAGAAGTGGAAACGAGCAGATACTACTCATCGGGACAGCACAGGGGGAATGTCGGAGAAGGGCAGCTATGGATAACGGATAGAAATATCGGCGAGTTTGCGGATTATCTTACCGGTCCCCGAGAGATATTGGAGAAGATCATAGAGAAAGGGCAGAAGTAGATTCCCCATGTTGGAAATACAAAATACAGTCACTTCTCTCGCCCGCGCCATGTTGGGCGCGGGCTTTGCCCTGTATCGGGTGGGCGGGTGCGTGCGGGACAAACTGTTGGGCCTGCCCGTCTATGACACCGACGTGGCCAGCGCCATGCGGCCGGAACAGCTGTTGGCTCTTTGCGCGGAGCTTGGGATAAAAGCCGCGCTCGTTAACGAGCGGCTGGGCACAGCTGGAATCTGGAATCTGGAATCTGGAATCTGTGTGGAACACACCACCTTCCGCACCGAAAGCTATGGAGAAGGCGGGGCGCATAAGCCGGTTGAGGTGGCGTTTACCGAAAGCCTGGCGCAAGACGCTTTCCGGCGGGATTTTTCGGTCAATGCCTTGTATGAAGATGTGCTGACGGGTGAGATCACCGACCCCACGGGCGGGCTGCCGGACCTTGAGAAAAGGCAGCTGCGCACGACCACAGAGGATCCGGCGGTGATTCTGCGCGACGACGGGCTGCGCATTTTGCGGTTGGTGCGGTTCTGCGCGCAGCTGGATTTTACCCCCGAGGCAAAGACTTGGCAAGCGGCAAAGGAACACGTTTCCCTGCTTTCCGATATCGCATGGGAGCGCAAGCGGCAGGAGCTGTCGCGTATTCTGGTCGGGCCGCGTGTGCTGACCGCGCTGCAATTGCTGCGCGATGTGGGCGCGCTGCCTTATGTACTGCCCGAGCTGGTCCCCGCGCAAGGCTTCCCCCAAAAACCCGAGTACCACAAGTATGATGTGCTGGAACACAGTTTCCATGTCTGCGCCGCGATCGCGCCCGAACTGCCGCTGCGGCTCATGGCCCTGCTGCACGATGTGGGCAAGCCGGCCAGCTTTGAAACGCGCGGCAATATGTACGACCACCCCCAGCTCGGCGAGGACCTCTGCCGCGCCGCGCTGACGCGCCTGACCTATGGCAATGACCTGGTCGACCGCATATGCCGGGCCGTGGCGATTCATATGTATGACCTGAGCGGCCAGGCCAAGGAAAGCACGCTGCGCAAGCGGTTCGCGCGCTGGGGCAGGCAGGCCACCCAAGACTTTATCGCCCTGCGTCAGGCCGACGTGCGCGGCAGCGGCTTTGACACGACCTTCACCGCCACCCGCTGGCAAAAGCTCCTGGACACCATGGAGGCCGAGCGCGTGCCCTTTTCGGAAAACGAGCTGGCCCTCTCCGGCCGCGATATTATGGACGCCTTGCACCTCCCCCCCGGGCCGAAGGTCGGAAAAATCAAGGAGCAGCTTTTCCTGCATTGCGCGGTCAAGCCGCGTGATAATACAAGGGAGCGGTTGCTCCAAGTAATAAGTAAAAAGGAATAAGGAATAGTGAATGAAAAAACTGTCTTACGGCAGTATGAGATAAGGAAGCATCATCAAAAATCTAAATGCAGTCAGAACACGGTGTTTGTAGCAAATACAAAACTGATTGGAGAAAACATGATGAAGTCCTTATTTGAACAAAATGGCGGAACGTATCGACGTGAAGGCGATTATCTCGTCCCAAACCTGACCGTGCCGGAAGGGTCCGAATACCATATCGGGATTTGGGGGCAGCGGCGGCTGAATTATCTGAAAAAGCACAGGCGGATTCTATATACTAATCTGCTGACTTCCGGCAAACTGCATGAACATCTGCGCGAGATTGATGAAACGGCCTATGAGCGGCGGGAACTGATTATCAAACAGATGATGAAGGCGCAGGGTATAACCGAACAACTCAAGGCTGAAAATCAAATGCTTTGGGTTGGCTGGGTCAACAATATTTGTGCCTGCGCGGATGAGATAATCCGAAACGAACTAATCTACAATTAGGGTGTGCAATGGGCGGAGAGTCAAAAGGGTTCTCCGCCCTTGCATATTTTTATCTAGCGCACCAATCAAGCCCTATCTGCACTATTCCTTTGGGTCTTAATATAAGCCAACCCCTCTCGCAAATACTCATACTTCCATTTATCATAAAATGCAATTTTTGTGAAAGTCGGTTTCATTACCATCCAAAGTCCAAAAAGTACAATTAGCATGGTAATAAATCTGATAACAGTTGAAACAGCTTGATTGGCATCAAAAGTATTAATAGCGAGGCCAATGATAAGAGTTATAAGCGGATAGATAGCTGTAATGAAGAAGTTTCTTATCGATGTCATTAAATTTGCGCCTGCGTTTTTCTTCAATTTTTGCTCACAACACTCTATAAGCCAGTCAATGCCCTCATCCGAAAACAGATTGTAGTCTTTGTCCTTTAAAAGCTCTAACAGGGGTTCAATTTTACTGTCTTTATATTCCCGCAGTAGCTCAGTTCTCCGTTTTTTGTCTTGGCTCCTTCCATATAACAGTATAATTATCAGACATGAAATTATTGCAAAAAAGGGAATTGAAACAATCCACATTTGACACCTAAGAAAGCTAAACAATAAGAACAATGCCAAAAAGATAGCGGGAGCTCCAAGCATTACTTTTTCGGATCGTTTAAGGCTTTTGAAATCCCCTCTGAAAGCTTTTTCTTTGTACGCGTTAAAAAAGTTGTAGAACATGCAGACACCTCTCTCACAATTTATTTGTTTGCTATATGATGCGGACTTTAACTTGCCATATAAAAACCGCTGACATCTCCTTCAGCGGTTTGTGGCTACTTTTGGTTGATAGCGTTTATGAATTCTCTTAGTATCCCGACGGCTGAATCTATGTGTTTCGACTCCAGCTGGCTGAGAAGTTCCACGATTGCAGAAACACCATTTGATGCGTCCGTTCCTGAAATGATATAGTTTGGTGAAATATTTGCTCCGGTGCAGATTTTGTAGAGGGTTTCAGCGGATAGCCCCTTCTTGCCGCGTTCAATATCTGCAAGGAAACTGCTTGAAATCCCGCACTGTTCGCTGAATTTCTCACGGGACAGGGAAAGCAACTCTCTTGTCTGCCGGATTCTCGCTCCGACAAGTATGTTAAATTCTTGATTCAACTGTATCACCTCGATAATTCTATTGTAGTGGTTCTCGAAATGATTTTACATAATCGTTAGGATGTCTTGTGATATTCAATAGCTGTTGTTTTTGCACAAAATCCGTTGACACCTTGGCTAAAAAGGAATATGATTAAATCCTTGAAAAGTTAGCTATATAAGGGTAATTCAAATTCGGGGAGGAAATCTGACATGAAAAAGATTCTATCAATAGTGCTGTCGTTGGTGTTTTGTTTGACATTGATGCCGTTAGGTGAAATAAAGATGGCGAAAGCAGCGTTCACCACAACGCCGATGATTGCGGCAGGGGGCAATCACACTATCGTCCTTAAATCGGATGGAACCGTTTGGGCGTGGGGAAATAATGAATTTGGACAACTCGGCGACGGAACAACGACTGTTCAATACACCCCTGTACAAGTGCAGAACCTTAACAGGGTAATAGCAATTGCAGCAGGAGAGTTTCACACTGTCGCTCTCAAATCAGATGGAACCGTTTGGGCGTGGGGAAATAATGATAAAGGACAACTCGGCGACGGAACAACAATCAGCCGCTATTCGCCCGTACAAGTGAAGAATCTCGCCGGAATCACCGCAATTGCGGTGGGTGGATCTTATATCTGGGAGACAATCTCCGGTGAAATGCTTTTGCAACAGGCGGGTATTTCCGTGGCGCTCAAATCGGATGGTACCGTTTGGGCTTGGGGAGACAATTATTATGGGCAACTCGGCGACGGAACAACGACTGATCGTGCTACGCCTGTACAAGTGGAGAATCTAAGTGGCGTAACAGCAATTGCTGCTGGCAACAGTCATGCCATCGCGCTCAAATCTGATGGCACAGTTTGGACATGGGGATGGAAATATTACGGGCAACTCGGCGATGGAATAGGAGGAGGAGAGTGGGATGATTATTCAAATACACCTGTGCAAGTGCAGAATCCCAGCGACGTAACAGCAATTGCAACAGGCGGAGATCATGCCATCGCGCTCAAATCTGACGGCACGGTTTGGACATGGGGTTCTAATTTTTGGGGGCAGATTGGTGATGGAACAACGACTTCTCGATACACCCCCGTACTCGTAATGAGTCTAAGTGACGTAACAGCAATCACAGCGGGCGGCAATCGTTCTATCGCCTTAAAACCCGACGGTACTGTTTGGGCATGGGGGCTGACTTATCGATACCAGCTTTCCGTTGGGACATCTTTTGACCCCACACCAAAGGATGTTGTCTATGGCATGACAGCGGTTGCAGCAGGCGGCTCTCACACCGTTACTCTCAAATCGGATGGGTCGGTTTGGGCATGGGGAGCCAATAATTCCGGGCAGCTCGGTGATGGGACAACGACTAGTCGATATTTGTCGTATTCTAATACAGGTATCCCATGGTACCAATTGCCTATTCAAGTCCTTGGTGAAACCGGCGTGGGATATTTTAATGTGTATGAAAGCAGTAGCGGCGAGCATCATTCCGTTTCCATATCCACAATGCTTAACGGTTCAGTAGCATCGAATTGCAGCTCTGCGCGCGCAGGCAGCATGGTTAGTTTAACAATCACTCCCTCTGAGGGGTATAAGTTGAAGGAAGGAGCGTTAAAGTATAATGACAGTTTGGTCAAAGGCACAGCTTTCGTAATGCCTGATTGTGATGTAGTGGTAACAGCGGAATTTGAGCCTGTATCTTCTGACGCGGAGCCGGAACCTATTGTATTTGGGAAGAAAGTCGATTTGAAATATCCCATGAACCTATACATTTTCCCTGATAAAAATGTCCCACCTGTTCCATTGGGTTCTAACGCCCAATATGCAGAAGAGCTAAAATATTGGGCTGCCGAACTGGGGCATGATTTCTCTAGGCTGGATTATAGCAAGGCGATTGCAACCCCATTCAAAATGCCTTATTTGACAACGGCAAATGAAGTTGTTTTTGATAAAAACTCGACCATGACAGTAAAGGATGTTATGGCAGATATTATTATGCTGGGACACATGCAACAGTATATCATCGATGAGGAAAATAGCTTAAAGAACTATGCTGGCAAAACGGATACAACCGCAAAAATCAACGAGTCAACAAAAAAGATGTTGAAGTATTTGGGTAGATACAATGATTATGTTGGGGCACAACCTGCCAAGTTTTCTGATCCGCGAACAAAGACAAAAGCCCTTGCTGCAATTGAAGCAATTATCAATGCTACTTGGGATCAAAAGCTTTCTGGTGCAAAATTATTAGATAAGTTTCAAGAAAAAGTGATAGAGCCTAACCCGCAGCTTGGATCTATTATGCGCGAACTTGAAGAAGCAAGCACGAATGACGCTCTCTATCGGGCACAAAACAATTTCTTGAATACTATTTCCCTCGGCACGAACATATATCGGAGCATAGCAGGTGAGCCCAAGTATATTTACGATAGCGTTGGCAAAATCGTTGATGCCATGGGAAATGATACCTTGTCAGGGGTAAAAAAATATACTGATGGAGTGAAAGGAGTCTATGATTTTATTAAACTTATCGACACAAGTTTTGGTCCCGTTACAGCTTCGGCAAAGATCGCAACAGCGTATTTAAAATTCTGCGCTAAAATGTACAGTTGGGTCAAAGATCAGTATCCTTCCTGGCTCTTTTATTCAAATTACTACCTGCCCAGAACAGAACCAGCTTATTTCAACCGGATTGGCTTTGACCAAAGCGGGGGCATTCCCCTCTTTTTGACCTCATTTTCCGATCAAGAATTAAACAGCTGCGATGAGTTGAGCCGTTTCTTGCTTTCGGCTTTGAATAAGCACAACAACCTTAATAGTGTTTATTATGTGCAAGACACTTTTAGCAGCGCTGATAAGCGCTCTCTCGTTATAGCAGCCGCAACCCTTTCTGATATTAGGCTGACAAACTATAGAGAGCTTCAAAAGTATCTCCTTGACTATATCGAGGCACAGTGTCTACCGACAGGCAAAGCCAAAACTGCAAAAGTATCTTGTCCTGTTCTTGTCACAATAGTTGACCAAGAAGGGAATGTGCTATTTACACTAAACACCGACGAGAGCTATTCTCAAAATTATAATCAGTATTGTACTTTTTATTTGGCGGGCGATAACAGAGATGAAAAGATTTTTATCATTCAAGACGATTATGATTTTATCATAACACCTTACGAAGATGGATTGATGAGTTGCTCTTTTCAAACAATAGATGAAAATGGGCATACAAAAGAGTATTCATATAGTGATATTTCGATAGATACATCCTCGGAGTTTATGTTTACCACAACTTTGGGAAACGTTCCAAAACTGGAAAAAGTTAGTGGCGGCGCGTCCGAAGAAATTTCTGCGACCGAAGAAGTCATTCTCGCAAGCCAAGTTATTATCGATGCTGATAGTGTTGAATTATATTGTGGCGGCACTCGACAGTTGAATGCGGATGTATCCCCATCGGCTACGACTGATAAAGCAATCACTTGGCATTCAAGCGACCCTGCCATCGTGGCAGTGAATGATGCGGGCTTGGTTACCGCTATCTCGATTGGAAATGCGATGATAATCGCGCAATCAAACACAGAAAACGTTTACAGTATGTGTGAAGTAACGGTGCTGCCGCGTTCAACTGATATGACAACGGTGGCATTTCAAGCAACGAAAGGCGGAACAATCTCGGCAGAAATGGCCGATAAATATCTCATTGGCAGCACGATTGCCATTTATGCCACTCCTGACGAAGATTATGTGTTTGCTGGTTGGGCTGCAACGAATGGGGGTGAATTTGCAGACAATTCAAGCGACTATACATTTTTTACTGTCCCCAGCGCCCCCACCACAATAACTGCATCCTTTACTTCATGCAAGCGCGGCGATGCGAACTGTGACGGCAAGGTTGACGCCTCCGATGCGGCGGCCATCCTGCGGCATCTGGTGCAGTTGACAAGGCTTACCCCACGAGGACTGGAAAATGCGAAGGTGACTGCCGGAACCGGCCCGGTCTCCGCCGCTGATGCGGCCAAGATTCTGCGGTGGCTGGTGCAGTTGGAGAAAGACTTGTAGGGCGGGTTGACCAGAGCATTCTGAATGATGGGCTCGAGCGCTCAGGGGAACTTGGGCGCTTTTTGTTTATCTAAGAGGGTCGAAACATTTGCGTCAACCAGACTGGTTCTTTTTTTCTCTTTTGATATCTATAGCTTCCTCTCGAAGTAGTTTTGCCATTTTCGTTATTGATACCACCATCGAGCAATATGGATCCTTGTACGATTCCGAAAAAACACGTTCCAACTCCACTTTTTCGTTCATGGGGTCAGGTTTCATAAACCGTCCTTCCTGCGTATTTGATGCGTGGAGTTTTATGAGTTTTAGTATCATGTCTTGTATTAATTCGTGAACTATATCTATCGCTGAAAACATATTTCCAATATGCGTCAAGTTGGCTTCTTCATATATAGACCAAGTATGCAGCTTAATAATCGAGTTAAGTGTTTGAACACGATTATCTATGGACATGAGTTCTTGCATGATGCGCATAAATTCCTCATGAGTAATAATTGTTGGTGTGTATCCGTTAATCTTAGCGTTCAAGACCAACGGATCAGAAATGGCTATTAGCTCAGAGCTACGCTCAATGAATTGATCAGCAACCTTCTCTTTTTGGGAGAAAATCATATTCCTGAGTTGGTTTATTCTTGAGTTTCGATAGTTGGTAATCAATGACACAATTGCAATAATTCCAGCAATTAGGCTCGGTAGTATCAAGGCAATCCAATACAATAACGAGTAATCATGACTCGGGCTAATGGGGATCAACTCCTTTCGACGATTATCTGTTAGTGACTATGACTCACAAGAGAATAATTCTGCGCCTGACATTATTATACAACAAATTCCAACCTTGGCAATAAAAACAATGATCCACGGAAGACTCTCTATTTGTTCTGTTGCAATGAAACAACATACGCTGAGACGGCAGGACTGACAACCATAAATTCCCATGAAAGAATTTTCGATTTTGCTATTGACGGGCAAACATTTGTTCGTTATAATGATTGAGCCCAAGGGGGTAGTTTACCCTTTTGGGATTACAACTGAATAAGGAAAACATATTTTAGGCGATAGAGCCGTTACATACGAACGAAACGAGTCGGAGAAATCCGCAGCTCGTTTGGGTTTGTGTGTAGCGGCTTTTTGAATGCCAGAAACGCTACTCCAATCGAAAGCGAGGGATGCCCGACAAGATATGAAAAGTGAATGACCGCGCGACAGAGATACTGCTCCGGCGAAACAGGCGAGGACCCGCAAGGCGGCGAGCCTGTCAAGGAGCAGAATACGAGAAACCGCCGAGCAGGGTAGGTTCTCAGGACCTCGGTTGATAGAACGGCAAGGCAAAAAAACGAAACGATTTTAACCAAAGGGGGTAGTCTATACTTTTTTTGACTATTCCCCTCCCTTTTCACACATGAAAAGAGGTTATTCTTTCCGGCGGGCAAGCCCCCGGCGGGGCGGTATAAGCGGCAAAAGAGTCCCGCAACAACACCTTGAAATGTTGTGCGGGATTCGCTTTGTCCGCTTTTATGCGGCGTGAGCGCAGGGGTGCAGAGGAACGCTGCCACACTCCCTTGCTTGCAAGGTGTAGTGTGTTACACCCTAACCCCGCAGAAACAGAAAAACGGGGTTTTTCTGTTTCTTGCTGTGGGTGGTTGCCGACGCGGACGCAAGGCAAGTTACCCACTTGCGGGGTTGGGGTGTTCCTTGCCGTAGGCAATAAATCGGCGCTCCCTGTAAATCGACCATTCCTGAAAGGCCGTATTTTAACGTAAAACATGATGGATAAAATTGGCAGAAAGTATTTTTCACAAAACGTGAATTTTCGGCCACTCTCGTCGGCTATTAAGTGAGAGGTCTTATATCTCTCGACTCCTGCCTAGCCACAGCTCGAGCGTGATAGAACCGTCGCACGCAATGGGGGCAGATTGGACAGGCGCATTTTACACAAGGCATCACAAAAGAAGGAGGTTATATGCCATACGCAATTCTACGTTTCAAGAAAATCAAGGCAGGCGGCGTGTCCGCCTGTTACAACCACAACGAAAGAAAGAAGGAGGTTTATAAGAGCAATCCCGATATTGATACCAGCCGAAAAAAAGACAATTACCACCTTGTCCTGCCCAAGCAGACCTATGCCCGTGAAGTCAAACGACTCATCGCGGCAGCGGGGTGCAAGACCCGCAAAGATTCCACAGTTATGGTGGAAACGCTCATCACGGCCAGTCCCGAGTTTATGAGCGAATTATCTCCACCAGAGCAACGCGAGCATTTTGTCCGCGCCCTATCCTTTGTGGAATCAAGAACAGGAAAAGAGAATACCATCTCCGCCGTGGTGCATATGGACGAGAAAACGCCTCATATGCACCTTTCATTTTGCCCGATTGTTGATAACGCCAAAGGCGGCAAGTCATTGTCGGCAAAGGCCCTCTTGGGCAACCAAGCGACCTTGTCACAATGGCAAACGGATTATCATTCCCATATGTCAGAGCGGTGGCCGGAGTTGGAACGCGGGATTTCTTCCCTCATCAGCAAGCGGAAACATATCCCGCTGACCCTGTTCAAGCAGGCCGAGAAACTGGACAAGCAAATTGCCGCTGTGGAATCAGCCATCAACGACATCGGCGTTGTTGGCAACGCCAAAAAGCGAGAAACGGCGGTTAAGGTTCTGCATGAGTGGCTGCCCCGCGCACAGTATTTCACGGCGAAGGTCAATGAAGTCAGCAGCTATATCAAGGAGCTGGAGCAAAAAGAGCGTGATACACAAGAGCGTATTCAAAAGGCCGAGGCACGGGGCGAACAGTCGGCTGACCGCGCCCTTGTCCAGTTACAGTCACAAATGAATGACCTCACGCGGCTGCTCCATGATGCAAGAAAGTGCTCCGGCGAGCTACGCCGCCAACGTGATAGGCAGGAAACGCTTATCGGAAAAATCCCCTTTGAAACGAGGAAAAAGCTCATTGACCAAATGAAATTAGAAAGAGAAAGAGGAGAACGTGAAAGATGAATGTAAAAACCCTTGTATTTGGGCGCAAATATGGTACAATTACTATGAAAGTCGGAGGAAAGGATGGTGCGTAGAATGATAGATTTGTTATTGCTTTCAAAAGATACGCCCATCGCAAAGATAATCAACGGTGATTTGCAGCCAATTCTGCCTGAACGCCTGCCGCTATTCTTGCAACGCATAGGCGATATTGACGGTTGGCTTTGCTCTCGCGCGATAGACAACCACCGCACCAATTCCCGTTTGCTCAAAAAGGCGTTGCGCTTGCAAAACAGGGATGATCTCACAGCGGTTCTCTCTGTGAATGCCGCTACGATCACGGACAACTATTGGGTGAAGCCCTTAGGCGACACGGCCACAAGTTATGCCGATGTGCGTTTTTCCGTCAACCGTTTCGATAACCTTGCCTTGACTGGTGATGTTAACTCCTTTCACCAAGACCCGAGCCGGACGCCGGAACTGACTAACACGGGCAGCTTTGAAAAATGCTGGCGTTTATATGACGGCCAATGGTGGATGATAAAAGCGGGCAAGCCGGAAGAACTGTTCTCGGAGCTGCTGATTTATCGCATCGGCAAGCTGTTGGGCTTTCCTATGGCGGAGTATGAGCCGGAAGGCGCGTTCATCAAGAGCCGCGACTTCACGCAGGGCGCAAACGTGGACTTCGAGCCTGCGGTGAGTATTGTTGGAGATACGCCCGACTATATCAAAATCTACGATGCGCTGAAACCCTACGGCGAACACATTACGGACGCTTATTTGCAGATGTGCTATCTGGACGCGCTTGTTCTGAACCTTGACAGGCACGAGCATAATTTCGGTGTGCTACGGGACAGCGACACGGGAGCGGTGATTTCCCTTGCGCCTTTCTTTGACCATAATATCGCCTTGGTTTCGAGGAACTACCCTCATGTCGTGAACGATCAGTTGATACGGGACTTTGTGGAACTTGTCCGATACACAGGCAAGCCCATGAAGGTTCGTGAACTTACCCGAGCGGAACTGCAAAAGCTCGTTTTCGGTATTCCGTGGGAGCCGCCCGTTCGGGACGGCACAACCAATCCAAAGGCCTTTGTTGTGCAATACCTGTTGGCACGACAAGCGCAAATCAAAGAACTATGCCGTGAGACGATACACTTTCAGCCGGTGAGACAAAAAGAAAGAGACGAGCGCGAGCGGTAGAAAAGAGAATACGACCCCATTCAAGACGTTCTGAAAAGGGCGTCTTTTTTATGTATCAAAACAACAAAAGAAAGGTAACAGAAAATGAACGTAACACTTAAAAACATTCCCATTGGACAATTACACTCTCATCCCCAAAACCCCTATACCTTGCGTGAAGATGCTGCGTTTCAAGAGAGCATCAACGAAGTTGGCATTATGTCCCCGCTCATGGTTCGCCCGCTTGAAAGCGGCGGTTATGAAATCATATCGGGACACAGACGCAAGGCCGCTGCTGAGTTGGCGGAAATGGATAGGGTTCCGGCCTATATTTGCGATTTGGACGATACAGAAGCTGTAATCGCTCTTGTGGATTCCAACCTTCACAGGGAGCAGATACTACCGTCCGAGAAAGCG
>Ga0123353_10001841_pt1 | contig 26110 bp, 27 predicted proteins | sample TergutLab28metaG_3_FD_92763 | JGI IMG/M metagenome (GOLD analysis project Ga0123353, IMG submission 92763) | Labiotermes labralis P3 segment gut microbial communities from Petit-Saut dam, French Guiana - Lab288 P3 | ecosystem: Host-associated > Arthropoda: Insects > Digestive system > Gut ...
AAAATACTTTCACTATTGGCGCATGAGGAAAACAAATGCGTGATCATCGTCACCCACTCCGAAAATGTAACTGCCATCGCTGACGAAGTGATCGGAATTCGGACAGGAAGGTTGTTAAGCGGAAAAGATTATCACGTGCGGGCAAAGGAAGGAACCGGCAGTAAATAAAAAGCCGGAAACGAAGATTTAACCCCTTGACACTCGTAGTTCTGTTGTGTGTGGAAAGATACTCAACATCTGTTTTCAACTCATTTTTTTCCCGCATCCGAGGGCAGGCGTAAAAATGGCTCGAGGGCGTAGAAATCCTCGTTTTTTCTGGAAAGGACATCGTAAACATAGTTTTTTATCATACGCTCCACGACTGTTTTTTCTTCTTCGCCTGATTTTTCGAGAGCCGCTTTGAATCTCTGTCCGTAATTATCATTAACTTCTATTATCATTTCGCACCCCTCCTCAGAAACTTCTGGGCCATGGTCCAAGCCCCGGGCGATCGGGATGTTTTGCATCAATTTCCTTAATTTGCGGGAGATCAAGAACTGTCATATGACCTTTATCCGTCAGCAGTTTATCGCCGACCTTCCAGGTTGCATTCACAAGGTCGCCGGTAACGTGCATCCAGTAAGGGTACTCCTTTTTGGGCCATGTCGTTCCGATATGGAAGTGGATGCAGTACGACGCTGAATGGTCAACGATGCGTTGAATCAAGGGATTATTGCATTGCTGCGGTGCAACAACAGGGCACGGGTGTACGCCACAATGGATTTCCGGAATTTTATAAGTATCGTCTCCAAGTGCCGGTTCACGTTCCTTCAGGAACCGCTTAAGAGCATCAGCCTCGTCCTTGCCTTCAATTGATGTTATTCTACTGTTTTCTATGTTAAGCCGTATCGGATCCTTAAACCATGGCGGGACGCCAATACAACGGCTCCACCAGCTCAGCATCCTATCAAAAACTATAGTACCGTTTGTATCCGTTACATTAATTGGCGGGAATATCCACTCAGGGAACGGCCGGTATCCGGGGCCCTCATTTCGTCTTCTGGTGTAAGCGGGAAATCTCGGATGATTGGCGGGGAGTATCCTGCCCTCGATATGTGTTCCACTGTCGTCGGTAATGGAAAATGGCAAATTGCCGTCCCCAAAGATTTTTGCAGCCTCATAGCGTATTTCGGATACCAGCTCATAGGGTGTCTGCGCCCATAGGCTGTTAAGCAATCCGGCAGTTGTCGCAAAGTTCCGGCATAGCGTTACTCCGTGTTCAGTAGCCGTCTCCTGTATGACCTTGATCTCCTCGATGGTTAGGTCAAAAGAGTTGTTTATAAAGACATCGCTTGCCCTGAGCGCTGCAAGAAACACCGGTGGCGCGCGCCATTTGTGCGGCGTAAATGGTTCATCGATCCATAACAGTGTCGGGTTAGCCCCGCGGGCCATGATGGCGGCTTGTATCCAGGCGACAGCCTGAGTGTCAACTAAATTGTCGCCGCCATATAGCCCATCGATGTGGGAAGCAACTACGACTTCGTCCCCAGGTTTTATCTGACAGCATGTATCAAGCATATCAGAAATAGCTTGCGTGGCACCCCTGGTGATTCCAACTGATTCCATGGACTTTACTCCTAACGTATTTCTATTGATTTAATAACCGGGAATAGCAGCATTTTAATTCTCATTGCTTCGTTCACAGCCCGTTAACTACACACTCAAGCTTTTGGCCACACTCAATGGCTTCGATGTTCCTTCTGATACGCTCATACTCGCGGACAAACGTCCCTTCGGTGATGCCGGCTACATGTGGCGATATGGAGATGCGGTAACGCAGTTCCTCGGGTAAGTTCAGCAGCGGGTTGTCCATCGAGTAAGGTTCAGGCGCAAGTACGTCTGTGCCAAATCCACTTAGTATCCCTGACTTAAGCGCACTTGCAACGGCTTCCGGGTCTATCAGTTCACAACGCGCTGTGTTGATCAATATGGCTCCGGGCTTAAACAACGCCAGAGTCCCGCTGTTTATCATACCTTCCGTTTCCGGCGTCACAGGTACGTTTAGCGTCACGATGTCACAAGATGAATATAATTGCTCAAGCGGTGTATACTCTGCGTCTTTCAGGCCTATATCGCCAAGGACATCGAAATAGCATATCTTGCATCCAAATGGTTTTAGCATGGACGTTAGTACTCTGCCAATTGCGCCGCAGCCGACAATACCGACTTTTAGCCTACCCAGCTCGGTCAGCCCTTTTTTAAAGCAGGACGTTTTAGCCTCCATCTGTCCGCCGGAGTAGATCATATCCTCAAACTGGCGGAATTTTCTAAGAAGAGAGAGCATCAGCAACACAACATGCTCAGCAACCGGATACGCATTAACGCCGGCGTGGTTGCAGACGTATACCCCTGCGCTCCGCGCAGCGTCAATGTCAATAGCGTTAAATGCCACACCTTGCGAGTGTACAAGTTTCAAACCGGGCATACTCAGTATTATATCCGAACCGATTTTCATTACAGCGTCGACAACGAGCACGTCGGCGCCCGTTGCTATGACTTCATCGGGATTTGGCACACCGTTACCCATATGAATGAGTTCCCATTCGACTCCGTCCCAGTCTGAGTATGTCTCGAAATTATCGCGGTTTAAAAGCAATGCTACTTTCACGTGTTTACCTCCAATAATTCTATTGTACTTGTAAATTAAAATGTCGAAAAATAGGGCGACATATCGCGCAAATAGTCGCGCTCAGGCATCTCCTCAAGGAAAATGCACACTAGTTCCTTATACGGTTCAAGATAGGGCGAGCGTTGTGAAGTGGTTTCCCAATCCGGCTTTTTGATTGCGGGAACCGTATCCACCCAATTCCTCTTCCAGGCTTTTGAGTCTCTGTACCATAGTTCCAGCACACGTTGAAATGGAGACGAGGGTGGCGGGATCGCTTTAAATGAGAATGCGCGCAATAACTCATCCTGCTGACAGACGACAGGCATAAATTCATTTATGAACCACTCATCGCCTACTCCAAACGGTACACCGCCAGGGTATCTGAGAGAAACAACAAAGCGGAAGAATGGACCGTCATTAATAGTGAGATTCTTGCCCTTGAAATCGTCGTCCGGCCTGGTATTACAAAAAACCATGACCGGCGGGTGCGCGTTGGGGTTATCGCTGACTCCCCAGTCACATCGTAAGTCCGAATTTGGCGGGTTTCCGACAATTTCGTTATAGTCTGCAGGCCAGATCTCATTCAGAGCGGTACCATGACTCAGTTCTGCGCCCTCTTTATAAGGGTCTTCCACCCAGCAATGCTCTGTCAACCGCCAGTTGTATGCGCCATATAGTTCCCCGCCCTCCGGGATCGGCAATGCGCGGAAAGTCCTGTAACGCGTAAGTATATGCCCGACCTGGCTTACAGCGTCCACTGAATGCTCTTTGAACAGCCAACGGTTCATCCTTGGTAAATCGTTCAGATCGGTTAAGTTTGTCGTCATATAAGTTCTCTTCATTACGTATTTCCTCCAATAATGATTATTGATAGCCACTTGACAGTGCTTATCATCCTCCGTCAACCGGTATGAAAACACTTATCTCATCGGAACCGGATACCTTAGTATCCAGTTTATTACCTGTGACCGCTTGACCATTCAGTAAAATGATCAACATAGGATTTCCATTTTTATCATAAATATATCCCTTAAGCCGGGGAAACTTGGCAGCCAAATTATCAAGGCATTCCCGGACGGTCGCACCTCTGACCTCCGCCATACTTGTATTATCAGTAAAAGCCCGCAATATCGGAGACATCCTTACCACGACGCTCATTGATTTGCGTACGCCTCCATATCCTTTGCTATTTCCGGTAACCCCAGTTCACGGAGCCGATCCAAATCAGGAATCCCTGTCTTAATGTCCCAGTTGCTCATCTGATAGTAGTCGTCCAGCAGTTCTTCGAGTTCAACTGTCGACCCGACGGTGGAGCCCGATGATGGACTCTCTTCAAGCAATCGTTTCGGCAGGATGTCCCGGTCTCTTAATACCCCTTCGCGGACGTTGAATGCGCGCTCGATATGGCATCCCCTTTCAGCCATTTGCATCAATTCTTCCATACTCCACTGATAACCGGCTGAAGTTCTAAACAGTTCCAGAATCGTCTCAAGGCTGTACGCCCCCCCGGGAAAAGAACACAGTACTCCGCTGTCTACCAGCATACGCTTTCTTCTCGCCTCAAATGTTATATTTGCCTTGCCTTCATTGCTAAATCTTTTTTTACCTGTAGCGATTTCCGTAAGCGCCTGTCCATTCGCCGCGCCCGCCGATTTATGGCATCCGCCGCGTGAGCTGACGGAATAAATCAATGCCAGGCTCTTGGCGCCTCTCGGATCGTACCCGCCTATCTCAAGACCTTTACAGTGCATAGCAAAAGACTCCGTACCCTGTCCCAGTTGCTCCGACATTTTTTTCGTGCCCAACGCCAGAAATGCCCCAAAACCCTGTGTATAAGCGATATTCCTTATCAGCTTAGGCAGCAAATCTCCGCGTCCAAAGTATATCTCATCCCCGCCTGTATCAATCGCTGTAAGTATGCCTTTCTCAAAGCACTCCATCGCAAATGAGATCGATAGTCCTGTAGACATCGTATCGAGCCCAAACCTGTCGCACAGTGCATCGGCTTCAAAAACAGCAGCCGGATCGTCGACGTCGCAGCATGTCCCAAGCGAGTATAGTGTTTCGTAATCCGGTCCTTCTGTCATAACCCCTGCATGACGCCCCTCATCTGCAACAACTATTTTGGAGCACATCAGCGGGCACGGGTTGGAGCACCTTACATCCTTCTTCACATACTTATCCCGCCAGGTATGCATATGGATGTTAACAGCTCTGTCCGACTTGCCATCCAGCCAGTTGCGCCATGGCGTAATGCCGTTTTCGTTGAAGACCGGCATTGCTGAAGTCGTTCCGTAAAGCCTGAAGCCGTTTAGCATATCAGGCTTGGAAGACAGATCGCCAAACGCCAGTTTTAGCGCATCCTTAAATGCTTCCGGGTCTGCAACCTCAACTACCTTCGTCCCTTTGACTGCAATCGCCTTGAGATTCTTCGATCCCATTACAGCTCCGGCGCCGGCTCGCCCCGCGATCCTGCGCTCCGATACTATCCCGGCGTAACACACCTTGTTTTCGCCGGCAGGACCGATACATGCCACACGGTAGCTTTGATCGTGAAGATCCTCCTTTACTTGTTCCTGTGTGTCAAGTGTATCCAACCCCCACAGGAAACCGGCGTCCTTGATTTTTACACTATCGTCCGTAACAACAAGATAGACTGGTCTATCGGCTTTCCCCTCAATGATCAGCATATCGTATCCGGTCTTCCTCAGTTCGGGTCCGAAGTACCCGCCCGCGAGCGCTCCATTCCATAAACCTGTCAGGGGTGATTTACAGTGTACTATATAGCGTCCATGACCGGGCGTACTTGTTCCTGTCAGTGCCCCGGTGCTGAAGAAGAGTTTGTTCTCCGGCGAGAGCGGGTCGATGCCGGGCGCCAGTTCACGGTACATATATATATTGCCCATAAGGCGCCCGCCGTAATACATTTCTATATCTTTTTCAGCAATTACTTCCTGCCTTACATCCCCTGTGCTCAAGTTTACCCTAAGAAGACGTCTGTCTATCTTCCGGCTCATGTTATTTACCCACCTCTCTTTACCCTGTCACTTCGCTGACTCTCCGCCATCGACCGGGAACGCGATTCCTGATATGAAAGAACCTTCGTCAGACACAAGGAACAGCGCTGCTTGTGCAATCTCCTCCGGCATAGTCGCGCGACCTAAAGGTACTCCGCTCACGATTGTCTTTGTCAGCGCTTCTGTGTCCACTGCTGCGTTGCGGGATATAGACTTAGGCCAGAATAGCGTCGTCGTAATCGGTCCGGGGCAAATACTGTTCACACGGATGTTGTGTTTTCCCTCGGTTAAGGCTAATGACTTTGTCAGCATCAGTATACCCGCTTTGAAAACGGAATAACTCGTTGAAGACAGCGAGGGGTGTATCGCCGAGCCTGAGCATGTATATAGGATGGATCCGCCTCCGCTTTGTTTCAGAAGCGGGATCGCGTACTTCGCGCCGAAAAACCCGGCTTTGAGGTTTATTGATTGCGCAAAGTCATAAGCCGCTTCCTCAGTGGTTTCGATGAAACCGGGGCCCGGTATGCCTGCGTTGCTGAAAAAGACATCCAGCTTGCCATAGTTGTCAATGGTTATCTGAAACATCCTTTCGATATCTTCTACCTTCGAGACGTTAACGTGCGTGTATATTGCCTCGCCGCCGTCACTGTTTATCCGCTCAATTGTTTCATTGCCTTTCTCGTCGTTAACATCAGCCACTACGACTTTCGCGCCTTCCTTTGCGAACAACTCAGCAGTGGCTTTGCCTATTCCGGTTGCCGAACCTGTTATTACGGCTACTTTTCCTTCAAGTTTCATATTGAAATCTCCTATTATTCTTAACATGACTGTTTTTTTGCATTACAGCCCGTTCACGATACACTGCGGCTTTTGCCCGTTTATTACCGCTTCAATATTGCTTCTTATCAGTTCATGGATCCTGTAAAATGTGCCTTTTGTCAGCCCGGCGATATGCGGCGCTATAACGATACGGCTGCGAAGTTCCTCCGGTAGACAGAGTATGGGATTGTCCGGCAGGTACGGTTCAGGCGCAAGTACATCCGTACCGAGCCCACCGAGCTTCCCGGACTTCAACGCGTCGGCAACGGCTTTATTATCCATTATTTCTCCGCGTGCAGTGTTAATCAGGATAGCGCCGTCTTTAAACAGTTTCAGGGACTCGTTGTTTATCATGTTTGTCGTTTCGGGCGTGATAGGTGTGTTCAAAGATACTATGTCACAACTCGAATATAGTTCTTCAAGCGGTATGTATTTTATACCTTCCACGCCATGATCCCCGGACCGGGTATAATAGCAGACTTCGCAATCGAACGCCTTGAGCCGTTTCGCCAGCGCCTTGCCTATCGCACCGTATCCGATGATACCAACTCTTTGTCCATAAAGCTCCGGTAAACCGTTTTCAAAACACGCAGTTTTGGCTATCATCTGTTTGTCTGCATAAACCATATCCTCGTTTTTTCGCAAGCCTTTGAGTACCGCCAACATCAGCAGTACCGCGTGTTCAGCCACCGGTATCGCATTCGATCCCGCACAGTTGCATACGGGAATGTCGGCATTTCGCGCTGCCTCAAGGTCTATCCCGTTATATCCTACCCCGTGAGTCTGTATCAGCTTTACCCGGGGCATATTATTAATAATATCCGATCCGAGTTTCATCATTGCGTCGACTACAAGTATGTCGGCGTTTGTTGTTATTACTGCTGCCGGGTCGGGTGTTTCCCTGCCCATGTGGATGAGTTCCCATCCGGTATCATCCCAGTTTGTGTAAGCTTCAAAGTTTTCGCGATTGATCAGTAATGTCAGTTTCATATTGTAATCTCCTATAATTGTTGCCGTCCGGGCATCTTAAGTGTCGTCAATATCTATCCCGAAAAGCGTAGCGGCGTTGTCGCAAAGAATCATGTCGCTGTATGGTCTGAGTTTAGGATTCCCGTCGATATAGCCGCGAGTGTAGTTAACGGAGAACAGCGCGTTGTCCATTCTCTTGAAAGGATAATCCGAACCAAACAGCACATGAGTCGGATCGGCGATTTCCATTAGAAAATCAAGATTCGGGCAAGGGCTGCCGGCAGTATCAAAATACAGGCTCTTGATGGCGCCTTCGACGTCCATGTATTCCATTCGCTCAAATCTTATGAGCGTACCCATTATGTTGACAAATCTCGCGGCGATGTTTGGCAGGAACGAGCCGTTGTGAGGTACGACGAGCCTGACGTTCGGGAACTTCTCAGAAAAACCATTGGCGATATAGTTCAGTACTCCCCGTGTCGTATCCGCGATAAACTCATAAATCGGTATCGGTCCGCCTGTCCAGACGTCTTTGTTAACAGGTGAGGGAACCTGCGGATGTATCACCACGATCGCGTTTCTTTTATTGAGTTCCTCAAACAGCGGCTCGGTTTGTTTGTCTCCAAGATATATCCCCCGAAGGTTGCTCCCCATCCTGACAGCGTCCGCCCCAAGGACATCCAGGCAGTATATCGCTTCCTCAATCGAGTTGTCGATCACAGGCAGAGGCAGATGCGCTGCAAAGCCAAACCGCTTTGGATACTGCAGCTTGTACGCTGCAAGGCGTTCGTTAATGAGCCTCATGAGACTGATACAGGCCTCATCGTCTCCGAAATGCGGCTGCGGGGAGCTTATGTATGATAAGCTCCACCGGACGTCAGCCCTGTCCATGAATTCTATGTGCTTTTCGATGGACCATTCTTCAGGCTTCGGGATCGGGAAACCATCTTCTTCAAGCGCGTCATTATCCACAAGAGCCTTGTAGTATTCCGGTATCATATGGTGGGTATGAACATCGATTATCTTGCCCATCTGCCTGTCTCCTTATGCCTGTTTACGTGACGAAGAAAAACGCTATAATCACCATTTCGCTCTCGCCTGTGTTCTTTATGCCGTGTATCCCGCCCGGTTTCATCAGTCCTGTTTCGCCGGCTTTGATCTGTTTATCCTCGCCGTTGTCATGGAATATACCTGATCCTGAAAGAACATGATACTGCTCAAAGGCGTCATTATGCTGGTGAACTCCTATGGATGTACCCACCGGAAAAGTGATTTTCATTATCGCTTCAGCCTTGCCTTCCATGTCTTCCGGGTTGAGTATCTTGCTGACCGTCAGCGTTCCTTCCCCGCCGGCGCGGTTACTCGATAGTTCTATTGCTTCACTTCTGATCATTATTCTGTCTCCTTTAAATATTTCTCTATATCTCAGCCGCTTCTTTATGCATATCGTAGTCGGGGTTGACAATGATTGCAAAGTCGCCGAAGCGCGCTACTTCAAGGTTGCCTTTAAGATTTCGAATATTGTTCCAATGTCCGTCCGGAATCTTGTCAAGCTCAACGCCGTCTTCCTCGACCATGATTTTACGGATATCGCGTCCATCGACATCGCGCGGGATTACATTGTTTTTCAGGGCATAATCGGCAGCGACGCCTGCGGCTTGACCTGTACCCATAGCCGGTCCGATTATCCTGATGGAGCCGTTGGCGTGGAACTCTGATGAGCAGCAGCGACCCGCGACCAGCAGATTATCTACGCCGATCGGAACGAGGCTGCGATACGGTACCTCGCAATAGTCACGCGGATCCGGGCGCGCCTCAAGGCCCGGGGGGCACACAAACGGGTGCATATCGAGGTCGTATGTGGGCTCATGGCAAACGGCGGTCCCCGCAGGTGCTTTCATGTGCCCGTGGCGCATAAAAATCTGTCTGGGGCTAGTCGGATGGTGCGTGTCGAGAAACTCGGGGAAACGCGCTATCCCGTCATCGAATTTCACGCCGCATATCACGTCTGTGGTCTTCATCATGTATTCACCATAGATACGCCGGCTGTCCCTAGAACCCGGCAGGGCGCCGATTCCGACAAGATTCACATTCTCATATCCGGGGAGGTATTTCCTGAGGAACTTCTCATATATGATGACCTGCCTGTGCTGTTCGATTATCTGACGCGATATATCCTCTACGTCAGTGTTGCGGCAGTAGTAACTGTGGAACATATATGTTGTATAGTCCGCACAGTCGTCCGGGTACTGCGGGAGCTTAAAGAACACAGGACCCAGAACTGACGAGTATATACGGTCGAGATCTCCGGCTTCGACAGCCCGTCTTTCAGCCTCGTACTGAAGGACAGTGCGCTTGTTCTCAGGGATACCCCTGTCGGCTTGCTCTTTGATCCATTCGTCGTTGGCTACCCTATACTTGTCAAAATTAGCGCGGCTCCAACGCGTGCCGATAGTTGACGACATGTTCAGCCCGCCAAAATCAGCGCCGCCGACCTCATACGGTACGCCGGACATAGCGGCTACATCCGCATCGCCGGTGCTGTCGATGTACATCTTTGCATGGACTGCCATCCAGCCGCCTTTTGTGAAGAAAAGAGCGGTTTTTATTTTGTTGCCATCCATTTCGACGTCGAAACAGGTTGCGTCAAAGATGATGCGGCCGCCGCTTTCCATTATCAGCTGCTCAAACAGATACTTGCTGTACTCAGGGTCAAAGCTGGGGTTGTGGTCATCGGTCGGGGAACGGCGCAACAGTTCACCTTCGGCTTCCATTCTGAGGACCCATTCTTTACAGTTGCCTTCGATCATGCCGGCAACCATTGTTACATACCCGCTGGTCGACAACCCGCCCAGCGCGGCGCCTTTCTCGAAAATTATCACCCGCTGGCCGCGTCGCGCCGCGGAAATCGCAGCCGAGACGCCGGCGGCGCCGCCGCCGATTACCGCAACATCACAATACATTTTTTTTGTTATCATCTGCATAACATATATTACCTTTCAATTTTTGTTTCTGATTTAATACATTAGCGCCATCGCAAATGTCAATACATAATCCGATTCCCAGGTGACAGAAATTTTTATCTCTCCCACTCCCATTGCGTCCGCCATGCTACGCAGTTCTCCATGCAGGGTAACACACGGAGCGCCGTTTTCATCAGCAAGGATCTCAATATCCCGCATGTCCAATGAATCTGGATCTGTCCTAAGAGCCTTAAAAACAGCTTCCTTGCCCGAAAACCTTGTTGCATAGTATCGCAGAGGGTCTTCGCGCTGCTGAGCCTGTTCCCGTTCATCAGCCGTGAACACACGCTTAAGGAATGATCTGTCGTTTTCCATCGTCTTTACCCGGCTCATAGCGAGTAAATCTGTCCCTATACCATGCAGCATACTATCATCTCCACGACGAAGTCGACCGGTTGCACATTCCTTGTTTGATGCAATAAGAACACATGTATCCGCATTCCTCATCAACCGACGCCTGACCAGAAGTCCTCTGCTCATCTTTCATCGGATCCTTTTCTCCCGGTTTTATGTCCACAGGTTGCTGCCCCCTGTCACGTATATTGGCCGGCATATGCTCCAGCGCCTTCTGTTATATGAAGACCGATTATGTGACGATTGCAAAGCCCTTCCAGTATGGTTCCCCTGTATACACTTTCGCTTCTTCGTCGCCAGTCAAGTGTCGCAATGCGCTCTGTGCAAGAGCCTCAAGCTCAAACTCACCCGCCATAACGACATAATCATGTGCCATATGGTCGACATACTTTTTAAGCTCACCCGTCAGGTATTCATCCTTCGCCACGCCTCCCGTAACGATGATAGCGTCAGCTTTTTCTCCCAGAACCGCAGCGTGTGCGCCTATGTACTTAGCGTGCTGGTATATTGTAGCTTCGTAAACAAGCCTGGCAAATTCATCACCTTCCGCGATACGCCTCTTGATCTCAAGACCTTCTGATGTACCGAGCAGGCTGACCCAACCGCCGTTTCTGTCAGTTAAGGCAATCAGTTCCGCCTCTGTGTATTTCCCTGAGAATGCCAGCTTAACTATACTTCTCACCGCAACGGCACCGCATCTTGTGCCACACATCGGTCCTTCTCCGCCCATATTATTACTGCAATCCATGATCATTCCATTTTTGTGTGCTGCAACAGAAGACCCCGTACCTATGTGGCAGATCACCAGTTTCAAATCCTGATAGCGCTTACCTTTGGACTGAGCATATCGATGCCCTATTTCTTTCATGTTGAGAGCATGGCAATGGCTTTCCCGGTAGACATCCGTTATACCGGTGAACCGCGCGCTGTCGCAGAGCTCATCCGCGTCTTCCGCGCTGATAGTGAGCGCCACACCGTCATACTGCTTCGCCAATAACCATGATATCTGAGCCCCAAGGCTCGCCGGATGCCTGACAGGCGCGGTACGGAAATACTCAAGCATATCCTCGTTCACGAGGAAAGATCCGCCTACACAGGCGCCCAATCCTCCGCCGCGCCCGACATATGCGTCGCATCCGGCTGCGTCGATTCCAGATTTTTCCAATTCCTCCGATATCGCCGCAAATCGGTAATCAAGTTGGTCGTTCGGGTCAGAGAAAGCCCTCAGTTCGTTTTCATCGTGCGCTACGTTCTTTGTAAAGACTGCCTTGTCATTTTCAAAATAACCCAGCTTTGTGGACGTCCCGCCGGGATTAAGAGCGAGAATCTTATATACAGCCATTCTTAACCCCTCTCCTGAGCTAAAATGCACGCGACTGAGGCATTGCCGACTATTTCCATCACAGACGAAGAACGCGAACAGTCAGTCACGGTTTTTTTTAAGCCCATCATTACGATATAGCAGTCAAGTCCGCCGGAGAATGCCTGAATCATTTTCACCCCAATATTCCCGGTGTCGAGGTTCGGCAGTATCACGATATTCGCGCGGCCTGCGACCCGGCTTTCACGATTTACCTTTTTAGCTGCAATCATTTCATTGACAGCCGCATCAAATTGGAACTCACCGTCGATCGCGAGATCAGGCCGACGTTCCTGAGCAATTCGCACCGCTTCCACAACTTTATCGACCGGTTCAGCGCCGGCGCCACTGCCTATCGTCGAATAGCTCGTTAGAGCACAACGCGGTTCCCAGCCTAGCAGTTTCTTTGCCATATCGCAAGTGCAAATTGCTATACCAGCAAGTTGCTCTGACGTCGGATTTGCACAGACCGCACAATCACCAAAGATGATCCAATGACCTTCGCTGCCGTTGAAATTTGGGATATCAGCAACGAGCACACTGGAAATCGTATCTATTCCTTCCTCCATTCCGAGCAGCGTGACTGCGGCTACATGGAAGTCCCTTGAGGAGTGCGTAAACCCACCGCACATCGTGTCCGCATCTCCCGTACCAACCATCATCAGTGCGGGATACAGCAGGTTCTCCGCCGCTTTACGTTTCATTGACTTTGCAGTATTCATCGGGTTTTCCGCGCAGTACGACTCTATCAGATTATCCAGCCACGCTTCATCGCCCGCATCAACAAGCTCAGCGCCTTCGAGAGAAATCCCGAAACCCTTAGCGGCGGCAGTGATTTCAACCGGATTACCGAGAAGCAGTGGCTTAAAAACCCCCAAATCCATAGCCTTTCTGACAGCCAGAAGTATTTTTTCGTCAGTGGCTTCCGGAAAAACGATGCGCTGCGGATTTGCCGCGGCTTTCTCGTATATGAAATCAATAAGACTCTTATCCATTACTTTCTCCCTAATTGTACTTTATGTCGCCGTCAGTGTATTTCGGCGGGATAACAGGCACTTGAAGGTAACTGTCATACTTCCCTCCGGAATAGATGATGTGATTCCCCTGATTGTCCGTCTCCCATGAAAGCGGCTCAAACCAGTCTTCACGGATATACCGGCCTGCGATCTGCACACGGATCGTCTGCCCCTTGTGCCAGAACCGGCTGTGGGGTACGATGTCGATATCAACGGGTACGATCTCGCCCGGCGTCAGTTTCTGAGCGTTTTTCAGAAGCGGCACCGGCTGGAAGTCTGTCGTACGGTCAGGGTCGAGCTCCCGCATCGACACTCGCAGTTTGCCCCACGCTCCGGGGTGCGGCAGACCGACCGTGTATATCGGTATCCACTCGCCTGTTGTGGAGACTTTCTGGATATTGACGAACATGTCCATGTCGTTGTAACTCTCCGCCGCTACCCAGAGGCGTAGCTTCATATACCCCGAAAGCTCCGTATCCTCCGTGCATTTGAAATCGAAATTACATATACCTTCGTTGCCGTCGTAGGAAAAACTTGACTCTGTTTCAACAGGGGTTTCGGACATCGATTGATTTGCCGCGTCGATCCATAGTTTCCTGTACTCTGTCCGTTTGATCGGGAAGGTATCCTCCGCACGGTATTTTATGTAGGAGACGTCGTATGCATCCTGAACCTCAAGCCTGACGCGGGGAGTCATCTCCCAGCCGTTATTTATGTCTTTGAGATAGCGGTCGAAGAACAGCTTAAGATCCTGCAGATTCTCACTCGCGTAGGAATCAGGCCACTCGAACTCCCTGTGCGTCCTGAGCCACTTTTTCCTGCTTCTGATCTCACGGAACGCTCTGGTGGTTCCGCGCAGATGAAAATGGTTCCAGCAGATCGTTGCGTAGCAGGGCACGGTGATTTTCTTAAAATCAGGCACTTTATGATCCCAGTACGGCGTCCTGGTCGGGTTCACTTCAGCGTTGGCTATCATGTCCTCGCCAAATCCAAGCCCGGAGATTTCTCTTGTGATACTCGCGTTAAATGCCAGGGCCGGGATGCCGCCCTCGTAGAATAGTTCTTCAAATAAGTCGCAACTGCCTTCCCACGGAGCGATAGCGGCAAGGTGCGGCGGCTGTGTAGCGGCGATCCGCCATTGTCCCATCGCTACGTTTGAGTTGCCTCCAAGCCCGATTTTTCCGTTGCACCACCACTGTGTCGCCAGCCATTCGACCAGATCGTGACCGTCGTCACCTTCGTTTGCGCCCATGCACAAGACGTCACCCTCGGAGTGTCCGACACCGCGGGGGTCCGCGTTGACGACCGCATAACCGTTCCTGCACCAGAATCCGGGATCGGGAGACTCGAACTTTGCCATGTCAGACATCGTCCCGGGCGGGACGCCCATGATCTGCCATTCTCGCATTCCCTCGCTCGGTCTCTTGCCAAAGAAACTCCACGATATTATTGCCGGGATGTTTGTTTCGTTTTTAGGCCTGAATATGTCCACATAGATTTTTATGCCGTCGCGCATTGTAACCGGGACGTCCTGTTCGCAGATTATATACGGGTTTGGTTCGTACACTCTCTGGTTAAACTTACCGGTGAGGCCAAGACCGAGCCCTTCCATGCCGGCCGCACGGTCTTTCTTCTCTATATTCGGATCCGGGCGCTTGCATTCGGTATAGATCGTATCGAACTCCACGCCATTGTGAACGATTTTCTTTATAATCTGGGTCTTTTCGCCTTCACTTGGATTGTTTTCCATGGCTGCATCTTCCTTTCAAAATAATAATCATATACTAATCAGTACTCACAGATTTCCTCAACGTACTTGACAATCTCCGCAACAGTCTTACGCTTCCGAAGCTCTACAAAGCTGACCTGCGCCTCGTACTCGTCTTCGATGAAATTCGCAAGTTGTGAGATGTTCACCGACTTCGCTCCAAGATCCGTTTCAAGATTTGTTTCCGGTCTGATCTCACCGGGAGCTTTACCGAACACTACACAGAGCCTGTCAATGATGAGTTTACACACTTCTTCACTAAATGACGCTGACATTGTTTTTCCTCCTTTATGATAATTTTCCTATCCAATATAACTTGATTTCAACTCACGGGATAAAAGTCGGTATCCTGGGAAGATAACGAATTCCGCCTTTGGTAATAATACAGAACGATGTAGGGCTGCCGAGCCATTGTCTATCCAGCCCAAAAGTCTCCAGTCCACCCATGTTCCCCGGTCCAAAAATCGTATCTATTGTCTCCAGAGACCTCCACGTATCCATAACAGTGTTTACGTCAGTTGAGTTGGCTATGCTCATCACCTGAAGCAAAACATACATGGCATTCACACCCATGAACGTTATGTCAATAGCAGCATTCTCACCGTGCGTTTCCACCAACTTAGCCGCTATCCGATTCCACATTTCCGTGTTGTCTTCAGGCGCAATTGAGTATCCAAGTGTAGCCGAATTATGTGAGTAATCCGCCCCGGCTATCATGCTGATGACCTCGCCGCCAGTCAGTGTGCATATCACATAGGGCATATCGTTGCCCAGGCTCCTGATTTCCTTGAGTATCCCCGCCGTGTTCGGCGCAGGACCCGTCGTGATTACCGCGTCAGCTCCGCTGTTTATGACCTGAAGAGCGACAGTAGCGAGGTCGGTTGCTTCGCCTGCATAGACGGCGGAGTTGGCATACGAAATCATTTCCAGCCCGTATGTTGAGGCATGGGCGTTCATGAACTCCCAGGTCGCCTGGTTGTCGCCTGTGTCGTTTTCAACATAGATGAGTTTTCTGACATCCGGGAAATTCTCCTGGATAAGTCTCATACCGTTGGGAATAAAACTCCAAAGGCCGTTTGCGCCGGCGGAAAACGCGTGCGGATGGTTTGGCCCTCCGTACATGGGATTCCCGCTTGAAGTCGTAATCATATGCATAACCCCGTGTTCCTCCCACAACGGTTGCACACTGGCGACAAAGAAGTCTATGCTCTCAATAACAAATTTTACGTCCTGATCGAGGAGATAAAGAGCTGCAGCCTGGACATTGCCAAAGTCGCTCTGAATGTCAGAGACAACAAGCTCAATCATATATTTTTTCCCGCCGATATCCCATCCGCCCTGCTCGTTTATGATACTGGCAAACGCCTCCGTTGCGTAGAGTACGCTCAGGTCGACGGAGGCGAACCAGCCTGTCACATTAATAAGAAGACCGATTTTCAACGTCTCTACCGGTTCATTCCCCGATGATCCGCCGCCTGTTGTTCCGCCACCTGTCGATCCATTACCTGATGACGTGCCTTGCCCCGGCGTCTCATTGCCGGACGTGGGGGCATCCGTTCCGTTACCGCAGGCGGCTAAACCGACCAGCATGACGATTACCAAAAACAATACAGCGATTTTCCCAAATTTCTTCTTCATTTTTTTCTCCTTAAGTTTAAGTTTGGAATACTTGTTTTGCTGATACGTTGCGAAGTATCCGACACGGATCACGCACCGAAATATGCCCTACGGACCGCGTCTGTTTCTCTAATTGACTCTATATCGCCTTCCGCCGCAATTTCACCAACCTGAAGCGTGTAACAGTAATCCGCCAGACCAAAGGCAAGATGTACATTTTGTTCGACAAGAAGGACGCTTATGCCCCTATCCTTGTTGACCTCTTTGATCGATTCTCCAAGTTGTTCGATAATGACCGGCGCCAACCCAAGTGAAGGCTCGTCAAGGCACAACAGTTTGGGCGCGTTCATGATCCCGCGTGCTATTGCAAGCATCTGCTGCTCCCCACCGGAGAGAGTCCCCGCTTTTTGCATTAGCCTGTCCTTGAGCTTTGGAAACAGACGGTAGATATATTCGAGGTCTTCCCTGATTTTGTCCTTGTCATTCCTTCTCGACGCTCCGAGGACAAGGTTTTTATAGACACTGAGCCAGGGGAACAGGCGTCTGCCCTCCGGAACAAGCGTTAGGCCTTTTCTGACGATATCCTGAGTCTTCATATTTGTGATGTCTTCGCCGGAATAAAGAACAGTTCCTTCTTTGGACTGGATAAGACTCAGTATTGCGTTAAGCGTCGTAGATTTACCGGCGCCGTTTGCGCCAATTAATGTAATGATTTGTCCTTCGGGAACGACAAGGCTCACATTCCGTATCGCAACGGATTTCCCATATGTGACGGTTATGTTTTTAACCTCAAGGATGTTACTCAAATGAAACACCCCCCAGATAAGTCTTTATGACTTCTTCGTTACGCCTTACTTCTTCCGGCGTCCCCTCGCAAATCTTCTCGCCAAAGCTGATTACAACCACCCGATCGCAGATTGAAAGGATCTGCATGTTATGCTCAACGACAAGGATAGTCATGCCCAAATCTCGCATACCTTTTATCACGTCGATCGTAAAGTATATCTCCTCAGGGTTCATGCCACCGAGCGGCTCGTCGAGCATCAGCAACTTTGGTTTGGTCGCCATAGCCCTGGCAATGCCAAGCAGCTTTTGATAGCCATGCGGCAGGTTTTTCGCTAGCTCGTTTCTCATCGGCGTAAGGCGGAGCGACTCCACGATCTCTTCGGCCGACCTCATAACTTCTTTTTCATTCTCCCTGTGCTTCTTTGTGTTCAGGTACATGCTCGCGACGCTTGAATGCGGGTGCAGGTAGTGAGCTGCGGCAATGTTCCCGAATACTGTAAAATCACCGAACAGAGGGTTGAGCTGGAATGTTCGTCCGACACCCATAGCCGCGACCTGATGAGGACGTTTCTTCGTTATGTCAGCCCCTTCGTAATAGATTTTTCCCGACGTCACCGGTAATACCCCTGTAACCAGGTTGAAGAAAGTTGATTTTCCCGCTCCGTTAGGACCTATGAAACCCAGTATCTCGCCTTCATTTATATGGACGTCCAGGTCTTTAATAACGACGAGCCCGCCGAATCTTTTAAAGAGTTTTTCAGTGGAAAGAAGCACGGCTACACACCCCCTTCCGCTTCGGTCGCATTGCGCTTTCTCTTTCTTCCGGTAACTATCGTTTTAACTGCTTCCGGGAGGCTTGCGAGCCCTCCCGGCAGGAAGTACGCAATAAGAATCAGCGCCGCCGCTGTTACATATGGCGCATACTGACTCAATCCCCGCGACAATTCCGGTATGATATACAATAGGATGGTTCCCACGATAGGTCCGATGAAACGATCCTGCCCACCTATCATGACGTACATGATATACACCATTCCAACTGCCATACCATAACTTGACGGTGACAGCGATGTGTTATAATGCGCGAATGACGACCCCATCAGCCCCGCAAAAAAGCTGCCCAGACCGACGGCTAAAAGGCGGAAATAAACCTCGTTGACGCCCATTGCAGCCGCCGCATCCGGAGATTGCGCAAGTGCGCGAAGGGTAGTGCCGATGCGTGAGAATTCAAACCGGTACATTATGAGACAACTCACGATTGCAAGCGCAAAGAAGAAGTAATAATTTGTCAGCATACTGCTTCTCCGGAAGAGACCCGGGATGTTATTCATTCCGTTTGAGCCACCAAGTGCAGGCAACGCCGACAACGCGTAGATTATTGCCACTCCAAAGAACAATGTGGACATCGAGAAGTATACCGAGCGCAGGCGCACAAACGGGAATCCGGTCGCTATAGCCAGAACTGTCGTTATCACTGTAGCAATGGGAATCGTAATATGCACAGGCATACCGATCGTTTTGCTTAAGTACGCGGATACATAAGCGCTTAAGCCTATAAACGCTGCCTGCGCAAAAGACAGGTTGCCCGATAATGCGATAGTACGGAGCCCTACCGCTCCAACGCACCTGATAAACACTACGATAAACGTGTGCAGCCAGAAGCTTGTGCGTACAAACGCGGGCATAATAGCCCAACCGGCAATGAGAACAAGGTATGGGATGTTCTTTTTTAGTGAAGACAAATGATTTTTATCTAAAGGCGTATTCATGATCCCACACCTCCCCGTCACATCTCATGGCCAAAGAAGCCCTTTGGCCGGATTAGCATCAATCCGACAACGACTAAAGCAGCCACCGCATCAGAGCCAAACCCCTGGAACAAAAACGGAAGCCAGGAATCCAGAAGGCCCATTATGAGCCCCGTGATAATGATACCGTTCATGCTGCCTGCACCCGAAAGCATAACCAGCATAAGGATACGAAGGAGAATCGAATCACCCATAGTTGGCGTCAGGCTTCTGTACGCGCCCATCAGGGATCCTGCTACTGCCGCAAGCCCACATCCTATTGCGCATGCTGCAGCCGCGACCTTGTGTATATTAATGCCACTCAGGGCTGCTCCGACGCGATCCTGAGCAATAGCTTCCATCTGGCGCCCAAGGCGTGTTTTATTAACTATGAATAAAACTACCAATAACAGGACAACCCCAATGGAAAAAGTCAGTATCCTCTCGTTGCTGATCACAAGATTCCCTGCTCGCACGAGTCCGGTCGCAAACGGAGAAATCTGCAGTACTTTTGTACCGGCGAGCACAGTCGACGTCGTAGTGAAAATCGTCGATAACGCAACACCGACCATAACGACCCTGCTGAAGTCCTTAGAAAATCTTCTGAACATGAACTTCTCCATTAAAACCCCGAACAGAGCCATGACAATAACAGACATAAGCATTGCGATCCAGTTGCTGACTCCAAGCGAAGCGGAAAAGGTATAACATAGATACCCCGCCATCATGTAAACCCCGCCATGCGCCAGATTTATCGAGCCCATCATGTTGAAGATGAAAGCAAACCCCAAAGCAGCGAGTATGTACATAGAGCTCAGTATCAGTGCATTAATTATTAGATTCTGTATCAAGGTCAAGCTTAAAGTCACTTCTTCGTACCCCCTTTCTGCACTAGAAAGCGAAGACGCATCATCACGTTTTCGCCGGGTATCGCGAACGACTCAGCCTGCAACCAATCTGACGGCTGCAGGCTGAGAAATATCTTATGGGACGAAGACAGGCACTCTGTCGAGGTAGCGTATGCCTTCTTCCCTGCTAATGATCATAAACGATCCGGGATTTCCAACCCACTGCCTGGGTAAGCCAAAGGTCCTTTCACCTCCCAGATTACCGGTACCGTAAACCGTAGGCACCTCGGTCTGGGCTCTCCAGGTGTTCATGACCGTATCAACATCGGTCGATCCCGCCATGCTCATAACATTGAGCAGAACATACAAGGCGTTTGCAGCATTCAGATGGGTATTTATGAGGGTTTCTTCTCCATGATCCCGCCTGATCCTGTCATTTATCTGATTTGCTATATCTGTGTTTACCGCAGGATCCAGCGAGTATCCAAGCGTAGCCGCGTTATACGCATAATCAGCGCCGGCCCATCCGTAAAGCGCTTCTCCGCTTAAAGTTGTGCAAAGCATATACGGCATATCGCTGCCGAGGCTTCTCATTTCCGAGAGTATCGGAACGGCGTTCGCGGGTGATCCTGTACCTATGACTGCGTCGGCTCCGCTGCTTATGATCTGTAAAGCAATCGCCGCAAAGTCAGTCGTCTCGCCGGCATATACCGCCGAGTTGGCATACGGTATCATTTCAAAACCAAATTCTCCAACATGCGAGTTCATTTTCTCCCATGTCGCGAGGTTGCCTCCGGTATCATTCTCGCAGTAGATCAGTTTTCTGACGCCCGGGAAGTTCTCTTTTAACAGTTTCATCCCCTGAGGAATAAAGTTGTGAAAACCGTTGTCACCGGCTACGAACGCGTGCGGATGTTCCGGTCCTCCAAAACCGTTATCCCCGCTCATTGCCGTAGTCATATGCATTACGCCGTTTTCTTCCCACAAGTCCTGGATGCCGACGACGAAGAAGTCGATGCTCTCAATTACGTATTTGACGCCCTGGTCGAGAAGGTATCGGGCGGCAGCCTGGACATTTCCAAAGTCGCTCTGTATATCGGAGAGAACTATCTCGACCTGATACTTTTTACCGTCGATTTCCCATCCGCCCTGCTCGTTAATTATTGCGGCAAGCGCTTGAGCTGAAAACATGTGACTCATATCGACCATCGCAAACCAGCCTGTCACACTTATGAGAAGACCTACTTTCAAGACCTCAGCCGGTTCATCCCCGGTCGACCCACCACCGGTCGACCCACCACCGGTTGATCCACCATCAGTTGACCCGCTTTGGCCGGGCGTCTCGTCGCCTGACGAGGTTGTGTCCGTTCCGTTGTTGCAGGCGGCTAGACCTACCAGCATGACAACTACCAGTAGCAGTGCTGCGATTTTACAGAGTTTCCTTTTCATTTTCATTCTCCTTTTTTATTTTTATTACGGTGAAGCATGCAGCTAAACATATAACCGCTGAGTTGTCATTTCAGCGGCTATACTATACCGGGATCAACAACCCGCTCCTCCGTCCACGACAATTTGCTTGCCGTTTACCCATACCGCCTCGTTCCCGCACAGGAACGCAACTATTTCTGCGATGTCCTCCGTTGTACCCAACCGCTTAAATGGTGTGTTGTCGATAACCATCTGCAGATGATTGCCGGAAATGTCACCCGCCACGAAGTCTTTCTCGATAGCCGGTGTTTTTGTTATGCCCGGCAGTACGCAGTTTACGTTTATCCTACGATCCGCAAACTCCTGTGCGGCAATCTCCGTCATCTTGCATATAGCTGCCTTCGTCGACGAATAGAGACTCATTCCTTTTCTCGAAAATGTCGCGGTGCTGGACGATATCGTTACTATCCGTCCGCCATCTTTTAAGCGCAACCCCGCCTCTTTCAGGCAAAAGAATGTTCCCTTGGCGTTAACATTATAGATGCTAAAGAATTCTTCTTCGGTTGTCTCCGTTATTGCAGAGTGATAAGCGATACCTGCGTTTGCAATTAGTATGTCAGGAGCACCGAAGTTCTCCTCGCAAAAATCAAACATTCTGACTATATCGTCATTGATACTGATATCCGCTCTTACAGCCAGCGCTTTGCCTCCCCGTGCCCTTATTATTTGTGCCGTATCTTCCGCTTTGCTTTCCGTCCTGTTAGCTGCTACCACAGCAGCTCCGCATGAAGCCAGCTTCTCAGCTATACCGCGCCCTATTCCCTGCCCCGCACCTGTAACGATAGCTATCAGATTTTGCAAATCCATATATGATCGCCCCTCTCCCATGATCCCATTAATGTTGGAAATAATACCACCACGTAGGTTAATTGCATATGTGGTTTTCGTGCAATAATCCGGTGAATATTTGACATCGAACGGATATTGATGATATACTGCCTGTATATTCCATTGCATTGGGATTTTTACCAGCCAGGAAATGAGGTGGAAAGCCATGAAATCATTTGAGCATGAGCTTATAGATATACTTACGCTGAAAAATCCAAGCCAGAGCCTTGCTGATGCGTATGCTCTTAAAACAGGATCCGCCCTTACTGTTCTGGACATGAACTATGATACTATTCTGATCAGCAATCCTACCGGAACTGAGAACGAAGCTAAAATTACTATTGAACACTATATATCCCGCAACTTTCTCAGGCGCCTTCAGGACAAGTCGGTTGAATATGGTATCGTATCTTTGTATCAGTCAACAGGCGACCAAACGCTGCTGTGGCAGAAAATACTAATAAACGGGAATGCTTTTTACTTTTTCTCGCCTGTTTCTTCATACACTCAGGAAAATGAGCATTTTTTCTACTGCATCTGTTTGTCAGTAAAACTGGCTCTAACTATCAGAGACCAAAATTCGTTCCACTTAAGAAAAATGTTCCTGTCGGAGTTGTTTGGTGGTGAGATAAACAATGAAGCTCTGGCATTAGCCAGAGCCAGGGGTCACAATCTTCCTGCTATTACTCCCACCTCGATAATAGTAGGAAAAAGTCTGTATAAACCTTTTGCACTCCAGTCATCTGACGAACTCGGTGGGTTATTCACAGATTCCTGCGTCATCGAATATGACGGTTGTTTTGTTATTCTCTGCTATAGCCCCGCTTTATCCCAGAGGGACAGCGGGGCATTGAGTAAAGCGGAACTTTATTGCAAAGATCAGCAGATGCAACTGTGTATCTGCCCCATCACCGGAAGCTTTCTCTCAATACCGGCGTGGTTCAGGGCTGCACAGGAACTTCTGGATTTCTGTCGATTAAGACGGATTTACGATACTGTTATATATTATGAAGAGCATTATATATACTATGTACTTCACCGGCTTCCGGGCGAAGAACTGGAGCACCTCTGTAATCCGGAAGTTTGGCAGCTTTTCGAGTTGGACCTGAACACAGGCAGTGACTACGTACCGATTCTTTTTGCCTATCTGCTCTGTTTTGGACAAAAAGCCGATGCGGCAAAGCTGCTTGGGCTGTCGTACAACACTGTGAAAACCCGACTTTCAAATATGCGCAATATCGTACGCGGGAATTTTGAGGATTTCTCCCCTTCCCTATATGTTTCCATTAAAATAATAATGTGTCAGAACAAGTCGATTTGGGAGAAGTGTACTGCAATAGAGAGGCGCTTATGCGGGATTCGAGGTGGTATGGTTGGATAACACTGTTCTTGAACAACTATCTCAAAAGCTCCTTTATGCTCTCACAAGCGGCTCCGGTGTGGAGGAACTAATAACTATCGCCGGAAAAGTCCTGGGCAATCCACTTGCGGTAGGAAGCACTGATTTTGAGGTCATACATACGACTCCGGACATGCCGGACGACAGCATTACACCGTCCAGCGGAGTTGTGCGAAACCTTCACGACGCGGCAGTGTTCGCAGGAATTGAATATGTTTTTGCCAGCGACGACCCGGTCTACCTGGATTCCCTTTCGTACGGCAGCAAGTACAACTCTATTGTATCGACAATGCGCAGCGAAGGCCAGATCATCGGATATGTGTCCATGTGTTTGTCAAACAGGGAAATGCTTGACACTGACATCACGGCATTGAAGATCGTTCGTCAAGCTCTCGTACTATCTATTATGGCAAGCATGGATGTGCACTTTGTATCAAATAACGCAATATCTGCGATCCTTAACGAATTGCTATTTGGAGAAGGCGATATTGGCAACAGTCGGAACCTAATAGTTCGGAAACTGGATATCCGAGTATGGCCACTGCGTGTCGTAGTCTGCGGATACGCCAACCATTATCAGGCGACTGCTCCGCCAAAAGCAGCGCGAAACGAGCTTCTCTCCCTTCTTGGTACGAATCTTTATATCTCTAAACCTGGCAGTCTGACGATTCTTACCGGGAAAGACATTTTTCCTATTGATGACACTGTGAACGAGTTTCTCAAAAAGCACAAACTAATGGCAGGGGTAAGTTATCCGTTCCACAATCTGAGACACACCAACCTCTTCTATTCTCAGGCGCGGTATTGTCTTGACTATATATCCTCTGCGGACACTCCGCTATCTTATTTTTCGATCTCAGCGGATCGTTACCTATTCCACGCTACAGGAGAGGGACGATTCGCCGACTGCCGGCTGACAGCAGCGATTACTTTGTTGGAGTACGACAAAAAGAACGATACAGATTTATGCCTGACATTACGCACTTACTATTCTCAGAGCTGCAGCGCCTCGCAAACAGCTAAAACTCTTGGTGTTCACGTCAACACTGTTATTCAACGCCTGGAACGTATAGAGTCTTTACTGTCCGATTACCACTTCTGCCGTGACTCTGTATTCGCTCTTTTTATTTGTCTGAAAACCTTTACGGATATAGATATGCATTAACAGGTATCAGCAGAGGCAACCACCATCGGTGATAATCAGTTTGCCATTGATCCACTGTGCTTCTTTGGTGCAAAGGAAAGCAACGATGCCGGCTATATCTTCCGCAGTCCCTAACCGCTTTGAAGGCGTGTTGTCAATCACCATTTGCGTGAACGCATCCGGAAGTATTCCTGCCTCGATGTCATTTTGTACTGTAACCGTTAGTGTCAAGCCCGGCAGCACCGAATTTACGGAGATCCTCCTGTCGGCAAACTCCTGAGCGGCAATCTCAGTCATCATGCTGATTGCCGCTTTAGTCGATGAATACAGACTCATTCCTTTTTTCGGATACTTTGTGGTGGATGACGATATAGTTACGATCCGTCCGCCATCATTCAAGCGCAGCCCTGCCTGTTGGAGACAGAAGTATGTCCCCTTTGCATTGACGTCAAATACCTTGTAATACTCATCTTCGGTGGTCTCAAGAAAACTCGAAAAGTAACTGTCGCCCGCATTTGCAATAAGAATATCCGGAGTACCAAGTTTTTCCTCGCATATGTCAAACATACTCTTGATATCATCTACTATGCTTATATCAGCCTTTACGACAAGCGCCTTACCACCGGCAGCCTCAATTATCCTTACTGTTTCCGCCGCTTTACTTTCGGTCCTGCTCGCCGCTACCACAGTCGCGCCGCAAGACGCCAGCTTTTCCGCAATCCCCCGTCCCATTCCCTGCCCTGCTCCGGTAACAATTGCAATCTGGTTTTGAAGATCCATAGTGTATGCCGCTCCTCTCTTTTCTTTCATTTTGACTAACTCATTATAATAACACCGACAATACGTGTTGTATATGTGGGTTTCTTGCAATTTTTCCGAGCAATGTTGACAGCCTGTTTTTATGTGTCACAAAGGTATACTTGTGTATAATATACCTATGATTATCATTGAAAATCTATTCCGGCAGTTAAAAACTTCGCGGTACGAATTCTATGCCCGGCCTATCGGGGTATTTTTTCGCAATCTCCTTGATGCGTGGGGAATCCAGCGCTGTCAACCTGCCTTTTTCGTGTACGAGTTCGTCGCCAGCCTTCCATGTAGCATTTCGTATGTCGCCGGTTATATGCTCCCACTACGGATACGGCTCTCTCGGAAGAGGCGCGCCGATCTGCAGGGGCATGTTACATTGCTCTGAGGGGTCTACAAAACGTCTAACTAACGGATGGTTGCATGGTTTAGG
>Ga0123353_10001842_pt1 | contig 26104 bp, 22 predicted proteins | sample TergutLab28metaG_3_FD_92763 | JGI IMG/M metagenome (GOLD analysis project Ga0123353, IMG submission 92763) | Labiotermes labralis P3 segment gut microbial communities from Petit-Saut dam, French Guiana - Lab288 P3 | ecosystem: Host-associated > Arthropoda: Insects > Digestive system > Gut ...
AAGGAAGACGTTCGGCTACAAGGCCAGCAAAGCGGGTGTTGCGTCCACGGTCATCATGGATATCTTCAACCACTCGCACTACGAAGTAACAAAGCGGTACCTGGGCATCAGCCAAGATGACAGAGACGAGGTATACCTTTCGATGTCGATAAATTGAAGGGGTAAGTACTCCATCACGCGCTTCCCTTCAACACCACCACGCCCAGCGGCGGGAGCTTGATGGGGACGCTGTACTGCCGTCCGTCGCATAAGGTTTCCTCGGAGGTCAGTGTGCCGGGGTTGGTTATCCCGCCGCCGCCGTACTTGGCGTCGTCCGAATTCAGGACTTCTTTATATTTACCGGGTACGGGTAAGCCTACGCGGTAATCCATGTGCGGTACGGGCGTAAAGTTGCATACGAAGATGAGGTATTCATATACCGGGCCGAGCGATTCTTGTTCGGCTTTTGTTTTGCGTTTCTTTTCGCCGATGCGGTAGAAGGAAAGCAGGCTGCGTTCGTAATCGTTGCAATTGATCCATTGGAAGCCGCCACCCTCAAAGTCCTTTTGCCAACAGGCACGTTCCTTTAGGTATAAATGGTTCAGGTCTTTTACGAAGCGGTGCATTTGGCGGTGGTGTTCGTATTGGTCCAAGAGGAACCAGTTGATCGGCTTCGCTTCGCTCCATTCCTCAAATTGCGCGAATTCGCCGCCCATAAACAACAGCTTTTTACCCGGGTGCCCCATCATAAAGCCGTACGCGGTGCGCAGATTGGCCATCTTTTGCCACAGGTCACCGGGCATTTTGTTAACCATGGAGCCTTTACCGTGCACCACTTCGTCATGCGACAGCACGAGGACATATTTTTCGGAATAGGCGTATACCATACCGAACGTTAGGTTATTGTGGTGGTGCTTGCGGTAGATGCTGTCCTTCGTCATGTACGTGAGAAAATCGTTCATCCAGCCCATGTTCCATTTAAGCGAAAAACCTAAGCCGTCTTCCGAAGCGGGGCGAGTAACGCCCGTCCATGCGGTGGATTCCTCCGCGACCATAAGGACATGCGGATGTGCGCCCAGCAGCACGGAGTTCATATGCTTCATAAATTCGACGGCGTCGATGTTTTCACGCCCACCGTAGCGGTTGGGCACCCATTGGCCGTAATTCTTGCCGTAGTCGAGGTAAAGCATCGACGCCACAGCATCCACGCGCAAGCCGTCGATGTGGTATTTTTCCACCCAATACAGGGCGTTGGCGATGAGGAAATTCTTCACCTCGTTACGCCCGTAGTTAAAAATCAACGTCCCCCAATCGGGGTGCTCGCCTTGGCGCGGGTCCGCGTGTTCATACAACCGCGTACCGTCAAACATCGCCAGTCCGTGCACATCCTTGGGGAAATGCGCGGGCACCCAATCGAGTATCACACCGATACCCGCCTGATGGCACGCGTCCACAAACGCCATAAATTCGTGCGGGTTGCCGTAGCGGCTGGTCGGCGCGTAATACCCCGTCACTTGATAACCCCACGAGCCGTCGAAGGGGAATTCCGACACACCCATAATTTCCACGTGCGTATAGCCCATATCCTTTACGTAAGGGATCAATTCCGCCGTTATTTCCGGCCAGGATTGGAAGCGGTAATGGTCATGCATCACGCGGCGCCAACTGCCCGGATGGAACTCGTAGATATTGATCGGCCCTTCCAAGGGGTTATGTTTCGTACGGTTTGCGACCCATTTTTTATCGCCCCATTTGTAGCCGCTTATGTCGTACACCATCGACGCCGTACCGGGGCGCAGCTCCGCAAAACTCGCGTACGGGTCGGACTTTAATATAATTTCCCCCGAAGGGAGCTTTAATTCGAATTTATATTTATCGTAGTTTGTTAAACCGGGTATAAATAAGTCCCACACACCCGACGCGCCCATCGAACGCATGGGGTGGCGCAAACCGTTCCAACCGTTAAAGTCCCCTACTACGCTGATGCGTTTGGCATTCGGAGCCCACAAAGCAAACGAAACACCCGATACACCGTCCACGGTTTGCGGGTGTGCGCCCAGCTTTTCATATATCTGATAATGCGTGCCCTGCCCGAACAGGTGCAAATCGAACTCGGAAATCAACGGCGCGAAGGCGTAACCGTCCCAAGCCTCCCATTGTTGCCCGTGATGCCCGGTATACCGCAATTGATAATGCTGATGGGGGGTTTGGGGTATCTTAGCCGAAAAAAAGCCCGCCTGATGGGTCAATTCCATGGGATGGCGCGTACCGTCCCTTAAAATAACCTCAATGGCCTTTGCTTCAGGGTTAAACGCCCGCACCACCGTAAACGTTTTTTTCCTAACGGTCATATCGTGCATCCCCAATATATGATGCGGGTCGGCATGGTTGCCGTCAACGATTTGCATAAGTTCGTGCATGTTGGTGGTGATCATCCGGTTAGCTCCTTTTGAATCACTTCATATATCACTTCATATGCTACCTTTATTTTTAAGTTGTATAAATTCTCCCGGTGAAAACACTTGTATTTGTGACGATAAAAATCCCTTTGGATCACGGGTGATTATATAATTTACTTTTTCTTTTATCGCACATTGTATTTGCAATCCATCTTCCAAGTCGTCCCATGCTTTGTTTTTTAGTGCCGTAATGATCATTTGTTTATCGACTTCGATAATGTTGAAATTATCACACAACATAAATATGATTTCTTTTCTTTCTTCAACGGTTTTATCCTTACGTGTGATAAAAAAGATGTTTAATAACGTATGGCTTGCAAGACAACCCTGTATTTCATCCCGTATACAACATTCAATTATTTCCTTAGCTTGTATATAAAACGGTTCCCTTAATAATAACCAATCCAATATAATATTTGTATCAATCAGAATTGCCGTATCGTTCATCAAGGTACGCCAACCATTCTTCTTTTGCATTGAGATCACCTTTTATACTTCCTGCATGTTTGTTTAATATCCGTAATGATTCTTCCAATGACATTCCTTCATTTTCATCCACGGCGTCATCCGTAAACACAACAATCACATTTGAACGTTTTTTTATAGGTTTTGCTTTTAATTTAATCTCACCAAGGTGATAAACCCCTTGAATCGCTTGCATACCTACACCTCCCGCGTTGCATTCTCCAACCACACCCGCTCCGCTTCATCCAACAATGGCGATAAAGTTTCATACGTCTTTTTATGGTACGCGTTCAGATATTCCCGCTCCGCTTCCGAAAGCAACCCCAATTCAATCGCTCCCGTGTCAATCGGGCAATGGGTCAGGGATTCGAAACCAAGGAATCTGCCGTATTCCGTTTCGAACACTTCTTTAACGCATATGATATTCTCCGTACGGATGCCGTATTCGCCTTCCTTGTACATACCCGGCTCGTTGCTTATCAACATACCGGGGGCCAACGCGACGGCGTTGTGTTTGTTGGCGATGTTATGGGGGCCTTCGTGTACACCCAATACGTAGCCGATGCCGTGGCCCGTTCCGTGGCGGAAATTTTTGCCTTCGTTCCATAAGGGAGAACGGGCGATGACGTCGAGTTGGCTGCCCGTTGTGCCGGAGGGGAAAACGGCCATGGCCAAGGCGATATGCCCTTTTAATACGAGCGTGAAATCGTGCCGCATTTCGTCGGTCAGCGGGCCTACGGGGATTGTGCGTGTCGTGTCGGTGGTGCCGTCGAGGTATTGCGCACCCGTGTCTATCAACAGGAAGCCGTCGCGTTCGATTTTCGCGCCTCGCGGGCCGGGGTTATAATGCGCGGAGGCGGCATTTGCGCCGTAGGCGGCGATCGTGGAAAAACCGTCGCCGATGTAATCGGGCTGCGTTTGCCGAAGCTCGATCAATTTGCGGGTGATGTCGCCTTCGTATAGGTTTAATTCACCCGAAGCCAACACACGGTCTTCCAGCCACTTGAGCATACGCACCAGCACGACGCCTTCCTTTATATAGGCGTTGCGTATGTTGGCGAGTTCGGTTTCGCTTTTTTTGGCTTTTAACAAAGGCAGGATATCATCGTTTGGGTTACGGTTGACGGGCAGGGTTTTGGATATCGCTTCACTCAGCAGGACGTTCGCTTTATTTGCGTTAAAATACAGCTTGCCTTTGACGGTATGTTGGTTGCGCAGAAATTCCGCAAACCCTTCATAGGGGTGCAGGCTAAAGCCGTCGAGTGCGATGCCGCGCACCTTTTGCGCGTCGATGAACACATGCGCCTGCGATGCGGTGATGAAGGCGTACGCGTATACCACGGGCGTGTAGGGTACGTCGCTGCCGCGGATGTTGAGCAGCCACGCAATATCGTCCAGTGCCGTAACGACGTAGCCGCCGATTTCTTTTTTTACCATTTCGCCGCGTACGAGGGTCAGTTTTTCCTGAGCAGACAGGCCCGTAAAACGCAGTTCGTGCGCGAAGGCGGGCTCGCTCGGTATTTGCGGTCGATTTGACCACAGGCTGTCGATCAAATCCAAATCATAAACCCATAACGCGTCTTTATCGTTTAATTGCTTTTTTAATGCATCATATGATTGGACGGGCATCGTACGCCCGTCGAAGCCCACACGCCCGCCTTGGGGTAAATGATCCTTGATAAAGGCTTGATATGTGGGTACGCCGGGTTCCTCTTGTTTATACAGGTCTATCCCCGACCCGACCAGTTCCTTTTCCGCTTGGATAAAATAACGGCCGTCCGTCCACAACCCCGCTTTGTCCCGTGTTACGACGACGGTCCCGCTTGACCCGGTAAAACCCGTAAACCACGCCCGCGTTTTCCAATACCCGTTGACATAGCCGCTGCCGTGGGCGTCCGCACCCGTTATGACATACGCGTCGATACCCTGTGCCTTCATACGGGCGCGTAATTGCGCTAATTTTTCCATCAGCTTATCGCCTTTCGACCGTCAGGCAGGGGAAGCGTGACGATTTTATTATCCAATTCCGTTTGTTTTTGCGCGAGTTCGCGCTTTAAGCTGAGCACTTCCATTTCGAGTTTAATATTCTCGTCGCTTACCTTGGTGTGCTCGATTTGTAATCTTTTATGTTCCGCGGTCAGTTGCGTCAGCTTCGGTTCAACCTTGTAATAATCGTTCGCTATATTTAACGCGACCAAAAGGGTGCGCTCCCGTTCCGACAATCTGACGGAAGCGTAACGCTTCGATATGATGTCCATTTGCTTGCCGGCGTAATGGGCCAATTTTTGCATATATTCAACCGATTCCGACGAACGGACCGAAAAAATCTCGCCATTGACGACGACGTCCACGTGATTTTCCATGTTTACCCCCTTACGTATGCGGCGATATCCTCCGCAAGCAGCTTAACTAAAGGCAAGTGACCCGTGGTTTTACCCTTCTTGCGTATGTGGGAAAGCATGGAGGCGAACGCTTCGTTGTGGAAGGCCACGTTCCTTTTTTCGTCCGGTATGATCGTATCGCTTTGCACCGAGGCGCGTTCGTAATCGTCTTTATCGTACCGCCACGGGACAAAATGCTTGCCGAAACGTAAAAACAGGTTTTCACCCAAGGCAAGGCCCTTAAAGTCCATATTGCCCGAATAATACAACTCCGCCCCGCTTTCGCAGCATAGAGTCAACAGCCTGTCCAATGCGGCGTTTAACCCCGATGAAGCGCAAACCAGCGTACAACGGAGCCCGCGCAGCTGCTCGCACAACAGCGCGAACACGCTTGCGCTTTCCACGATAAAGACCTTCCCTTTATATACCGTGACTTCCGTAAAGCGGCTTATATTCTCAAGGGTTAATACATGCGCCTCACCCAAGCTGTCGTAATGGGTACAGGCTTTGTCCGCCACGATACCCGACACCGTTACCTGATTGAGCACACCGTTGGAAAGCAAGCCCGCCTGCCAATATAATTGGATACTTTCCTCCAAATGGACGGGGATATACGTACCGTATCGGCGCGCCAACGCACGCATGAACAGCGGACCGTGCGTACCGTAGAAATCCAATGCCTGCGGATTCCCGCAAATCCCTTCGGAAAAATCCGAAAGGAGCAGGTATTCGTCCTCCGGCAATGCGTTTAAGGCGTTGCATACCGTTTTTACCTGTTCGGTTACGGTATCGGGTTCCGTTATAAAGGCTTCCGCCCATTGCTTATACGTACGCCGAATATGGGCAATCATTTCTTTAAGCCAGTTTTCGGCCTCCGTACCTTCATAATCGGGCAGGATGTTGGCCTTTACGTGTACGGCGAAGCTGTCCCGTACGCGCATACGGTCCTTCGACTCCTCCGTATGGGTGGTCAGCGGACGCGAAAAATAGCCCTCAAGGAAAACGCCTAACCCCGGGGCTTCTTCAAATGTTTTTTGTAATTGCCGTTCAAAATCGGCGAGGGAGATACGGATCAAGGCTTGGTCGTAATAATCCCGCTTAAAGAACTCGGAAATGGCTTTTTCCTCTTCGGGCAGGGGTTTGATCAGGCGTACCGCGCCGAAGCAACGACCGTGCCGCGCGTACAAGTCCCACATGCCGCCCACCAGACGACTAAAGCCTTCATCCTGTAAGAAATAGCGGAGGATTTCATCCATATACTATCACGGCCATTCTCTTAGAATTTGTATAACTATATCGTTTATTCCGTAACATTGCAAGTAAAAAAGGCTTGTGGCATAATGCTTTCCGTCCGTCCATACTGAACATGGAGTGGTCTTATGAAGGACACGATCTTTACATTGATTTCCGAAAACCCCATCCAAATCCCAAAGCTCCGGGAGACCCTCACCGCCATGAACATCGTGGATGTCGGCGATATCTTCGAGGATTTGGACATGGAGCGTACCATACAAATCTTCCGGCTGCTGCCCAAAAGCATCGCGGCCAACGTATTCGCCCATATCGTACACGAAAAACAACAGATCATTATTGAGGCCCTTACCGACGTGGAAGTCGGCGGTATTATCGAGGGCCTTTTTATGGATGACGCCGTTGACTTTATAGAAGAAATGCCCGCCAACGTGGTAAACCGCGTGTTGTCGAACGTCACACCCGAACGGCGCGACGTGATCAACCGCTTGCTTAAATACCCCGAGGAATCCGTCGGCTCAATCATGACGACGGAATACATGTCCCTGCGCGAGGACTTTACCGTACTGGAAGCCTTCGCCCGTATGCGCGAAAACCGCGTGAAGGGTATCCACACCTGTTACATCGTACGCCGCGACAAGATCCTCTTGGGCGCGGTTTCGTTAAAATCATTGTTGCTCGCCAAGGAGCACGAGCGCGTGGGCGACCTCGTGCGTACGCACGTCATCAGCGCGCAAACCCACGACGACCAGGAAATAGCGGCGGGTTTGTTCCGTAAGTACGACTTCCTTTCGCTTCCCGTGGTGGATAAGGAAAACCGCCTCGTCGGCATTATCACGGTCGACGACATGGTTGAAATCGTGGAAGAAGAGGCCACGGAGGACTTCGAACGGATGGCGGGTATATCGCCGTCGGAGGAACCGTACCTGCGCACGGGCGTGTTTATGCATTCGCGCGGGCGCATCGGCTGGCTGATGGTATTGATGCTGGCGGCAACATTTACCGAAATGATCATCGGCGGCTTTGAAGACGCGTTGCTGCTCATACCCATTTTGGGGACATTGATCCCCCTCTTGATGGACTCGGGGGGTAACGCCGGGAGCCAAACCGCTACGCTTGTCATACGCAGCATGGCGCTGGATGAAATACATTTTAAGGATATCCTAAAGGTGTGGTGGCTGGAAACGCGTGTGGCGTTCCTGTGCGGTTTATTGTTGGCGGGCATCAACGCCTTGCGTATGATTATCTTCGCCCCCGCGGACACGGACCCCACATACACCGCGGTTATCTTGACCGTATCCGTCACGTTGGTTGTGGTGGCGCTGATCGCAAACACGCTGGGGTGTCTGCTCCCCATGATCGGTAAAAAAATCAAAATAGATCCGGCGGTGTTCGCCACACCCATGATCACGACGGTTAAAGACACCGTAACGCTGATGATCTTCTTCTACTTGGCGCGAGCGATCATAGGGGGTATCTGATGGATAAGGAAAAACTCCTCCAATTAATCAATGAAGAAACAACGGACGCCGATTTGATCCAAAACCAATTCGCGAACATGAACGCGGCGGACATCGCCGAGGTGCTGGAGGAATGCGAGGCTGACCAAGCCACTTATACCTTCCGTTTATTACCCGGCGATTTAGCCGGCGACGTCTTTTCCTATATTTCACCCGACAGGCAGCAGCTGTTGGTGGAGGAATTAACCGACCCGGAAATCACCGACATCATGGAAGAGCTCCACGCCGACGACATGGCGGACTTTATAGATGAAGTACCCGACGAAGTGGCCCAACGCGTATTGGAAAGTATCTCCGTGGAAAAAGGGACGTTGGTTGACCGTTTGCTCGACTACCCGGAGGATTCCGCCGGCTCCGTCATGACGACGGAAATCGTCGAGCTCACGCAGGATATGACCGTAAAGGACGCGCTCCATACCATCCGCACATCGGGCGTCGATAAGGAAACGATCTACACCTGCTACGTGGTTAACAGCGAACGCAAGCTCATCGGGGCGGTAACGGCCGACGCGTTGGTGCAGGCCGATTTGAATATGAAGATAATTGATTTGACCGATACCAACATCCTAACCGCGCACACCGACGACGACCGTGAAGAAGTCGCCTTGCAATTCAGCAAATACGACCTGCTCGCTATGCCCGTGGTCAACCGCTACGGCCAATTGGCGGGGATCGTCACCGTAGACGATATCCTGCGCGTCATCGTGGAGGAGGATACGGAGGACTTTAATATTATGGGCGGTATCAGCCCGTCCGACGAACCGTACTTAAAAACCGGCGTATTCGCCCACGTAAGGAACCGCATCGTATGGCTTACGCTCATGATGCTGACCGCCGTAATTACCGCAACCATTATCGGCACGTTCGAGGATACGCTTTCGGTCATACCCGTGCTGTACGGTTTTATCCCCGTACTGATGGGCGCGGGCGGCAACGCGGGTGCGCAATCCGCCACGGTGGTCATCCGCGGTATGGCGCTGGGCGATATCGTAATCAAAGACGTGGCGCGTGTGGTATGGCGCGAAACACGCATCGCCTTAGTGTGCAGCCTGTCGTTGGGGTTGGTTAACTTCATACGTATCTATTTTATGCATGGCCGAGATTATATATTGGCGCTGGTCATCACGCTGAGTTTGTGCGCCACGTTGCTCATCGCCAAGACGATCGGGTGTACGCTCCCCTTACTCGCAAGGAAGATGAAGGTAGACCCGGCGGTGATGAGCGCACCGTTGATCACCACGATCGTGGACTGCACGGCATTGATCGTATATTTTTCCATCGCCAAATTGATACTGGGGATATAAATGACCCGCGATATCCTTTCCATGAACATAACCGAATTACGTAGTCTGATGGTTGAATTAAATCAACCCGCTTATCGGGCGGAGCAAATATTCGAATGGCTGCACCGCAGGGGAGCGTCACAAGCGGATTCCAACGGGGTCCGCGATTTTTATGTCGCGCCGTTCGCTCGAATGGATAACCTGCCGAAGACCCTCCGGGAAATACTTTCGCAAACGTGCCGCATCACACCTTGCCGTGAGGTAAAGAAACAAGTATCGAAGGACGGCACGGTTAAGTATTTATTCCAAATGGAGTCCTTGAGCGACGCCGGTGTTTTTATCGAATCCGTGCTGATGGAATACGAGCACGGCCATACCGTGTGTATCTCTACCCAAGCGGGCTGCCGCATGGGTTGCGTATTTTGCGCGTCCGCCGTCGGAGGGTTGGCGCGTAATCTGACGGCGGGGGAAATGTGCGCACAGGTATATGCCGCGGGTCGGGATACCAAACGCGTTTCATCGGTTGTATTGATGGGCTGCGGTGAGCCGTTGGATAATTTCGACGCGGTAATGCGCTTCATCGAGTTGATTACCCATGAAAAAGGCGCGAACATCGGCGCACGTCATATCACGCTTTCCACCTGCGGGTTGGTGCCGAAAATGCGCGCGTTAGCGGAACGAAAATTGCAAATAAACCTTGCGGTATCGCTGCACGGCACGACGGACGAAATGCGCGGGTCATTTATGCCGATCGCGAAAAAATACCCGATAAACGAATTGATTCATGCTTGCCGTTATTACATAGGCTTGACCAACCGCCGCATCACGTTTGAATACGCGCTTACCAAGGGTATCAACGATTCGCTTGTACAAGCGAAGGAGCTGGCGGATTTATTAAAAGGAATGCTGTGCCACGTCAATTTGATCCCCATCAACGTTACATCGACTCAATTTGAAACAAAGTTTTCCCCCACCCCGCGGCGTGAAGCGGAGACCTTCGCGAATGTGTTGATAAAGAACGGTATCCCCTCGACCATCCGCCGCAGTTTGGGGTGTGATATCGCGGCGGCATGCGGGCAATTGCGGAGCGATTTCCGAATGTAACCCGTCGTAAGCGTTTATTAAACGACGAACCCCATAACCACCAAACTGGCGGCCATCACCGCCATCCCGGCAAACAACCACCGCATAACCGAAGCATGATTACCGTACCTTTGCGCCGTGGGCAACAATTGATGTATCGCCACAAACACCATGATGCCGCCCACGGCGGCGAAGGTAATGCCGAATACCGCACCCACATCATCGAAGAGGCGTTGCAACGCAAACCACGCGATCAACCCGCCCAGCGGTTCGGTCAGCCCCGACGCGGCGGAGATAAAAACAGCCTTTGCTTTACTGCCCGTAGCGTAATATAGGGGCGCGGCCATCGCGATACCCTCGGGGATATTATGGATGGCAACGGCAACGGCGATCGCCGCACCCAACGCGGGGTCATACATCGCCGCCATAAAGGTGATAAAACCTTCGGGGAAGTTGTGTATACCGATCGCCAACGCGCTCATCACGCCGGTACGCTTCAAATCCCCTTCGTTGTGGGGCACAAGCCTATCGATTAACGCCATCAAGCCAACGCCCGCGAAGAAGGCAATGGAAGCAATCATATACCCCATCCCTTCGCCGTAAGCGTGTTCCAAGTTTTCGAAACCCTTCAACAATATCTCCGCGAACGATATATAAAGCATTACGCCGGCCGCGAAACTTAAGCATACGGATAATGCTTTTTTATTTTCCGGCCGCGTGAAGAAAACCACGCAACCCCCCAACCCCGTGGCAAGTCCCGCGAGCAAGGTAAGTAAAAACGCGAATAAAATCCCGGACATATAATCACCCAATCCATGTTATGAAGAGTGAATCGTAATGTGCGGAAATAATCCTTGCATATGACGTTACGTCATGAATTATACTGTATATCGAGGAGGTCAATCACATGAAAAATATCAGAGCCATCCCTCCCGGCCATATGACCGTGGGGCAGATCGCAAAAACAATGGGGGTAACCGTCCGTACCTTGCAATATTACGATAAGGAGGGCGTCCTTTCACCGTCGGCGGTCAGCGAAGGGGGGCGCAGGTTATACACGCATAAGGACATGGTTAAGCTGCACCAAATCCAATCAATGAAATACCTCGGTTTTTCGCTTGAGGATATCAAGACGCGCCTGCCATCCATCAACACGCCGCGGGAGGTATCCGAAGCATTGACCGAACAAGCGGAATCGATTCGGGATAAAATCGAATCCTTGCAAAACGTCTTATCGTCCATCGAAAAACTGAACCGTGAGGTCGTCCAAATGGACAGCGTGGATTGGGAAAAATACGCCAACATCATCGTTTTGTTACAAATGAAGAATAATGCCTATTGGGTCATTAAGTACTTCGACAACGAAGTGATCGGTCAATTCCAAAAGCATATGGATGAAGATAAAGGCGACAAGCTCCAAGAGCAATATAAGAAGATAATAAAAAAAGCGGGATACCTGCAAAGGAGCGGCCTCCCCCTCGACGGCGAGGAAATCCAAGCCTTAGCCAAGGAATGGTGGGATTTTACCCTTGCTTTTACCGGGGACAACGCAGATTTGTTATCGGGGATGATGAATATGGGGCTTGAATTGGAAAGCGAGGAATGGAAGGAACACTTCCGGTTTGACAAGGACTTTATCGGCCGGGCATTGACGATTTATTTTAACAATACGGGACACAATCCCTTTGAAGGAGCGGAACAAGCATGATCAGCGTAAGCATGAAAAACGTCGGAAAATCCTTCGGCGCGAACAAAGTATTAAAGGATGTGAGTTTGGAAACCCATGAAGGTGAGATATTCGGTATGCTGGGTCCCTCCGGCGCGGGTAAGACCACGATCATTAACATACTTACCAAGCAGCTCGCCATCGATTCGGGCTCAATCCACGTAGCCGCGGAAAGCCGCGAAATCGGGCTTTTATTGGAGCATGACGGGCTGTACCCCCGTTTATCGTGCATCGATAATTTAATCGTGTTCGAGGATATCTACGGTTCTCCCCGCGCAAAAACGAAGGAAATGCTTGAACGTGTGGGCTTAAAGGACGCGGCGAACACCCCCGTGCATCAACTTTCCAAAGGGATGCGGCAACGTTTGGGTTTGGCGCGTGCGGTTTTACACGAGCCGAAGATACTCTTCCTCGATGAACCCACCAGCGCGCTCGATCCCGTAACGGCGCGGGGAATCCATCGATTGATTTACGACTTGCGGGCGAAGGGTTCCACGGTATTCCTCACCACGCACAACATGGAAGAAGCGACGACCCTGTGCGAACGCGTGGTATTGCTCCACAAGGGTACGATCATCGAGCAGGGCGAACCCAAGGAAATATGCGAACGCCACAACGCCGTAAAAACCGTCATGGACTTGGAAGCCGTATTCGTTAAATTAACCGGGGAGGGATTGTTATGAACAGCATAAAAGCGATCTTTAAGAAGCAATTGAAGGACACCTATAAAAATATGGTCGTTTTGATCCAATTCTTCCTGTTCCCGGTCGTGGCGTGGGTAATGACAGAAATGGTAGCCAAATCGGACGAAAACATCCCCAATACAATGTTCGTTACGATGATGGCGGCGATCTTCGCGGGGATGGGTTTGATCCCCCTCGTAGCAAGCATCATCGCCGAAGACAGGGAAAGAAAAAGCCTGCGCTTTTTGGTGATGGCAGGCGTTAAGTCCGGTGCGTATTTATTGGGTGTGGGCAGCGTTATCCTGCTCGTCAGCATCCTTCCCGCATTCGCGTTCAGCTTCATTGCCGGTTACGCCGGGCGGGAGTTTTGGCTCTTTACCGCCGTAATCATGTCGGGCGTGGCGGCGTCGATATTGATCGGCGCAACCGTCGGCATCGTTTCGAAGAACCAACAAGCCGCGACGGGGTTGGCCATGCCCATCGCCATGGTATTGGGCTTCGGCCCGATGATTGCCCCTTTCAACGAAACGGTTGCGCGGATATTCCATCCTTTTTACACCATGCAGTTTACCGTGGTGGTTGAAAGCACTTACACGTACGCATGGCAACCCTTCGCTATCATATGGGCAAACGTGGCTGTGCTGACGGTTTTATTTATCATCGCTTACGCCGTAAAGGGCTTGCGGGGTTAGCCGATCATTTTAAACGTTATTTTCCGCTCCTCCACATCGGTCGAAATGAGCCGTACCGTTACCTTTGTACCGGGTGCGAATGCGGTGCGGTTTCTGTTTGAAACATAGCACTTGCGGTCTTTGTCATATCGAAGGCCGCTTTTTTTAAGCGATTCCGCAGGGATCATGCCTTCGACCGTACTGGGCAGCATCACATACACGCCCCATGCGGTAATACCCGATACGATACCCGTAAATGTCTCCCCTTCATAACCCTGCATGAATTGCACCTTTTTGAGTTGGGTGACGTCACGTTCAAGGGCTTCCGCTTCGCGCTCGGTGTGGGAGGCTTGTGCGCAAACGGCGGGCAGACGTTGCTTAAAATACGAAGCGGACAACGTCGGCGGTGTATTCAAGAAATTTTTTATAATGCGGTGGGCCTGCAAGTCCGCGTACCGCCTGATGGGCGACGTAAAGTGGCAATACGCCTCCGACGCCAACCCGTAATGCGAGGGGTTGTCGGGGGTGTAATGCGCTTGGGGTAACGCACGCAATATCGCACCGGATACGGCATACGCGGCGGGACTGTCGGCAATGGCAGACAACACCTTTTGTAATGCCTTGGGTTTTGCGGCGGTCGCGGGAATCTTAACGCCGTAATTCTGCGCAACCCTGCTGAGCTGCGTCATTTTTATGGCATTGGGCGGTTCGTGCGTACGGAAGATAAAAGGAACTTTTCCCTTAAGGCAATGCGCGGCGACCGTTTCGTTGCATAATATCATGCACTCCTCAATGATACCCGTAGCGCGGTTGTGCACGTAGGGCTCTATCGAAACGGGCAACCCATTTTCATCCACGCGAATCTTCGCCTCGGGCAAGTCAAAGTCAAGCGCGCCGCGGGCACGGCGTTTCTTATACAGTATGTCACGCAAAGCGTTTAAGTTTTTAAACATCAATACCCACGGAGCCAAATCATCGGGGAAAGCAAACGCTTCGTCCTTCTGCTCATTTTCGATATTTACCAAAAATGCTTCCGCTTCGTTGTACGTCCAACGCTTTTTGCTGTTGATAATCGTTTCATATATCCCGTGTTCGATTACATGGCCGTCAACATTTACCGTCATAACGCAACTGAGCGCAAGCCTGTCCGTATCCGGAAAAAGCGAACATATCCCGCTTGATAAACTATGCGGCAGCATAGGAATCACACGATCAGCCAAATACACGCTCGTGCCCCGCCGTAAAGCCTCCCGATCAATCGGCGAACCCTCAGCCACATAATACGCAACGTCCGCAATATGCACACCGAGCGTAAAATTCCCTTCATCGGTCACCGTCAACGATATCGCATCATCAATATCCTTCGTATCATCGCCGTCAATAGTGCATATCCGCCAATCGCGAAGGTCGAGTCGGGTGAAAAGCGAAGAATCGGGCAAATCAATCCCCACTTCCGTAGGCACCCCGGCCGCCGCATCGGCAACATCATCCGGCCACTCATAAGGTATCCCCGCTTGTCGCACCAATGTAAGCACATCCACGCCGGGGTCGTTCATATGTCCCAGCATTTCCGTTATAAACGCCGACGCCAACGCGTTTTCCGGTCGTTCGCGCTTGTCCACCGAAAAGACGACCCTATGCCCGTCTCCCAGCCCGAAACGCCCCTTGCTTTTGGGCGGTACAGCAAAGGCATACGGGATTTTCGCTTCCATGGGGCGTACGTAACCCTGCGCGCCCTCGGTATAATAAGTGCCTACATAGGTGCCTCTTTTGATGATTCGTATGATACGCCCGATTTGGCGGGTTTTGCCGTCATCGGTCTCCCACCGCGGATGCGGATCGGTTTCCGTTTTAACCTCTACGGAGTCCCCATGCAGCGCGCCGCATACAAAATGAGGCGGAATGAATAAATCATCCGCCCCCGGGGTTTCAATTTCCACAAAGCCAAAGCCTTTCGACGAGTCGACAAACTTACCGATCATCAGTTCTCTACGGGAATATTGTCAATTTCGGCGTACAACGCGGCGAGCTCGTCCTCCACGGGTACGGCCGGCGCCAATCCCATTTCCGCTTTTAATGCGGCCAATTCGTCATCCAGTGCCGCGCCGCCGCCGTTCTTGTACAGGTCGGCGAGCGCCATCGCTTCGTCCTTCGGCACTTCGTTGAGTGCGGTCAAGGCGCGTGCGCGGTCAAGGCGTTCCTGCGCTTGTGCCTCAAAACGGTTAAACGCCTGCATCGCGCCTTCGGCCTTTGAGCCCGCAGCCCCGGCTTTTTGCACGCGTTCGGTAGCCTTCGCCACAGCGATGTTTGATTTAATCGTCGCTTGGCGTGAACGCAATGAATTGATGTCGCGCACCAGCTTATCGTGCATTTGCCGCATTTGCACGGCGTTTTGCTGGGCGGCTTCGGCGAGCTTTTGTAATTCAAGCCCTTGCGCCTCCAATTCGTTCTTTTTGTTGAGGAAGACGCGGGCGTGATCTTCGTTGCCCGCTTGCAGGGCTTTACGCGCCAAGTCCATGTTCTTCTTCACTTCGGCTTGGTTGGCTTCGGCTTCGCGGCGGGTACGGGTTTCTTCCGCCATTACACCCGCGGTTTCTTTTTTAACAGCCGCAAGGTCGGTGGCCAGTTGCCGCAAGGTTTGGTCAATCATCTTTGCGGGGTCTTCCATTTTGTCCAACGCCGCGTTCACGTTGGCGGCCATAATGTTTTTAAATCTGCTTAAAATACCCATGTTGCATTCCTCCTTTTAATTTTTATTATCGTCTTCGTACATTTGCGCCAGTTTACTTGCTTCGTCCGCGCCCGATGAACCGAATTCGGTCAGGTCCTGTCCTAATATACGTTCGGTTTCCGCGGCTTCTTCACGTTTACGGTCCTGTTTCGCTTTCCACCATGTATACAGGAGGAAGAGGATTAACAGCACACCCGCGACGATCAACACGGTTATCCAAGGTGAACGGTGCACAGACATAATACTCGTACCCGCCCGATCAAACGCACGTGAAAACATACGCGAATTATCCTGCTCTGTTGACCAGAAACGCTCCACGTAATCCATCAGGATGTCGATCGCTTCGCCGTCCATGATCCTGTGTGTCGCATTGCCGGGCTGTACCCACATGGAATAATTAAAATTATCCACAACGAACAAAAACAGCAAATGCGCTTGGTTGTCGCCCGCATACGCCGTATATTGCGTTTCGGCAAAACGCCTGAGCGTATCCTCGGTTACGTTTAATGGTCCCGCACCGTTGATATTGTCGGTGATATAAAGGATGGGACGCACGCCCGTGGCGTTGTGGAAATTATGCAACCCGCGCTCCGCTTCCGTACGGTTGGCGATCCAACGGTTGGCGTCCACGATCAAGGGAACAGATGAATCCGCCGCACTGCGGGACAACGCCTCGCGCTGTACCGTGGAGCGGGTCACCTGCCCGCCGCCGGGAGCACCGAAGTTGAACATTTGCCCGATCACCGATATAACGATAATCAATACAAACACGGCCAATATCATGGTGAAGCAACCGCATCCGCCGCCGCCTCGTACGGGGCCGCCACGTTGATTAACTCCGTGCCGGGGCCTGCCCCAATCGCCGCCCCAACCCCACATGTTGCGCCGCCGCCCGCCGAGCATCATACCTGTGGCCATACCCATGCCGAAGCTACCCGCGCCGCCGCGGGGCCTCGCTGCACGGGGTGCGGCAACCCTCGGCGCGGGTGTCCTTACCGGAGCCCTTACGCCGCTCGGCCTTGCACCGCCGCCGATACGCCCGCTACCGCCGGAGAGTCCGCCCCCAATGCGACCCCCGCCGCCACGCATTCCCCCACCCATACCGCCGCGCATCCCTCCGCCGCGTCGTCCCATGAAACCACTCCTTTCATATTAAAAACCCTTTAAATTCCCATCTTTTTTATGATTTTCAACCCACCGTATACTCCTTTTTAAAGAAGCGCATACTTAATATGAAAGGAGTGTGATACCATGAATCGTTTTACGGGTGGATTGGTCAGCGGTTTGGCCGTCGGCATCGCTATCGGCGTGGGTTTTGCCCTCTCCGACGACAAATATCGCCGCCGCGTCACCAAGGATGGAAGGCGTGCGATGCGTAAAGCCGGCCATCTCTTCGATGAGTTCCGCGATATATTCTAACATTTATATTAACGAAAACAGCCGCCGCATGTTTGTATTATTATATCATGCCGGCGGCTAATTTTATTCTTCTGTAAAGTTTATGTCAAACCTGCTTTTTTATGGGAAAGGGGTTCCCTTTAAAGGGGTTCGTATGTTATATTCGCGTTTCCGTTAAAAACGGATAAGGAGGCGTTTGTCATGTCCGACCCCACGCACCCCGATTACCCGCAGGAGCTTACTTATCTCAACACCGTCTTGGCCTATCTGGCCGCGGAAATCCCGACGATTAAAAAACAAAAGGACGAACTCGACGGCCGCGTGTCGTACGCGTTCGCGCATATGAACATCGACAACCCCGAGCAATTCAGCGAATTGACCGTCAGCTTATCGCTGCTCGACGGTTGGAAGACACTCACGCGCCAAATGGAATACGCGCAGCGCATCCCCTACTTCGCGCGGGTGGACTTTAACAGCGCGACGCATTACATCGGTAAGATGACCTTACTGCGCGGTTTGGAGGTCTTGATCACCGATTGGCGCGCGCCCTTGGCTACGTTGTATTACGAGGGACGCATCGGCCAAGCGGCCTACGATTGCCCGGATGGCCACATTACGGGCGATTTGACGTTAAAGCGGCAATATCAAATCGACGCGGGTGAGTTGAAGGGTTTTACAGATATCGACGTAACCGCCAGCGATACCTTCCTGCAGGCTGCGCTGGGCGCAAGTAGGGACCGCCGTTTACGCGATATCGTTACGACGATACAAGCCGAGCAAAACCGCATCATCCGCCATCCCTTGCGTTCACCGCTTCTCGTACAGGGCGCGGCGGGCAGCGGCAAGACGACGATCGCGCTTCACCGTATCGCGTATCTTTTATACAACCATACGGATACACTGGCCCCCCGTCATGTGACGATATTCGCACCCAGCCGATTTTTCCTGAGTTATATCTCCGACGTTTTGCCCGAATTGGGCGTGGATCAAGTGACGCAGACGACCTTCGCGGATTTCGCGGCGGAATGCCTGGAGCTTGACGGTAAAAAACATCCGATCGCATCGCCGCTGGAGGCGTTGACCGAAGCAATCAACAGCGGCAAGTATATGACCCACCGAATGAAAGCCGCGGGTTATAAAGGAACGTTAGCCTTCCACCGAATCATTAAAAATTACTTGCGCCACATAGAGGAAGGGTTGTTGCCCGAAGAAGACTTCGGTTTGGAGGGGTATACGCTTTTTTCCCGCGACCGTATCGCCCGCATGTTTACGGAGACATACACGTTCCTCCCCACCGACAAACGCCCGCCGGAAATCGAAAAATATCTGACCAATACGCTCAAACGCCAAATCCCGCGCATCGAAAGGAATATCGAGGCCGTATTCGATAAGCATATGGCGAAAATCAAGGCCCTGATGCCCGAGGATTCGCCCGCCCGCCGCCGCCGCTTTACGCAGGTGATCGCCAAGCGTGACGCCATGCTTAAACAATTGCATGAAAAGGCACGCCCCACCCGTAAAAAATACATGCGTACCTTTAAACTAAAGTCCGCGTTGACATATTACCGGCTGTTATTTTCCACGCCCGGATTATTAACGGAAATGGCGGAGGGCATTTATGACGAATCCGAATGCGAAACGCTTACGAATGAAGCGCGCCTCGCCTTTGCGCGTAATTCCCTCGAACCTGAGGATTTACCTCCGTTATTATGTATGCATAAACACCTTTTCGGGATGAAGAACGAAATGAAGCATGTGGTCATCGACGAAGCGCAGGACTACAGCCCCTTCCAGTTCCTTGCGTTGAAAGAAGCATTCCCCCACGCGTCATTCTCCGTCATGGGGGACGTACATCAGGGTTTACTCGCGCACAAGGGAATCAACGACTGGGGTGAAATCGAGGAAATTTTCGATGTTACGCCGCTTATCCTTTCACAAAGCTACCGTACGACCATCGAAATCATGGAAGCGGCCAATCCGGTAATCCTGCGACTGTACCCCGAAGGAACAAGCCCCTCAATACCCTTGGCCGTACCCGTAATACGCCACGGCGAAGCGGTAAGGAGGCATACGGTATATAATCTGAATGAAGACGTTACCTGCATCGAAAATGAAATCGCCGCCGCACGCGGAGCCGGATGCCGCTCGATCGCCATCATCGCCAAAAGCGAAAAGGAATGTAAGGAATTGCAAGCCCTTCTGTCCGATGGAGAAAACCCCTACCCCATCGTTACCGAACAAGAAACCGATTACGAAGGTGGCGTTTTGATCCTGCCGGTTTATTTGGCGAAGGGGTTGGAATTTGACGCGGTAATAATCGCCGACGCTTCGCGGTATACGTCGCAGCCGTTGGACATCAAATTACTTTATATCGCCATGACCCGCGCGTTGCACAGGCTGGCGATCGTAGCAAAAGAACGCGAAAATGGATATAAACCCGTCGCGGGAAAATAAACAAGACTTTACGGAACGGATACATGCGTTTTTATGAAGGGGTGTATTATGTCGCAGACGATTATTAATAATATCATCGACGATTTGACAAGGGCTTCCGAAAAAAGGATCACCGATTTTGAATTGATCCGAGTAAAAAGCGATGTATTCGTTTACCGATGCCTGTACGACGGTGCGCCGGCGGTAATTAAATATTTTGAAAACGAAGCCGACCGTCGCGAACTCCTCAATTATAAGATCCTGCGGCAGCATAACATCCCCACCATAAATGTTTTCGCTGCGGGTGAAGCAACGCTTGTATTGGAGGATATAACCGCCAACGCCGATTGGCGGCTTGCTACAAAGGATGACTTGGCGGACCCCATGATCGCCGAAAGCCTTGCGCGCTGGTATTTTATCTTCCACGAAAACGGCGCATTCGTACCGGAATTGGATTCCCTTTACTTCGAATTTTCCACCCTCACCGATAAAAACATAAAAATGCTCCTTAATAAAATCCCGGAAGGATACGCATTGCTGACCTATTTGCTCACCCATTACGATAAATTCCGCGAAATCATACACACACCCGCATTTACGCTTACGTATAACGATTTTTATTGGACGAACCTCGCCGTACGCAAGGATAAAACCGCTGCGATGATGTTCGATTACAACCTGTTGGGCAAGGGGTACCGTTTTTCCGATTTCCGCAACGTCACTTGGCCGCTGTCGGATAAAGCAAAAGAAGCGTTTACGGACACATATAACCAATTATTCTTCGATAAGTACAAACATAACCGCACTAAAGCCGAAGAATACGAACGTCAAATCGATGATTTCGCCGCTCCCCTCTTCTCCCTGTATTTTGCGCTTACCCAACACGATGGTATACCCGATTGGGCTCAGGACGAAAAAGAAGAACTCCTTAACGGAAACCTGTTAACGAAAGCCAAAGCGCTGCTTAACGCGGAGGGTAAAAACCCTTACGCCATCACTTTTATGTACGGCGAAAACGGAAACGGCCCCGACGTCGAGCTCCGCTTCAATTGGATAACCGACAATGAAACGAAAACCGTCATTACCTGCGAAGAACGAGAAACCTTCAAATCGAACGGATTCCGCTTTTCCCCTACCGCGCGTAAATCCCACGGTACATGCACGATGATCGAAAATACCACCCCCCTCGTCAACGATATGATCCGCCCATTCATTAACACATCGGCATACCACAGCCACAAAGCGAAAATAAAACTTAAATCCAACCATTCATATTATTATTCCGTCGGAGACGGTACCAATCAAAGCACCCCTGTTCTTTTCAAGACCCGCGACGAAAACCCCGCTGCGTTTTCCTTCCTTTGGTTCGCCGATCCGCAACAGGACAAGTATGCCCGCAGCACACCTTACGTTAATTGGGACGGTTTTATTTCACCCGTCGGTGACGGTAATTTCCAAGATAACCTTGAACATGCCCTCAACCACGCGTACGCCCCCAAACAGGCGCATTTATATGTGAACGGCAAACCCGACTTCGTTATATGTTCGGGTGACCATTCCGAGCACGTTTACGATAAAGACGGTTTCGACGGTTTTTTCCTTGCCGCGCACGATATGCTTAAATCCACCCCCTACGCCCCCGCCATCGGCAACCACGACCTAATGGGCGCACCCGGCCACACGGGTTCATGGGATTCACCCGACCCCTATGCGAAATTTTTTAAGAGCCGTTTTAACCCGCCGAGGAACGGAGCGGCGCACAGGGTCCTTGACGACGTTAATTATTTCTTTACTTATGGCGATGCGTTGGTCATGGTCCTCCAAGGCAACCCTTGGCACACCGCTGCTTATGCCCTTGACGAACAAATCGAATGGATGCGCAACGTCGTCACCGCATACGGAAACAATCGTTGGAAAATCGTTCTGCTGCATCATGGCGTCTATACCGTCAGCTACGATTCCATCCACGGTTACGAAAAGCTCATGCCCTTCTACGACGAATACGGCATTGATCTGGTCCTTTCCGGCCACAACCACGTTTACGCCCGCTCCAAACCGATAAGGAATTACCGACCCGCGGAAAAAGGCCATGGTACCGTCCACATCACCGGCGGCACCGTTTCCGGCAATTGCGCATGGGGCGGTTACGTTTACAAACCCGACCGTCAAATCCCTAATAAAAACGGCCCGCGTATGGAAGAAGCCATGGACTTCCTTTCCCTAACGGACCGGGTGGATGAGCTTAACAAAAGTATCTACCACATTATCACCGTCGACGAAAACGGCATCAACATCACCGCTCTCCGCGCTCACGATGATACGGTCGTAAAGCACAACGCCCCCTCCCAAAGTGATACCGCGGTTGAATTTCAAACGCACCTTACCGGGAAAATACCGCTTTCCCGACCGCGCTAATGCCGCATCATGTATTCGTAGCTTGCGTGATTGCTTTCCCCGTCGAACAGGCATACATCCCCTTCCGTAAACCGAAACCGCGCCGTACAGGATAATGCTTCACGGATGAAGCGGCTCATCTTGCCCGAGTTCGGCGCGGATAGCAGCTGTCCGTCTTGTTCGTCGATGGAAACGTGTAATCTGTATCTCCCCTGTTTCAATTCAAGGATACCACGTTCACAACGTAATATTTTTACACCTTTATATGTCGCAAGGCGATATTCCCGCCCGTTTAACCAAACCACACAAATACAACCCCAAAAACGCAATCCGTAAAAAGGAATCCGCGCCACGGAAGCCATGATTGAGCAATCCGTTTCAAAAGCATTGCAATGCACCCATGTATATTCTTTCGGAAAAGACCGTCCGCTGTCGGATTCTATATAACCCTTTCCGTCGGTGAAGTCCTGCCTTTCACCGTCCAAAACGACTTCGCCTTGTAAGGAATGGTTTATACTAACGATCCCGTGGCGGCATTCCATCGGAAAAAACCTGAATGGCCCCATTATATCGCCGCTAATGGGTGTGAGGTTTGTGTATACGATTTCACCCGATAAGGTTAGCTCCGGCCTTTGGATGTTTAGGGATATCCCGTCCGGGTTAAATATGTTGCCGCCGACAATGACATGGTTATCGGACCGTTCGTACTCAGACAATGGATATGGAATATGATACGATTTGTTATCGGTGATAACCAGCACAAACGCGCCGTCGGCGGCTCTGCCGGGGATAACCGCAAGTGATTTACCCGCGCAGGTCTGATGCTTGTAGTACCATCCCTCAAATTTCACAACCGTATTTCCTTTTTTGCGGGATTGTTTATGACATGTCCGTTTTTTTCAAAGCGTGAACCATGACAGGCGCAATCCCACGATTTTTCAATCGTATTCCAATGCAGCTTGCATCCCATATGGGTGCAACGAGGGGCGCCTACAGACAAAAGCCCCTTTGCGGCTGAGCCCATGTTTACCATAAGCTGACGGGTCATCATAGACCGCTGAGGGGTAAATACATCCTCCCACCGACTTTTCCCGGAAGCAATCAAATCAGTTAATATTTCCGCGACAACCATAGAGCCGCTCATACCCCATTTATTAAAACCGGTGGCTGTATATAAATTCTCCGAGCCTGCCTTATGCTTTCCGATATAGGGTATCTTATCCAATGACATACAATCTTGGGTTGCCCATCGGTATTTTTCAATGGCATGGGGATAGGCCTGTTTAACAAGCGTTTGTATTGCCGCGTAACCGCCGCCTTTTTTACTGGTCTTATGGTCGCCTCCGCCTACAAAAAGCAAATCACCATATGTTCGAAAAGAATACCCCTCTTCATGCTCATCCAAATACATACCGTCCGGCATGGATGCGCCCTCCATCGCAATAACATAGCTGCGGTGTTGATAGAGCTTCATAAAATATAGTCCCGGAATGTTTACCAATGGGTAGTGGGTGGCCAATACGATGTGCTTTGCCGTTATTTTACCGCGTGAAGTAATCGCGGTTTGCCCCACTACTTTAACGACAAAGGTACGTTCATAGATCTCCAGTTCGTTGGCCAAGGCGTACAATAACTTCAGCGGATGAAATTGGACCTGCCCTTCCATAGCAAGACCCCCTTTCGTCTTAACCGGCAGGGGAATGCTTTCATGCAAATGCGTTTTAATCCCCAACATGCGGCAAGCATCCGCTTCCCGTTCCAGCTTTCGCCTGTCATTTACGGAATATACATAAGCCGTCTTATATTCGAAATCGCAAGGGAATTGCTCGGCTAATTCATGATAACGCCGTATTGCGTGGGAGTTAGCTTCGTAATATTGCCGTGCCTTTTCCTTTCCGAAACGCTTAATTAAATCACCATAAATAAGCCCATGCTGTGCGGTAATCTTAGCGGTGGTATTTTTGGTAACGCCGCCGCCAATCTCCTTTGCCTCAGCCACAATACAACGCACCCCGGCTTTTTTCAACCAATACGCGACGAGGACTCCGCATATACCCCCACCAACGACAAGCACGTCAACATTAATGTTTTCTTCAAGTGCCGGGCGTATTTCCCTTGCGGTTGTTTCGCTCCAAACAGAACATAAAGCGGTTTCCATACATACCATTCCTCTCATGGTATTATCCTTACCAAGAGCGGCATGGCGTATTCCGGCAATACTCTTTTTATATGTGATTGGGAATAATCACGATATTATCCCGACAATCTTTTTTTCAGGAAATTGAAAAACCCTGCAGACACTAAATCTACAGGGTTTTGCTTTCTCCCCGACCAGGATTCGAACCAGGAACCTACCGGTTAACAGTTGTTAAAGGAATGTTTCGCAGCGTTTGGTAAACGCCCGCAAAGCCTGTTAAATGGCGGTTTCTTATCTTTGCATGTTCGTTATTGTTTGGCTATTTAACGCACGTTTTTGTTATGTTGTGCGTTAAATTTTATATCAAATAATAGCGGGCTTGTATCTACTTCCAGTTTATTTCATCTTCTCGAACATATTCACCGCGCGCGTATTCAAGGCGAGCTTGTTGGATGTCGGCTATATCATCATTTGACAAATAATCATCGGGTGAAATCATTGTTTTAATCAATTCTAAAATGAGGGATTGCTTCCTTTCCGGCATTTGTTCAAGCATCGAGCCTATTTGTTGAGCCGTTGACATAACTTACACCCCTTTATAGATATCGCCACGGGGAGCGATTTTTTCAATGAGTATATTATTCCCTTCAAAGGAATACAATACTCGCCAATCACCTACACGAAGCCGATATGTGGCTATGCCACGTCCTTTGATTAGTTTGGTATCGCCATTGGGTAATTTATTTATCGCGGTTCTTATTCGTTGTTGTGTGCCGGCATCTAAGGCATTGATATATTTTGTTGCTTGTTTGGAATAAAGCGGTGTCATTCAACTTCACCCGCTTCTGTTTGTTTGGATTTAACGTCCCGCTCTACCGCTTCATCAATATCCATGCGGTCATATTTATTCTTTTTATATTTTGCTGTTACTACTTGTTGTGCCTTGCTTACAGGCATTATCGCACCCCTTTTTTTACAGCTTGAATAGCGTATATTTCATTCCTTTCAAAAAAATTAAAGTAAATATATCATTTATATATATGTACTACAATAAATAATACATAAATATGGGTACATACTTTGTTATAAATTTTTGTGAAAAATTACGTTTTGATATATATCCGTACCTTTATTATAGTACTGTTAAAAAGGTTGAAGCACCCCCGCCGCGCTGGTTGTGACCCAACCCGCTCGTACAGCGTCGAAGCGTGATCCGGGGGAAGAAAATAAATAACCCTGCGAATGTTGATTTCACAGGGTTTTCTTGTTCTCCCCGACCAGGATTCGAACCAGGAACCTACCGGTTAACAGCCGGTTGCTCTGCCGTTGAGCTATCGAGGAACGTTTATATAATTATACCGCGCTTTTATACGCGGTCACCAAGAAGACTGAACACAGAGAAGGGGAAGCGAATGGTTACGAAGGCAGCATGTGCTACGAAGGTAACCTAAAGCCAAAATGAACCAACGAACAGTAATGGTCAAGCCCTCGGCCTATTAGTACGGGTCAG